>Ga0307429_1000211_pt1 | contig 41476 bp, 35 predicted proteins | sample SalMarWE160230MG_FD_202151 | JGI IMG/M metagenome (GOLD analysis project Ga0307429, IMG submission 202151) | Salt marsh sediment microbial communities from the Plum Island Ecosystem LTER, Massachusetts, United States - WE1603-230 | ecosystem: Environmental > Aquatic > Marine > Intertidal zone >... | reverse complement strand
GACCGCCTGGTCGCTGGCGTAGTCGGTCTTGAACTGGCCGGCCTCGCGGTAAAACATCTTTGCGTCCTTACACGCGCTCGATGATGCGCTCGCCGAACAGTCCTTGCGGACGGAACAGCAGGAACACCAGCGCGATCACATAGGCAAACCAGGCATCGGTGCCGCCGCCGACCAGCGGCCCCCAATAGAACTCCCCGAGTTTCTCGCCGACGCCGATGATCAGGCCGCCGACAATAGCGCCCGGGATCGAGGTGAAGCCGCCGAGGATGAGCACCGGCAGCGCCTTGAGCGCAATGATTTCGAGCGCGAAGGAGACGTCGGAGCGCGCGCCCCAGAAGATGCCGGTGACGAGCGCCACCAGGCCGGCGGCGAACCAGACGATCACCCAGATCTGCTCGAGCGAAATGCCGACCGAGAGCGCCGCCGAGTGGCTGTCGGCGACAGCGCGCAGCGCGCGCCCGATGCGGGTCTTGGAGAAGAACACCGCCAGCCCCGCCACCATGACCGAGGCAACGATCACGGCGGCGACGTCGAGCTTCTGCAGCTGCACGATGCCGCCCAACGTATGGTAGGTGACGGAGCCCTTGGGCAGGAACAGATTTTCGGTCTCCATCACCTTGGGGTCGCCGCCGAACACGAACTCGCCGAAGCCGATGAGGAAATAGGTGATGCCGAAAGTCGCCATGAACAAAATGATGTCGGGCTGGTTGACCAGCGGGCGCAGCACCGAGCGCTCGATCGCAAAAGCGAGACCGAACATCACCACGATGGTCAGGCCGAGCGCGAGAAAAGCGTTCAAGCCGACATCGTTCAAGCCGACAAAAGTGAGTGCGGCGAACACCACCATGATGCCTTGCGCGAAGTTGAACACACCCGAGGCCTTGAAGATCAGCACGAAACCGAGCGCGATCAACGCATAGAGCATGCCGCCGACCAGGCCTTCCCACAGCGTCTGCGCCAGCAGGTCAGGCGCGCTGCCCATCTGCACGAAGGGATCGATGAAGATCATGTAGAGGAGGTGCATCGCATCGCCCTCAATGCGCCACGCCGAGATAGGCCTCGATCACCGCCTGATTGTTCTTGACCTCGTCGGGCGTGCCATCGGCAATCTTGATGCCGTGGTCGAGCACCACCACACGGTCGGACAAGTCCATCACCACGCCCATGTCGTGCTCGATCAGCGCGATGGTGGTGCCGTAATGGTCGTTCACGTCGAGCACGAAGCGCGACATATCCTCCTTTTCTTCCATGTTCATGCCGGCCATGGGCTCGTCGAGCAGCAGCAATTCCGGCTCCATCGCAAGCGCGCGGCCGAGCTCGACGCGCTTCTGCAAGCCGTAGGGCAACCGGCCAACCGGCGTGCGGCGGATTTCCTGGATCTTGAGGAAGTCGATGATCTCCTCGACCCGGCGGCGATGCGCAACTTCTTCTGCCATTGCCGGCCCGTAGCGCAGCAATTGCCAGACAAAACCCTTGGTCATCTTGAGCGAACGGCCTGCCATGATGTTGTCGAGCGCAGTCATGCCGCGGAACAAGGCGACGTTTTGAAAGGTGCGCGCGATGCCGCCTCGGGCGGCCTCGTAAGGGCGCATCTTGGTACGCGTCTCGCCCTTGAATGTGATGCGGCCCTGCTGCGGCTGATAGAAGCCGTTGATGACGTTGAGCATCGAGGTCTTGCCGGCCCCGTTCGGCCCGATGATCGCGCGGATTTCTCCTTTCCGGATATCGAAGGAGACGTCGCTCACCGCGTTGACGCCGCCGAACGACAAAGACACGCTCTCGACCGACAGCAGCACGTCGCCGACCGCGACTTCTGAGCCGCCCGGCGCCCTCATGCTGCTTTCTCCAGCGGCGCGGGCACGACCGGCTCGGTCTTCATGTCGCGGATTTTCACGCGCGCGCTGATAACGCCTTTGCGGCCGTCTTCGAACGTGACCTCGGTCGAGATGTCGGCCTCCTTGGAGCCGCCATAAAGCGCCTTGATCAGCGGCGCGTAGCGCTCGGCGACAAAGCCGCGGCGGACTTTCAGCGTGCGGGTGATTTCGCCATCGTCGGCGTCGAGCTCCTTGTGCAGGATGAGGAAGCGCTTGATCTGCGCGCCGGCCGTTTTTTTGTCCTGGGCGAGCGAGCGATTCACCTCGGCAACGTGCTGCTCGATCAGGTCGTAGACTTGGGGGTGGCCGGCGAGCTCCTGATAAGAGCCATAGGCCACGTTGTTGCGCTCGGCCCAGCTTTCCACCGCGGTCAGATCGATGTTAATCATCACCGCGACGAAGTCGCGCTTGTCGCCATAGGCAACCGCTTCGCGGATGTTGGGAAAGAATTTGAGCTTGTTCTCGATGTATTTCGGCGGGAACAGCGTGCCGTCGTTAAGCTTGCCGACATCCTTGGCGCGATCGATGATCTTCAGGTGGCCGGTTTTTTCGTCGAAGAAGCCCGCATCGCCCGTCTTTACATAACCGTCCGGCGTCATCACTTCGGCGGTCTTGGCGTCGTCCTTGAAATAGCCGGCAAACATGCCAGGCGCCTTGTATTGCACCTCGCCGTTTTCAGCAATGCGTAGATCCACATTTGGGAAGGTCCGACCGACGGTGTCGGAATAGATCTGCCCGTCCGGTTGGGCAGTGAGAAAAAGGAAAGCCTCGGTCTGACCGTAGAATTGCTTCAGGTTCAGTCCGATCGAACGGTAGAAAGCAAACAGGTCGGGCCCGATGGCCTCGCCCGCGGTCAAGGCTATGCGCACGCGCGACAAGCCCAGCACGTTCTTGAGCGGCCCGTAGACGAGCAGCTCGCCGAGCAAATAGAGCAGCCGCCCGGTCAGAGGCACCGGCTGCTTGTTGAGGATACGCTCGCCGTATTTGCGCGCGACGCCGATGAAGAAGCGGAACATCTTGCGCTTGAGGTAACCGGCGTCCTCCATGCGGATCATCACGCGCGTCAAAAGCTGTTCGAGCGTGCGCGGCGGCGCGAAATAGAAGGTCGGCCCGATCTCGCGCAGGTCGGCCATGGCGGTGTCGGTGCTTTCCGGGCAGGCCGTACAAAAACCGGCGACCAGCCCTTGCGCATAATTGAGGTAATGATCGCCGACCCATGCCAGCGGCAGATAGGCAAGCGCAACGTCGTTTTCGTTCAAATGATCGAAGGCGACCGTATCGGACGCCGCCTTGATCGATCGCTCTTCGGTCATCACCACGCCCTTAGACGCGCCGGTCGTGCCGGAGGTGTAGAGGATGATGGAGGGATCGGAGCCTTTGCCGGCGGCAATCTCGCTGTCGAGCCAAGCGGCGACGGAAGGATCGGCGAGCGCCTTGCGCCCCTCCGCGATGATCTCGTCCATCGGACGCAGGTGGCTGTGATCGTAATCGCGCAGCCCGCGGCGTTCGTCGTAGACCATCTCCTCAAGCTTGGGCAGGCGCTCCATCACCGACATGATCTTGTCGACCTGCTCCTGGTCCTCGACGGCGGCGAAGCGCGTTTCCGCGTGCGCCAGCACGAAGGCGAGCTCGTCGGCGACGGCGTCGGCGTAGACCGGCACCGGCACCGCGCCGAGAATCTGGGCGGCCATCACCGACCAATAGAGCTTCGGCCGGTTGCCGCCGACGATAGCGATGGTCTCGCCGCGCATGAGGCCGAGCCGATTGAGCCCGACCGCGTACGCACGCACGATCTCGAGCACCTGAGCCCAGGTCCAGGTTTGCCAGACGCCGAGGTCCTTGTGCCGCATTGCCGGCCGCGCGCCATACAATTGGGCGTTTCGAATCAATAGCTTGGGGAACGTATCCGCCGACGCGGCGGCGTTTGGCGCCACAGCGATTTCCTCCCATTTGGCCGCGTTTGACTGGGCGGCCCAAAAACCCCTCGCCGCCCTAGTCGGGGCGAACTTGTTTGTCTGGATATGAAAACACCGCCAGTGTGCGGTCAAGCCTTTGCGGCCATGGAAACTGGTCGCAAATGCGTGATTAAATCATTCCGCCGCCTTGAGAAACGGCGCCGCGCCGCTGCGGAATCGCTCGTGCAGGGCGGCCTCCTCGGCCTTGGCAGCGGCAAGATGCCGCTGTTTGACCGGGCCGAAGCCGCGAATCTTTTCCGGAATGGTGGCGAGCGCCACCGCGGTCGGATGATTGGCGGGGTTGAGGTCCGCGACGATCTCCGTCAGCAGCGCCTCGTAGTCGGCGATCAACTGGCGCTCGCTGCGGCGCTCGAGCGAATAGGCGAACGGATCGAGCGGCGTGCCGCGCAGGAACTTGAACTTCGACAGCACGGCGAACGCCTTCAGTATCCAGGGACCGAACGACATTTTCTTTGGCTCGCCGGTCACGGGATTGCGCCGCGCCAGGAGTGGCGGCGCCAGATGGAATTCAAAGCGCAGATTGTCGCCGGCGAAGGTCGACTTGACGCGCTCGACGAACGAGGTGTCGCTGTAAAGCCGTGCCACTTCGTACTCATCCTTGTACGCCATCAGCTTGAACAGATAGCGCGCCACGGCCTCGGCCAGCCCGCATTGACCCGGCGCATTCTCCGCCTCGGCCGCCCTCACCTTCTCGACCCACTCGCGATAATGCCGCGCATAACGCGCGCTCTGATAGGCGGTGAGGAACGCGATGCGGCGGGCGACCGTCTCATCGAACGACTGCGAGAGCCGGAATGAGTCGTTTTCCTCCGCCCCGCGCGGATCGATCAGTGCTTCGAGCGCGGCCGGATCGATCGCGGCGCGGCGGCCGTAGCGGAAGGCGGCGATGTTCATCGGCACCGCCTCGCCGTTCATCTCGATCGCCTTCTCGATCGCTTCCGCGGTGAGCGGCAAGGCGCCGAGTTGATAGGCGTAGCCGAGCATGAACATGTTGGCGCCGATGGAATTGCCGAGCAGCGCGGTTGCCAGCCGCCCAGCGTCGACGAAATGACTCTGCTCGCGGCCGGCGTGGCCGGTGATGGCGCGCTTCAGGCGCTCGGTCGGCAATGAGAAGTCGGCATTGCGGGTAAAGTCGCCCGGCAGGAATTCAGCGGTATTGACGATCATGCGGGTGTGGCCGGGCTTGATGGCGCTTAGCAGCTTCTTACTGCCGAGAACCACGATGTCACCACCTAGCACCAGGTCGGCGCCGCCGGCGGCGACGCGGATGGCGTGGATATCGTCGGGTGTATTGGCGATACGGATATGGCTAAAGACGGCGCCGCCCTTCTGCGCCAGCCCGGCCATGTCGATGACGCCGAAACCCTTGCCTTCCAGATGCGCGGCCATGCCGATGACGGCGCCGATGGTGACGATGCCGGTGCCGCCGACGCCGGTGACGATGATGCCGTAGGGATGGTTGGTGAGCGGCAGGCTTGGGCTGGGCAGCGCCGGCCAATCGGCCGGCTCGGCGACGCTTTCGCCCCTCTTGAGCTTGGCGCCGTGCACGGTCACGAATGACGGGCAGAAGCCCTTGAGGCAGGAATAGTCCTTGTTGCAGCTCGACTGGTCGATCACGCGCTTGCGGCCCCATTCGGTCATTAGCGGCTGCACCGAGACACAATTGGATTTGACGCCGCAATCGCCGCAGCCTTCGCAAACCAGATCGTTGATTACCACGCGCTTGTCGGGATCGGGGAAGGTGCCGCGCTTGCGGCGGCGGCGTTTCTCGGCGGCGCAAGTCTGATCGTAAATAAGTACGCTGACGCCCGGCACCGTGGTCAGCTCTCGCTGCACGGCGTCGAGTTCGTCACGGTGGTGCACGGTCAGCCCGCGCGGCCAGTCGGTGTCCTTGGGGTATTTCCACGGCTCGTCTGTGACCACGACCACGCGGCTGGCGCCTTCGGCCGCCACCTGCCGGGCGATCTGCGGCACGTTCAGCCCACCCTCGTTGGCCTGGCCGCCGGTCATCGCCACCGCATCGTTGAACAGAATCTTGTAGGTCATGGTCACGCCGGCATCGATTGCCGCGCGGATGGCGAGATAGCCTGAGTGGTTATAGGTGCCGTCGCCGAGATTTTGGAACACATGCGGCGTTTTCGAGAACGGCGCCTCGCCGATCCAGTTGGCGCCTTCGCCGCCCATCTGGGTAAAGCCGAGCGTGTGGCGGTCCATCCACTGCGCCATATAGTGGCAGCCGATGCCGGCGTAGGCGCGGCTGCCTTCCGGCACGCGGGTGGATGTGTTGTGTGGGCAGCCCGAGCAGAAGTAAGGAATGCGCTGGGCGACATCTTTTGTCTCGGCGAGGGAGCGTTGCGCCTCCTTCAGGCGCGCGACATTGGCGGCAAGCTCCTCGTTGGCGCCGTAGCGCAACAGCCGCCCGCCGATGCAGATGGCGACATCGTTGGGATCGAGCGCGCCCTTGACCGGGAACAGCCAGTTGCCCTGCTCGTCCTTCTTGCCGATGCAGACCGGCTGATTGGCAGTGCCGTAGAGCTCCTCGCGCACCTGCACTTCGATCAGCGAGCGCTTCTCCTCGACCACGATGATGAGATCGAGCCCGGATGCGAACTCGGCCAGCTCCTGCCGCGAAATCGGCCAAGGGCAGGCGATCTTGAACAGCCTAAGCCCCAAGACGTTGCACTTGATCTCGTCAATGCCGAGCTCGTCGAAGGCCTGGCGCACGTCGAGATAGGCCTTGCCGGTGGTGATGATACCGATCTTCGGATTGCGCCCGCCCGAGGTGATGATCCTGTTGAGCTTGTTGACGCGCACGAAGGCGAGCATGGCGTCGCGCTTGAAGTCGTGTAGACGCGCTTCCTGGCCGAGGATGGTATCGACCAGACGGATATTGAGCCCGCCCTCTGGCATGACGAAGTCTTCCGGCGTGACGAGCTTGATGCGTTCGAGGTTGCCGTCGACGACACCGGTCGACTCCACGGTCTCGTGCATGCATTTGAGCGCGACCCAAGCGCCGGAAAAACGCGACATCGCCCAGCCATAGAGCGCGTAATCGATGATTTCCTGCACGCCGGCCGGATTGAGAATCGGCATCATCACGTCGACGAAATGGAATTCGGACTGATGTGCGGTGGTCGACGATTCCGCAGTGTGGTCGTCGCCCATTAGCGCGAGCACGCCGCCATGCTTCGAGGTACCGGCAAAATTGGCGTGGCGGAAGACGTCGCCGGAGCGGTCGACGCCCGGGCCCTTGCCGTACCACATGCCGAACACGCCATCGAACTTGCCCTCGCCGCGCAATTCGGCCTGCTGGGTGCCCCACAATGCAGTGGCGGCGAGTTCCTCATTCAGACCGGGCTGGAATTTGACGTCTTGCGCCGCAAGAAAACGGCCAGCGCGCATGAATTGCTGGTCGAGGCCGCCGAGTGGCGAGCCGCGATAACCGGTGACGTAGCCGGCGGTGTTGAGGCCGGCGCGGCGGTCGCGCTCTTTTTGCATGAGACATGCGCGGATCAGCGCCTGGTAGCCGGTCACCAATACGCGGCTCTGCGCGAGATCGTATTTGTCGTTGAGGCTGATGGAGCGAAGGGTCATTGCCTGCCTTGGAAAGCGCCCGGTGGGCGAAACGTAACAGCCGGCGGACCTCTATCATATAAGCCAACCGGGCGGCACAAGGAACAGGTGGCGGCGAATTAAGTCAGGTCGTTGAACAGCCTGCGTCAAATTTCGCCACGGCCGCGCGGCTTGCAATGAAATTTCATTCCGCGTGCTGGCCACGCATTTTGGCGCAATGCAGCAGCGGGGCAGGTCTTCGCGCCGCGCGGGTGGTCAAATCGCGCGCGACCTGTAAAAGGGGCCAACCGCCGGGTTCTTTCATTGATGCTGCAATCTCCCTTCACCTCGATCGAGAGCCGATCGTCCTGGGTCGTCGCCTTCGTCGCGCTAATCGCGCTGTTGATGGCGTTCGGCGCCAACTGGGTCACCGCGGTGGCGCTCAAGGACATCGCCGCCGAGGTGGGCGGCTCGCGCTCGATCCCCGCGCTCGGCAGCGCGCTGGCCTGGCTCGGCGCCGGCCTTGGCGGCATTCTGATGGGGCGGCTCGCCGAGCGCATCGGCACTCGCTGGACCGTGCTGGGCGGCGCGCTGATGATCGGGCTCGGGCTGTCGATTTCGACGCTGGGACTGCCCTGGCCGTTTTGGATCGGCCACGGGTTGTTCATCGGGCTGATCGGGCTCGGCGGCATCAACGCGCCGCTCTACATCTATGTCAGCCGCTGGTTCGACCGCCGGCGCGGCTCGGCGCTGGCGCTGATCTCCAGCGGCACTTATCTGGCCGGCGCCATGTGGCCGCCGATTTTCGATCGCGCCATCGCCAGCTTCGGCTGGCGCCAGACCATGCTGTGGTACGCGTTGCTCGAAATCGCGGTCATTGTACCGCTCGCCGCTTTGTATTTCCGCGCGCCGCCGGAAGTGATCATCCCGGCGGTCAAGGCGGAGCCGGGCAGCAAGCCTGCCCTCGTACTCGGCTGGCCGCCCAATGTCGTGTTCGCGATGATGTGCGCGGCCTCGGTGCTGTGCTGCGTGCCGATGGCGATGCCGCAGGGCCATTTGGTCGCCTTCTGCACCGACTTGGGCATCGCCCGCTCGGCCGGTGCCATCATGCTGTCGGTGCTGCTCGGCACCGCGTTCCTCAGTCGGCAGATCTGGGGCGCCATCTCCGACCGCATCGGTGGACTCGCCACGGTGCTGATCGGCTCGGCCTGGCAGTGCAGCGCCATGATCGCGTTCCTGCTGACGCAGAACGAGACCGGCCTGTTCACCGTGGCTGCCGCCTTCGGCTTCGGATTCAGCGGCATTATTCCCGCTTACGTGCTGGCGCTGCGCGAACTATTTCCGGCGGCGGAAGCCTCGTGGCGGATCCCAACGCTGCTGATGTTCACCGCGGTCGGCATGGCGTCCGGCGGCTGGCTCGCCGGCCTGCTCTACGATCATTACGGTTTCTACGCGCCGGCCTTCGCCGCCGGCATCGGCTCCAACATTCTCAATCTTCTGGTGGTCGGCGCCCTGGTGATGCGGCAGCGGCTGGTGGCGGCGTATGCGTAGATTCCACCCGTCAACCCGGTAGAGCGAAGCGAGGGCCGGGACCCATACTCCGTGCCCTACCGAGATGCTGCGGCGTATGGGTCCCCGCCTTCGCGGGGACGACAGTGATGGGTTCAGGCTTTCGGGAGCATCTTGAACATCGCATCGCCGTACATCTTGCGCGCATCGGCCAGCAGCGGCTGCACGGCGGCGACAAAGGCGGCGTGCTCTTGCGCGTTCAATTCCACGATCTTGCAGCCGGCATCTTCAATAGCCTTGCGCGCGACCTCGTGCTCCTCGACCGCGAGCTTGCGCTGAAAGGCGACAGATTCGATAACCGCATCTTGCATCGCACGCTGAAGATCGTCCGGCCACGACTCGAACGAGGCGCGATGTAGGAAGACCGGGCGCGAAATGTAGAAGTGCGAGGTAAGCGTGTGGAACTTGTGAAACTTGTGCACGCCATAGGTCACGGTGTTGGCGAGCGGGTTTTCCTGGGCGTCGAGCGTACCGGCCTTGATCATGGCGATCGCCTCGCTCAGGTCCATGGGCATGGCGACGGCGCCGAGCAGCTCGAAGGTGTGTTTCTGGATTTCGCTCGGCAGCACGCGGATGCGCATGCCTTTCATATCGGCCGGCCGGTGGATCGGGCGCAGCCGGTTGGAAATGTGGCGAAAGCCGTTCTCGAACCAGCCGAGGATGCGGAAGTCGATGCGCTCCTCGGTTTTGCGCACCAGGAATTCGCCAAGCGCGCCGTCCATGGCGGCGCGCGCCTGGCGGTTGTTGGCAAACAGGAACGGCAGATCGACGAAACCCAGTTCCGGCACGCGGTCGGTCAGATAGCTCGACGACTGGTAGCCGAGCGTCATCTCGCCGCTTTCGACCAAAGTGAGGATGTCCTCGGCCTTGTGGCCGTGGTCCATGATGTTCCAGACATAGTCGACAACGACGCCATCGCCGAACCGGGCTTCGAGCTTGTCGCCGATGAATTTCAGCGACTTGCTGAAACCGGTGGTGGGCGGACCGTAGCCGCCCATGCGAATTGGGATTGGCTTTTTCATTTGCGCTCGCTCCTGGCGCCTTTCTATAGGGGCAGGTGGCTGTCTGGCCAAGCGCGCGCCGTGTGCTAATGTTGGATCAAATAGTCATAGGAGAATGTCGCCGATGAATAAGCACGCCAGGGTGGCTGCGGCCAAAGTTTCACAGGGCGCAATGTCCGACGCCGAATGGGAGGCACGCGTCGACCTCGCCGCCGTCTATCGACTGCTCGCCCATCACGGCTGGGATGACGTCATCTACAACCACTCGTCCATGCGGGTGCCGGGCGAGCCGCGCAACTTTCTCATGAAACGGCACGAGCTGCTCTATACCGAGGTCACCGCGTCCAACCTGGTGAAAATCAGCATGGACGAGGACCTCGACGAGAAATCCGGCGTCAACCGGCCCGGCTTCACGCTGCACGGCGGCGTGCTCGCCGCGCGCGCTGACGTGAATTGCGCGGTGCATGTCCACACCGAGGACGGCATGGCGCTCGCCGGTCTAAAGCACGGCTTGCGCATGGTGTCGCAGCAGGCCATCCGTTTCTACAAGCGCATCGGCTATCACGCCTATGAAGGCATTACCGAGGATTTCGACGAGCGCGCGCGCATCAACAAAGACCTGGGCGGCAACCGCGCCATGATCATGCACAATCACGGCATGCTCACGGTCGGCAGGACGGCGCGCGAGCCTTTCGTGCTGATGAAATACCTGCTCAACGCCGCCGAGATCCAGTTGAAGATGGAAGCGACCGGCGCCGATCTGCTCGAGATTCCGCCGGACGTCTGCGCCAAGACCGCGGAGCAATACGAGCATCACGATGCCGGCCGCGGCAGTGCCGACTGGGCGGCCTATTTGCGCATGCTCGACAAGATCGACCGGGGGTATCGGAATTAGTCGTTAGCCGCGAGGTAATCTTGCTTCCCTCTCCCCTAGTGGGAGAGGGAAAGAGAGCAAGCGGCACTGCCGAGTCTTACCCCCACTTCCAGAAATCGCGCCCCTCCTCGCGCATGAAGCGCGCCAGCACCATCTTGTGCACTTCCGAGGCGCCGTCGACCAGCCGCGCCGCGCGGGCGTAGCGGTAGATCCATTCCAGGATGGTGTCCTTGGAATAGCCGCGCGCGCCGTTGAGCTGGATGGCGACGTCGGCGGAGTTGTGCAGCGTGTCGGCGATCTGCACCTTGGCCATGGAAACTTCCTTGCGCGCACGCGCGCCCTGGTCGAGCTTCCAGGCCGCGTGCATGGTGAGCAGGCGGCCGATCTCGATCTGGTGGGCGACTTCGCCGAGCTTGATCTGCACGCTTTCGCGGTCGGCAAGCTTGATGCCGAAGCCCTCGCGTTCGGCCACGTAGCTTTGCGCGATCTCCATGCAGCGCTTGGCGAAACCGAGCCAGCGCATGCAATGGGTGAGCCGCGCGGGGCCCAGGCGGATCTGCGTCGCGCGCAACCCGTCGCCCTCGTTCATCAGCACGTTCTCGATCGGGATTTCCAGGCCGTCATATTCGATCTCGCAATGGCCGCCGTGCTCGTGCGGGCCCATGATCGGGATGCGCCGCAGGATGCGCCAGCCCGGCTGGTCCTTGTGATAGAGAAACGCCGTGAGGCCGCGGCGCGGATCGTCGGAGGTACGCGCGATCAGGATGAAATGGGCGGCGCCGTCGGCACCGGTGATGAACCATTTGCGCCCGCGCACGATATAGCGGTCGTTGCGTTTTTCGGCGCGGGTGAGCATCATCGCCGGATCGGAGCCGGAGCCGGGATGCGGCTCGGTCATCGCGAAGGCCGAGCGCACCTTGCCCTCGACGATCGGGCGCAGAAATTTTTCCTTCTGTTCCGGCGTGCCGGTCTTGGCCAGCAGGTTTATGTTGCCGTCGTCGGGCGCCATGCAATGGATGGCGAGCGGGCCGAAGATCGAGCGCGCGGCTTCTTCGTAAACCGCCGCCCAGGCGACGATCGGAAGCTGCATGCCGCCGAACTCCTTGGGCGCTTGCGGCGCCCATAGGCCGGCCTTCTTGGCCTTGGCGCGCACGGGCGCAAGGCGGGCCTCCGGGATGTTCTCGTGCTCGGAGAAATTCTCTGGCTCGGCTTCCAGCGGCAGCACGTTCTCCTCGACGAAGGCGCGCACGCGCAGGCGGATGTCCTCGATTTCGGGCGACAGCGTGAAGTCCATGGTCCCTAACCTTTAATCTGAATGACCTGCCCGCCGTCGACCACGATCGTCGCGCCGGTGATGTAGCTGCCGGCGTTGGACACCAAAAGCAGCAGCGCGCCGTCGAGATCGCCTTCCTGGCCGAAGCGGCCCATGGGAATCTCGCGCTTGATCGCCGCGCCGGCTTCGCTGTTGAGATACTTGTCGTTCATCTCGGTCACGAACCAGCCGGGCGCGATGGCGTTGACGCGCACGCCCTTGAAGGCGAGCTCGACCGCCAAAGCTTTTGTCACCTGCACCACGCCGGCCTTGGCGGCGGCATAGGCGACCGCGCCCTTGGCAACGGCTAGGCCCAGCACCGAGGCGATGTTGACGATGGCACCCGGTTTCTTCGCCGCCAGCATGCGGCGCGCGGCTTCTTGCGCCCAGTAGAAAACGGCGTCGAGATCGATGCCGAGCACCTTGCGCCATTCCTCGGCCGTCATGTCGGTGGCGCGGCCGCCGTGGGCGATGCCGGCATTGTTGACCAGGATGGTGACGGTGCCGAAGGCTTTTTCGGCGGCATCGAAGGCTTGGCCCATGGCGGCGCGGTCGGTGACGTCGGCCGCGATGGCGACGGCCTTGCCGCCCTTCTTCTCGATTTCATCTTTCAGCGATTTGAGCCGCTCGATCCGCCGCGCCACCAGCGCCACGCAAGCGCCGTTGTCGACCAGCGCGCGGGCAAATTGCACCCCCAGCCCGCTGGACGCGCCGGTGACCAGCGCGACGCGGCCCTTCAAGTCGAACATGTCGGCGGCCTTCATGAGAACAATCTTATACACACGCGCGCGAGCGGCATGAATAGACTATGGCGATCAAGCCGCCTATTTTGCCCCGGCAAATTGCCGACACGGATGGATTTCAGTGAAAAGGCTTTGGCAAACAACCGTCAACAGCTGGCATGGCCTGGTTGCCTGCACGCGGTCGGAAGCGGCGTTCCGCGAGGAACTGGCGCTGCTGGTGGTGGGCGTTCCCCTCGCCTTCTTCCTGACCCCGGACGTCGGCGAGCGCTTCGCGCTGATCGGGACGTTGGTCTTCGTCCTCATCATCGAATTGCTCAACACCGCGATCGAAAAGCTTGCCGACCGCGTCACCCGCGACCCGGACCTGGTCATCCGGTGAGTCGAAGACATGGGCTCGGCCGCCATCTTCCTCTCGCTGCTGGCCGCCGGCGCGGCGTGGATCTGGATCGCGGTCGAGCGGCTCTGGCCTTGACGCTCACGCCGATAGCAGGCGCTTGACCTCGGGCCAGCTCTGCGCGCCGAAAGTGGCGAGGTCGTTCCTGAGCGGCTCGGGAAACCACCGATAGAACGCCGGCTGGAAGCTCGGCCGCGCTTTCAATCGCGCGAACCAGTCGGCAAGCCGCGGGCGCTTCGCCCACATCTCGGCCATGCCCAGCATGTCGAGCCGGTTGACGTAAGGCGCCATGCCGATGTCGGCGAGCGAGAAGGTGTCGCCGGTGAGCCAGGGCCGGTCCTTGAGCTCGTCTTCCATTTTCTGCATGAAGCTGTCGTAAAGCTTGAACGGCGCGTCGATGCCCGGCGCCTTGAAGCCGAGGGTCACTATTTCGCGTTTGCGCGCCTTCCAGCCCGGCTTCACCGATTGCGCGGGCGTCGCCTCCAAAAAACGCTCCAGCTCCGCCGGGGCGAGCCGCGCCAGCGTATGGCGGTGCGTGCAGGAAAACGTGAGCTCGGCGCAGGCCGGATGAACCTGGTCGTCCACCGCCTTGGTCCATATCCGCATCTGCCAGCGCGCGTACGGGTCCGCGGGCTTGAGCGGCGCCTCGGGATAGGCGTCGTCGAGGTATTCGCAGATCAGCGTCGACTCGGTGAGGACCTTGCCGTCATGCACCAGCGTCGGCACCACCGCCTTGGGATTGAGCTTTATGTAATCGGGATCAAACTGCTCGCCCTTGAGGATGTCGATATAGTGGCTGTTCCATTCCAGGCCCTTTTCCGCCAGCACCAGCCGAACCTTGGCGGCGCAGACGGACGATCCGTGGTGGTAGAGTTCGAGCATCGGCATTTCCTTCTCTTCCCGTTTGCCGGCATAATGACACACTGGGGGTGTCTCCGCTAAGTTGCAGCCATGGCCCACGAGCATGACCACGATCACGACCATTCCGAACTCACGGAAACGCAACTGCGCGTGCGCGCGCTGGAGACTGTGCTGACCGAGAAGGGCTATGTCGATCCGGCCGCGCTCGACCTGTTGATCGAGACCTATGAAAAGAAGGTCGGCCCGCGCAACGGCGCCCAGGTGGTGGCGAAAGCCTGGGCCGATCCGGCCTACCGCGTGCGCCTGTTCAAGGACGCAACGCCGGCGATCGCCGAGCTCGGCTATGCCGGCCGCCACGGCGAGCACATTGTGGCGCTGGAGAACACGCCGAAGCGGCACAACATGGTCGTGTGCACGCTGTGCTCCTGTTACCCGTGGCCGGTGCTCGGCCTGCCGCCGGTCTGGTACAAGTCGGCGCCCTACCGCGCGCGCGCGGTTTCCGATCCGCGCGGCGTGCTCAAGGATTTCGGCGTCACGCTGCCGCAGGACACCGAAATCCGCGTGTGGGATTCGACCTCGGAAATCCGCTACCTGGTGGTGCCGATGCGGCCGGATGGCACCCAAGGCTGGAGCGAGGACAAGCTCGCCGAACTCGTGACGCGCGATTCCATGATCGGCACGGGCTTGCCGAAGTCACCGAAGGATTTGGCGAAGTGAACGGCGCGCACGACATGGGCGGCATGCACGGCTTCGGTCCCGTGCGGCCCGAGCCGGACGAGCCGGTGTTTCATGCCGAATGGGAGAAGCGCGCCTTGGCACTCACGCTGGCCATGGCCATGCCGGGCGGCTGGAACATCGACGCATCGCGTTTCGCGCGCGAGAATCGCGATCCGGCCGAATATCTGGCGATGAGCTATTACCAGATCTGGTTCGCCGGGCTGGAGACCCTGCTGAAGGAGCGCGATCTCGTGACCGACGACGAGATCGTCGTTGGCCACGGTCTGCATCCGCCCAAGCCGGTCAAGCGCACGCTCTCACCCGATGACGTGCTGAAAGTGCTGCATCGCGGCAGGCCGACCGAACGCGACACCAACACCAAAGCGGCGTTCAAGGCCGGCGACAAAGTGCGTGCCAAGAACATCAATCCCGTCACCCACACGCGGCTGCCGCGTTATGTGCGCGGGCATGTGGGCGTGATCGAGCGGGTGATCGGCTGTCACGTATTTCCCGACAGCAACGCCACCGGCGCCGGCGAGAACCCGCAATGGCTCTACACCGTGCGCTTCGGCGGCCGCGAACTATGGGGACTCGACGGCGACCCGACCAGCGCCGTGTCGGTGGACGCCTGGGAGCCGTATTTGGAGCCGGCGCGGTAGTGCGTTTATACTTTCACCATGTCCCACGATCATGACCACCATCACCACGATCACGGCTCGGAGCTTTCCGAGATGCAGCTGCGCACGCGCGCGCTGGAAACCATCCTGCTCGAAAAGGGCTATATCGATCCCGCCGCCCTCGACGTGCTGATCGAGACCTATGAAAAAAAGATAGGCCCGCGCAACGGCGCCAAGGTGGTGGCAAAGGCCTGGACCGATTCGCAATACCGCCAATGGCTGTTTACGGACGGCACGGCGGCGATCGAGTCGCTCGGTTTTAGCGGCCGCTCCGGCAATCATCTGGTGGCGCTGGAGAACACGCCGGCGGTGCACAATATGGTCGTCTGCACGCTGTGCTCCTGTTATCCATGGGCGGTGCTCGGGTTGCCGCCGGTCTGGTACAAGTCGGCGCCCTATCGTTCGCGCACGATCGCCGATCCGCGCGGCGTACTGCGCGATTTTGGCGTTAAATTGCCGAAAGATACCGAAATCCACGTCTGGGATTCGACCTCCGAGCTGCGTTATCTGGTGGTGCCGATGCGCCCAGTCGCCACCGAGGGCTGGAGCGAGGAGCAGCTCGCGGAACTGGTCACGCGCGACAGCATGATCGGCACCGGCCTGGCGAAGTCGCCAATGGATGTGAAATGAACGGCGCGGCCGACATGGGTGGCATGCACGGCTTCGGCCCGGTGATGCCGGAACCGAACGAGCCGGTGTTTCACGCCGACTGGGAAAAGCAGGCGTTCGCGCTCAACATGGCGATCGGTATCCCCAACATCTGGACCCTGGACGCCTTCCGCTTCGCGCGCGAGAGCCAGCCGCCGCCGCAATATCTTAACATGAGCTATTACGGACTGTGGGTAGCGACGCTTGAGAACATGATGCTCGAATATGGGCTGGCGACGCGGCAAGAACTGGCGGCCGGTCATGCGCTCGCGCCCGTCAAGAAAGCGGCGAAACCGGTAACGGCAGAAGAAGCGGCAACCATGGTGCGCTGCGGCTCGCCCTATAACCGGTCGGCGCCCGCTCCGGCATTGTTCAAGGTCGGCGATAAAGTGCACGCCAGGAACATGCATCCGAAGACGCATACGCGACTGCCGCGTTACGCGCGCGGTCATGCCGGCACCATCATGCGCATCGTCGGCTGCCACGTGTTTCCCGACAGCAATGCGACCCACGTCGGCGAGGACCCGCACTGGCTCTATACCGTGCGCTTCGACGGCCGCGAAATATGGGGCGAGGATTCTGACCCGGCGGTGAAGGTCCATATTGAGGCGTGGGAGCCGTATCTGGAGTTAATATGATCGACCAAGCCGCTGCTCACCGCGCCACGCAGGAAGTGCCGAGCATCCCGCGCGATGCCGACGGGCCGGTGTTCCGCGAGCCGTGGGAGGCGCAGGCCTTTGCGATGACGCTGGCGCTGCACGAGCGCGGCGTCTTCACCTGGAGCGAATGGGCGGCGGCGCTCGGCGCCGAGATCAAGCGCGCGCAAGGCGCCGGCGATCCCGACACCGGCGAGACCTATTATCTGCATTGGCTGGCGGCACTGGAGCGACTGGTGGCGGAAAAAGGCGTGACGACCGGCGACACGCTCGCCCGCATCAAGCACGCCTGGGAGCACGCCTGCGAGCGCACGCCGCACGGCGAGCCGATCGAACTGCAAGCGGACGATTTCCGCTAGAACATCCCCATGCGCTCGCTCACCATGTAGCCGGTGAGCAGCGCGACGCCGAACACGACGATGGCGGCGGCGGCGGCGGTCTCCAGCCCGCGCACGATCAGCAGCCCGCCACCGGGCTTGGATTTGGCCAGCTTGCCTGCGAGCCCGCGCGCGCTGACCGCCAGCGTAGCGACGGCGGCGACCGTGATCGCCGTCCCAATCCCCATCACCAAGGTGGAGACGACGCCGATCCAGAACAAACCTTGCGCCAGCGCGAACACCAGCACGATGATCGCGCCCGAACAGGGCCGCAGTCCCACCGCGACGATGGCCGCTAAGCCGCGCTTGAGCCAATGCGGACCCTTGAGCTCGGCCGGCTCCGGTGCATGGGCGTGACCCCAAGCCGAGGCTTCTCCGTCGTCGTGCTGATGGTCGTGGCCGTGATCGTGCTGATGGTCATGCGCATGCGCGTGACCATGATCGTGATGGTGGTCGTGTGATTGTCCGCGCCACAAATGCCAGAATGCGCGGCCCTTGACCCACAACAGCCACAAACCGATCAGAATGATGAGCCCGTAGCTCACCGTCTCGATCACGCGCACGGTGCTACCCATCACCTTTGCCGTCGCGCCCAACAGCACGGCGGCGATGCCAACGATGGCGATAGCGGTCAGCGCCTGCAGAATGGCCGCCGCAGACGACAGGATGACGCCGCGCCGCCAGGTTTCGTCATTGGCGACCAGATAGGACGAGATAACTGCTTTGCCGTGGCCGGGGCCTGCGGCGTGGAAAATGCCGTAGATGAAGGAAATACCGATCAGCGTATAGGCGGCGCTGCCGTCGGCCTTGGCAGCGCGGATCAAGCCCGACAGCATGCGGTAGAATTTCGCCTGCTCCGCCAGAATCCAGCCGGCAAAGCCGCCGACTTCCGGCGGGCCTGAGCCGCGGTGCAACCCAAACGGCTGCGCCAGCGCGGGATCGAGCGTGCAGACAAGCAATACGCATACGATGAGCACGGCGCAGGCCGCCGCAATGACTCGTCGCATCGTGATTACGGACATTTCACCATGATCTTGTTGGCGAAATGCGCGCCCCAGTTGGTCATGCCCTCGGGATTCTGTGCGAGCTTCTTGCCTTCCAGGAAGGTCAGCTCGCGCGGCCACTCCACCAAGCCCTTGCATTGTGCCGGCGCGCCGACAAGCCGTACCGGATTTTCTTTGGCCAATTCGAACGCGATGAAATAGCTCGGATCGTAGATTTCGATCTTGAGATCCTTCGCCTTCACCGGCTGCTTGAACGGCAGCGTCAAGTTCAGCGTGAGGATCGCGTCCTTGTAGTCGAGTGCATAGTCCGGCAGCGGTTCGGCGAACGGCGCCTTTTTGCCGTCGGCGGTGGCATAGGTGAAATAAGCGTATTCCTTCAGCGACTCGACATTGGTCTTAGCGAGCGGCGCCAGCTCCGCGCGGCTGAACTTGCCTTTCTCCTTGCCTTCCAAGCCCTGCACGGCGAAGGCTGAATACATATCGTCGAAGGTCCAGTGCTGGCGGATGCCGGTGACGCTGCCGTCGGGCGCGTAGACCAGCTCGCTGGTCGTCGTCACCCAGACGTGCGGATGCGCGCGCGCCGGCAACGCGAAGGCGAGGCATACGAGTGCGGCAAGAAGGATGCGGATGGAGGCTGTCATGTTGCGCAGACCATACCACGAATTGCGGCGCGAAGAAGATACATCATCTCTGTAACATTGCTACGCGCAGGTTAAGGACAATTCACCAAGACCTTGTTGGCGAATTGCGCACCCCAGTTCTGCGAGGCGCTGAGCGAATTGAAGAACGCCTCGCCCAGCTTCTGCGATTGCGCGGCGGTGATGTCGTGCGGCAACTCGACGTCGAGCTTGCAAGCCGCGGGCGCGCCGACCAGATGCACCGGCGTCTGCTTGGCGAATTCGAAATCGACGAAAATGGTCGGATCGTAGATTTCGATCTTGAGCAATTTTGCCTTCACCGGATGCTTGAATGGCAGGGTGAAATTCAGGATGAGGACCGCGCTTTTATAGTCGAGCCAGTAGCCCGGCAGTGGATCGCTGAACGGCGCCTTCTTGCCGTCGGCGGTCGCATAGGTGAAATACTTGTATTCCTTCAACGACTCGATATTGACTTTGGCCATCGGTGCCAATTCCGCGCGCGTGAACTTGCCTTTCTCCTTGCTCGTAATGCCCTGAGTCGCGAAAGCCGAGAACATGTCATCGAAAGCCCAACGATGGCGGATGCCGGTGACGCTGCCGTCGGGGGCATAGAGGAGCTCGCTCTGCATCGTCACCCAGACATGCGGATGCGCCGCGGCCGGTGAGGTAAATGCCGCGCTCGCGAGGGCGGCAAGCAGAATGCGCAACGAGGCAGCCATGCGGCCACCATAGCACCGAGTGCGGCACAATGGTGGCGTCGTCCGGCAAACGCTATGCTCGTACCCTATTCGAATTCACGGCTGGGAAAGCTCAATCGCCGTATGGCAAATTGAAAGTTGGCTCATCGGTGCTCAGGCGGAGAACGGAAGCGACCATGCGCTGCATGCAAACAGCGGGGCGGTACGCGACGGCTGCTGTGGCCCTCGCCGTCGGTTCTTGCCTTTTGCCGTCACCCGCCGCCGCGCATATTACGCAGAGCGCGCAGGGCGGTTTCGGCAGCGGCTTTGCCCATCCGCTGACTGGACCGGATCATTTCCTGGCAATGTTTGCCGTCGGCCTGTGGGGCGCCCAGATGGGTGGGCGCCCGGTCTAGATGCTGCCGGTGCTGTTTCCGCTGATCATGGTGGTCGGCGGTATCGCCGGCATGGCCGGCGTGCCGCTGCCCGGCATCGAAATCGGCATCGCGCTCTCCATCCTCGCGCTCGGCTTGGCGATTGCCTTTGCCTGGCGGCCGGCGGAATGGGTCGCGCTGGCCCTGATCGCCTTCTTTGCGCTCTGCCACGGTCACGCCCACGGTGTCGAACTGCCGCGCGCGGCGGATCCTGCCGATTACGCCATCGGCTTTGTGCTGGCGACCGGCATGATTCACCTGTTCGGCATCGGCGTTGGTCTTGGGCTCAACAAGCCGGTCGGCGGCCGCTTTGCGCGCATGCTCGGGGCGCTGATCTGCGTCGGTGGAGTCTATTTCCTTGTCCTCGCGCTCCTTGCCGTCTGACGCGCGCGCACGTGCGCAAAAGTGGAGCGGCCCGGTTTTGGCCGCACTCGGCCTGTTCGGCATCGCCGCGATGGCGCTGCTGGCAGGCAAAAGCCCGCTCGCCCGCTGGATTTTGACGGAGACGCTCGCGCCCCAGCGCGTGCTGCCATTGATCGGGCTCGGCGCCGCCTGCGCGCTTGCCGGCACGCAGGCGTTTGCAGCAGCACTGCTGCTGTTCGGTGTCGGAATCCTCGGCGGCTTTGTGGCACAGGATTGGCTGCTCTGGATGCTCTATGGGCTGCCGCAGGCCCCGACCCATCTCTTCATGACCGGCCCGATCTCGTATCTCGCCGTTGGCCTCGCGCTGGTACCCGGCGCACGGCTGCGCCCATGGCTGCTACCGGTGGCCGCGCTTGTGGCGGGCGCCATGCTGGCGCTCGTGACCAAACTGACCGATCCCAGCCTGCACGAGCCGGTCTATACATGGATGCCCGTGCTGGTCGCATTCTGGATCGTTGCCGCGGTGGCGCTGACGCTACGCGCATTCCGGCGCGGCTGGTTCCCGATCTTCGGGCGCATTCTCGGCAGCTGGCTGCTGGCCATCGGCCTGCTGTATGGTGGGGCATCGCTGCTGCCGAGACGCGAGCCACCGGCGCCACCCGCCATGCCATTGCCGGGGGCGCCACAGTCCGTGCCGGGCGCCGACCGCACGAATCCCGGGTTGCCCGCTCCCGCCCAGCCTGGTCCTTTTCCCGGCGGCACAGATCGGTTTCGTCAGCCCTAGACGCCCGCCGCGCCACCATCGGCGCGCGCATCGTGGCCGCCTTCCAGGGTTCCGTCCGGGTGCAGTACGACCGCGCCGGCGTGGCCCATGGTGTCGGAATAGGCCTCGCCGAGCACTTGGACATCATGCCCGGCCTCCATCAGCCGATCGATCAGATTGCCATCGAAGCGGGACTCCATGCGCAGGTTGGTGATGGTCGAGCCCCAGGTGCGGCCTAAGAGCCAGCGCGGGGCATCGAGCGCCGCCTCCAGCGGCTGGCGGAAGGTGACGTGGCGGGTAAACACCGCCGCCTGCGATTGCGGCTGACCGTCGCCGCCCATGGCGCCATAAGCGATGACGCGGCCGTCCTTCAGCGCGGCGAGCGCCGGATTGAGCGTGTGGAACGGGCGCCGCCCGGGCGCCAGCGCGTTGAGCACGCCGGGTCGAAGCGAGACACTAGCGCCGCGGTTCTGCATCAGCACGCCAGTTTTCCGCAGCACGCAGCCCGAGCCGAATTCCCAATAGAGCGACTGGATGTAGGAGACGACGAGGCCCGAGGCGTCCGCCGCACCCATCCAGATGGTGTCGCCTCGTGCATCAGGTGCCGGCCACTTGGCGGCCTTGCGCATGTCGATCTTGCCGGCTTTCTGGTCGAGGAAAGCGTTGCTGAGAAAGCGGCCGAGATCGACGGTGATGCGGTTGGGATCGGTGACCACACGGTCGCGCACGCGAAAGGCGCGCTTGGTTGCTTCCACCAGACCATGGATGTGGTCGAATGATTCCGCGTCTACCACGCGCAAGCGGTCGAAGATGCCGAGAATAATGAGCGAGGCCATCCCTTGCGTCGGCGGCGGCGCGTTGTAGAGCGTGCCGCTTTGGATCGTCACGCTGAGCGGCGTATCGACCCACGCGCGGAATTGTTCGAGGTCGGCGCGCGTCACCGGGCTGCCGATATGCTCCAAGTCAGCCGCGATCTCGCGGCCGACATCGCCGCGGTAGAAATCGTCGAGCCCGGCATGGCTGAGGTGTTCGAGCGTGGCGGCGAAGGTGCTTTGCTTGAGACGCGTGCCAACCTCCGGTGCCTTGCCGTCAATGAGGAAGGCTTCCTTGAAGCCGACCGCCTCATTCATCTCCGGCAATTTCTCTGCCGTCAGCCGCGCCTGGCTGCGCGTCACGCTATAGCCATCGCGCGCGCGCTTGATGGCGGCGCTGAGCAGCACGTCGAGCGGCAGCTTGCCGCCCTGCGCGCGCGCCGCCTCGCTTGCGAGCATCCAGGCCGCCACCGCGCCTGGCACGGTAAGCGCGGCGAGCGGCCCGCGTGCCGGGATTTCGTCGTGGCCGGCGTCGCGGTAGAGTGCGATGGTTGCCTTAGCTCCGGCGCGCCCCGTGCCCATCAGCGCGCGCACGCGCCCCGAGGGCTCGCGGATCAGCCAGAAGCCGTCGCCGCCCACGTGGTTCATGTGCGGATAGACCGCGGCGATGGACGCCGCCATGGCGAGCATGGCCTCGATGGCGTTGCCACCTTCCGCCAAGATGGCGCGGCCATCTTCGACCGCGGCGCTATGCGGCGCGCAGACGACGCCTCTGGCGTGGCCGGCGGTGTGCAGGGTCATGCCGCGTCCGCGAGCCCGCGTTTTTTCAGCAGCGCGTCGACCGCCGGCAGCCGGCCGCGGAAGGCTTTGTAGGCCTCTGCCGGGTCGCGCAAGTTTCCCGCACCGTAGATGAACTCACGCAGACGCTGGGCGGTTTCCGGGTCGAACACGTCGCCGGTCTCCTCGAAGGCTTCGAAGGCGTCGGCATCAAGCACCTCCGACCACATGTAGGAGTAGTAGGCCGCAGCATAACCGTTGCCGGAGAACAGATGCTGGAAATGCGGCAGGCGATGGCGCATGACGATCTCCGCCGGCATGGCGATGCGTTCAAGACTCTTGCGCTCGAACGCGGTGACGTCGAGCGCGCCGGGCTCCTTCAGTCCATGCACGTCGAGATCGACCAGCGCGCAGGCGGTGTATTCGACGGTCGCAAAGGCCTGGTTGAAGGTGCGCGCCGCCAACAGATTATCGAGCAGCGCTTTCGGCATCGGCTCGCCGGTACGGGCGTGACGCGCGTATTGCCGCAAAATCTCCGGCACCTCCAGCCAATGCTCATAAAGCTGCGAGGGCAGTTCGACGAAATCGCTCGGCACTCTGGTGCCGGCGAGCAGCGGATATGTGACGTTCGACAAAAGACCATGCAGCGCGTGGCCGAATTCATGGAACAGCGTGCGGGCGTCGTCGAACGACAGCAGCGCCGGCTCGCCCGCCGCCGGCTTGGAGAAGTTGCAGATGTTGATAATGACAGGACGGATATCGCCCGCCAGTTTCTCCTGATCGCGCAGCGATGTCTTCCAGGCGCCGCTGTACTTGGACGGGCGCGCGAAATAATCGCCGATGAACAGGCCGACATGCTTGCCGGTGGTGTCCTTCACCTCGAAGGCGCGGGCGTCCTTGTGATAGAGCGGCACATCGACAGCCGTGAAGGTGAGGCCGAACAGGCGGCGCGCGGTCTCGAACGCCGCCTCGATCATCTTGTCGAGCTGGAAATAGGGCTTGATCTCGGCCTCGTCCAAGGCGAACTCGGCCTTGCGCCGCTTCTCGGCGTAATAGCGCCAGTCGTGAGGAGCGAGCGCGAAATTGCCGCCCTCCTCCGCGATCATGGCCTGCAGCGCGTCGCGGTCGGCCAAAGCCTTTGCCCGCGCGCGGCGCCACACCTCCTCGAGCAGCTTGCGTGCGGCGGCCGGCGTCTTGGCCATCTGGTCGTCGAGCCGGTAGGCGGCGAATGTCTCGAATCCCAGAAGCTTGGCGCGCTCGCCGCGCAAACCGACCATCTCAGAGATAATGGCGCGGTTGTCGGTCGCGCCGCCGTTTTCACCGCGCTTGATCCAGGCCTGAAAGATTTTCTCGCGCAGGTCGCGGCGCTTGGAAAATTGCAGGAAGGTCTCACAGGAGGAACGCGCAAGCGTGATGGCATATTTGCCCGGCGCCCCGCGCTCTTGCGCCGCGGCGCGCGCGGCTGCGCGGGCAAAATCCGGCAAGCCGTCGAGATCGCGCTCCTCCAGCATCAGCGCGTAGGCCTTCTCGTCGGCCAGCACGTTCTGCCCGAACTGGGTGCCCAGGCTCGCCAGCCGCTCGTTGATGATCGCGAGCCGGTCCTGCGCTGCCTTGGGAAGCGCGCCGCCCGCGCGCACGAAGCGGGTATGGTAGCGGTCGAGCACGCGCGCTTGCTCGGGCGACAGGCCGAGCGTCGCGCGTCGCTGGTAGAGATCGGCGATGCGGGCATAGAGCGCGCGGTTTAAATAGAGTGCGTTGTTGTGACGGGCGAGCAGCGGCGACATCTCGCGCTCGACCGCTTCGATCGCGTCGCTGGTGTCGGCGCCGGACAGCACGAAGAACAGGTTGGAGAGCCGCTCGAGCGCGCGCCCGCTGTTTTCCAGAGCCGCGATGGTGTTGTCGAAGCTCGGCGCCGCTTTATCGGCCGCGATCTCATCAATCTCGGCGCGGTGCGCTGCCAGGGCGGCATCGAAGGCCGGGCGGAAATGCTCGGGACGAACGGCACCGAACGGCGGCACGCCGAACGGGCCGATCCAGTCTGCGAGCAACGGATTTTGGGCGTCGGCCGTCGATTGCGGGTGGGTCATGCGGCCTATCTAGAGAATGCCGGCGTAAACGCCAAGCCACGGCATGCGCTTGGCGGCTTTCACCGCGCCCCGACGGTCCCACTTGCGGCCGCCGGTTTGGGCCGCAGCAAGACCACGAACAATATCCCCACGATCACCAGGCCGCCGCCGGCGAAGTGGTACCATTCGATGCGCTCACCGAGGATCAGCCAGGCGAAAAAGGTCGCAAAGATCATCTGGGTATAGATCAGCGTGCCGGCGCGCGAGGCGCCGAGAACGCCAATGCTCCAGTTATAGAGAAAGTACATGAAGGAGCCGCCGATGACGCCGGTATAGGCGAGCGCCAGATAGCCGGTCATCGCCAGATGCTCATGTTCGCCATGGGCGATTTCCCAGAGCGAGAACGGCAGGGCGGAGACGCTGCCGGCAAACAGCAGGATCACCAAGAGCGGCAGCGTCGGCAGCTCGAATTTGGCCCGCTTCAGCAGCACCGTATAGCCGGCGAACAGCAGGATCGCACAGAAGGCATAAAGGTCGCCGACCCCGATCTTCAGCCCGAGCAGGATGGCGAGGCTGCCGTGCACGGCAATCACCACGATGCCGACAAAGGCGACGGCCAAGCCAATGCCCTGCCAGCCGTTCATTGGCTCACGCAGGACGAGGCGGGCCAGCAGCATGGTCGCCATCGGCGCCAGCGCAAAGATGATGCCGACATTGATCGCGCTGGTGTGGGAGAGCGCCACGAAGGTCACCCCTTGGGTGAGACCCAGCCCGATGGCGCCGATGAAGACGGCCTCCAGCCAGCGCCGGCGCAGCAAACCGATCATGTCGCCGTAGTGGCCGGCGACCAACGGCAAAAGAATGAGCGCGGAAATCAGGGCGCGCGAAAAGCAGAAAGTCCAAGGGGGCATTTCGCTGACGCCGATCTTGACCACGACGAACACGCTGCCCGCGAGCAGCCACGTCATGATGCCGGCCGCGTAGCCGGCAGCATCGGACTCAGGCGAGATACGCTGTTTTTTCGCGGCCGCCTCGGCAACCGCCCACATGTGTATCGGCATGACGCTCAACTCCGGCTTTTGGCGTGAGCTGCTAAGGCCGCTGCACCTTATCGGATTCGCCCGGCGTTGCAGCCGCCGAAACGGCTTTGGTTCTCACCCACGCAGCGCCCGCAGGGCGTTGAAGATGACCGCCACGTCGATCACCTCCTGCAGCAGCGCGCCCTGCACCGGCGGCAGGTAGCCGAGTGCGGCTGCGATCATGGCCACGAAAGAAAACCCCATGCCGGCGATCACGCTTTGCAGGGCGATGCCGCGCGAGCGCCGCGCGATCAGAATCGCCGGCAGCACGCGGTCGAGCTGGTCGACCAGCAGCACCACGTCGGCGGCTTCCGCGGAAGCCGCAGCCCCCTTGGCGCCCATGGCCATGCCGATATCGGCGGCGGCGAGTGCCGGCGCGTCGTTGACGCCGTCGCCGATCATCATCACCGGGCCGTTCTTGCGCTCCGACAGCACCACCAGGATCTTCTGGTCGGGGCTGAGTTCCGAGCGCACCTGGTCGATGGAGAGCCCGGCGGCCACGAAGCGCGCCACCTCATGGCGATCGCCGGTCGCCAGTACGATGCGCTCGATGCCAAGACCGCGCAGTTCGCGCAGCATCTGCTCGGTGCCCTCGCGCAGCTCGTCGGAGAGCATCAGCAGGCCGGCGAGCTTGCCGTCGACCGCCACGGCGACCGCGACGGCGCCGGGCGGCCGGTCGCGGCCGAGCGTCGAGAGCCCGCCATCGGCGATGTGCGCCGCAATAAAGTGCGCACCGCCGACCATGACCTGGCGGCCCGCGACCCGGCCGACGATGCCCTCGCCCGGCGTCTCCACCACCTCGGAGGGAATCGCCAGCGTTAAACCCTTGGCGCGCGCCTCGGCAACGATGGTCTGGGCGATGATGTGCTTGGAGGCCTGGTCGAGCGAGGCGGCGAGCCGCAACAGCTCGTCGGGCGCGACCGCGTCGGTCGCCCGGGTCGAGACCAGTCGGGCCTCGCCCAAAGTGAGCGTGCCGGTCTTGTCGATGACCAGCGCGCGCACGCGGGCGAGCGTCTCGATCGCCTTGCCGCCCTTAATCAGGATGCCGAGCTTGGCCGCGCGCGAGAGCCCGGACACGATGGCGACCGGCACTGCGAGGATGAGCGGACAGGGCGTTGCCACCATCAGCACCGCCACCGCCCGGATCGGATCGCCGGCCAACGCCCAGGCGGCGCCCGCCAGCGCCACCGTCACCGCCAGGAACACTATCGCGTAGCGATCGGCCAGCCGCGACATCGGCGCACGCGAGCGCTGCGCCGCCTCCACCAGGCGGACGATGCCGGCATAGGTGCTTTCCTCGGCCCGGCGCGAGGCCAGGAGATCGAAGGCCTCGCCGACATTGGTCGAGCCGCTCATCACTGGCTGGCCGGCGCCCTGCTGTATGGGCAGCGACTCGCCGGTGAGTGCCGACTGGTCGAGTACGGCCACTCCCTCGGCCACCGTCCCATCGACCGGCACCACGTCGCCCAGGCGCACCAGCAAGCGGTCTCCGGGCAGGACGAGATCGAGCGCCACCTCCTCTAGCCGGCCGTCGCGGTGGCGCAGTGCGGCGCGCGGCACCCGCGCCAGCAGGGCGGTCATCTCGCGCCGGGCCGCCCGCTCGGCGAAGCTCTCCAGGTACTGCCCGCCGGCATACATCAGCGCGACGATGGCCGCGGCGAGGTCCTGCCCGACGGCCAGCGCCGCCGTCATCGACAGCGCCGCCACGATGTCGAGGCCGAGATCGCCGCGCCGCAAACTGGTCACAATCTCGATCAGCAGGGCAAGCAGGATGGGAAGCGTGACCGCGGCCCAGACCGCGTCCGACCAAGCGCCCAAGCCCATCGGCTTGGCAGCGAAGCCGACCGCCAGTCCGAGCGCAGCAAGGCCAGCGAGGTACGGGCGGATGATTTTCAGGACGCGCGCAGCTTCCATAGTTAACAGTTTGCCGGTGCGTGCTTGGCGACGCCATGCGCGAGATCAATGGCACCCGGCAACCGCCAGCGCGCATAAAGACTTGATTCCATGTTCGAATTCGGGTTGATTGCGGACGTCGCAAGGGAGCTTGTCATGGCCAAAGGCCGCCGCATCGTCTGGCTCAACGTCATCACCGTCTTCAGCGCCGCCATCCTGATCGGCGCCGAGGTGTTCGGCGCTGCCTTCGCCAGCTCCTGGGCGCTCGCTACCCTGTTCAATCTCGGCGACATCGGCCAGCGCATCCTCGACGGCATCTTCGTGCTCTGCGGCATCGCCATCATGGTGCAGTTCATCCGCTCCGCGCACACCATCGAGCCGTTCACCGCGCGCGCATGAGCGCGCGCGGCGACGTGTCTCAGGAAAAGTTAAGAAAGTTTTTTCCTCACGCGAGCTAATTCTCTTGCATCGCGCGAAAAATTTGTTATTTCACCATTGCCCAATTTCGCACGTGCCTGTGGCCGTGTGTCGGTCGGTAGGTAGCGGGACAAGAGGCCCGCCAGCCGCCTGGAGAGAGAAGCCAAGCTCTCCAAGAAATCTGACCGGCAGCTGGAGGCGAAACCAGCACACTCTGCTCTCAGCAGGGGACGCGGCTTAAAGCAACGACGATCGGGCTTCCTAGGTCTCTGCCGGTCTCCACCACCGGCTCACCGAAGAGGCTTGTTCATCTTTGCCGGCCGTGCGGACGGGGCGCTCCCCCTTCCAATCCAAGGCAGCATGAGCGGGTCTTAGAGCGTAAGCGTCGGCGCGTCCCCATCGCGCGCCACCGCGAGCCTCCGAGATCCCGCGTCATCCGGGGCGATTGAGCCTTAAGCTGTGGGAGAGCGCCATGACCGAGCGCATCCGAGAGTTCCTGCACAAGCGTCGCGAGGACGGGCCCTGCCTGGTCGTCGACCTCGACGTCGTGCGCGACAACTACAATGCCTTCGCCAAGGCCCTGCCCGACACGCGGGTGTTCTATGCGGTGAAGGCCAATCCGGCGCCCGAAGTGCTGGCGCTGCTCGCCAGTCTCGGCTCCTGCTTCGATACCGCCTCGCTCAGCGAGGTCGAACTGGCGCTGGCTGCCGGCGCCACGCCCGACCGCCTCTCCTATGGCAACACCATCAAGAAGGAGCGCGACATCGCGCGCGCCTTCGCGCTCGGGGTGCGGCTGTACGCGGTCGACTGCAAGGCCGAGGTCGAGAAGGTCGCCCGCGCGGCGCCTGAATCCAAGGTATTCTGCCGCATCCTGTCCGACTGCGTGGGCGCCGACTGGCCGCTGTCGCGCAAGTTCGGCTGCGAGCCGGCCATGGCCGTGGAGGTGCTGGAGCACGCCCTCAGGCTCGGGCTCGAGCCTCACGGGGTCTCGTTCCATGTCGGCTCCCAGCAGCGCAACCAGCATGCCTGGGACCGCGCGCTCGCCTCGGCGGCCGCGGTGTTCCGCGAGTGTGGCGAACGCGGCATCAACCTCACCATGGTAAATTTGGGCGGCGGCTTCCCGACCAAGTACACAAAGAACGTGCCGACGGTGAAGACCTACGGCACGGCGATCTTCCGTGCCTTGCGCAAGCACTTCGGCAACCGCATCCCGGAGACTATCATCGAGCCGGGCCGCGGCATGGTCGGCAATGCCGGCGTGATCGAAAGCGAGGTCGTGCTCGTCTCCAAGAAGAGCGAGGAAGACGACGTGCGCTGGGTCTATCTCGACATCGGCAAGTTCGGCGGCCTAGCCGAGACCATGGACGAGTCGATTCGCTACCCGATTCGCACCCCGCGCGACGGCGACGCCACCGCGCCTTGCGTGCTGGCGGGCCCGACCTGCGATTCGGCCGACGTGCTGTACGAGCGGGAACCGTATTTGCTCCCGGTCAGCCTGGAGATCGGCGACAAGGTGCTGATCGAGGGCACCGGCGCCTATACGGCAACCTACTCGTCGGTGGCCTTCAACGGCTTTTCGCCCTTGAAGACCTACCACATCTGAACACGCCGGGAGGCGGGCTTGGCCTGCCTCCCCTTCCCCCTCATGCGGACGAAATGCGTCCCGCTGGCGCGCGTTTAGCGCACGGCGGGGCTGGGAAGGGCCTGAAATGATTACGTTGCGTCACGAACGCCCGGCCGACGTCAAAGCGCGCGAGGCGCTGCTCGATGAGGCCTTCGGCAAAACCCGCACCCGCAATACCTCGCAGCGGCTGCGCGAAGGCCGGCTGCCCGCGGATGGCTTGAGCCTCGTCGCCGCCGAAGGCCGGCGCGTTATCGGCACTGCGCGCCTCTGGCATGTGACATGTGCCTCCGGCCAGCCGGCGCTGCTGCTTGGCCCGGTGGCGGTGGCGGCCGACTGCCGCAACCGCGGCATCGGCGCCGCGCTGGTGCGCCGCGCTTTACGTGATGCGCACCGGCTCGGTCATGGCGCCGTGATGCTAGTGGGTGATCCGCCCTATTACAGCCGATTCGGCTTCTCCGTTGAGAAGGCCGCGGCCGTGCGGCTGCCCGGTCCGTTCGAACGCCACCGTCTGCTCGCGCTCGAGCTTAAGCCCGGCACGCTCGACGGCGCCGCCGGCCTCATCCGCGCCAGCGGCCGACCGGTGCCACAGCCGGCGATCGCGGCCGCCGCTTAGCCAACAGGGCAGAATTTCGTGGACGCCGTGCCGGTTTTTGGGGCGGCCACCCTTCCGTTTGCGCGCCATGGCGGATATCACCCAACGACCGCTGGAGAGATTCGGAATGACAGATTGGCCCGTTTATGCCCGCATCGACGGGCCTATCGTGATGATTGGCTTCGGTTCGATCGGCAAAGGCACCCTTCCCCTGATCGAGCGCCATTTCAGCTACGACAAGTCCCGCTTCGTGGTCATCGACCCGGAAGACAAGGACCGCAAGCTGCTGGACGAGCGCGGCATCCGCTTCGTCCACCAGGCCGTCACCAAGGACAATTACCGGCACGTGCTCACGCCCCTGCTCACCGCCGGCAGCGGCCAGGGCTTCTGCGTCAACGTCTCGGTCGACACCTCCTCGCTCGAACTCATCGAGCTCTGCCGCGAGATCGGCGCGCTCTATATCGATACGGTGGTCGAGCCCTGGTACGGCTTCTATTTCGATCCCAAGCTCGGGCCGGAGGCGCGTTCGAACTATGCGCTGCGCGAGACCATCCTGGCCGCGCGCCGCCGCAGGCCGGGCGGCGTCACCGCGGTGAGCTGCTGCGGCGCCAATCCCGGCATGGTGTCCTGGTTCGTCAAAAAGGCGTTGGTCAATATCGCCCGCGACATCGGCGTCAAGTTCAAGGAGCCGAAGACACGCGAGGAATGGGCCCGGCTCGCCAAGAAGACTGGCATCAAGGGCATCCACATCGCCGAGCGCGACACCCAGCGCGCCAAGCAGCCCAAGCCGATGGACGTGTTCGTCAACACATGGTCGGTGGAAGGCTTCATATCCGAGGGCCTGCAGCCGGCCGAGCTCGGCTGGGGTACCCATGAGAAGTGGATGCCGGCCAACGCGCGCAAACACCAGAAGGGCTGTCAGGCGGCGATCTATATGTTGCAGCCCGGCGCCAATACCAGGGTGCGCTCCTGGACGCCGGCCGCGCGCGGCCAATACGGCTTCCTGGTCACCCACAACGAGTCGATCTCGATCGCCGACTACTTCACACTGCGCCAGGGCCGCAAGTTGATCTACCGGCCGACCTGCCACTACGCCTACCACCCCTGCAACGACGCGGTGCTGTCGCTGCATGAGATGTTTGGCCGCGCCGGAGAGCGGCAGGCGGACCTCCACATTTTGGATGAACACGAGATCGCCGACGGCATCGACGAGCTCGGCGTTTTGCTCTACGGCCACAAGAAGAACGCCTACTGGTACGGCTCGCAGCTCTCGATCGACGAAACCCGGGACCTTGCGCCTTACCAGAACGCCACCGGCCTACAGGTGACCTCCGCCGTGCTCGCCGGCATGGTGTGGGCGCTGGAGCACCCCACAGCCGGCATCGTCGAGGCCGACGAGATGGACTACCGGCGTTGTCTTGAGGTGCAGCTGCCCTATCTCGGCCCCGTCGTCGGCGCCTATACCAACTGGACGCCGCTCACCGGCCGGCCCGGCCTGTTCCCGGAAGACCTCGACCGGCGCGACCCTTGGCAGTTCAAGAACGTGCTCGTGCGCTGATCCGAACGCTCAGCAGCAAAGGGCGGCCAAGCGGCCGCCCTTTATGTTTTGGCCGGCGAGAGCCGCTTATTTTGTTTCGTCGGGCTTCTTCTTGTCTTCGGGCTTCTTCTTGGCCGCCGGCTTTGCGGCCGGCGTGGCGGCCGGCTTCGGCGGCGGCGCAGCTTGCTTCACGGCCGGTGGCGACGCGACCCGCTTCCTGGCCGGCGGCGGTACGGCTTGCTTCACGACAGGCGGTGGCGCCGCCCGCTTCATGGCCGGCGGCGGCGCGGCTTGCTTCGCGGCCGGCGGCGGCGCTGTCCGCTTCATGGCCGGTGGCGGCGCAGCCTGCTTCACGGCCGGTGGCGGCGTGACCGGCTTCACGGCCGGCGGCAGTGTGACCGGCTTCACGGTCGGTGGCGGCGGCTTTTGCGGTGTTTGCTTTTGCAGCTGTTGCAGCGGTGGCGTCTGTTGTTGCTGTTGTCGAGTGGCGGCGCCTTGTGCGGCGCGCGGCGGATGGCCGCCGAGATGGCCGCGCTGGCCCTTCTGCAGCCGCTGCGGCGCGGCGGTGACCGCGGCTGACGGCTTGATCACAGTGGTCGTGCGCTGCACGGCAACTGCGTTACGTCCGCTGCTCTTGCTGCGACCGCGCGGCTTCGCGCTGCGCCCGGCGCGTAGGTCGTCGCGCTGGATTTGCACGGCGCCCTGCACGCCTTGCGTCCGGCTGAACACGCGCGGACGCACCCGGTAGGCCGGCAACGACTGGTGCGTCTGCGCGGCGACGAAAGCGGGCGAAAGGCCGGGGTTGACCGCCAGGCGCGCGCCGCGCACGCCGAAGGTGCGATTGACGACGTGGCTGCGGCGCAGCCAGGTGGCGCGATGGCGCGACGACACGGCGTAGTGCCGCCAGCGTGGCTGCGCGAGGTAACGGACCGCCACAAAGGCCCAGAACAGTGGATCCGCTTCGTAGACTTCAATGTACGGGTCGGGTGGCAGCGGCGCCCAGCCGACATAGCCGTCGCCATAGCGCCAATCGACCCAGGCCGGCGCCCATTCGTCGCCCGGTACCCAGAACCAGCCAAGGCCGCGCTCGAACACCCAGCGGCCGTAGTGGAAGGTAACCCAGCCCCAATCTTCCTCCTCCGGGTCGGAGACCCAGAACCAGCCCCACTCGTCGGTGTAGACCCAATGGCCGTATTCGTAAGGCCGCCAGTCGCGCGGCAGATTGGCGGGTACCCAGACTTCGCCGAAGCGGCGATGACGGATCCACCGGCCATAGGGCTCGAGCGCGTAGATGAAATCCTCGGAGACCTGCGCCGCCGCCAGCGTGATGCCACCGAGCAGCGGTGGCGCCGCGAGCGAGCCAAGCGCGACTGCAAGACCGACCACGGCTGCCGCGCAGAGGCGACGCCAGGTAATTGCGATGGACATGTCATTCCCCGGGCTGCCGGCGCCGTGCACCGCATGAATGGTGAATCGATTGCGCCCGAGGCTAGCCCCGCGGCTGCAAGCAGGGCAATCGCGCGCCCTATGGCTAGTTGTCACACTGGCGCATGGCTTTTTGTAGGCACGGCCGTGCCGGAAGCCGGCGTCAGCTCGCGCTAGAAAACCAAAACGCCGGCCTCGCCCGCTTCAGCGCCGAAGGCGAGCGTCTGCCCTGTCGCGTCCCAGCCGAGCGCGCTAACCGGCTGGCCGTCAGCGGCGCGCACCGCGATCAGCGCGCCGTCATCGATGCGCACAAACATCACCGCGCCGTCGGCATAGCCGACCGCCGCCAGCGGCTGGCGCGGGTGGCAGGACACTACCGAGACGCGCGCCTTGGAGCGGGCGAGGATTTTCGGCTGCCGGCCCATGGGGCCGTCCTTGCCGTCGAATGGCCAGAGGATCAGTTGCTCGGAGCCCGAGGTGGCGAGGAACGCGCGATCCGCACTCCACGACAGCGAGCGCACCCGCGCCGAATAGCCCAACATGCGCATGTGCTGGCCGTCGGCGATGCGCCAGCCGTGCAGCGCCGGCTCCTGCATGCAGGTGACAAGGAAACGGCCGTCGGGGCTGACCGTGATGCCGAGATGGGAGCCTTTCCATTCGAATTTCTGCGGCGCGGTGCCGGGCGCGTTGGGGAACCAGAGCGTGGCGCCGTTGTAATGGGCAATGGCGAGGCGAAAGTCTTTCGGCGCAAAGGCCAGACCCGCCACCGTGGACAGCGCCTCGAACCTGCGCTCCTCGCCCTTTTTGGTGAGCACATGCGCGGTCTTGCCCGCCGACCAGGCGACCGAGCCGTCGGGGGCGAGCGCCACCTGATCAACCCATCGTGGCTTGTCGTCGGTGGCGAGGACGCGATGCTCGCCCTGAGCATCGGTTTCGACCAGCGTGCCGTCGTCGCCGCCGGTGACGAGGCGGGCGCCGTCACTGGCCGAGCAGAGAATGCCGCCGCCGTGGATCTGCACCCGGCGTTCGCCACTTTCGGGCGCGAACAGCAGCACCTCCTCGCCCAGCACGAACACCGGCGTTTGGCCGACGAAGTGTATGCCGACGACAGGCGCGCCGGCGTTAACGGGGCGGACGCGATCGGCAAGGGAGGGCAACGGGGCGGTGGTGTCGGACATAGCTTCCTCCGCCCTCAACTAGAGGCGGCGCGAATTGTTTTCTCCGCTCGTTCCCGCGAAAGCGGGAATCCATGGACAAGAACTGGGTCCCCGCTTCCGCGGGGACGAGCGGTTAAGTCTTATGTGTTCGAGATATCGTAGCGCAACCCTACACCACGCAAGCCTCGAAGCCCGCGCGGATGCGGTCTTCGGGCAGGTTACGGCCGATGAAGATGATGCGGCTGGCGCGCTTTTCATCGGCGCCCCAGGCGCGCTGGTGGTCGCCGTCTAGAATCATGTGCACGCCCTGGAACACGAAACGCTCGGGGTCGTCCTTGAAGGCGAGGATGCCCTTGCAGCGCAGGATGTTGGGCCCCTCGACCGCCACCAGGTCCTGGATCCAGGGGAAAAACTTGTCCGCGTTCAGCGGCTTGTCGGTCTTGAGCGCCACCGACTGCATCTCCTCGTCGTGGTAGTGCTTCAGCCCGCCGTGGTGATGATGCCCGTCATGATCATGATGATCATCCCCGTGTTCATGCTCGTGCAAGTGCGCTTCCTCGGCGGCGAGGAAGGCCGGTTCGAGGTCGAGGATGCGATCGAGGTCGAAAGCATTGCGGCCGAGCACGGCATCGAGGGCAATTTGCGCGCGCTCGGTGCGGTGCAGCGTAGCGTAGGGGTTCAAGCCGCGGATGCGCGCCTCGAGCTCGCGCAAATCCTCCGGGCTCACCAGGTCGGTCTTGTTGATGAGGATCACGTCGGCAAAGGCGATCTGGTTCTTGGCCTCGGGCGCATCCTTCAGCCGCTCCTTCAGCCAAAGGGCGTCGGCGACCGTGACGACCGCGTCCAATTTGGTCTTGGCGCCCACCTGCTCGTCCATAAAGAAGGTCTGCGCCACCGGCGCGGGGTCCGCCAAACCAGTCGTCTCGACGATGATGGCGTCGAATTTTCCCTTGCGCCGCATCAGCCCGTCGATGATGCGCACCAGGTCGCCGCGCACGGTGCAGCAGATGCAGCCGTTGTTCATCTCGAACACTTCCTCGTCGGCGTTGACGATGAGCTCGTTGTCGATGCCGATCTCGCCGAATTCGTTGACGATGACGGCGAACCTCTTACCGTGCGGCTCCGATAGGATGCGGTTGAGCAGCGTGGTCTTGCCAGCGCCGAGATAGCCGGTGAGCACCGTGACGGGGATTTTGGCGGGCACAGCGGGCGCCGGGGTGGCATCGGGGGCGGACATTGGGGGCGGGTTACTCCATTCCGGGCACATATAGGGGGTCCGGGGCGGGGGTGCAAAAGCGTGATAACGGGTTAGCTTGAATTTGACCGTCAACCGGAAGGGGAAACGCGTAACTGCTCGCCAAGCCGGCTAGCGCGCTCGACGTATTTCGGAGTCTGCAAAGCCGAGAATAGCTCCTGGGCATGCTTCAAATGCTTTTGAAAGTTTTCAGCGTCGCCTTGGGCTTGGGCAAGCGTCGCGAGGTCGAGGTGGGTCCGCGCCAGCTCGAATCGCGCGCCAATGGCGCCGAAAGTTGCGATTGCCTCACCGAAATTGCGCCCCGCCTCCGCCATATCCCCTTGGGCGCGAGCGATTCGACCGAGAACCTGCTTCGACCATCCAACGCCCAGCAGAAACTGAATCTCGGTGCTCCCGTCCAACGCCGTGCGAGCCACGAGCCGCGCCTTGTCGAAGTCGCCGTTCAGCACATAGGCATCGCCCAACATGGTGCGAAAATAGCACCGCCACTGCAGCGAGCGGACTTGGTCGGCCAGATCGACCGCCTGCACCAGCACCGGGACTGCTTGTGCAGCGTCGCCGCCCTCGGTGTAGGCCTTGCCCAAACAGGCGAGGATAAAGGCCGTCTCGAAATTATCGGGCGAAAGACCGAGCGCCCGCTGCTCCACCTCGATTCCCTCGGCCCAATCTCCGCGCGTCGCATGGGTGAGACCGATTATCGTTGCGGCATTGGCGCGAGCGCGGCGGCTCCCTGCGGTCTCTCCGAGCACATTCAGGCGGGCCGCAGTGTCAAGAACTGTCTCAAAATCGCCCCGGTAGTAGGAGGTGTAGCACAGCGAGAACAGCGCTTGGGCGAGCCAGAACGCGTCCCCATTCCGCTCCAGCAATGCCATCGCCCGGCGGCCGTGGTCGACTGCTTCCTCCACCGGCCGTCCGGAAAAGGCGCATTCCATGGCCAGGGCGCGATGAACCCTGCCGCCCACGGCCTCATCGCCGGACCGCGTCGCCTCCTCCAAACCACGGCGCAGCGTCCGTTCCGCCTCCGCCCGATGTCCCAGGAAGGAATGGGCAAACCCCAGCCAGAAATAAAACTTTCCGGCGAGCGAGGCATCCGCAAGCCGATCCAAACGTGCCTGCTGCTGCAGCAGTCTTTCCATGAGCTCTTGGCGACGACCCAGAAAATGGAGGGACTCAGCGAGCCGCAGCACGATTTCCAGGGCACAACGGTCTCGATCCTCGCTCGTGAGCCTCTCCGCGTGGAAGAGTGCTGCCTCAAGCGTCGTGACCGCTTCGGCATGGGCGTATAAGCCCGCTGCCTTGTCGGCGGAGCGGGTAAGATATTCCACCGCTTTCGCATCGTTTTCCGCCTTGACGTAGTGTTGCGCCACCAGGTTGGGCTGGCTCTGGGTGATTTCAGGGTAACGACGCTCAAGCAGCTCGCCCACCTGCTGGTGATAATATCTCCGCGTGCGCTTGAGCAGCGAGTGATAGGCTGCATCCTGCACCAGAGCATGCTTGAAGGTGTAGCGGGAATGCGGGAGCCGCCCTCTCTGGTAAAGAAGCTCGGCTTGGACCAATTGATCCAATCCGTTCTGCAAGGTCAGTTCCTCGTGGGCGGCGATTGCCTGGATCATCTCGTAGGAGAATTCCCGCCCGAGAATGGAGCCGATCTGGGCAACTTCCCGGACGGTCGGCAACCGGTCGAGCCTCGCCATCAGCAGATCCTGCAGCGTGGCCGGGATGGTGACACTGGACAACGGGCCGGTCAGTTCATAGCGGTCCTGCTCCTCGCGCAGGAAGTTCGCTTCCAGAATAGCCTTGCTCAATTCTTCGACGTAGAGCGGCACGCCGTCGGCCTTGTCGACGATGTAGTCGACGACCTCGGCCGGCAACGGCTTGCCACCGGCCTGTTGCCGGATCATTGCCTCCACCTCCGGACGCTCCAGCCGGTTGAGAGTGATCGGCAACATGTGCGAACGCGCTGGCCAGGGCGGCGTGAAGCCGGAACGAAATGTCAGCACGTTCATCATCGCCACCGTCGGCGATTGCTCGATGCACAGCGCCAGAAGGTCTAAAGTCGTCGGGTCGGCCCAATGCACGTCTTCCCAAATGCAAAGGACGGCTCGCGTCTCGGACTCCCCAAACAGCCATCCTGCCAAAGCATCGAGCATGCGCTCACGCAACTCTTGGGCGCTCAACCGAAATGCGGGGTACCGGCCCTCTGGCAGCGGCAAGGCCATGAGTTCAGCTACCAGAGGCATGACCTCTGCGAGCGGCAGGCCTTGTGCGCTGAGTGCAGCTTCAAGCCTCGAAAGTCGCTCAGCAGGCGCATCCTGTTCTTTCCAGTCCAAGACATGCTTGAGGTGCTCGATGACGGGGTAAAGCGTGCTACTGTTGTGAAAAGGTGAGCACTGCAGGACTATGGCAGCGTGCCCTTCGCTCGCCTCCTTTGCCTTCGCGCGCAGAGCCGCGATGAGACGGGACTTGCCGATCCCCGCCTCGCCCTGGATGTACACGACCTGCCCGTGGCCGTTCTTGCTTGCCTCCCATCCCCGGAGCAAAAGCCCGAGCTCTTCCTGGCGCCCAACCAGCGGTGAACCGCCTCCTGCGCTACGGGCCTCCGACGCGATTTCGACGTCGCGCTCGCGTGCCAGTCGCCACGCATGCACCGGCTGCGTGATACCCTTGAGAAGCTTCTCGCCCAAGTCCTCGAGCACGAACGCGTCGCCGATGAGTTGCCGCGTCAAGGCACCGATCACGACCTGGTTTGGCTGGGCTAGCGCTTGCAGGCGCGCAGCGACGTTCGGCGTCTCGCCAATGACGCTTGCTTCCTCCGCAGCACCCTCGCCGACAATATCGCCTACGACGACCGGACCGGTGCTGATGCCGACGCGCACCGCCAGTGATAGTCCGCGCGCGAGAGGACTGCTTGAATCGATGTCGGCGATGGCCTCGACGATATCGAGGCCAGCGCGCGCCGCGCGTTCGCAGTCGTTTTCATGCGCCTGCGGATAGCCGAAATAAACAAGAATTCCGTCGCCCATATATTTGGCAACGTGGCCTCCGTAGCGTGCGATGACCCGGGCGCAGGTTTCCTGATAAGCCCGGATGACCTCCTGCAGGTCCTCCGGATCGAAACGCACGGATAGCGCGGTCGAATCCACCAAATCGCAGAACATCACGGTGACCTGGCGCCGTCCCGCCTCGGGCCGCGGGGCTGGTTGAGCCGCAGCAGGCGTTGATCGATCATCGGCCGCCCCGGAGTCGCCGCAGAGGGCTGCGATCCCCTTCAGCAGCTTCTTGCGGTGGCCGAGGGGGATTTGAAGGTCTTTCAAATCCTCCTCTGTTAGATCGGGCAGGACCTCAAGATCGACTTCGTTCTCAGCGAAAAGCGCTGCGTATCTCGACAGACCGAGCCCCTTGAGCCACTCATCCACGTCGCGATCCGCGACGCCCCCTCCACATTTGTTCGTCACTTCCAGCCGAGCAAGACCGTACGCCGGCGTGGGGTCACACACCGTTTAGTCGATCTAATCCCAGTTTGCGACGGAAGGCGGAGCCGCCAGCAGGTTACGCCGCGCCGACCCCGAAAGTCCAACAAACCTTTGAGACGGCTGCGTATTAGGGTCGGAAGCGACGTCGTCAAAATATGATGTTTGCGATTATCCCGAGCGCAGATGTGCAATCGGCGTGCGACACGCCTTCGGCTAACCACCATCGCCTTGAGTTACGATCCGCCCCATGCCTCCTTCTCCGACAAACCCTTCCTGCCGTCATTCAAGCGGAATGCCGGCCTCCCGCCAGGCGGCAGCAAACGGCGCGAAGACGGCCAGCTCGAAACCGGCGGCGATGGAAAACCGGCCAATCGAGAAGTGGGGATCGACGGCGACTGCCTGTTTCGCTTCCGCCTTTGCTTCCTCGGCGCATCCGAGTTGCACCAACGCGCCCGCCAGGAATGCGTGCGACATCCCGAATTGCGGGTTCGACTGGATCGACCGCCGCGCCGCGTCGCGCGCTTGCGCGTACTGCCCGAGCTGAAAATACGAAATCGCCAGCGCATTGTGGGCGAGGTAGTTGAGCGGATCGAACGAATTGAGGCGCAAGGCCCGCTGCGCGCGCTCGATGGCGGTGTCGGTCTTGCCCATCCATGACAGCGCCAGCGCGCTGCACGACAGCGACAGCGCATTGGAATTGCTCAGCGCCAAGGCGCGCTCGAAGAGATCCAGCGCCGCGGAGGGATTGCGCTCGTCGATCGCGATGACGAAGCCGGCTATGCCGAGCGCGATGGCGTCGTCGCCGCCGCCGGCGACCGCCGCGTGGGCGTGGCGAATGGCGGCGGCCCGGTCTTCTTCGCGCAAGCCGGCGCGGCCGTAGCGGGCGTGGTAGCACAATGCCAGCGGCGCGTGTGCGGCCGCGTAGTCGGGCTCAAGCGCAAGCGCCTTCTCCAAGAGCGGAATGGCGACCGCCGCCTGGTCCGGCATATGGCTGTAGGCAAATGGCATGGCCTGCAAGACGGGATCATAGGCATCCAGACTATCGGGGCGCTTGCGCTTGATCCGTTCGAGTTCGGCTCTTCGCAAGTTCGGTTCGATGGCGCCGATCACGCTCATGGCGATTTCGTCCTGCAACGCAAATATGTCGTCGAGCGCGCGGTCGTAGCGCTCGGCCCAGACATGATGTCCGTTGCTCGAATCGATCAATTGTGCCGTAACGCGCACTCGGTTGCCTGCCTTCCGCACGCTACCCTCGAGCACGTCGCGCACGCCCAGCTCGTGTCCGACTTGGCGCAGGTCGACCGATTTGCCCTTGTAAGAGAAGGATGAGTTGCGGGCGATGACGAAAAGCCATTTGATGCGCGAAAGCCGGGTAATAATGTCCTCGACCACCCCATCAGCAAAATACTCCTGCTCGGAATCGCCGCTCATATTGGCAAAGGGCAGCACGGCAATTGACGCCTTGTCGGGCAGTGCGGGCGCAGGGATTGCCGGTTGGCTCTCTTCCAAGCGCACTTGATAGACGCGCACTGGTCGCTTGATATTCTTGAGCTGCAGTTCGCCCTTATCCTCGAAGATCACGTCGAGCCGGCCTTGCGTGTCTTCCTGGACACGGGACGACACGCAAATACCGCCCGGCTCGGCAATGCCCTCCAGCCGGGCCGCCACATTCACGCCGTCGCCGAAAATATCACCGCCGTCGGTGATGACGTCGTCAACGTTGATCCCGATGCGGAACTCGATGCGCTCTGCTTCCGGCTTTCCGGTGTTGCGCGCGACCATGCCGCGTTGGATTTCCGCGGCGCACCGCATGGCGTCCACGACGCTGGCGAACTCGACAAGGAGGCCGTCCCCGGTGGTCTTGATAATGCGGCCGCGGTGTTCCTCGATCTTGGGATCGACCAGCTCTCGGCGGTGAACTTTCAGCTGCTTGAGCGTGCCTTCCTCGTCGGCGCCCATCAGGCGGCTATATCCGGCGACATCGGCGGCTAGTACGGCTGTCAGCCGTCGCTCCACGCGCTCTTTAGCCATGCGGTTCGTCCTAGCCGCTATCCAGCAGGCGTAAGCTTATGGCCAGCAACCAGGGGTGTCCATCGAGGCGATCAGGGCCGAGTTGGGTCAACAGCGGAATTGACGGCGCCAACTTTAATGTCCGCTTCTCTAATCGGCCGGTCAGGGTCAAGCGCTTTCAGACCATCCACCGTCACAGTGTCGATGTCGCTCGCGGGCTCGCGCTTCTCTTCGGAATCGGCACCAGGG
>Ga0307429_1000208_pt1 | contig 41758 bp, 70 predicted proteins | sample SalMarWE160230MG_FD_202151 | JGI IMG/M metagenome (GOLD analysis project Ga0307429, IMG submission 202151) | Salt marsh sediment microbial communities from the Plum Island Ecosystem LTER, Massachusetts, United States - WE1603-230 | ecosystem: Environmental > Aquatic > Marine > Intertidal zone >... | reverse complement strand
CTTTACCACAGGGGGGTAGAAATGTCAAGTCCTGCCCCAATTAAGGCAAAAAAATAGGTCCGACCCCGGGAGATCGGACCTACTATTTCCTTTCCTGTGGATGCTTATTACTACTATTAGACGGGCAAGCCCAATTGCTTTGGAGCTCTAGCCTCTGCCTCTACTTTAGCCTGTGCCTTCCCTAACCTTCGCCTTTCCTGCCTTACTTTGACTCTTCGCTCCCAGATCCATCGCTTCAAGTCTCGGAGTAAGCCCATTTGATAATCATCGAGCGAGTCTACTTTAATATCATCCGGGATGGCTGCCACTTTGTTTCGGGATACGACTTTCCCAGCGATATGTAAGTAAACCTGCGTCCAATCTCTATCTATGGGATTGGTCAGGCTGGCAGTATAGAGATAGGCGCAAGCCTCAGCGTCGGTGGCCGTCTCTTCGCCTTTCATTAGCTGGGCGAGCCTTTCTAACTGTATCGCTCCCTTAATCCAGTCTGGCAAACTGTCTCCCCAGCCACCGGGCATCACGATGATAGGGTCCATCAAAGCACCAACAAGGTTGTCTATCTGCTTGTCCAGTATTCGGTTGTCCAATTCGTTATCACCTCCTTTCAAGGCGTAGTTACCCTACGGAATTTCGGATCTACTTATTACTCCTCCTTCATTTGTTGCCCGAGCCATTCAGCAAAGTGATTATGCTGCAGTGCATCCAATCCGAGGCTTTGCTGCATCCTTGCCTGGCGGTCGGTCTCAATTGCACCTTCGGGGATATTCTCTCGAATACCGGTTATGGAAGTTTTAATGGTTTGCCTGTGTTGAATGGTGAATATGAGGCGGTGAAGGCGTTGTCCCATGTATTCTGGCAGTTTTGCAATGCCAGTAGCCTTCCCTGCTCTAGCTTCTGCCTCGGCAAGGAATGGTTCCGCCTTACTCACCAACTCCTCAACTTCATCCATAGCCTCACTAACCTCGAGTGCGCTCCATCTGATCGGCATAGTTTCACCTCCTTTCTTTGAGATTTTTGGAGCATAGGTCTCCTACCAATTTCAGTGGCAATTATTCCCTTACAGTAGCTAAAAGAGCGATGTCTGACAGGCAGTGGGGATTTTTGATGTCGCAGGGTTATAATAGTATCCCCAAGGATAACCTACGAAGTTATGCCAGAACTTCACTCCGCAGTTAAGACACTCACCTTCACCATATCGACTCCAGTGCTCTTTGAGCATTACGCCGTCGTATTCGGCACAGTAAGTTTCATACGAACCCGTTCCCGCTGCTTCCAACTCTTCTAATAGCTTCTGAGCACCAGGGTCCTGGAATCCACCACCCATCCAGACAGAACCACTCTCACCACAAACCGGGCAAAGGCATACACTTGCGTCAGACTCGTGCCTTGTCTTCCACTTGAAGAAGAGGAAGCCAAGTGGTGGTGTAGGATAGCGTTGTGCCATAATCACCTCCTTTCTTTGAGATTTTTTTGGCATAGTTCTCCTACCGATTCCGGGGGAATCGTTTACTTCGCCGCTCTTATATGAAGTCCTTGATAGCCACCGCGGTGGTAGCTGTCAATCGGCGATCTCCCGAAGCCATTCCAGAAGTCAAGCAGGTAGTATGGCTTGCCATCGCCATAGTATTGCTCCCGCACCTGATACAGCCGCTTAGACCACACTCTCACCTGTGTTCCTTTAGTCCCCCACAGAACGAAGCCACTGTCATCGTGAAACCACTGCACCTGAAGCCGCTTAAGCCTCAAATCCTGATACCACCAGAAGTCGCAATACTGGCTTACCAGGATGTCCTTTCCCTCGAGCTGGGGTAAAATTTCCTTAAGCTGCTTTATGGCTGCCTTGTTTCTTTTCCGCAGAGGTATTTCGGCACTTCGTTTCCCCAGCCTGACAGTGGTTTTGGGCTCTATCTGGTAATCCTGTTTTTCATCGCTATCGAGTAAACTGAGCTGTCCCAATGTGTCCTCCTTTCTAGGGCATAGCTCCCCTACCGGTTTCGACCTTTCAGGCTAGATTAACGCACTAGCCAGCATCCTCCTTCACTCTATTCGTTGTTTCATTTTTTCAATAGTGTTTCTTATCCTTTCCTTTCCGATGAGCTCCCTGAATAGTGAGCAAGCGTCACATGGGCAAGCTAGCCATTGTTCAAACTCGGCTATCTTTTGCCCAGTGGTGAGCGACTTCCACCACTCCTCATATTCATCAGAGGGCTTCGGAGCGCGGCAGCTTGATAGCTTATCCATAATCACCTCCTTTCCAGGGCATAGTTCCCCTACCGGTTTTCGACCTTTCAGGTTAGGTTAACGCACTAACCAGCGTTCCCCTTCTTATGCTTATCAGATAAGTCTGTGCCAATAAGTGCCTGTCTTTCACTCCATAAACCATCGCTAATATAGTCAATTACTTGGTCACTAATACCAGCAAGGTGAAGCGTTACTAAAATGATTTCCCTGTGCCCTTCCTGATAGAGTGTTTTTAGCTTTGCTATTTCTTTTCCGTTGTTCATCCTTTCACTTCCTTTCTAGCTGAATTTAGGCACAAAAAGAGGGGTGCAAATCCCCACGTGGGGGACTTACACCCCTTCAAAAAAATGCAAAAAAGGGGGCTTCCCACCCCCTCTTTTGCGTGGCTCTTTTTTTCGGCTGTTGCGTTGTATCAGGCTACGGCTACTTTTGCCTTCCGCTTTCGCTTCCGCTTCCCTTCGGGTTCGGCTTCGGCTATGGCTTCGGCTTCGGCTTCCGTTGGTGCTTCGGCTTTGTCAGGTAATAATATCGGCATTACCAAGCAACGGTAACCATTGGTGCTAAAGACTATTGGCGATGATGCGTTGGCGATACTAACATCGGCTATTCCACCGCAGGTTCTTAAGGCTTGGAGTAAGTATTTACCGCTAACTGCTACTTTGACTTGTCCGCTTGTGTCCGCTTCAATCACTGCCTTGCCTCTGTCCTCTTTTGCCTCTATGGTAACCTTGCCTTCCCCTATTGTGAGCGTCAATGCTCGGTATAGAGGTTTGGTCTGGTCATCATACCAAAAAGACAAGAGGCTTTGGCACGCCTTCATCATCGCTTTAGTGTCAAGGCTGGCAGTAGCCACAAACTCATTAGGGATAACCTTCTCATAGTCGGGATATTCGCCATCTTGACTATAGAATTTATACCTAATAAGCTCGGTGTCAATGAGAAGCAGTTTAGTAACTAAACCGCCTTCATCGGTGGCTTTTTGCTCAAAGCTAACCTTCACTCTTTTGGCTTTCCGCAAAGCAGGGATTATCGCCCTCAATTCACTTGCGTAAATCAAGGCTTCCGCTTCCGCTTCGCCAGCCTCAAAGTTAAGGCTAACTTCGGCAAGTTCAAAGCCATCCGAAGCTATCAAGGTTAGCTTGCCTTCGCTTTGGTGAAAGCGAATACACTGCAAAACAGGTTTCGCTTCCTCAATTGAGGCAAAGCCTACAACCCTTGATATGGCATCGGCTAGCTCAACACTACCGAGATTCGGCATAACAGCGTTGCTCGGAGATACTCGGACTTCATTGAAGGTCAAAGGCACTTTGTCCTTTATCCAAGCCTCACCAGGTAAATAGCCTTCGTGATTACCGCAAACCACCTTAACACCTTTAGCACCATTGCTAGCAGGGACAACCTTGACGATGTTGCTACCTGCTAGAGCTTTGAGGTAGGCTAGAAAACCTTTCCTACCTAGAGTAATGTTGTCGTTAAACAGCATCACCCTGTCGGCTTGTGTCCTTGCCAAAGCGTCAACAAGGTCGTTTTTGTGAGCAACAAAGCCTTCACCTGAACGCTTGCCTACTATATTCACTTGCTCCAATCTTCACCCCCTTTGTTTATTTGCTTAAACGAGCCTTGCTTAAGCATTTGATTGAAGTAGGGTAATTGATGAAGCTGTAAGGCTAATGACAACCCGCTAGCGGTTTGCCCATTGCCTTACGGAAGGTAATGAGCAAACCGTTAATCGCTGGCATTGTTTTTGCCTCTACTGTATAAATGCCAAAACGAGGGTGAAACGTGACATTTAGAGTAGTTTTTGCTGGTGTTTTTTGAGTTCCTCTTGACGGTATCGGCTTAGATACTTTCGTTCCTTCGGCATTAGTGGCTTCCCCTTTAGCTTCTTTGAAGCAATCTTGACTAATCTACGAGGGCAACCCATTAGCCAGGTTCTAGCGTCAACCCAGGCTTCCAGGTCTATTGCCTGGTCATCGGCTAGAGTTTCCAATAGCTCAATGCTGTTACCGTCTCCATCGTCAATAGTGTCGTTGAGGCTTAGAATGGTCGGTTGACGCTTCAAATCTCGCCAATACTCAACGATAACGTAACTAGCCACCCTTAACATCGTTGGAATCGTCAAAGGCTCTGTTTTGATGCTGGCTACTTCGGCAAGGCGAAGGACAATGTCCTGTCTAATGTCCTCTCTGTCCTCATACCTTGCCTTGTGCTGGAAGTTACTGGCAATTTTAGAGTATTCCTGCCAAGCTAGTTTATTCATTTCCCCCCTTCCTGTTTATTCCCCCGTCTTGGCATTTACCAGGTGATATTCAATTGTTAAGGTTCGCACTACGATATAGTGTCTATACTCTAGAATACCAAATTCAATTTTACATTGTCAATACCATTTTATAGCTGGCAATACAAAATTTTATTCGGTTAATAGACAGAAGGACATTAATGGAATTAACGAAGCTCTAGCTTTGCCAGAAGCGAATAAACGGATGAATTGGCAGGAGAACCGTGTCCAGAATAAATGGGCGTTGTAGAAGAGACGTAATATTCTTATCACCCACCATGTATGCCATAGCTGGATATCGGGCTCTGATAGTTGTCTCCCTGAACCTTAAATACTTATCTGCCAGGTCAATTGGCAGTTCATTCTGTGCCAGAGCAAACCTTAGTCTTTCCAAGAGGGCTGTTCGGATTGAGAACCAGCTGTAACCTTTTGTCCCCTCAAGACCTGCCTTGGTCAGGATTCTTTTGAATATCACCGATAGTGTGCTTGTGCTGAGCTCTTTGGGAGAGTATTCCTTTACTGCCGGCATTATTTCCGGGGGGATCACAGTCCATCTACCTTTGCCATGTCTGATGGGCTTGATGTAGAGTTTCCCGTTCTTTATATCTTTGCTGGTCACCTTGGCCAGCTCGGGGCGGCTCATTCCAAACGTTGTCGCCAGTGCTAAATAGAAACGCTCTTCTTTAGAGTAGTTATGCTGGTTTTCAACGAGCGTCTTGATTTCATCAACGGTAAAGACATTAATAGGTAAACTTTCAGGGATCTCCGGCCGATCCTTCCTGGATAAAGGCCATACCCAGGAGTTAGCCTGATATAGTTGCTGGATGACTATAAAGTAGTAGTTCTGTGTTCGAGGGCCGATGTCGTCTTTCTTTTGCCGGGCGAAGAATTGCCTCAGCTTTCTTTCAGACGGGGGTAATTTGTTGCCTGCAAAGTCTAAAAACCTGTTGGCAGCGATGAGATAATTTTTAATGGTGACCGGCGATTTCCTTTCACGTGCAGTTAAAGCCAATCTTAGATTCTCTAGTTCAGTCCTCATACTTGTTCGCGCTTTTCCCCAAGTCTTTTATCCAGGACTTTTTTGTTCGTCTGAGTTCTTCCCGCTGCTTTTTCAAAGACTTGAGCTCTTGATCAAAGGAGAAAGAGAACATGTCGGCACTGAGTTTAGCCATCTGCTCCAGCTCTTCATCTGTCGCTATGGCAATCAGGAAGCACCGCTGCGCTCGCTTTTTCCTAGATATCTTGGTCCTGCCGTCAAGGGCGAGAATCTCCGGTAATTTGGTCAGGAAATGTGCCCATTGTTTAACTGTGGCGCTCATTTGAACATTCATATTACCTCCACACTACATTATAGAGGATGGCATTTTGGCTTGTCAACCCCCTGTGGTATAATGACATTATGGCGAACAGGAGGACAATTTCCGAGATCTTTGCCGAAGTCAGTCCTGAGACCACTGTTATTCCCGGTGGCAAACGATACGGCAAAGGCAAGAAAAAGGCGGAGAAACCCTCTGAAGTAGTTAGCCCGCCGGGTGTGCCTTATACTCAAAAAGTAATGACTGGAGACGATTATGAGAAGGCAGAGGGTGATCCTTGCCCGATTTGTGGTAACAAAACAATGCAACTCTTCCCTTATGGCTTTCTAGGCAATAGAAAGGCATGCAAGAATTGTATTGAGAGAAGAACATACTTGCTGGAAAATCGAAGGAAAATATTAGGCGCAAGGCGTAACAGAAGATAACAGAACGAGGCACCCTAGAGCTAACCTCGGGTGCCTCGTTTTATGTCTTAGTGGTCTGTTAAACCTTGCCGGCAGCTTTTAGCTGGCAGATGACTTTGGCCGGGACTAATCCGCCAGTCAGCGGATTGACGGCTGTCCCTAAAACGCCGGCACATTTTTTGGAAATGGCGATTGCCTTGTTAAGGCCAGCCTTTACCGCGGCAGGAGCTGCGTCAAAGTTCATCTTCCAGGGAACCGCGGCACCCACATATCGCTGCGCACCAGGCTTGTTGTTGAACGGGGTGGTCGCAGCCCTGTGAGCCCGGTCCTTGGACATATCCGCGATATCGATTAAGGTAACCTCTTCTGGTAATAGTTTAGCCACTGAACACCTCCTTTATATTTATTAGCTATAGTCTAATTAAGGGCTTAAAAATTTGCAAATACCCCTAGTTGATATGTTACAATGAACCTAGTATGGCAAAAGGGCAGAAGGGTATATTTATAGGTGAGGGCGAGTTTGAGATTCTCAAGACTGCCAAAGTGGTAATGGAGAACCTGATTGGCAATAAGTTAAGCTGGGGTGCTTATTTTATAATGTTAGCTTCAGGTTACTTAGCTCCGGTTGCATTAGAAGGGCTTCAACTGCACTGTCCTTATTGCGGGACAAAGGCTGTATTACACTATAAGGACGTTAAACGGATGAAAGCTTCTTCGGAACGTGCCCCTTCTTCTTCCAGGGACTCGCCTTCCGCAAGTAAGCAATAACTTCCCCCGGTTTTGCCCCAAATGGAGTTACAGATAAGCTGTATTTCGTTTGGCTGAGAAAGGATTCCAGTTCTTCCCCCTTGACGCGCTCCAATTCACTACGCAGGAGCTTCAACTGTTTCCTCACCTGTTTGCACGTTAATATGGCTTATTTCTTTACTGAGTTTCTTAGGCTCATCATCGACCTCAGAGGCGTAACGCTGTAAGGTTACCTTGCCCTCTTCATCATGGAAGAAACTCCGCGTCAAGCATTTCTTGCTCAATTCAGACATAAAGCCGATAAATGGGACTCCCTCGGGGTCCCCTAAGTCATAACCCTGTCGTTGAGCATCGCTAATTTCCATAACCTCCATCTCGCCTTTGTCGATATATTCCTTCATGGAGTCAATAGCATCATCACAGACTTTTTCACACATTGGATCGGTAAAGATTATTGCTTTTATCGCCATGTTATCTTCTTATCCCTACAGCGCAATCCCTTTCTCGGCGAGTGTCTTTCCTACTTGCGCCCACCAACCAGGCAAACCCTCACCTTTCTTTTCCCATTCCTCATGTGCCTCGCTAATCGCGCCTTTTAGTTTAGTGAAGCGTTCGGCAGCGCCGGGGCTAGCAAGCTCCTTGCCCGCAGCACAGAATTTCGCAAGATCCTCTGGAGTTTTCCGCCCGGAAATCAGACCGACAACTCCTGGAGACCACGCATACTCATCCGTATCATAGCTAAAGCATTTGCATGGTGTCCGTTCAGCTAAAGCCCTGTCTACAACTATTCCATGTCCAGTAGCTTGATGCTCTGCTATGTGGAAGGCAAGCTCGGGGGCACCATAAACTTGAGCTATTACCTCCTCAGCGGTCCTTTTTGCAATCTGCTCTATTTCTTCCGGCCTCATCGTATTACCTCCTTTTCAACTGCTACTCCCACTATTCTGTCTCTTTAATCTCCCTGACGGCGCCGTTTGTCAATTGACCATCTATGTCCCACAGTGCTTTGCGGGCTGAGGCTGCGGCATCCGGCCAATTTCTTTCCTTTACTAGGCGTTCCGCCGTTCTTAAATGCAATTCAGCTCCACTCACTGTGATGCCACAATAATCCTTCATCCTGGCGATTCTTTCTTGCAGATCGGGTAAAGTGCGCATGAATCCCTTCTCGTTTTCCTCATTAATAAACTCTCTAACCGCCCTGTAATTCAACGCGGTATACAATGAGCCTAAACCGCAAACACAGGGCGTAGGCTTAACTACTCTGGTTGCTGCTTCCCTGGCTGCCTTCTTTATGTCTTCGTCTGAGATTGCCATAATTTCTCAACCTCCTCTTCTGCTAATTTAGACGCTTCAGCTTTAGCTTCCTCCAGAGTGAGCTCTGGTTTAGATAGCTTGATCAGCTTATCCTCGATCACCCGCCGTAATTCACTTGCCCGTATAGCCAATGACGGGAGCTCGTCAAAATAGGTTTCGGCTTTAATAGCATCGGGATGGCATTTAACCTTAACCTCTTCAGCGAGCTTAATTATATCATCCCAGATGGGTTCTGTGGTCATGGATTTGGTCTCATTGGCAATGTCAAGAAGGTTAAAGGCGTGTTTGATGCAGCAAGTTGGCGGGTCGCCGCATCCCAGGCATTTATTTTTAAGATGTCCTTCGAGCTGCCATAGCTCAGCTCGGGTCTGTTTTAACTGCCACGCCATGGTCTCGGGATCCAGGCCTTGGCGTTCTTTTACAACGAGGAGTGGCTTTAAGTGGCTCTTTTCGCCTGAAATTTCGGGGGTAATGGGTTGTTGTGATGTTTGAGTCGCACCACCCCCAAAACTCTCTGGATTCTCGCTTTTTGAAGGAGAAGTTGGGGATGTTTCGGCGGGTGTCAGCATCGATATTGCCCTTTCGCCTGTTTCCTTTAACTCTGAACTTCTTTGTCGGGCCCGCCGCCGAGTCCGCTCCGCATCGTAAATCACATAGCCTATCTGGAATACTCTGGCGAAAATATCCCCTGCGCTCATTGTTTTAATTAAACCGCAGAATACTTTTTTAGTCAAGCGGTTGACTTACCGCTGGGTTTTAAGTAGTATGTTAACTAGGTTATAGCTGATAGGGTTATATTTAGGTCATGGCTGCTAAAATAGAAGTGAGGGTCATTAGAGGATATGTCAGGACGACCACCTAGAAAATGGACACAGGAGGAGATAAAGGAAATACGGTCTTCTTCAGATGGTGTTAATAAGCTGAGGAGGCGTTTCGGAACAAACGAGAGAACAATTAAGCTAATTAGAGAAGCTGCCTCTGAGGAAGATGCACTAGGAATATCAGCAGGGGAATCAGGGGCGCCCGTAATAAGTCCTGAAGGTGACGCAAGTGTCATGGACGGTTACAAGGGATATGAGCAAGATAAAGAAGCTTACCTCTTCATTAGACTGCCTAATGGGAAAATACGGGATTTCAGGCTGGAATTCCCCGAGGTTCTCTCGCTATACAAGATGTGCAAGAATGAAGATAAGATTGGTTATCAAGGTGATTTTCCACACTTTATGGCCGATTGTGCGCAGACGATGTTTGCCCTTGCGGGGTATGACCTCTTGCTCGCACCGAGAAGTCTACAAATTGTTTACGACGAGACAGCAAGACTGGTAAGGGAAAACAAATTGCTTGCTGTTTTTGATGGGGATGGGCGAATAAGTAAACTGGAGGTGAATGGTGATGGAGCCAAAGATACAGATTCCAAAGGAGGAGTTCACTCGGGGACCGGTGAACATCAACTTGAGGGACTACTTGCCCAACAGGGACAAGGAGAAGAAGAACCTGGTCAATCTCAGTGATGAAGAACTAGCTCAGCTTTCTCCGGAGGAGCTTGAGAAAGTGAAGCAGGCAAAGGCGAATTTACTTAGTATTAAGAAAACGGATAAGGAGGTAGATGCTATGGCAAGTCAAGAAGAGTGGGATGCAGCGGTTCAGCAATATGCCCAGGAGCACAACTTTAGTCCTCAGGAAGCCGCGGAGCATCTCAAGAAGGAAATGGGGGGTGGTAAACTCGGTGAAATGATGAGCTGGGCGAAGCTGTTTCAACCTACGGAGCATCCCCTAGTCAAAGCGGTAAACGAAGCTGTTGCTCAAAGGGTTGCCGCAGGGCAGCCTTTGTTTGGCGCGGCAGTAGCCTCGGGTGGTCAGGGTAATCCTCCTGGGGGTGAGCAGCCCAACAACATAACTGCCGCCATCACGCATGCGAAGGAAGCGGGCGTTGAAAGTATTTACTTGCCTGACGGGACCATGGTCAACTTGCAGGCAAAGGCTGAAGATAGCACCGTTAAAAACATTGAGCAGAAAATCCGGGAATACGTGAACGGAGTAATCAACCAAGGGCTGCCAAACATGTTTAACCCTCGGGGTAATAATAACAATACAGGAGCTGCTTTACCGCCTGGTATAGTAGACCCAGGACTTGCCCGGCTTTTCTACGAGGATAAATGGAAAGACAGAGATAGAGAGGCTGAAGATGCGAGGAGCACAGCGAGGGATGAAGTAATAGGGTCAATCGCTGCTTCGATCGGGGCTGCCTTATCTCCAGAAGGCTTTGAGAAAATCAAGCAACAGATAAAGCAGGGTAGAGCAGCCGGCGCTTTGTCCCAGGGGAAGCCAGGGGAAAAGCCAGCAGGAAGGATGATAAGGGCAGTTTGCTGGAAATGTGGCAAACCCTTCCGGTATGACGAGGGAGAGGAAGCTGTTTGCCCATACTGCCAGGCTAACCAGAAGGTGCAATGCCCGAGGTGTGAAACAATCTTTACTCCTACAAACGCCACTGAAATAACTTGCCCGAAGTGTGGTGCTGCACTTACTCTGCCAGAGAAAAAGGCTAAAGAGGAAGCTTCTAAAGAACAAACTCCCTTAGAGGAAACCAGCTTTACTGTTGGCAGTGGATTTGTAGAATAAAAAGGCTTAATATTTATTGAGGAAAGGAGGTAATAGTTATGGCTGATACAGACTACAAAAACCCTAGGGGATTACCTGGAAGACAGGATGGCAGCGGCCACGGAGCTGGGCAAAGTGGCGGCCGACGGGGTAATAGAAACCCGAAGCCTTGTCCTGGTGGTGGCCCAGGGGGAGGTCAAGGTGGTGGCCGTGGTGGCGGCCAAAATAGGTAATGGCTCTGGTAAAATTAGCCAAGCAAATAATCAGGATTTTATATAAAATTCTGTTTACGGTTGTGCCATACAAGGTGATGGTAGATGCGATGCTCTCTTTAGGTTATGACCAAATTCGCATTATTATGCAGGAACATGTTAAGAAACTTTCTGATGCAGAGCTTAATGAAGCCATCGAGGATCATGATCAGAACCGACCCTGGCCCGGTAAATCCGAGGGATACCGTAAAAAACTTGAAAAGGCTGGATTACTGTCGGTAATAGTTAAAGCCTTGCAAGACGAGAAGTTTTTGAGGGAGTATAAGCGCGAACAGGACACGCCACTCGTAGCAGGCAGAAGTGGCGCGTGTAGTGGTAGTAGTAGTAGTAATAGTAAGGCAAAATGAAACCAGTTCATATCATAGCGATTGTTACTGGCATTGTTGGCGCTGGAGTCGGGTTGTATTTCCTGCTCCGCAATAGGGTGTCTGGCCTTTTGTCTGAAGGCGAAACGAGCCAACAGCTACTAGAAGAATCGCCCGAAGAGGAGCCAATGTTAGGCTCGCCAACACCTCAAAAGTTAGCCTTGAAGTCTTTGGCCCCCAATGTCGTTTATCAAAACACCAAGGATACACAGCTAATCCGTGACTCTGAAGGAAGGATTGTAAGATTTATAACTCATACCACGGTAGTGGATAATGGATAATAATAGAGAAATTGTTGTCTCCAGGCGTGAATTAGAGCGGCGAGAACAAAATGTAATCGACACCGAGCTGCTCAAGTTCATTGCGCTTGACGATATCCAGGTGGCACTCAGTAAGATAAATAAATCCCTCAAAGTAAGTCAGTTCCAAGGGGGAGCTGGAACCATCACGCTCAATGCTGACGAGAAATATAGATACATCGTTCTCTGGCACGTTTATCCCTATACCCCTTTGTTCACCGCACATTTCGTAAACAAAGGTCCTGATGGAGTATTCGTATCTGTGAACGGAGAGCCTGATACACCTCTCAACAAGGATGAAGATGCCCTGTATGACTTTATCAAAGCTGAGAGGAAAATAGAGGTTATCTCTTACTATTGCAACGTCGGCGAGACAGCATTAATTCCGGTTGGCGCAAAGTGGTAGGTAAGGACTATATTTATCTTCAGTGTGCTCCTACTCAAACTGCTGATGTCAGGATAGTAGCCAAAGATTAAATTGAATCCATTTGTTTTTAGTGCAAGTGGAGGCATAAGCGGTGAAGCCAGCCTCACCTTCGTCATCGACGGCGGAGGCTCAGCGATTACTACAGGACTAAAGGTGGGGTTTGAGATTCCTTTTGCCTGCACTATCGTTCAAGCTACTCTGCTTGGCGTGCTTCCCGCTGCAACAAACGGCAGTATTGTTTTGGACATCTGGAAGGATACTTATGCTAATCATCCGCCAACTGTTGCCGATAGCATTTGTGCTGCAGCTAAACCTACAATAGCTGCCGCTCAGAAGTATCAGGATGCTACTTTAACTGGTTGGACAACGGCTATTGCTGCTGGCAATATTCTGTTCGTCAACGTAGATAGTATCACTACATTTACAGCAGTTACTCTGAGTCTAAAGGTAACTAGGACATGAGAACAATATCACTGAAGGTAAAAAGGAGCTAATGGCAACCATTGAACGACAACTACTTATGGCGTGGGACGATTGCCAATGCTGGTTTATAGACCCTAATTGGGTGCATTATTTTAGTAACCGCACCAGTCTGGTAGGTTATTCTAGAGCGGCCAGTAAGTATCATGGTTTCGGGATGAGGTTCCCAGATATTGCTATCCCTCAAGGAACAGTCATTACCGCAGCCAATTTCAGAGTTGTCTGTGCAGTAACAAGTGCACCGTTCACATCCGCATACAGTAAAATCACAGGAGAGGATAACTCCAGTCCCACACAATTTACTGACCTTGCAGATTATCAAGCGCGTGTGCATACCACAGAATATAAATACTGGGATATTCTGGCAGCATGGACGCAGGATGTTGAATACACTTCGCCTGATATTACAAATGTTGTGCAGCCAATCATCAACCGAGGAGACTGGGTTAGTGGTAATTATATGGTTATCTTCTGGGATGACCACGATGGCCGCACTATTCCTATTGATACCTGTTTTCGTGAAGTCTATGCCGTATATCACAGTACAGGTGAACCAGCAATCTTACATATTGAATACGAAGCACCACCCCCAGCAGGAGGAGCATGCTACGGCTGCGTCATTTCCTAATTTAGGAGAATTTAATGCCATCTTATGTGCCACCGAAAAAGAATACTGAATACATCTTCTATGTCAGCCTAGAAGCATGGGCTGGGCACGTGATGCAAGTCAACCCAACTATCGTTGCAGGCGATGCGAAAGTGTCCACAGATAGCGGAGCAGTGGGGAATCTAACGACCCTGCCGTCTGTTGACCCTGCTGGCAGTGTTTTCGTGAAAGTGACAGTATCCGCTACTGAAATGAATGGAGACAACACAAAAGTCTGGCTGCATGACCCCGATGGTGAGTGGTGCGACTTAGCTATCACTATTCCAACCTCGGGGCAGACCTTCAACGAAATTGACGCTCTGATAGATATCTTAATCTCCAGGCTTACTGCCGCACGAGCAGGGTATTTAGACGAACTTGCCGCAGCTAACCTTCCAACTGATATAGGCGCACTCCTGATAAGGTTGTCAGCTGCTCGAGCTGGCTATCTTGACAATCTGTCTGCTGGAGCAGTTGCCTTAGAGGCAACCTTGACTGCTATAGGCGGTGTGGTCGTTGCTATTGACGCAAGATTGCCGGCGGATCCCGCCGATCAGTCTTTAGTTGAAGCTCATGTAACCGCCGAGGTTGATGACTTAATAACTCGAGTTAAAGGACTTGACGCAATTTACGACAGCGTGGCTCTTAGGGCGCTTGAAGCTACTCTAACTGCTATTAAAGGAGCAGGCTGGACCAATGAGACCCTAAAGGCTATTAAGGATGCTATTGATGCTTTATCTTTTGGCGACGCCACCGAAGCTAAACAAGATGCTATTGAAGCTAAACTGGATGACGGAACTACTGGGCTGGCAAACCTCAAAGCTCTCATTGACGCTATAGAACTCAAGTTGGACTCCCCTGACAACTTTAAGGCGGATGTGAGTGCTTTAGCATTGGAAGCAACCTTGACTGCTATCAAAGGTGCGGGCTGGAATGCTGCAACAGATACACTTGAGAAAATACGAGATGCGTTAATAGCAGCACAGGCTGACCTTGATAACCCCGACCAGTATAAAGCTGATGTCACAGCATTGGCTCTTGAGGCAACCTTGACTGCTATAGGCGCTGTGGTTGTTGCTATTGACGCAAGATTGCCGGCGGATCCTGCCGACCAGTCTTTAGTTGAAGCTCATGTAACCGCCGAGGTTGATGACTTGATAACCCGGGTTAAAGGCCTTAATGCAATTTTTGATAGTCTGGCGCTGAGGGCGCTTGAAACTACTCTAACTGCTATCAAAGGTGCGGGCTGGACCAATGAAACGCTTAAGTTAATCAAGGAATTAATCGACGAGCTCGAATCAGGCGAAAAGCCTCCACGCAAAGCAAGCTTCAGGATGTGATAAAATGCAGAAAGTCTTTCCTGATCTCAATTATCGTGAATATCAGATTTTGCAGCTGATAGCTAAAGGCAAGCGCAACAAGGAGATTGCCCCAATACTAAAAATAGCAGAGCCGACGGTAAGACATTACTGCACCGTTTTCTTCCGAAAGATCGGTGTCACAAACAGGACACAGGCAGCGGTAAAATTCCTGGCAGAACTGGGACCCCAAGAGGCGATAAAATTCCTGTCGGGCAAAGCTTAACGCTGCTCAAGCAGGATATCCCCGTTAGGGAATTCGGTTATCCAGATATGCTGGTCAGCGATAAGGCGAGCAATTAGATTGTTTTTTGGGAATGAGACTATATAGACTCTCTCAGCTACTCTATTCAGTTCATTTATGGCTGCCATGGCGTCATTGACAGTGGCAAGATGCTCGAGTATATGTCTGCAGAACGCTGCCCCGAATGTTTTATCCGGGTAGTAGTAATAGGGTATATCTCTTATATCCGCAGCGACAACGTTTTCAGAGCCCGAGCCGTAAGGCCCTCCAACTTCCAGGAGGGGTTTATTTACCGACTCGGCGTAAGCTAAAGCGGCAGCATATTTATCACTTGTCCCTCGCAGCTCTCTTAGAAATTCGTTTATTTGCCAGGAGAATACTCCGGCAACCGTTGCTATTAAGAAATACTCCCACGCCTTCACTACTTTACATTCTAATCAGCCATTGTGATAAAATCAATATATGGCATTGACCTGCAACCTCCGTCCCCTGAGGAACCGGGTTTATTTAACAGAGTTTGTTACGCCGAGAACGTATGCGATTGACCAGATTGTTCCCGACCTGCAGGGATTAACTAAAGACGAAACCATCTGGAACTGCTGGGATTGGGTATGCCGCAACATTAAGTATAAAAGCGAGAGGGGTGATGTGTGGTTGATGCCCAGCGAAGCCATTGCTAAGGGTAAAAGTGACTGCGAAGAGAAGGCATTTGTATTGTGCAGCCTGCTCAGGGCCTCCGGACTATCCCCTGATGAGGTCTTTGTAGCCCTGGGAACTTATGGCAGGTTTGGCGATGGACACGCCTGGTGTGTTCTCTTTGACAGCGGCAAATATTGGGTTTTAGAGGCGACATTATCAGATGCTCCAAATACTATCCCCGAGCAGAGCTCCCCCTACATCGCTTATGTGCTGTTTAACGACATACAGGATATGGAGTTGAAACCCGGGTTTTCCTTCAGCCGGGCAAACGCAGAAAGGAAGATCCGTGAAATTGAAGGATTCTATGGCGTAAAGGTGGGATAGTGAAAGCTATAGGCGCAATCGGAATAGGTGTTGCCACCGCTGTTATCTCCACAGCCATTATTACTGGAGCGAACCATATTTTAACCAAGAAGCGTGCCTTTAATTATGCCAAAAGCCTTGTCGGTGAGAAGGGGATCATTAACTTAGGCGCCGGCCCTCACAGGACTTTTCAGGCTCAAGTAATTGCCGAGTCTCCAGAAGTGGCAGCTAATGTAGATATTATTCCTAATGGGATGCCGCATTTTATGCAGTGGGATATTGAGAAGGGATTACCGTTTGCTGATAAGGCGTTTGACGTGGCCTTTTGTCTTTCAGGTGATACCAGGCTTTTAGGTTCTTCAGAAGCAATAGCTGTGGTAAAAGTAGATGATTTAATTCTTGGCTTGAATGGCTTAGAGCAACCTGTATTAGAGAAATTCCAGAGGAACTATAATGGAACGCTTATAAAACTTTCCGCAGTTGGTCCCTTGCCTGTATTACTTACTCCTGAGCATCCTGTTCTGGTTACAAAGGTTGGTCGAAGGCATGTTAAGTCATGGCATAGAGGTAGCAAAACCAAAATAAACAAGTATGTATTGAAAATCGGAGATTTTATCTGGAAAGAGGCTAGAGACCTTAACAAAGACGATTGGCTTATAGTCCCACGAAGGAAAACTATTAAAGATTTTGTTTTTAATTACCATTACCAAAGGTGGAGGGAGGAAAAGAGGAGACGGCGGAGGTTTAGTAAGAAACTTACTCCAGAAATAGCTGAGTTTTTTGGGCTTTATGTTGCTGAAGGTAGTATTGCTTTTGATAACAAAAGGGGGAGTGGAAGGGTAAGCCTCTCCTTTGGTCGCCATGAAAAACAATTAGTAAATCATGCCATTTATTTACTTGATAAATTTCTAGGGATTAAAGCAAGAGCCATTACTCCTCCCAGCCTCCCAACTTCAGCAATAGTTCAATTTTCTTGCCATGATCTAGCTAAATTCCTGAAGGATAACTTTGGGACCGGCGCTCATAATAAATATGTCGCCGAATTTATTAAGGATGCCAATGAAAGGATAATTAGGGGTTTTATAAGAGGCTGGTATCAGGGCGATGGGAACCTAAGCCACAAAACAATGGATATAACCACTGTGTCCCCAAAGCTAGCTAATGACCTTTTGGAGCTGCTTTATAAGATAGGAATTTCGGCAAGTTTGTATAAACATAAAAACAAAGCAAGATTAATCAAGGGATGGAAAGTAGAGAGTGGAATTTCCTACCAAATTAGATTTTCTGCCAACGGTTTCTGGAAAAGCAGAGGTAAAAACAATAAGAAACCTTATGGAAGAATTCGTTTTGATGAAAAATTTGCTTATCTGCCAATTAGAAATATAGAGCGTCTTGAAGGAGAGCTTCCTGTATATAACCTACATACACAGGATGAAACAATTTGTGTTCCCTACATTACTCATAATTGTTCGCATGTGCTCGAGCATTTAGATAATTGGGAATTCGCGCTAAGCGAGGCAAGTCGTGTGGCTGACCATGTCGTTATTGTCCTGCCACATCCTCTTTCGCCTGCTGGTTGGCTAGATCCTGCCCACAAGCAGCACTTTAGTAGAGAGGATATGGCAGTGATGGAAAGGGCTTTTCCAAATGTCAAAGTTTTGTGTTAATTGACAGGATGGTGTAATCTGTTTATAAAGGGTGTTGAGTAGATGGCAACCAAGACTTTTACTAAAACATCAGAATATGTCTTGCCTGCGTGGCTTGACACGTTGGGGCTTATTGATGGGATTTATGTTGACGGGAAGTTCTTCGGTGCGAATATCCCGATACTGGGGGCTTCTCTAAAAATAACAGCGCAGCCAACAGTTCATCTTCGGACTCGGACTTTAGGAATATCTATTGCGAGTTACTCATCAGGCGAAGTGTCCCAAAAGTCATTGCTTTTAAATACCTGGTGGCCACTTACCTCCGGCGTAGCTGAGGAAACATACGATTTAAGCGATGTGTTTTATGGCGTGGGGCTGAATATATTAAGTGTTATGCTATTAGTGGATCTGGTAACCAGCGCTGATGTAATTTTTACTGTGGATTACGAATTGAAGGTTAGTTATTAAATGATTACTGAAATTGGGCATAAATACACTACTACAGAAAGCATCATATTGGAGGAAGTAGAGCCAAAATCAGGTGATGTTGTTGAGCTTTATTACGAATGCGATAGAGATATAGGTTCTGGTGAGGCGGTGGTGATCATTCTCAATGTAACAAAAATAAAGGAAACCTACCCGAACTCAGTCATTCATTATGTAGGCGTCGATGCTAGAAGGATAACCGTCCAGTATTCAGTTGCTCCACCCGGCGGAGAAGCGACACCACTGCTATGGTGGAAAATCGCAATGATAATTTTGGGTCTAATTGCCCTGATAATATTCGGCATTTACTTACTTGGCAAAGCTGGTCTTTTGCCCTGGGGTCCAGCAAAAGGGAACGTATCGGTTATTGCTATAAACGCTTACGACGGTGCGGCAATTGCAGCACTATTCACCTTCAATGGAGATGAATATACAACGCCGAGAACGATTAAAAACCTGACTACGGGCATATATCACATAACTTGGTTGCCTGTTGAAGGGTATCTCCTTCCTGACCCTCCAACGCACACGGTTACTGTCATCGCTGATAAAACGGTTGAAGATATCGGAAACTACTGGGCAGATGGGCCAAGACCGGACACAGGCTTGCTTGTCGTGGACACTTATCCTGTAAAGGGAACAATCTATGTTGACGGCGTGGATTGTGGTAAAGCCCCGTTTGAACTAACAATTGAGAAAGGTGACCATCAAGTAGCCTTTGGGGATGTTAGTGGCTACGAAGCGCCTCAAGCTGTTGATTTTACAATGGACACCGGGGGGAGAAAACCTATTTCAGCAGAGTATAAAAGGATCTGGCCGAACTGGGCATGGCCTGTCATAGCTGTAGCTGGGACTGTGGCGGTTGCAGCAATTGCATCAGCTGTTACAAAACTTGTTAGAAGGGGGTAATTATGGCTTATAAAGTTGAAGTTGGCAATCTATCTGAAAAAGTGAAAAGGGAAATTGGTAGCATAGGAGTAGCTAGTGGTGAAATAGCACTGACTGCTGGTCCGAATACAGTGCGTTATACCGGTATAGGGGAAATAGCCAGTATAGCTTTGGCATCAATAGAATCTTATTTGGTAATAGCTTACTATATATCAGATGATATGTGGGAGCAAGTTTCAGCTGACACATTCCTGTTGCCTAATATGGTCCTTAGTATTGATGTTAACCAAGACTGCACACTGTCAGGTGATTTCTCTTTACTGGTAGGCAATCTTCATGGTTTTGTCCATGATGCAGATGGGAATCCCCTGCCGGCAGTCTCAGTTAGCTTAAATGTAGTCTACCTTAGCACAGCTACAAAACTCGATGGCACATTTGATTTTACAGAGATTCCAATGGGGACATATACCATTACCTGCACCAAAACGGGCTATAAGGACTTCAGCGAGAAGATACCCTTAGCCGAAGGTGATAACGAGATTGATATTAAGATGCTGGCTGAGGGAGAAGTTGAAATTCCCTGGCTGTGGATTGGTCTAGGAGTGGGAGCTGCTGCCGCCATAGGCGTTACAGTTGTGTTAGTTAAAAAGAGTAAATAGTAAAAACGTGAAGCTAAAGATTACGCCCAGGGAGAAAGTTTCCATTGATGCCGAGATTGATGACCAGGCGATAAAGGACGCTGCACTAAGGTTGTTTAATTGCATCAGGAGCAAGCTGCCGTTCAAGATAGAGATAGCTAAAAATGGCGACCAAAATAAGCATCAAGATTGACAGTAAAACCATCAAGGCGGCGGGTGATTTTGTCAGCCTCATGTTCAATCTTGGCAAACAAGCAAGGCAAAATCGCTTAGACCACCACGGTCCTTATGAAGTGCTCGGAATCCCTCCGGAGTCTTCAATCGAGCAAGTTAACCAACGATATCGCCAGTTGGCCAAAGTTTTTCATCCCGATATGCAGAACGGGGATACTACTGCGATGAAGAAATTAAACGAAGCCTATGACAAGGTTTGTCAGCAAAGGAAGGCTTGACAAATTTTGAAACATCTTTTAAGCTGATATTGTAAAAAGCGGGCGAAGGAATAAGTTCAGCGCCCGCTTTTCTTATTGCTTCGCCCCGCTAATAGTAAGTAGAAGGAGGTGTCCATGGTAGTATTATCGCAACCGGTGGAAAAGGGTATGACGATCGTGACTGGTCTTGGTTGGGGAGCGGCGCTGGGTGGGATCCAGAGGGTTAGCCCTGTTGCCACAACTGTGCTGAGCTTCCTCGGAGTGATCGGTGGTCTCGTAGGGGCTATGGCCGCTAAAGAGCCGGTTACAGCAAACATAGCTGAAGGAATCGCTGCAGGCTCGGCATCCATTTTCGGGCTTAGCTTAACCGCCCCAGTTGCCGGCAGAAGTGTGGCAGGAAGTAAAGCCAAAACCAAGGTGGATAGACTCCTACTCAAGGGTAGTGAAGCAGCTCAAAACATAAGGGTTGGAGCTGTAGCCCGGGTTGGCGCTGGTATGGAGTAGCTAAACAACGTATAAAAAAGCCACGCTTGAATAGGTGGAGTAAAGCAATGGCGATTGGAAACAGTAACATAGTCTTCCTAAATTTTATCGGGGAGACTATTTTATTATTATTTAAGGAGGTGTAATGGAAAACTTGTTTGAGAAAAGGACGATTGAGTATTTCTATGACTTTGCTACTTTAGGAGCTCTGGCGGCCGGCAACACATGGATGCCCACTCCTAAAGATGCCAGGGTTGTGGATGATGCCGCCCTGGATGAGGATGAGGTCGCTGAGCTGTTCTCCATGGAGATCCTGAACCCTAACTCAGAGCCGATAGAGGGGGTCTGGGTGAAGCTTGATGACGCGCTTGAGGTTGACGACGAGATATTTGTCTCGGGTGACTGGAATACTCTTATGCTTCCTCCATGGCAGCGCATAAGGAACAAGCAGGTCATAAGGTTTGGTAAGCCGGCATCAACCAACCTTTTTGAGGGCACCACTCTGAAATACAAGAAGAACTGCCGCCCGGTGGTCTTAGCCGGGGCCGGCGGCATCAATGATGACTTCACCATCATTCTCCACTCCTATGTTTACAAGCCCGGTGCTTTTGACATGCGCGGTGTTTTCGGAACTCTTGACGGGATCCTTAAAATAGTTGATTCCACCAGAAACAGAACGCTGAGCCTGACCAAGTCGGACCTTGCGGGCAAAAAAGTCACCGCCGACATCTGGGACCTGCTCCCTGGCGGGAAATCCCAAGCTGTGCCCAAAGTATGGCCGCTGCTGAGGTTTGGCTGGAATGATAAGGCCACAACGGTAAACAAGGACTTCAAGTTCCACTACGATGACGATGAGGTATCAGAGGAGAGGCGGAATATGTGGTGGGAGCCTGAGGACAATAAGCTGGCCATAATTGAGGCACTGGGTATAAGGCCCCACGCCGATTCTCATTTCACAGCTCTGAAGATAAGCGGCGTATATATGCCTTCATCAAGGTTCTACACCGTGCCAGCACACAACGCGTTAATATTTGGTGAGGCAAACACACTGCTCGGCTGGAACGAGTTCTTCGCCATTCCTCGCCTTCCTGATACTCAGGTTATCATGGCTTCCAGTCTCGGCATTCCCAATGGCTATAAGGAGTCAGGTGGAGTTATTCACCAGACTTCTGTGGCGGTAGCAGCTAATAACATCGTGGTGGCTGTCGCTGGTAAGATCATCGATATGGTGTAAATATTTCTTGAGAAATAGTAGTAAGAGGAGGTAATAGTAGATGTTATCAAAAACATTAACGAGAGATGTGGTAGCTCCCTTTGAGAAAGTGGATTATCCTGCTGACTTGCCTGACTTCAACGAGGACAAGATTTCCTCGGTAATGCTCTACAGCCCTTGGTGGGGGCCAGTTCCCCTCACAGCTGCCGCTTATAGCGCTGCAGACTGGGCAAACGTCGCCAAGCCTGACGTTGATGAGATCATGTTCAGCGAGGTAGACAGGCAATTTAAAGTCAATCACTGGGTGATCGGTCCCTTTGGGGACATATTGGAGCTTGTTGTTCGCCCCTATAACGAGAAGGCGCCAGAGCCTTAATAAAAAGCACGCCTTAAGGTGTCACGGTTCGGTAGAATGCCGACGTAGTTAAAAAAAACTAACGCATAAGGAGGTTAAAAAAGATGTTACAAGGTATTTTAGAGGAAAGTGTAACTAAAAAGTATCCCCTTGGATACACAATAACCCTGGGTGGTCGTACCTACTATTATGCTCATGTAGATGCCGAAAGGCAACTGCGTGCTGCTTATGCTGTTTTCCCCAAGATATACTACGGCGAGACAGGTGCACCGGTTGCGGAAGCCGCAGTTGGTGCTACGACTATCACCCTAACAGCTGTAGCAGATGTTGCAGTTAACCAGTTTGCAGACGGTATCCTGTCAAAGGCAGGCGGAGGTGGGGGTGGATACGGCGTTAACTACCGCGTCAAGTCAAATACTGGCTGTCTTGCCGCTGGCACTTACACCGTAACCCTCTACGACGCCATTATCACCACTATACCCATAAGCGACACGATAACAATGTTCCGGAGCCCGTGGGCAAATGTAGTGTGTATGCGCCAAAGGGTAATTGATGGCGTAGCCACAGATCTCCGCAAGACCGCGTGGGTTGGTGTTCCCAACCGCTTTGTGACAAAAGACTACTACTGCTGGCTACAGACTTATGGGCCATGCATGGTGGTTCCCGCGGGTGGCACGGAGGGTGTTGCCGATGACGAAAGGATGATGCACTTTGAGGAGGATGGCTCTGTTGCAAAGGTGGACTATGCTACTCCTCACGAACAGCAAATTGCAGGCTTTGTTCTGCCGATAACCACCGCTGGCGCTATACCTGATCTGCTTGAGATATTCCTGCAGATAGCTAAGTAAGGAGGGTAAGAGGATGCCATTATTTAAGCAAAAGAGATGCCGCTGCGGGTTTGACACCACGCAGGCGGAGATAAAGCCAAATAAGGCTGGAAGGTATTTCTGCCCTGTATGCGGGCGGGATCTTATCCTTGTCAAATCCAAGAAGGAGGAGGCTCCTGCAGAGGCTGAGAAGCCTGAGTAGTAGTAGGAAACCAATTAACTTTTAAAATATTGGTTTTTGGTTAGCAGGGAGGGTTATTCAGAGCTGTTGCCATTGCTTCCCTGCTAACCGCAAAATAAAGTAAAGGGAGGATTGCCCGATGCCTTGGAATTCTAAAGGTATTGCTCTTTCAGAGATGGAAAGACCATACCTCGATGAGAAGCAGAGTGAGTCAGCCATAGCCCAAAAATTAGGTGTAAGGCAATCTACAGTCTCAAGGCGACTTCGCAAGGCAAAAGTTACTAGAAGCTCAAGTGAGGGGTTTAAACTACTTCGTGATAAGGGTTGGCGTGCTCATAAACTATACTCCGTAAACCAATTATTCTTCAAGACTTGGACACCTCAGTCAGCTTGGGTTCTGGGTTGGATAGCTTCTGATGGGCATATAGACCTAAAGGATAAAAGGATAACTTTGGCTTTAAGCGAAAGAGACGCTGCTATTGTATACAAGATACGTGAACTATTAACCTCATCACACCCCATCAAATTGTTTCCAGGTAAGTTAGTAAGATTCCCTCATAATAAATCCTACTACTGCCAAGGAATAGCTCGTTTAGTTATAAACTCGGAGCAGCTTTGCTTAGATGCATCTAATCTACTTAACTCTCTTAATGATATTCCCCTTATTTGCCTTGGCCATTTCATCCGAGGTCTCTTTGAAGGAGATGGAAATGGCAGAATGATACATAAGCCCTTTTGGACAGGCTCTGAGATTACTATTGCTGGCCAATATAACTTGCTATCTACGTGTTTGGATTTATTAAGACAAAATTTAGTCATAGATAGGGGCAGTATTATTCGCCACGGGCATGACAATTGTTGGATATTGGGGGTTTACAACAAATTAGATTGTAGTCATTTATTTCAGTTGATGTATAATAAGGCAGGTGGTTTCTTCCTCCCTAGGAAGAAAAATAAGTTAAAGGAGTTAGAATATGCCAATACAGGATGAGCTTCCAGTAACTATAAGACACGCCCGCTACCTACCTGAGATGCTACCGTTTTTACACGCTCAGGACCTTGCCGCCGGCGATAACTCAATAATCACTCTTACCAGCCCGACATTATCTACAGACATACCGGTCCTGACGGACAAGTTCTCGGCAACCCTTGACGCTGATGCCCTCCTCAAGCTGAAGGCTGACAGGGAGCCGACTCATGAGCTCGAGAGCATAAGCCTTGCTGCTATGGGTGAACTCACACCGCTCCAGTTCTTAGCCTCCAAGAACCTTTCTCTTGTGTTTAATGCCGACGCCCCTGGAGTTGTCAATTACAAGATGTATTTAGGCATCTGGGTGGTCAAGCCAAGCGTGGCTCAACGGATTCTCTGGGGGCTACCCTTAAGCTCCGAGGATGAGGTTCTTTCAACAAAGAGAGGAGTAAGAGCCAGCGTTGAAAAAGGCGTTTTGCCGTTCCCTATCCCTTATGAAATAGAAAGGGAATGCATAGGGTTCAAGCAGACTTACGCCGAGGTTGTTGCTACCGCTCCTACAGGAACAACAACACCGATCCTGACCCTCTCTCCTTTAAGTGGTGAATTCTTAGTCCTTGAATCAGTAACGGCAGACAACGCCGCGCTTACTTTAGCCGATAATGCCCAGCTCTATATCACCCGTGATGATGATACTAACTACTTAAAGCTACCTGTTTTTGCTATGGACAAAAGCTATGATTTCCCCTGCTTCATACCGGCATTAAGGAAACTCGAGGTCAACTTCTATCATGAGGTCGGAGCTCCTCTTGCTAACCGCTATGTTAGAGTGGTAATAAGCCGGTATAAGGTGACAAATCTTCTTCGTGCTCGGTTCGGATTACCGTCAACTGCAGAAAGTGAAGAGGCGATAAAATCCGGCATCGTCCCTTGATGAGAATAGTAGTAGGATGGCAGGAGAAAAAAAAGGGGATTCTGATACAGGCAAGTTAATTCTTGCCGGCACTGCTGGTGGAGGAATAGCGGCTCTTCTTACCTGGCTTATCAACACAGCAAGAGCGGCTCCCCCGGAGGGCGCAGTAATCTTCAGCCCTGATGAGTGGACCAAAGAGACCCTCCTTGGAATGCTCACAGCGCTCAACGAAATATCAAGCAAGCTCAGCGCAGTATCAGGCAAGCTTGATGCCGAAATAGATTTACTATCGATAATCGCCGGAGTAGAGGCCCCCGGTGTCCCATTCAAGCTTGAAGTAACACCAATATCTGAAGTCACTATAGCGGGGATGACCTCAAAGGATCTCTATCTTAGCCCGTCTCCTGAGAAGGGCGCCGTGATAGCGATTAAGTTAGTCTCCGATATAAAAGATGTTGAGTATGACCTTCACTTAGACGACATAGTGTGGTCGTTCAATGTAAGCGACATGATCACCCATTCCATAGAATTCCCTCACTTCCCCGGTGCCTGGCTATCCAGGGCATCTGCAGGGACATACGTGTTTATGTTCTCCAGTGGAGCCACCTCAGATGTGAAGTATCAAACAAACTTCAGGCTGACAGCTAAGGCAACTTCTGTGAATGACGTTACTCTCAGCGGAATATTGGTGTGTAAGGTATACTAGCGATGCCACTTGAATTATTAAAGCTCGAGCGTTCTGCACAGAGCGACGACATCGTCCTTACTGGCGCGTATGCCACTGTCTATGAAGATAGCGATGATTATCCCTGGATATTTGCTACCGCTGAAATTGACCTTACCCCCATGCAGGCCGGGGACTCTATCGATATTAAGCTCTCGGCTAAGAATGAAAGCGGCGGCGGTTACGTTGTCATGGACGAGGAAAACTATTTGAATGCTCAGCCGGCAGATGCCAAGATGATCTCCATTGACGCTTTCCCCAATCAATATGGGGTGAAGATAGAGGCCAGGCAAACGGCAGGACCGCTCAGAACGATAACCATGGAGTTCTTTGTAGCTAAGAGGTGATAGTGGCAGCAAATTGTGTGGAGCAGGCATGAATAAGTTCGTGGTCAATAGCATACTCGGGAAGTTGAATGCCGAATCAGCCCGAATTATAAAGAGCTTCCTAGCGGACTCCATAACTGAGGAGGAGTTTAAGAAGCAGGCTCTAGCGCTTCAACAGAAATACTATGATGCTCTTGTTGAGAAGGAAGTTATTGTGCCTTCAGAGGAAGCTCGCCAGCAGATTATTTCAGGAAAGGGGATACCGCTGGCTATTGAAACAGCGCTCAAGTGTAAAAAGGGTGAGATAACTTGGAAAGAATTAAGCGATGTTTGCTCAAAGCAGGTTCTTCCACTAGCAAGGCAAGAGGCGGGAAATGACTACTAGGTATGAATACCTTGATATTGGAGCTGTCGATTATGTCGGAGTGGCAGGAAACCTTTGGTTCTGCCATACTTTTACTCCGCAGATAACCCACGACCTCACTCTAGTCAAGTTACCCCTTTTTACTAATGAAATTGGTGGACCAGCATGTAGTATTGATGCTGATTGTCTAGAAGACTATGGTCTATATGGCTATGTATGTAAGGATGGTAAGTGTGTTCCTTTGGTCGATGTAGTGGTAGGCATACAAAACATTATAGGTGATGATAATCACCCTGACGGAACAGACTTAATATCTGCCACTTTTGATAGGGCGGAGTTAACAACGGATGACGAAACACCCGAGGGGAAAGGAATTGAGTTGCCCAAATATCGGGTATACAAAGATACCACATACGCTATTGTGCTTCGTATGCCTGATGCTGAAAAGAGCGAAGTTGTTTATTGGTGGTTCTCGGGAAATAATTATCCAAGAGGGGTGGCGGGTATTAGTGACGATGGTGGTGTAACTTGGTTTATGGCAGAGGAAGCTGACTTCCTATTCGAGGAGTGGGGAGACCCGATAGTAGCCCCGCGTCCGGAGCACTCCCTGGTGCAGCCTGAATTATTACTCTTGTTGAGGAGATAGTAGTAGAATGGCGGCGATAATAGATTTACGTGGGAAACTAAAAAGGATTCTGGATGAGGTCACTGCCAAAGCTCTTGGTAAATTACAGCTGGCAGCTACCACAATAGATTTACGGCAAGCTGCCGCGAGCTATGATTTATTCACTTGCACAACGCAAGACGTGATACTTGAGAAATTAGTCATTCGGCTGCCGAATATAAATGTCGCTGATGATGCCACTATAACGAGCATCTCAATACAAACAGACGATACGACAGCACAGGTATTAATCTCTGCCGTGACTGGAGCAAAGGCAAACCTCACGGCAGAGGCTCAGCTGGGGTGGACAGGAGTCGCCCTGATAAAAGTGGGGACTAAAATACAGGTGACCATTGCCGGTGGCGCCGCTGACGCTTCTACGGTCTGTGATGTCGTAGCTGAATGCAGGGCAGTAGTTGCGGGAGGTTACTTAGCATGATTTATGTTAACAGCGTGGCAAAGCCAAACCTGTCTGACCTGGTAATAGACGCCGATAAGGACTGGAACGCCAAGAGAATAGGGAACCTTGGTATTCCGGATTCAGATGATGACGCCGTTGCCAGAGGCTTGGTAGAGGATATTTACTCCAGTGATTTTGGGCTGAATTGGGCTGATCTCGGGGTGATTACTACAGATGAAATTCACGCCATGGCATATTTGGGCAACGGCATTGTCATATTGGGTGATTGGGATTATCACGTCTGGCGTTCAACCGACTACGGCGCTACTTGGACGGACCTCGGTGTGATTGCCTCAGGTGCTATCTATGCAATGGCCTATCTAGGCAACGGCATAGTCATAATGGGTGATTATCCTAAGCATGTTTACCGCTCGACGGATTACGGAGCCACTTGGACAGACTTAGGGGTAATTGCTTCAGGTGCTGTCTACGCAATGGCTTATCTCGGCAATGGTATAGCAATATTGGGTGATTTTGCTTACCATGTTTACCGCTCCACAGACTACGGAGCTACATGGGCAGATTTGGATGTCACTGCCTCAAGTGCTATCTATACCATAGCTTGCCTCGGCAACGGTATAGCTATACTAGGCGACGCTGCTTATCATGTTCACCGCTCAGTAGATTACGGTGCTACTTGGTCAGACTTAGGAGTCATTGCCTCAACCTCTGTCTATGCAATGGCTTATCTAGGCAACGGTATAGCCATATTGAGCACTGAGGCAGGGCATGTCTACCGCAGCACAGACTACGGTGCAACGTGGGCAGACTTAGGCGTGATTACCTCGGGCCCTAACCACGGGATGGCATATTTAGACAACGGTATTGCCGTATTAGGTGATTCTGCTTTTGGTGGTGGTCATGTTTACCACTCAACTGACTATGGTGCAACGTGGTCAGACTTAGGTGCTATTGGCTCAGCTGGCATCCAGGTTATTACTTATCTGGACAACGGCGTTGCCGTATTAGGTGATTCTGCTTTTGGTGGTGCTCATGTTTATCGCTCAACCTCTGCCTTTCAGACAAGCAACTTCAACCCGAACCAGTTTGATAAACTCTTTCAATTTGGCTGCCTTGGAGCAATCACCGCTGATGGAACTTCTTATTTAGCTCCAGGAAACGGTGCCACCCAAGCAAACGAGATAAAAGTAACAGTGCCACGTCCTGGGATACTAAGGAACCTCTATGTCTGGCAGAGAGTAGCAAGTGGAGCTGGTGGTAGGACTGATATTTATACTGTCAGGGTTAATGGCGCTGACAAAGCAATAACCTGCACGCTTGATAATGCGACAGAAGGTTCGGACACAACAAACGAAGTATTAGTGGCGGCAGGCGATGAAGTAAGTATAAAATTAGTGTCAAATGATGTCGCCGACACCAGTGCAGATGTCGTGGCCACACTGGAGCTTACATGAAAGAGACGATAATTTCGGTAACGGCGATTATTTGCCTCACTATTCTGGGCGTTTTTATAGCTATCTACATCCCCGGAGCGTCAAAGCTGTTATATGCGATTGCCGTTATTATTGGCGGCATCGCCGGGTTTTATATTCCCAGGGCGACAGTCAGGGTGATAGCTAAGATCAAGAAGAAATGAAGTATTTGTTCAGTCTGAGCAAGGATGAGTGGAAGAGGGTCCTTATGCACATCCCGGTCGGCATGCTGACAGTTGTGTTAGGCTTTTTTGTAGCCTGGTGGCTCGGGCCTCTATTTGGTATTGGCTTCTTGATCTACGAAGTCGATGAGGACTGGCATCTCAGAAACGGTGCCTGGCAAGATATTAAGGGCTGGCTGTGGGGCATTGCAATTCTAGGGCTTATATTGTGTTAATATTAATATTAAAGCTGACAGGAGGTTGAAAATGACTGAAATTCCTATAGTTGCCTACCGTTTCGGCGATCGCTATTTAGTTACCGACTTCGTAACGCCAGGGAATCCCGATATCCGAGGACTTGTCGCCGCCTTCGGGGATGTCAAAGGTGACGATTTTGTGGAGAAGGTCGCGGCCCACGTCCGCGACTACTTCCAATATCCTCTATGGAACGGCAATCCGTCCTGCGACGGGCAATTATTGCGCTATACCCAGGGATTCCTCAAGCACGGCTACAAAAGCTGTAAGTTTTACGTTTGGGCTTTCCCGGCTGAGGTCCTCCAGAGCAGGTTGGGCTATTGCGCTGAAACGGGGAACCTCGCTGAATCACTATTAGTAAACAAAGTTAACTCGTGGGCGGTCCTGGGCGATGTTTTAAGCTTGAATGATGCTTTGCTCGGGCGCCATGAATGGGTGGAAACGCCTTACCATGGTGACACCTTTGTGTTAGAGACCACGATACATACCAAGGGCGCCAACAATCTTGCTACCGCTAAAAGCGTGTATGACAAGAATTCTGACTGGGCTGTTCAAGGTGGCCTGTATTATTCTCCACAGGCTCGATTTAACGATAAGAGCTACGAAGGCAGTAACCAGTTCATTACTTTGATGGGACTACCGGCTAAACGAGTTCTCCTGTTTGGGCTTGAAGAAACGCAGAAAGTAAAGGCCAAGCAGCTTTACAAAGAACTTCGCAAAGAAAATGCTATAATGGAGAAATTACTAAGGCACGCCTGGGGGGTGTAGTAAAATGGCAAACATAGTGCAGCAGATGGGAGCAAGAAGCAAGAAAGAATCAAGGAAATGGAGGAAACATGAGAAAAAGAAGCTGCAGGCGATTGAGCATGCCTTCGGGGTAAAAAAATGAAAGCTAGCACGAAGAAAGTATTGGGGGTTATAGCAGTAATAAGTGCCATTGGTGGGACATTGTTTTACTTCTTGAAACCCAAAAAGCCATGCGAGGAAGGGGCAACAAAATGCGCTGGCCCAGATAATTTAGATTTGTATGAGTGCCAAGAAGGTAAATGGGTGCTAATAGAGGAGAATTCTCCTGAGTGCGGTTATGCGCCATTACCTACTGTATCTGGAACAGTAAAAGATGTTACAACGGGAGGCGTACTTAGCGGGGTAGAAGTTACGGCAAGGCACACAGCAACAGGAATAGAAGGCACAACATTCACCGATGAAAATGGATACTATGAGTTTTATGATGTTCCAGCTGGGGTAGGCTCCATACGCTTGGATAAAGCGGGCTACGAGAGCTGGGAATGGCATATAACGCTGATGACTGGAACTATATTGTCGATGAGACCAATATGAAGAAGTGAACTGTGAAAGCTAGCACAAAGAAGGTATTAGCCATTATAGGATCTATATTTGGTGTTGGTGGTCTGGTATTTGGAGTTGTGAAACTGGCCAAGGCGGAAAAGAAATACTGTTGCCCTTATTGTGGCCAATGCTTCGCTACCTATGAAGAGTTGGTCGAGCATGTGACAACAGTTCATCCGGGGGAAAGAATCCCCCTTCCGATAGAGTGGGATTAGAAGGAGGTAAATATGCAGCGTGCAAGAATTAAATTGGAGATCCAGGATCCTACTTTTGATTATGGCACGAGCCATGTCGCGCATGCCCCAGTTTCAAACCCCACATCAGCCTCATTTACCTATAATGCGGAGCTTTATCTTGCCACGTCACCCACTGCGGCCAAAGTAGCTACATCAGGAATCGTAACTTTTACTCTAGCAGGGGGGGCATCGGACATAGTTGACTTCCCTCTAACCATGCCTGATGTTGAAGGAACTTTCCATGTCTACTTGGATGTTCTTGTGGCTGGCGAGCTGATAGCTGCGTATATTGGCACTGAGGATGTTACAGTAGAGGTTGCCCCGGCGATAGATATTGAGCCGATAACCTGGGACTAAAACTATGGACCCTGAGTTTTTGGCAGGCTCAGCACATGTAGCCCACTGCCCCGCGGCAAATCCCACAGCAAAGCAGTGGGCATACGATGCTGAACTCTACTTGGTGCAAAATGATACCAAGTATACTAGTTCAGGCACGGTTAGCTTCACTTTAGCAGCGGGTGCGTCTGACACAGTGGATTTCCCAATAACTATGCCTGGTAGCGAAGGCACGTATAACGTCTACCTCGATATTTATGTTGCCGGAGAACTCATCGCTGCATACCAGGCTACTGAGCCTGTAGTAGTAGTAGTAGTAGTCCCTGAAAAGGCAACACTCAATGGAAACGTTGACCTTCAAGGAAGGCCTGCAACTGAAATTACAGTAAGATTCTTTGATCCTGGGACAGATACTGTAGTATTGAAAGTAAACACCACCACTGATAGCAATGGTAACTTCACAGTTACGGGCATTGCCCCTAGCACCTATGATGTTGCGGTTAAAGGTTATACCAGCTTGAGTATCCTGAAAGCTAATGAGCTTTTTGCTGGCGGCGAGATTACTACAATCAACTTTGGTATTCTCCTCGAAGGTGATGCCAACGGCGACGATTGGATTACTATGGCCGACTACTTACTATTCGAGGCGGCTTTTCACACAGAAAACCCTGAATGCGACTTCAATCGCGACGGCTTCGTAGACGTGGGGGATTATGCTATATGGAGTTATAACTTTGGCAAACACGGAGATTGTGCAGTGCCACTTTTGGGCAGCATAGGCCCTGGGCAAATATGGTATGAAGGCTTAGCGGATTGGAAGTCTATTGTCTCAGGTGAAGAAATACCATTCAATAAGGAAATTTCCCTTGCTCCATCATGGATAAATAAGTCAGAAATTAACATTATTGGGCATATTGACCTTTCAGTAGAGTTTCCTGATGGAACCGTAATAACTCCACCAGCAGTTGAAAATCAGGATAAAGAAGCAACGCCAGAGCATGGCTGGATTGTTGAATTTGAGCCTTTTATTAGCTCGCAGGGAGGAACCTATGCCATAACTGCTACTCTTTCCTCCGCTGGCCAGGTTTTAGACTCAGTAACATTCGAGCTTGTAGCTATAGCAAGAGCTTTTACATACTCGGGCATAGTTTGCAGTGCGCCACCACAACCCGGAAAACCATATTGGTGGTATGCTAAATTCAGCTGCACTGTAACAAACCCTTCAGATAAAATTGTAACGAACACCATTCAGTTATGGCTTTATGAGATTAGCACTGATTGGGGACCAAAAGTAGCAAATAATTCTACCTGTGAAATCACCCTAAATCCAGGTCAAAGCGTTGAGTTCCGCTATGGCGATAACTGGTTAGAAGCACATCAGTTATTCAACGACTATCCTGGAATAAACTACCAAATGTGGTTAGAAGACAGTGCTGGAGGGGCATCAGCAAAATGCAGTTGTAGCCCATAAGCCCCCCCCCTTCCTATGGAGAAGAGAAAAGCTACCAAGGAAGAAATAGTAGGGAATGCCCTGGGTGCCATTGCGGTTATCTCCCTCCCGATTATTGCCGGCATACTAATATATATCGAGCTTAAGAAGCGCCGCTGATCTCCGGAGAATAATTCGTAGAGGGTTGGAGAATATGAGTAAAACGAAGTGTTAGATGTAAAGAGGTAGATAGCTCCGTTGAGCTGAGCGGTCGGCGTACTATATCCACCGAACAATAAAGTTACACAGAAAGTTACACAGAAAGTTACACAGAAAGTTACACTTTAGCCCTAAGAGATGTTACTGAGTTGTTGAGAGGCCGACGTACTAAGCACAAATTTCAAACTTCCTACCTCTGGACGTGCTTCCCGAAGGCTCCCGCGACATATTTTTCCGGATCGTGCTGCTTTTCCTTCTTAGCTTGTCTATAAGGCTTTTGCCGGGAATATTCAGATTGATAAGCCTTCCAATTGGTAATGTGAATGCCGTTGTCGTTTTCCTGTATCCTGCCTTCCTCTGCACATTTAGTTAAAGTTCGCTCCAACAGCTCGAGGTCGACATTCAAGCGGTTAGCGATAAAGGAGTGGGGGTATGGCCTGCTATCTTTATCTGAAATCGTCCCGTCTACAGCGCAAATCGCAGCAAAATTAAGGAGATCATACCAGACACCACGCTCGGCTGCATCAAGTTGATAGCGAATACTACCCTGGAGGCAATCCAGGGGATAGAGCTTAATCCACAGCCGCTTTCCTGGTACTCTCATTACATTATAATCAACACTGTAACCTTTGCTGTAACTTTTAGTGCACCAAGGTTACACGGAAAGTTACATAACAAGTTACAGTTTTACCTCTACTTCTACTTCTACTTCTGGGGGGGGGATCTTAGGAGGGGGGGGATTGTTAAGGGGGGGGAATTTAAGCATTATTTGCTCCAACACCTCTATTTTTTGAGTTGTTTTGAGTTGTTTTGAGTTTTTTCAAGCCATCCCGGGCAAAAAACAAATGACCGTCAATTTTGATTGGCTGGATCTTGCCTTTGTTGATCCACCGGAACAGGGTCCGTAAAGTTATACTTAAGTAGGCCGCTGTATTAGTCGCATTGAGGAGGGAGCTTGTTTTTATGGTTACTGTAGTAGTAGTGACAGGCTCTCTATGACGCATAGTCGTATTTTATGACACCTTTATAATTTTTGTCAATAGTTTTGTTTAAAAAGCCCCAAAAGCCCCGCTGGGTCGATACAGCGGGGCTCAAAACAAGTAAGGAGGTAGAAAGAAATGAGAAAACCAGGTGCATATATAATAACGCTTAAAAGAGGGAAGTGTCAAGTCGGGCGAATAATTCTATACACTCGCGGTGCCGGAATATTAAAGGGAACTTTCTCGCCTGGCTGAGCTGGGGGACTAATTCTGCCCAAGATGCAGTCGTTTTTCTCAATACACTCGCGGCAGCCAAACAGATATCTAAAGCGCATTGACTGTCTCAGCTCGGATTCGTCCTTTCGCTGATGGCAAATATGACACACAAAAGTATGACGCAGCCACCTTTCGTATGCTAGCTTGCCAGCCTTGCGTCTATTCCTGGAAAGGTGACTATCACGGAGAAACTTATCTATTGTGACCCGGGGTCGGTGCAGCAGCTTCGCTATTTCATAAGCTGACATCTGCTTTTCAGTATGAAGTTCTCTTATCTTCTGATGGAATTCTTCGTTTTTATCCTTTGCCTTAAGCTCGGCCTTTCTCAACTCCCGCCTGACTGATCCGGGGGTGCATTTTTTGATCTCAGCGATGTCGGTGACAGTATGGCTCGCCGCCAAACTTTCCAAATCTGACCAGTCTATGTTTTGTTTACCTCTTGACACAGAACCCCCCTTAAAAAATCGCCCTGACAGCACTTTTGTCGGTTGTCTTGACTAAACCATCCCATAAGCCCTTTTAAACCTCCATTATGGCGGTGATTTTAAGGGGGGTTTGGTTGATTCTTGGATCTGTCATTAATTATGCCGGCAACTTTAAGCATTTCCTGTCTTATTTGCACCCACTCAGACTTTGGGATAATCAGCACTACGCAGTCCTCTTTGGCTTTTTCTACTGCGTCCGTTTGAAGTATCAGCCTATCTTCACCTGCAATTTTAGCGCCGACAACATACTTATCCAGATTCATTTGGGCAGCTCCTGCCTTAATAGGCGTTTGAGGTTATCCTTAACATAATGCACAATTGTCACCTTAATTCACAATTGTCACCTTGCTCGCATACTTAGTTATTTGCCTGAGCTTTCTTCCCAGGGAACCAGGCAAAAAGAAGAAGCCGCGCCAGTATTCCCAATCACGCCAGCGTAATTTCTTTGTTTTAAGTCCAGTTGGTTTAGCCTCTCGAGGTTCATACTTGTTCGCAGTAACCATTGCGGGCTGCCTCTCTTTTCCCCTTGGCCAGGGTAATGGTTTAAACTTACCGCATTTCCGTTTCCGCTCATACTTCCTTTCCGGTATCCAGATCTCTTTCGGATTGCAGTAGTGATAATGGGATCGCGCGGTTATCCAGTCCTCGTTATTGAGGCAATTAGAGCATCTTACTTTCATTTAGCCCTCTGTAATAAAGGAGCGATTATTCGCTTCGCTCGCAATGACATTCTAAAAAACGGGCGCTGAGTTTTCATAGCTAATCGCCACGTTTGGATACTTCACTTTTTTAGCACCTTTTTATGGGCCAATAATTTTAAACTCAATCTCTTGCAACCTCGCTAGTAACGGATAATCCCACACAATAATAATTGGATTACCAGCATTATCAACGGCTATGTCCTTGAAATAAGCCTCCCTCCCAGTTTTGTCCTTTAATCCTGTGTGTAGCATAAACTCCCATGTGTTTAAATCATCACTCGGTAAGCCGCTGTGACCAGCAAGTAATTCATATTCGTTTCGCCCTTCGTTGTAGGCAAAAGCTAAAGAATCATACTCGCTACATACCCACAACTCATTGAAGTAGAACATCCTTTTGACTTTTTGTTCCAAGCCCTAATCTTAATCTCGCTCATTTCACCCTCTCCTTTTCAATGTTAATGCCTATGCCCATCCAGCTCAGTGCCTCGGTGGTGAGGATCTTGTATTCCTTGATGTCGCCGGCGAACATTAACCTCGCGAAAGAGAACTCCAGGATGAGCTTGGCAAGTTCCTCCTCCGCGAGAGTATCCAGCTTCTCAAATATCCTCACCCGCAATTTTGATGTCTTCCCGTGGCCAGGGTCGCTGAGCAGATCCTTCGTGTCTATCTTGAGCTTCCCGGCAAACCAGTTAGCCTCATTGTTATCCAAGTAAGAGAAGGAAGAGTAGCGATCAATATGGATCAAACAATCAATAATCACTTTCATCCGCGCATGGTCCAGTTTCGTTGTTGAGGAAACCACCTGCTTGATGGCAGCGACTTCCGCCTTCTTTTTCGCCTGGCCATTGGCATTCAGAGATCGGGTATAAGCTGCTTTCTTCTTCGAGACGCATTTTGGGTTGGTGCAGACATGGCTGACCTTGGTTTCCTTTTCCGTCATCCATGGGAGTGGCTTACTATCGAAGGCATAATGGAAGCCCTTGGTGCAGGTTTCCAGACACTCTTTGGGGTTGTCCATTTTGTTTATCTCATTATCGAGCAACACATAGCCCTGCTTCAAATCTCCGTAGGAGCCAGCTCTGAGTTCATTGATGTCCAGCACTTCGGCTCGGCTGCCAGCCTTCTCCTTGGTTAGCTCCATTATTTCCGGAGGCACCTTTAGAGTTGCCTTCTCCCTGACTTTTTTGGCATCCTGCTTTCCCATGTAATCGTCACAGGCTAAGACCTCAGTTGGACCAACGCCACTAACAGAATATAAGCCGGTGCCGTCGCAGCGCCCGACACTGAGGCAGGTTCGGCATGGATATTTGCGAGGGTCATCACTCAGTTGCTTAATTCTTTCCCGAGCTGCCTCCCTTTCCTCTTCGGGGATAGAATCAATTATGGGAATGTCTTCAGATGGTAGTATTTCTTGAGAAATAGTCGGCTCAGCTTGGCGCTCAACGGTGCTCAGCAGAGCCGAAGGTATTTTCACCTTTGGCGGCTTATTATCGTAGTTATGCTTGGGTATACAGAATAATACTCCATCATCCCGCCTGTAAGTTACGTATTCGTAGTGGCAACCGGGACATTCAACTAAGGCTTTAGAGCCTTCCCCAGGTGGGTTGAACTCGAAGTACTTATTACATTTGCCACAGCGCCAATTCGCCAGCTTTTCTTGAGAAATACTTTTGGCAACAAAGCTAATCTTTGGTCCAACCAGCACACAATCATTCTTACCCCGCTTCACCAGCATCCCATGATAGAAACCGTTGGGGTCATTCCGGAGGGATTCATAATACTCTTCATAGTTCTGGCCTTTAGGCACGCTATAAGTTCTCGTTTCCCCCTTGAAGTCATCTTTTGGCATCAGCTGATAGCAGTTCCATTCCAGTCCATCGCCAGCAGGCCAACTGCCGGTGGCGATATACAGCTTGCCTCCATAGGCAAAGGGTTTTTTGACTATGGAGCCTCTCTCGGCGATAGTGCCGCATGAGCAGCTGGGCTCAACATGTTCTGTGAGAAACTTGTTATCCACTTCCACGTAAATTTTTGTGGGCTTCTCGGCAGCCTGCTCTTTATCTGCCATGGCCTGTCGCTCTGCTTCAGCTGCTGCAGCTCTATTCAGGATATCCTCCTCCATCTTCTTCTTTGCCTCGGCTGCTCTCTTCTCCTTGTGCGCTTCCTGCTTATCCTCCCAGCATTTGGGCTTGGTGCACCAATAACATAACTGGCTCTTCGTCGGGTGAGTCTTGATGGACGACTCACATGTTTTGCAGCCTGCTTTATCAACATCAAAGAGGACTTCTTCGCTTCGGTAACCATAGTTCGAGCCGGTCCCCAGGGGCTTGAAATTCTCCCTTGCTGTGTCATGGATGGCTTTCTGCATGCCCTCAACGGTGGCGGGGTGAACACCATAACGGCTCTCGGCACCAGGGGTGGCAATATTCTTGATGGCATCCAGCATGAGCCACTTGCTGTCTTTGGGGATATCGGTATACTTGTCCGCTTTGCGGCTCCACCGGGATTCTTTACCTGGCGCTGACAGTCCCTCAAAGATGAGCAGTTTCCTGGCCATGGTGAATATTATCCGGCCTTCGTCTATCTTTTGAAGAATCTCGTCTGGCAGCCGCATCACCCGTTTCATATTTGAGATGTTGCCCTGGGTCATGCTCAGCTTCTCAGCCAGCTCTGTCTCCGTGGCCGAAGTAAAAACCTCAAAATACTTGGTTACCGACCGGGCAAGGTCAATCGGGGTAATATCGCTGCGCTTAAGATTTTCCTCGAGGGCAAAGACCACCATCTCCCGATCGCTTATCTCCCGGACCTCGACCGGCATCGTTGGCCACTTCTTCGGGCTCTTTTTCTTCAACTTGATGAAGGCTCTCCTCCGGATGTGGCCGAAAGCGAGCTCCACATCTCCATCGCGCTGGCGCCCCAGGGGTGTCTCGAGCAGCCCGTTTTGCTCGATTGATGAGGCAATCTCGTCAATCTTCTTCTGTGAGTAGCCTTTCCGCGGCTGGTATGAGTTATCCTTAACCTTTTCGGGGTCTACTTGGATTATTTCCATTTACTTTTACCTCCTTCAAACTTACTATTGTAATATTTCCCCTCCGTCAACCGGTGTCTACACCTTCCCCGTTTCTAACTTACTTACTCGCTCTTCTAGGTCATCGAATTGAAGTTCCTGAACCCGAAACAGTATTGCTATGCCGGCACCAATGTCGACATTTGGTGACTTACTAATTGATCGCAACTCCTCAATAGTTTTCGCCTTTGCTATGTCACCTAAAATTTCCTTTCCCTCCTCTTCCTCCCTTGTTATCTCTTCCTTTGTCTTGAACCCCTTACTCGCCGCAAGTGTTGCCATCCATTTTTTAAAACTCATACTTTACCTCCTTCTTAATCTCCATTCTTCTCTTTCCAGACGTATAGCGTGTAACTTTTATCTGGATTATGAACAGTCTGCCCTCTGACTTTATAATGGATATTGAGCTTCTTGGCTCGCACTCTTCTTAGAGAACCTTGAATACTGGAGCGAACGGAATTTGCCCGCTTGACACTATCCAAGTTGAACTTTAAACAGTTGTCCATACTGAGATTATTCAGTATCTCAATCCATTTGCCCTGCGGCATTATAGTTTTTATTAGCACTGTGCTTTTTGATATTATTGTGTAGTCAATCATTGGTCTCCTTTCCTACTATATCTTCTCCAGCTCGTCCTCGGAAAACATGTATTCTCTACCTTTGATGGATATGATATAAGGGTAATGAGCACACGGGTTGATTCTAAGGATAGGGCCAACGGCAAAGTGAAGGCTGGGTGCAATGTCTTGCTTGGGTTTGACTCTTACCAAGTCGTCTACCTTGAATTTTCCCATTGTTTTTACCTCCCGTTACTTTCGGCGGCACACATCCTCCAGAGCTTTAATGTGCCGAGGTTCTCGTGGTAAATAGTGTTTTCACTCTCAAGCTCGTTTAACAAATAATGGAGTATGCTTGGTGGTAGGCCTGTAAAGTCTAAAAGCAGCTTCTCGTTAGCTTTGGCATTGAGCTTAATAGCGAGCGTTATCATCGCTTTTGCTGTCTCTTTACCCCCGAGCTCGTCAGTCATATACTTGTCTATCATAGTCAATCATATGCTTGTCTATCATAGTAGCTGCTTTTGCGGTCGTTTTGTTTCCTCATCAAAATCCTTGAGTCTAACCATTATTTGTTTGCCTGCTCCTTTGGTGGTAACCTCAAACCCCACTTTCTGGATCTTGTCGAAAGGTATGGACAGGACCTGCCCGGTGTCCTCAAACTTCAACCGCCACAAATAGCACTTACCTTTGAGCATCCGGTGGAGGATAGCATCCATGCCTTTGGCCTGGTAGCGGCGGTAGATATGCCTGGTGGTTATCAGCTGGTAGAATATTCGACTCTCCAGGAAGCCGACTACTTTGTTATCTACAAATTGACGTTCCATTTACCCCTCCCAGGCTGGTCTTCTTGCAGCTCGTCTTTTCCGCCTCTTTGTATCTTTTGCTCCTTTCGGTCTCCCCGGGTAATGTCCCTGTTGAGCGGCTCGGGCTAATCCAGCCTTGGTCCGCTCGGAGATCCGCTGACTTTCCATCCTGGCTGCCCAACCTGCTATGGCATACAATAGCTCAGCCAATTCCCCTGGCGCCTCGGTCCAGGGTTCCTGCAGGGATATCACCTTGACGCCGTGGCTGCCAAGTCTATGAATTATACTGAGGATAGCCAGGGCACCGCCGCGGGTTAACCTGTCCAGGGACCAGACAAGGACGACACTTAACTTTCCAGCCCGAGCATCTTTCGTCAGCTGCTTTAACTGAGCCTGGTGACCGGCTCGCCAGGCAGATTCCTCCTCCTGGTATATTTTCACGATATGGTATCTGCCATCGGCGAATTGGTTAATGGCCTGCAGCTGGTTCTCCAACTCCTGCTGTGTGGTTGAAACCCTGGCATAAATTACCGCATTTTTCATCATTGATTTCGGCTCCTATAGTATTCCTCTATTTCCTCCAACTGGGCTTGGCTAAGGTCTACAATTTCACTGGTGCCCTTGTGTGATGACATATGAGCAAAGGCACATGACTGGCATTTAATTTGCATTTTGGGGTTATCGTGGAGTAAAAGCATGCTGGAAGGGGATACCCAGACCAGCTTCGCGCACTCTTGGCACTTCATCGGCAGGCTGCCAGAGACCACATAGCCTGGGGATTTAACTGCTTTGCAGATTAATATTTGTTCTTCAGGCATGGTCTTCTACTAAATCTCCACGTGGTCCCACATCCTCTTTTTTGTTCAATCGCCATTCTTATTTACCTCCTTTGGTTGATTTGTTGCTTCCGTTTTGTGTCCACAGACCAAGCAGGTCCATCCGTAGGATGGATCACTGGCAAACGGTGTTTCGTGCTTTGTCGACCGCTTGCACTCTGGGCAATATCTGTCTTCTCTATCTGCTGCCATTATTCTCCTTTATTTCCGATTCTCGTTCTTTTGTGATGTCTCCTTTTCCTTCTTCTGGCAGGCTTTTTGGGCCACCCCAGTCTTCTTGCTAAAACCTCGGCCGGGCTTTCGGTCATATCATTCACTGCTCCAATAAGCCTTTGAAGGCCTCTCCTTTTAGACCACGCCGCTCAAGCTCAGGAAGTAGGCCTTCCGCTACTGTTTTGTCTCCAATGACTATAAAGGGAAGCCATTCTGTTTTAAGGTCAACCAGCCCGAACTGTGCTGCCTCCAGCTTTGATTTTAAATACCAGTAAAGGGCGCGCCAGCGTGCATTGGTTTCCTTCTGGTCCTGTAAGTTTACCGGGATACTGAGACGGACCGGCCACCGCTCTTTGGGCAAGAGGAACTCTATATAGACATGACCACCGTAATTGGTAAACCTTGTTTCAGTGATGCCGTATTTGGCAAGCAATGCGGTAACATGGCCCTGGCTTTCCAGCCAAGTCACTTCAGTATATCGATATGGTTGTTGTTTAGCCTTGGTCACTTAACCCCCTTTGTCGCTTCCCGTTCTAGTTTCTCACGCATGGCTTCGGCAATCCAGGATGTTATTGTCTTTTCCTGGGGAATTGCCTTAGCACGAGCTTGTGTCCAGATTTCATGTGGGATTGACTGCATGACTATCTCCGCGATACTCTTCCTCTCAGGTGTCTTCTCTGTAACAGGAAGGCGTTTTTCTTCATGCTGAGTGGTGAATAGTATTTCTTTCACCCCGAGTTTCTCTAACATGGCTAAAGCGATCCACGTCGTTATTGTTTTCCGCTGCGAGAACGCTTGAAGCCGGCATTGCAGCCAGAGCTCCTTTGGGATTGACCGTTTAATATACCTCGTGTTTGAGTC
>Ga0307429_1000204_pt1 | contig 42110 bp, 41 predicted proteins | sample SalMarWE160230MG_FD_202151 | JGI IMG/M metagenome (GOLD analysis project Ga0307429, IMG submission 202151) | Salt marsh sediment microbial communities from the Plum Island Ecosystem LTER, Massachusetts, United States - WE1603-230 | ecosystem: Environmental > Aquatic > Marine > Intertidal zone >... | reverse complement strand
AGATAGTAGTAAATACCGAACCCTTCGTGGTCAATTTCGGCCCGTTGCACCCCAGCACCCACGGGGTATTCCGCATGAAGATTACTCTGGACGGCGAGGTCATCGTTGACATGGAGCCGGTCTTCGGCTATCTCCACCGTGGCATTGAGAAGCTGGGCGAGGAGCGCACCTACACCCAGGTTATCCCGCTCACCGACCGCCTGGACTATCTGGCTTCGATGAGTAACAACCTGGCTTACTGCCTGGCGGTGGAAAAGCTGGCCGGGATTACCGTGCCGGAGCGGGCGGAGTACCTCAGGGTGATTATGGCTGAACTCCAGCGCATCGCCAGCCACCTGATAGCGGTGGGTTCTTTCTTAACCGACTGTGGCGCCTTTCTGACTCCTGTCGTCTATATGATTCGGGAGAGGGAAAGAATCTTAGACCTCTTTGATATGGTCTGCGGTCAGCGCCTGACCTATAACTATATGAGAGTCGGTGGCGTCAGCCAGGATATCCCCCAAGAATTCATGCCGGCATTGGCAAAGTTCCTCAATGAGATGCCGGGCTGGATTGACGAATACGAACGCCTGCTTAAAGAGAACGAGATACTGCTGGCGCGCTCCAAGGGTGTCGGCATCCTGCCCCGGGATTTAGCCATAAATATCGCCGCCAGCGGCCCGGTGCTGCGGGGCAGCGGGGTGAAGTGGGACATCCGCAAGGCTGACCCCTACTCCATCTATGACCGCTTTGAATTTGACGTTCCCGTCGGCCTCGCCGGCGACTGCTACGACCGCTACCGGGTCAGGGTGGAGGAGATGCGCCAGAGCCTGCGCATCTTAAGGCAGGCGATGAAGGACTTACCCCGGGGCGAGGTCAGGAGCGAAGTACCCCATTTAATCCGCCCCCCGGCGGGGGAAGCCTACGGGCATATTGAGGCCCCCAAGGGTGACCTGGGCTTCTACCTGGTCTCGGATGGCTCCATCGCCCCCTACCGCTTCCACGTCCGGGCGCCGACCCTCATCAACCTGACGGCACTGGCCGACATGATACGGGGCTGGAAGATAGCCGACACCATAGTTATCTTCGGCAGCATTGATATCTGCATGGGCGAGGTGGACCGGTAATGGCCATGACGTGGCTGCCCCCGGACTGGCCCGGCAACTTCTGGGCGCACTGGGCTATATTCGCCGTCATCATCCTCGTTTTCGTGCTGCTGATGGTCTTGATGTTTATCTGGTTCGAGCGGCGGGCGCTGGCAATTATGCAGGCACGCCTTGGCCCCAACCGCGCCGGCCCCTTCGGCCTTTTCCAGCCGGCGGCTGACGCCCTCAAGATAATGCTCAAGGAAGACATTGTCCCGGCTAAGGGCGATAAACTGGTGCACTGGCTGGCGCCGGTGGTGGCTTTCGTGCCGGTGCTGCTTATTTTCGCGGTGGTGCCCTTCCGGGGTGGAGCCATACTGGCTGACCTCAATATCGGCATTTTATATATTTTGGCTATCAGCTCGGTGACGACGGTGGGCATCTTCATGGCTGGCTGGGGCTCCAACAACAAGTATTCTACGCTGGGCGCCATGCGCCAGGTGGCTTCGGTGGTCAGCTACGAGATGCCGGTGGTCTTATCCCTGGTCGGCGTGATTCTGCTGGCTGGCTCTCTCTCCATGCAGCAGATAGTGGCCGCTCAGGATATCCCCTTCATCCTGCTGCAGCCGCTGGGCTTTCTGCTCTTTTTCATTGGCGCCCTGGCTGAGATTAACCGCACCCCCTTTGACCTCACCGAGGCTGACTCTGAGCTTGTCGCCGGCTTTAACATCGAATACTCGGGGATGAAGTTCGGCTTGCTCTTTCTGGCTGAGTACGCTGAGGCTTTGGCTATTTCAGCTATTGTCACTACCGTCTTTCTGGGCGGCTGGCGGGGCCCAATACTGCCCGACTGGCTCTGGTTTTTGGTCAAGGTGGGTCTGGTCTTCTTCGTTATCGTCTGGATAAGGACCACCATACCCAGGGTCAGGATTGACCAGCTGATGGCGCTGGCCTGGAAGTTTCTCTTCCCGCTGGCGCTGCTTAATCTGCTCATCACCGCCGCCGAAATTTTAGTCTGGCCGGCGGTTTCACTCTGGGTGTTCGTCCCGGTTAATATCGCCATTGCCATAGTGCTGATAGTTTTATGGTCAAAATTCTTTAAGTTAGGCTGGGGTAAAGTTGAAGTTTGAACGCTACGGACTAGGCATCGCCAAGGGCTTATCGGTGACGCTCAGGCACCTGCTCAGGCGTCCTATAACCACCCAGTATCCGGAGCAGCGGCTCAACCCCTCGCGCCGCACCCGGGGTAACGAGCTTATCTGGGACGAGGCCAAGTGCACCGGCTGTGGCACCTGCGCCAAGGCCTGCCACATCGGCGCCATTCACATCAGCACCTCGACTGACCTGGTCAATAACAAGTATGAGGTCAAGAGCTACGAGGTCGATACCGGCTACTGCATCTTCTGCGGCCTCTGCGTCGAGGCTTGCCCCTTTGAAGCTTTGTTTATGAGCTACGACTACGAGCGCGCCCAGTACCGCCGCGGCGACCTGGTCCAGGGCAAGGAAGAGATGAAGGAGACGCCGGAGCGAAAGGTCAGCGGCTATTTCTATCCCGGGCGCGCCGCCAAGCTGCCCAAGCAGAGTCTGCTGGTGGACAATGACAGGGGGAAAAGGTAGTGGGTGCCAGCGTTGCCTTCTGGGTTTTAGCCTCGATAGCGGTGCTGGCGGCGCTGTCGGTAGTCTTAGTGCGCGATGTTTTCCGGGCCGCCCTGTCGCTGATTCTCTGCTTCCTGATGGTGGCCGGGCTCTATATCACCTTGAGCGCCGACTTCCTGGCGGCGGTGCAGATTTTAATCTACGTCGGCGCCATATCGGTGCTGATTATTTTAGCCATTATGCTGACCAGGGAGGTGCAGCAGGGCAGCCCCTCCAACCGTTTCCGCCTCCCCGCTTTCTTCGTGGCCGTATTGTTCTTTGCCGGCATCGCTTTCGCCCTGCTCAACACCCCCTGGCAGATATCGTCCACCCCGCCCCTGGAGCCGACCACCCCGGCTATCGCCGGGCTGCTCTTCGGCGAGGGCGGTTTTATTTTGCCCGTGGAGATTGCCCCGGTGCTGTTGCTGGCGGCAATTATAGGGGCTATCGTTCTGGTGAGGGAGAAGTAAATTATGGTAGGCCTGGAGCACTATTTAATACTATCGGCGGTGCTGTTCTCCATCGGGCTCTACGGCGCTCTGGCCAAGCGCAACGCCATCATTATCCTGATGTCCATCGAACTGATGCTCAATGCGGTCAATATCGCCATGGTGGCTTTCTCCCGCTATATCGTCCCCCTGATGCTGACGGGGCAGGTGTTCGCTATTTTCGTGATGGTGGTGGCGGCGGCCGAGGTCGCCGTCGGACTGGCCATCATTATCGCTATCTATCGTCACCACGATACTATAGACGCCACCAAGATAGATTTACTAAAGTGGTAAAGGAGGCGAAACTATGAGCAAGAATGCGGGGAGTGCACTGGGTGGAATAATCTGGTTTGTGGGCTGGCTTTTCACCATCGGCTTCGCCAACCTGGTCTGGTGGAAAATCATCCTGGGCATCGTCGTCTGGCCCTTCTACCTCGGCGACGCCGTACTGGCGCAGCTCTAGGTTTACAGGGAGTTTAAGAGGGGCGAAGCCCCTCTCCAGAAAAAAGCCTTCCCCTTCCCCTTGCCAAGGGGAAGGGGATAAAGGGGATAGGGTTTAAATAACAATGTGGGTAGAAGTCAAAAAAGCGCATAGCCTGATGATGGCGGAGATGTGGAAGGAGCTCTTCGAGGGCGAAGGCATCCCCACCCGCCTTCTCCCCGCCGCCGGCGAGCCGGTGGACCGGGAGATGGCAACCTATGCCGTTTTAGTCCCTCAGGATAAGGAGCACATCATACAGGAGGTCTTGAAGAAGCTGTAATGCCGAGTATGATGGTCTGGCTTATATTCCTGTTGCCCCTGTTCTCCTTTGTCATCATATCGCTGTTCTTTAGGCCCTTCCTCAACGACAAGCCAAAGCTGGGGGGCTATATCACCATCCTGGCCCTGCTCGGCTCGCTGGGGCTTTCAATCTGGGCACTGTTCGAGGTGATGGCTGCCCCCGGTCACATGCTGCCGGTGCCCGATATCAACTGGGTGGTCATCGAAGGCGGCTTAACCATTCACCTGGGGCTGCTCATGGACTCGCTGACGGCGGTGATGCTGCTGGTGGTGACCATAGTCAGCCTGATGGTGCAGATTTACTCGCAGGGCTATATGAAGGGCGACCCCGGTTACCACCGCTACTACGCCTTTATGTCGCTGTTTACCGCCTCGATGCTGGGGCTGGTTCTGGCCGATAGCCTCCTCTTCGTCTATGTCTTCTGGGAGATGGTCGGCTTATGTTCTTATCTCTTAATCGGCTTCTGGTTCCACAAAAAGTCGGCGGCGGACGCCGCCAAGAAGGCTTTTATCGTCACCCGCCTCGGCGACTTCGGTTTCCTGGCGGCAATTTTACTGCTGTATTTCAACACCGGCACTTTTGACATCGGACAGCTGCACAGCCTGGCGGCCGGCGGTGCTCTGGCCGGCACCGTCCTCACCTGGGCGGCTATCGGCATCTTCGCCGGGGCGGCGGGCAAGTCGGCGCAGTTCCCGCTGCACGTCTGGTTGCCCGACGCCATGGAAGGCCCCACCCCGGTCAGCGCCCTGATTCATGCCGCCACCATGGTCGCCGCCGGCGTCTTTCTGGTGGCGCGCACCTACCCCCTCTTTGCCCACTCCATGGAAGCGATGACCACGGTAGCTGTCATCGGCGGCTTTACCGCCATCTTCGCCGCCACTATGGGGCTGGTGATGACCGATATCAAGCGTGTCCTGGCTTACTCCACTATCAGCCAGCTGGGCTACATGATGCTGGGGCTGGGGACGGGGGGCGTGGCTATCGGTATCTTCCATCTCTTCAACCACGCCTTCTTCAAGGCTCTGCTCTTCCTGGGCGCCGGCAGCGTCAACCACGCCACCGGCACTTTCGATATGCGCAAGATGGGCGGCTTACGTAAGTTCATGCCCTGGACCTACGCCACTTTTCTTATCGCCTCCATCAGCATCGCCGGCATCTGGCCCCTTTCCGGGTTCTGGAGCAAGGACGAGATTCTGGCTTCGGCTCTGCAGTCACAGCCGATATTATTCTATTTAGCCATGATAACCGTCTTTATGACCGCCTTCTACATGTTCCGGGTGGTCTTTATGACCTTCGGCGGCAGCTACCGCGGCGGCGAGGAAGGTCACGGCAAGCCCCACGAGTCCCCGCCGGTGATGGTCATGCCCATGGTGGTGCTGGCGGTGCTGGCGGTAGTCTCCGGCCTCTGGAACGTCACCGGGGACTTCGGCGTTCTGTTCGGGCACGGCCATACACAGGGCTTCGCCGAGGGCTTTTTCGGCATTTTAGGCCACGCCCTGCCCTGGATTTCTTTGATACTGGCCGGGCTGGGTATTTTACTGGCTTACGCTATCTACAGCGCCAAGTGGCTGTCGGCGGAAAGAATCGGGGCTATGGTCAAGCCCCTCTATAACCTGTTTTTGCACAAGTACTGGCTCGACGAGCTCTATGAGCAGGGCATCGTCAAGCTGGTTCTGATTAAGGGGCTGTTCGCCGGTTTTCAGGCAGTTGATACCTATGGCGTCGACGGCGCCGTCAACGGCCTGGCTCAAGGGGCGATGGCAACCGGCAGGGTTGTCAGGAAGGCGCACAGCGGCCAGCTCCAGCTCTACGGGCTGTTTATCGGCATCGGCGTTATCGTTATTATCGCTTGTTTCTATTTATTCGGCTAAAGGGGGTTTAACCTGAAGGGGAGTCAGAGAGGGACGGAGTCCCTCTTAAGAAAAAAATCCCTCCCCTTCCCCTTGTCAAGGGGAAGGGGATACAGGGGATAGGGTTGGTAGGTAAATAAAGGTGATGAATTTAATAAATCCGACGGGGGTTAGCTAGGTGGATTTTAACTATCTGACAACTATAATCTTCCTGCCGGCGCTGGGGGCGGTTATAATCGCCTTCATCCCCGGGCTGTCCAACCGCGTAATTAAGTGGCTGTCGGCCCTGTTTACCTTGGTGCCGCTGGCGCTGTCGGTCTATCTCTTCGCCATCTTCGACCGTTCGTCGGGCGCCATCCAGTTCGAGGAAAAGCTCTCCTGGATTCCGGCAATCAACGCCCACTACCACCTCGGCGTCGACGGCATCAGCCTGCCCCTGGTGATACTGATGGCTCTGCTCGGCTTTTTAGTTGTCTTAATTTCATGGAAGATTGACTTAAGGCCCCGCGAGTACTTCGCCTGGCTCCTGCTCCTGGAAACCAGTATTCTGGGCGTCTTCTGCTCCCTCGACCTGCTCCTCTTCTTCCTCTTCTGGGAGATAGAGGTCATCCCCATGTACTTCCTGATTTCCATCTGGGGCACCGGCAGAAAAGAATACTCAGCCATCAAGTACGTGATATATACTCTGTTCGGCAGTGCCTTTATGCTGGCCGGTATTCTCAGCCTCTACTTTGCTACAGGCAGTCTGAGTATGGTGGACATAGCCCAGGGCGGCATGGCTATGGTTCAGTCGGTGATGCCGGCGGCGGCTATCTTCTGGCTGCTGATTATCGGCTTTGCCGTGAAATTACCGGTATTTCCGTTGCACACCTGGCTCCCCGATGCCCATACCGACGCCCCCACCGCGGTCAGCGTGGTGCTGGCGGGGGCATTGCTCAAGATGGGCGGCTACGGCATGATTCGGGTCTGCGTCAGCATCTTCCCCCAGGTGGCGCAGCAGTTCGCCCTTATTTTGATAGTGCTGGCGGTGGTCAACGTCCTCTACGGGGCGGCTATCACCATGCGCCAGACCGATTTAAAGCGGCTGATTGCATACAGCAGCGTCTCCCACATGGGCTATGTCCTGCTGGGCATCTTCGCCCTGGGTCAGGTGAGCCTGGTGGGGGCCACCATGCAGATGTTCAGCCACGGTATTATCACCGGCCTCCTCTTTGCCATGGCCGGCCTGGTGATGCACAATTCTAAAGAAAGAGACTTAAGAAAGCTGGGTGGACTTGCCCGCCAGATGCCGGTTATCGCCGTCGTCTTCTCGGTGGCCGGGCTGGCTTCGCTGGGTCTGCCCACCACCAGCGGCTTTGCCGCCGAATTTCTGGTCTTTGTCGGCAGCTTCACCAGCGCCGCCGTAGCCGGCATCAAGCTCTGGACTATTTTAGGGGTGCTGGGCATCGTCATTACCGCCGGCTATATCCTCTGGATGCTGCAGCGCGTCTTCTACAATTCCCCGCAGGATAAGTTCAATAAGGTCAAGGACGCTGATTTCCTGGAGCGGGTCTATATGTTCGTTTTCGTGGCGGTGATTATGGGGGTGGGCATCTACCCGGCAATTCTGACCGATGTTATTCAGGCGGGCGTCATGCCCGTAATGGGGCTATTAGGTGGTTAAAGGAGTGAAAAGCAGCTAAGCGATGGTCAGTCAAACGATGTTTATACCGCTGTTTTTGCCGGAATTGACCCTGGCGGTCACCGCTATCGTGGTCATTCTGCTCGACCTTTTCCTTAAGCAGAAGCTGGTGCTGGCGGTGGTCAGTATAGCCGGGCTGCTGGTGGCGGCGGGTATGACTCTGGGTATGTGGAGCAGCAGCCTACCGCCGGCCCTCATCTTCTTCAATACGCTGGCGGTGGACAGCTTCGCCCTCTTCTTTAAGTTGCTGTTTTTGATCATCGCCGCCCTGGTCATTCTGGCCTCGGCGGACTATGTGGCTAAATTCCGCCGCTTCCAGGGTGAGTACTACGCCCTGGTGCTGCTCTCGGCGCTGGGCATGATGCTGATGGCGGCTACCAGCGAATTAATCTCCATCTACCTGGCTTTAGAGCTTACCAGCATATCACTGTACGTCCTGGTCGGCTTTCTTAAAGACCCCAAGTCCACCGAAGCCTCCCTTAAATATCTATTGCTGGGGGCGGTGGCTTCGGCGGTACTGCTCTTCGGCATGGCGCTGGTCTTCGGCTTTACCGGCCAGACCCAGTTGGGCGAGATTGCCGGGGCAATTCAGGGTATGTCTTTAGCCGGGGTGCTTTCCAGCCCGGGGCTTATCGCCGGCATGGTGTTGATGGTGGCCGGCTTCGGCTTCAAGATTGCCGCCGTCCCCTTCCACATGTGGGTCCCCGATGTCTATGAGGGCGCCCCCACCCCCATCACCGCCTATCTCTCGGTGGCCAGCAAGGCGGCTGGCTTTGCCGTTATCTTAAGGGTATTTTATTCCGCTTTCGGCCTCCCCACCTGGCTCAGCCTGGACTGGGGAATGCTCTTCGCCATACTGGCTGCCGTCGGCATGACGGTGGGCAATATTATTGCCCTCCCCCAGACCAACATCAAGCGCATGCTCGGTTACTCCAGCATCGCCCAGGCGGGCTATCTCATGGTGGGGCTGGCGACGGTGGGCTTTGCCTCGGCGGGCGATATCGCCGGTCGCAGCGGCCTGCTCTTCTTCCTGGCAAGCTATGCCCTGACCAATCTGGGCGCCTTTATCGCCATTATCGCCATCTCCAACAAGCTCAATAGCGACCTGATTGCCGACTATTCGGGCATGGCTAAGCGGGCGCCGGTGCTGGCTTTAGCCCTGACTCTCTGCCTGATTTCCCTGATTGGCATGCCCCCCGCCGCCGGCTTTATGGCTAAGTTCTATATCTTCAGCGGGGCGGTGCAGAACGGCCTGCTCTGGCTGGTCATTATCGCCGTCATCAACAGCGTGATATCAGCTTACTACTATCTGCGGGTGGTCAAGGTGATGTGGACGGGCAAGCCCGCCTCCCGGAGCAAGGTGCCCTCCTCGATGGCGTTGAGGGTGGCTTTAGCCGTTTCCTGTCTGGGTGTGCTGGCTCTGGGCCTTGTCCCCGGCTTTGTCATGAAGCTGGCTGAGATGGCAGCTCAGATGTTCGCTTTTTAGCCCTTCCCCCTTTAAACGGTTCTCTCTCGTCCCATACCCACCCGCCCGAAAGGCTTCGCCTCTTTACATCTCTTAAACCCCACCCCCATTTATATCTTTTCCCGCCCGCCGCCCTTAAATGAAGCGGGCTAAAGCCCTTTTTACCCCACCCCCTAGCAAGAAATTGATAGAAGTATCACTTCTGTAGGGTGGGAGGGTGGGAAATAAAACGACTTCCAAAAAGCGGGCCGGTCCCGCCCCTTCTCCCGGTTATCCCAATACCCCCTGATATGGTATGATAATCATAGAGGGAGTTAAAAAATGACCTGGGATTGGGTACTGGCTTTCCTGGCCTATATGCACTGGTGGCTGCCGATACTGGTAGCCTGGGAGATGGCTTGGAAGGGGGTAGCCCTGTGGCGGGCCGGCCGTAACCGCCAGCTGGCCTGGTTTATCTGCCTGTTTATCTTTAACACGGCGGGCATACTGCCCATAATCTATATCTTTGCTTTCAGCCGGAAGGAGCAGTAGCCGGTGAACCGCACCCGGGGCTTTGTCAACCAGAACCGCTTCCGCTCCAGCAAGGCGGTTAAGAGACTGAGCAAGTCGGCGCCGGAAAAGCGCCGCAAGGGGGAAAAGAAATGAAAGGCAGGGTAAGCTGGTCCCTCTTCTGGGCGCTGATAGCCGTTTTCGTTTTAATCGTCTGTCTCTTTTTTATTGAGCCATTGAACGACTTATTCGGCGGCTCCGGGCTGTTTTTAGCGCCCTTTGGCGTCTTTTTATTGTTAGGCGTTGCCCTGCTGGTCTTTACCCTGCGGGAAAAGGCAGAGGGGCTGCTCAGGGCATTCTTCCTGCTGACGGCGGCTTCGGCGGCGGGGGTCTTTGTCTTTGTGCTGCTGCACAACGGTTTTTACGCTTTAGCCACCGTCTCCGGCGACATCCCGGTGTTGGGCACCGGACTGGAGTTTCTGCATGTCGCCTTCTTTATAATAGCGCTCATTGTCTGCCCGCTGGGCTTTCTCACCGGGGCTATCGGCAGCATTGTCCTTCGCGTTAGAGGCACTGCCTAACCCTAGTCTCCGCCTTGACACCCCGAAAGGGGCGGTGCTACACTTTTCTTGCTCTCAAAGTGGAATTTTCGTTATGACGATGAAAAAGGTCGGCATTCTATACCACCCCATGATTGATACCGCCCGCACCCTGGCCGAGGAGCTTAAGGCTTTTATCGGCGCCCGGGGGGTGTCGGTGTGGCTGTGTTCTGCCTGGGAGGGTGAGGCGGCAAAATCCAAACTCGATGGCACCGATTTAATAATTACCGTCGGCGGCGATGGAACAATATTAAGGGCGGCTCAGGTGATTGTCCCCGCCCCCATCCCCATCACCGGGGTCAATCTGGGTCGGCTGGGTTTTATGACCGAACTCAGCGCCGAAGAGGCTAAAGACAAGCTACCTGCCCTGCTCGACGGCAAAGGCTGGCTGGACGAGCGGGCTATGCTTGAAGCCGAGCTCAGTTCCGGCAAAAAGCCTCCCCAGACCTTCTATGCCTTAAACGATGTCGTGGTGGCAAGGGGGGAGGTAGCCCGGGTGATTTTTGTCGAAGCCAGCATTGACGGCGAGCCGGTGGCTACCTACAAGGCGGACGGCGTTATCGTGGCGACCGCTACCGGCAGTACCGGCTACTCGATGGCGGCGGGCGGGCCTATCCTCCACCCCCAGTCCGCCGATTTCCTGCTGGTGCCGATATCGCCCCACCTCAGCCCGGCTTACCCGCTGGTATTACCGGCGGCGTCGGTGGTCAGGCTTGAAGTGCACACCAACCACCAGGCGGCGCTCAGTGTCGATGGGCACATCAACCTGCCCATGGCTGACGGTGACGTTATAACTGTAAAGCACAGCGCTAGTTCCGGTCGTTTCCTGCGGATTCACTCCGGGAATTTTTACGGCTCTCTGGAGCCGAAACTGAAAGGGAAAACAAGTTGAAAGTAGAAAAAGCCAAAATAAGCGATGTCCCTCAGATACAGGCTTTGGTTAATTACTTTGCCGCCAAGGACGAGATGCTGCCCCGCTCGCTTTCCGAGCTCTACGAGAACATCAGGGACTGTTTTGTCATCAGGGAAGATGGTAAGGTGGTGGCCTGCGCCTCGCTGCACGTTTTCTGGTCGGACCTGGCCGAGATAAGGTCGCTGGCGGTGGCCGAGGGCAGCCAGGATAAAGGCCTGGCCGCCCGGCTGCTCAAGGCCTGCCTCAAGGAGGCAGAGGAGCTGGGTATCGGCACCGTCTTCTGCCTGACCTACCAGCCGCCCCTCTTCGAGAAGTTCGGCTTTGCCCAGGTAGAGAAGATGAACCTGCCCAAGAAGGTCTGGACGGAGTGCTACCGCTGCCCCAAGTTCCCCAATTGCGATGAGGTGGCCCTTACCTATCACCTGAGGCCGCCGGTGCCGGGCGAAATTGAGGGAGACTGGGTTGGCTGAGGAAAAGACACTGTCCAGCCGTCGCATCTACCAGGGACGGGCGGTAAGGCTGCGGGTGGACACGGTTGAGCTTTCCGGCGGCCGGCAGACCACGCGGGAGGTCGTCGAGCACGATGACTGCGTGGCTATTGTCGCCGTTGACGATAAGGATAATGTCCTGCTGGTAAAGCAGTTCCGCAAGCCGGTGGAGAAAGAGCTGCTGGAGATACCGGCCGGGGGCATTGACCCCGGCGAAGCCCCCGAGGACTCGGTCCGCCGCGAGATGCGCGAGGAGACCGGTTTTCTCCCCCAAAAAGTGCTAAAACTGGGCGGCTTTTACTCCTCCCCGGGTTTTTGCACCGAGTACCTCTATCTCTATCTGGCAACTGATTTGGTGCACAGCCCGCTCCAGGCCGAGGATACCGCTGGTATCAGTCTGGTGCGCGCGCCGCTTGAGCAGGTTCCCGATTTGATTGCATCGGGCGCCATCGTCGACGCCAAGAGCATCGCCGGGCTGCTGACTTTTCTTGAGTACCGTAAGTCAGCCCAGGGCGCCAGATAGCTTTCGTCCCCCCAGGAGATGCATATGCAGGTGGGGAACCAGCTGCCCGCCTTCTTTACCGCAGTTAAAGGCCAGCCGGTAGCCCTTCTCAGCCACCCCCTCATCTTTGGCCAGCTTATTGGCAATAGCCACCATGCGCCCCACCAGGGCTGAGTCGCTTTCTTTCATCTGGTCTAAAGAAGGGATATGCTCTCTGGGGATGATAATCAGGTGCAGCGGCGCCTGCGGGTTGATGTCGCGGAAGGCGATTATCTCTTTGTCATGATATACGATGTCGGCAGGTATCTCGCCGGCTATAATCTTGCAGAAAACGCAGTCCATTTTTCCCCTCTCCCTTTTTACTCTCTTCCCCACCCCGTTTTTTTATCTTATCCCGCCCGCCGCCCTTATTGGAAGCGGGCTTTAAGCCCTTTTCCCCTCCCCTTGGGGGAGTTTTAGAAGCAAAGCCTCTCTAGGGTGGGTCAGGGTGGGAAGCAAGACTAAAGACTCTTCTCCTTTGCCCCGCCCCCCTTGGGGGGTGTTTATCCCTCTCCCCTAAAGAGAAATTGATAGAAGTATCACTTCTGTAGGGTGGGAGGGTGGGAAGTAAAACATACTCTAAAAACCGGGCTAATTCCCCTCTTTAACTATTTTTCTTCTTATATTTAGCCCTGCCCTGCTCGAAGAGGTCTTCCCCGTAGATATCGTTGGCAACGATGGCGGGGAAGTTCTCCACCGTCAGCCGCCGGATGGCCTCAGCGCCCAGCTCCTCGTAGGCGATGACCTCCACCTCCTTGATGGCTCTGGCTAGCAGCGCCCCGGCGCCGCCGGTGGCGACCAGGTAGACGGCTTTATATTTCTTAATGGCCTCCCTGACTTCAATTGAGCGGCTGCCCTTGCCGATTGTGGCTTTTATGCCGGCGGCGAGCAGTTTGGGGGTGTATTTATCCATACGGCTGCTGGTGGTGGGCCCCGCTGAGCCGATAACCTGCCCGGCTCTGGCCGGGGACGGCCCCATATAGTACAGTGTCTGCCCTTTAAGGTCGAAGGGCAGCTCCTCACCCCTGTCCAGCGCCTGGATAATTCTGTGGTGGGCGGCGTCGCGGGCGGTATAGATTACCCCGGATATAGTCACCCGCGTGCCGACAACCAGCTTTTCGATTACTTCTTCAATTGGCGATTTTATATTCATCAACCCTTCCACCCCGTTTTTTATCTTATCCCGCCCGCCGCCCTTAATTGAAGCGGGCTAAAGCCCTTTTTACCCCACCCCCCTAAGAAGAAACTGATAGAAGTATCACTTTTGTAGGGTGGGAGGGTGGGAAAGAATACTCTCTCTAAAAACCGGACTAATCACTCCCCCCTTTATAGTGTAGCCTCTTTGTGGCGGGCGCTGTGGCACTGCAAATTGACCGCCACCGGCAGGCTGACGATGTGGGCGCCGGTAACTAAAGCGTGGACGGCAAGGGCGGTGGTGCTGCCCCCGTAGCCCATCGGCCCGATGCCCAGGGCGTTTACCGCGGCTAAAATCTCTCTCTCCAGCTTGGCGACCTCCGGGTCGGGGCTGGGCTGGCCTACCTTTCTCAGCAGCGCCTTCTTGGCTAAGAGCATGGCTTTGTCGGTGGTACCCCCAATCCCCACCCCGACAATCAAGGGCGGGCAGGCGTTGCCCCCCGCCTCCTCAACTGTGTGGGCCACCAGCTCGATGATGCCCTGGCTGCCCTGGTTGGGCAGGAGCATGGCTAGTTGGCTCATGTTCTCGGCGCCACCCCCCTTGGGCATGACCGTAATCTTTAATTTATCGCCGGGGACTATCTCGGTGTGGATGACCGCCGGGGTGTTGTCTCCGGTGTTTACCCGGTCTGAGAAGGGCTGGTTGACCATGGCTTTCCTCAGGTAGCCCTCGTCGTAGCCCTGGCGCACCCCCTCCTCGACGGCGGTGTTTAAGTTCCCGCCGCTGATGTGGACCTCCTGGCCTATCTCCAGAAAGACGACGGCGGTGCCGCAGTCCTGGCAGAGGGGCAGCTTTTCGGCTTTGGCGACTCTGGCGTTCTCGATAAGCTGGCTTAAAGTTTCTCTGCCCAGCGGCGAAACCTCGTTCTTGAGGGCTTTCTTTAGCGCCGCCAGCACGTCCTCCCCCAGCTCGAAGTTGGCTTGCTGGCAGAGGGTGGAGACTGTTTTGGTGATTTCTTTAGCGTTAATTTCTCTCATTTCATATTATGGGGAAGCCCCTCCCCCCAATTATATCTTATCCCCGCAACCCCACCCCTGCGTTATTTTTCCCATACCCGCCCGCCCAAAAGGCTTCGCCTCTTAGACTTCCTTTTTGCCCCACCCCCCTAAGAAGAAATTGATGGAAGTATCACTTCTGAAGGGTGGGAGGGTGGGAAGTAAAACATACTCTAAAAACTAAACTAATCCCTCCCCCTATTTTAACCCCATCTGCTTAATCGACGCCTTTATCCCCTCCGCCGAGTCGTATAATAGCTGCTTCTCGGCGGCGGAGAGGTCAAATTCAACTATCTGCTCGATGCCGCCCCTGCCCAGCTTTACCGGCACCCCGATTACGCTGTCTTTAATGCCGTACTCCCCGTCGAGGAGGGCGGCGCAGGGCAGGGTTTCTTTTTTATCGCGGACGATGGCTTCGGCCATGTGGGCGATGCCCGCCGAGGGGGCGTAGAAGGCGCTGCCAACTTTAAGCAGGTCGACGATTTCCCGGCCGCCGTGTATAGTGCGCTCCACCAGCTTATCGATGGTCTCCTGGGACAGTAGCTCGGTGAGCGGCTTGCCCCTGACCGTGGTCAGCCGGGGGATAACCACCATGTTCAGGCCGTGTGCCCCCAGCACCCAGGCCGAGATATCCTCCGGCGGCACTTTTAGCTCGGCGGCGATAAAAGTTCCCAGGCGGGCGCTGTCGAGGGCGCCGGACATGCCCACCACCCGGTTGCGGGGGAACTGGCTGGCTTTAACCGCCAGGTAGGTCATGGCGTCGAGGGGATTGCTGACCATGAGGATAATACACTCAGGTGAATATTTGGCCACGTTTTTGATAACACCGGAGACGATTTCGGCGTTGGCTGCCAGCAGCTGGTCGCGGGTCATTCCCGGCTTGCGGAAGAGGCCGGCGGTGATGATGACCACCCCGGAGCCGGCGGTATCTTTATAGTCGTTAGTGCCGGTGACGGTGGTCTTGAAGTTGATAACCGGCGCCGACTCCTGTATATCCAGCGCCTTGCCCTGGGGCAGCCCCTCGACTATGTCCAGCAGGACGACGTCGGCGTAGCCCCGCTCCACGATTCTCTGGGCGGTGGTGGCGCCGACATTTCCGGCGCCGATAATGCTGATTTTAGCGGGCATTTTACCCCCTCATCCTTTCGATTACGGCATCGGCAACCTGCGAGGTGCCCACCACTGCGGTGCTATCGGGCTTCATATCGTAGGTGACGCTCTTGCCCTCGGCAATCACCCCGGCGATAGCCTTCTCCAGCCGCTCGGCGGCTTTGACCTCGCCGAGGTGCTTTAGCATCATCACCCCGGATAGCATCATTGACATCGGGTTGACCTTGTTCTGCCCTTTATATTTGGGGGCGCTGCCGTGGGTGGCTTCGAAAACGGCTATCCGGTCGCCCAGATTGGCGCCGGGAGCCAGCCCCAGTCCTCCCACCAGCCCGGCGCAGAGGTCGGAGATGAGGTCACCGTAGAGGTTGGGCAGCACCAGCAGGTCAAACTGCTGCGGCTTGCGCACCAGTTGCATGCACAGGTTATCGACGATTCTATCCTCAAATTCAATATCGTTATACTCTCTGGCCACCTCCCTGGCGATATTCAGGAATAAGCCGTCGGAGAACTTCATGATGTTGGCTTTGTGAACGGCGGTCACCTTTTTTCTGTTATTGGCTTTGGCATACTCGAAGGCAAACTTAACGATGCGGCGGCTGGCGCTCTCGGAGATAACCTTAAGGCTGACGGCGGAGTCCTCCCTGACTTTATCGCCGGTGGCTTCGGCCACCAGCTTTCTCAATTTGGCCGTCTCCGCCTTGCCCCGCTCGAACTCGATGCCGCTGTATAGGTCTTCGGTGTTCTCCCTGACCACTACGATATCAACCTTCTCGAAGATGGTCGGCGCCCCCGGATAGATTTTACAGGGGCGCAGGCAGACGTAGAGGTCCAGCTCTTTGCGCAGGGCGACATTGACGCTTCTGAACCCGGAGCCGACCGGGGTGGTCACCGGCCCCTTGATGGCGACCCTGTTTTTTCTTATGGACTTCAGGGTGGCTGCGGGCAGCAACTCGCCGAACTGCTCGCGGGCGTCGGCTCCGGCGTAGGCTATCTCCCAGTTAATGCTAGTGCCGGTGGCGTCGAGCACCCGCTGGGTGGCTAGGCTGATTTCGGGCCCCACCCCGTCGCCGGGGATTAGCGTTATATTATGAGCCATCTCTATTCCTTTTGTAACCAGTGTTTATCTTCCCATACCCACCCGCCCAAAAGGGGCTTCGCCCCTTAAGGCTCTTTAACCCCACCCCTTTAAGAAATTGATAGAAGTATCACCTCTGTAGGGTGGGAGGGTGGGAAGTAAAACTTACTCTAAAAAGTCTGGCAATTCCCCCTTCACATCTTATCCCGCCCGCCACCCTTATTGGAAGCGGGCTAAAGCCCTTTTCCCCACCCCCCAGAGGGGAGTAATCATCTTTCCCACCCCTCTTAGACTTCCTTTTCCCCACCCCCCTTGTGGTGGGGGTTTTTCTTATTCCCCCCAAGAGAAATTGATAGAGGTCTAACCTCTGTAGGGCGGGAGGGTGGGAAAACAGACTCCCTCTATATTATAGCTTAAAATCGCCGTACTTCTGGATGTAGGGCACCAGCCCGCCTCTAGCCAGGATATCAAGCATAACTTTAGGCAGCGTGCTGAAGGTGAGCTTTTCCCCATTGGTTTTATCACAGACGGTGCCCTTTGCCAAGTCCACCTCAAGCTCGTCCCCGTCGTCAATGCCGCCGGTGTCGCAGATGAGCACTGGCAGCCCCAGGTTGACGGCGTTTCTAAAGAAGATTCGGGCTACCGACTTGGCCAGTATGGCGCTGACCCCGGCCATCTTGATAACCAGCGGGGCGTGCTCCCGGCTGGAGCCGAGGCCGAAGTTAGCCCCCCCGACGATAAAGTCCCCCTTGTTTACTTTAATGGCGAAGTCGGGGTCGGCGTCCTCCATAACGTGCTTGGCTAATTCGGGCAGGTTGCTCCTCAGGTAGGCGTAGCGCCCCGGTATTATATGGTCGGTGGAGATATTATCGCCGAACTTAAAGGCTCTTCCCTTGAGCATCTATATTACTCCTGGGTGAGGTGTCTTCATTGTCACCTCCCCACCATTTTTAAAGCCCGTTTTCCGTCCTTAAAGCTCAAAATACCTCGCGGGGGTCGGTGATTTCGCCGGTGATGGCGGTAGCCGCCGCCGTGGCCGGACTGCCCAGATAGATAAAGGCTTCGGGGCTACCCATCCGCCCCTTAAAGTTGCGGTTGGCGGTAGACAGGCACGATTCCCTGCTGGCCAGCACCCCCTGGTGCAGGCCCAGGCAGGCGGCACATCCCGGGGGCATAATGACAGCTCCGGCCTCGACCAGAGTACGGATATAGCCGGCGCTGATGGCGTCCAGCAGCACCTGGGGTGAAGCCGGGGCGATAATAAACCGGGTCGGGGGGTGGCGTTTCCGGCCCTTCATTATCTTGGCGGCGGTGGCGATGTCCTCCAGCCGTCCGTTGGTGCAGGTGCCGATAAACACCTGGTCGATTTTAGTCCCCTTTAGCTCCCGGGCCAGGGCGATATTGGCTACCTGGTGGGGCTTGGCAACTGTAGGCTCCAGCGCCGTCAGATTGATATTAATCTGGCTTTCGTAGCCGGCGTCGCTATCGGCCGCCAGCGGCTGGTAATCTTCGCCCCGCTTCTGGTGGTTCAGGTAGTCCCGGGTAACCTTGTCGGCGGGGAAAAGACCTGCTTTAGCCCCCGCCTCCACCGCCATGTTGGCTACGGTCAGACGGTCGGATATTTTCAGGTTTTTAAGGCCCTCCCCCCTGAACTCCAGCGCCTTGTAGGTAGCCCCGTCGGCGCCAATGGTGCCGATAAGCTGCAGCACCAGGTCTTTGGCCATCACCCCCCGCCCCATCTCCCCGGAAACTAAAATTTTAAGGCTCTCCGGCACCCGGAACCAGGTCTTGCCCAGGGCGAAGACGATGGCCACATCTGAGGAGCCCATGCCGGTGGCGAAGGCGCCTAAAGCGCCGGCGGTGACGGTGTGGGAATCGGCCCCAACGATGACATCCCCCGGCTTGGCAAAGGACTCGGCCACGAGCTGGTGGCAGACGCCGCCGCCGATATCGGAAATCTTACAGCCCGTTTCTTCGGCGAACCGGCGCATAAACTGGTGGTCGTTGGCCAGCTCGCGGTTGGGGCTGGGGGAAGCGTGGTCGAAAAAGAGGACCGTTTTTGAGGGGTTGGCCAGGCGCTCGAATTTACCGGCCTGGAACTGCCTTATTGTCAGCGGCCCGGTGGTATCCTGGGCAAAGGCCATGTCTACCTGGGCGATAACAATATCTCCGGCGCGGGCGTCGCCGCCCGATTTTAAAGAAAGTATCTTCTCAGCTAATGTTTTACCCACTTAAGCCTTCTGGCTAGCCGATTACCGCCAGGACATCGTCCCGGGCAACCTTATCGCCGCTGGCGAATTTTAGCTCTTTAACCCTGCCCGCCACCGGGGTGGTTATGGAGTTGGCCATCTTCATCGCCTCCAGGATGAGGATAACATCGTCGGCTTTGACCTCGTCGCCGACTTTAACCTCGTAGCTGATGACGATGCCGGGCATGGGGGCGATAATCTGGGTCTCGCCGGCTTTCTTGGCTGCCGGCGCTTTCTCCTCCACTTCTTCATAGCCTTCGGCTTCGGCCGCCGGCTTGGCCGGGGCTGGTGGCGCCGGGGCTTTAGGTGTGGTCGTTACTGCACCTTCCTCTGCCTCCACCCCCACGCTGTAGACCTCGTCGCCCACATATACCTTAAATGTTCTCACCCCTCCTCCCTTAGCCGCCGCCTCTCGCTCGGCCAGCTTGCCCGCCTTCAGCTTGGCGATAAGCTCGTCCTCGCGCCTGACATCGTTAAGCGTCCTGGCTTTAGTCTCGGCGGGCGGTTTCTCCAGCCCGTACTTCCACTTCAGAAAGCGCATGCCGGTGGTGGGGTAGAGGGCGTAGATAAGCACATCCCCGATATCTTTAGCGATATCTTTGGTCGCCTCTTTAGCTTTATCCAGTTCCGGCTCCAGCATATCGGCGGCACGGCAGGTAATCGGTTTCTCCCCCCGCGGGTAGCCCTTGAGGGCCAGCTTCTGGACTTCGGGGTCGATTGGCGCCGGGGGTTTGCCGTATAGGCCGTAGCAGTAGTCTTTAATCTGGTCGGAAATCATCTTGTACCGCCCGAAGAGGACGTTCTGCACCGCCTGGATGCCGACAATCTGGCTGGTGGGCGTTACCAGGGGCGGGTAACCCAGCTCCTTGCGAACTTTGGGCAGCTCGGCATAGACCTCCTCGATTTTGTCCAGGGCGTCGGCCTCCCGCAGCTGGGCGACCAGGTTGGTGGTCATCCCTCCCGGAATCTGGTGCATGAGCACGGCGGTATCTATAACAGACATGCGGGTGGTATCTAAAAATTCCCGGTACTTGGGGGCGATTGATTCCAGGTGTTGCCCCAGGGTGAACAGGTGGGGCAGGTTAAGCCCGGTATCCCTCGACGTCCCCTGCAATGCCACCACTATCGGCTCCACCGGGGGCAGCGAGGTGCGCAGGGCGAAGGGTGCCAAAGCCGTATCGATGATATCCACCCCGGCTTCAATAGCCTTGAGGCAGCTCATCAGCCCCATACCGCTGGTGTGGTGGGTGTGCAGCTGCACCGGTATCTTGAGCACCTTTTTCAGGGCGGAAATCAGCTGGTAGGCGTCATCAGGCGATATCAGCCCGGCCATGTCCTTGATGCAGAAGCTGTCGGCGCCCATCTCTTCCAGGATGCGGGCTTTATTAACGAAATAATCAATGTTATAGACCGGCCCTCCCAGCTTGGGCTCGGTCAGGGAGTAGCTCAGGCAGAGCTGGGCGTGCTTGCCGCACTCTTTAACCGCCTTGAGGCTGGTCTCGAAGTTACGCTCGTCATTGACGGCGTCGAAGATGCGGAAAATATCGATTCCCACCCCGGCGGCATGGTGCACGAAGGCGGTGACCACATCGTCGGCGTAGTTGCGGTAGCCCACCAGGTTCTGTCCCCGCAGCAGCATCTGGAGGGGAGTATCGGGCATCAGCTTCTTAAGGATGCGGGGGCGGTCCCAGGGGTCTTCGTTCAGGAATCGGGTGGGCACATCAAAGGTAGCCCCGCCCCACACCTCCATGGAGTAAAACCCCGCCTTGTTCATCTCGGCGGCGATGGCTTCCATGTCTTCGGTGCGCATTCTGGTCGCCAGTGAGGACTGGTGTCCGTCACGGAAGGTAACATCGGTTATCTTTAATCGATTGGTTGCCTTCTCCATTGGATTATTTCCCCTTTTTGTTATTTTTTGTCGGGAGCTTTAGCGGGAGGTTGTTCCGTCTGAATATAGGTGATGACGGCGCTGATGATAGCGGCAGTTAACTTCTTTTTATCCTTCATCTTATTCCTGCCGCTCTTACAGTGGAATATTGCCGTGTTTTTTCTGGAGGCGTGGGGTTTGGGGTGCCTCCAGCGTTTCCAGCGCCCTGATTATTTTAGCGCGGGTCTGCCGGGGGTCGATGACATTATCTATATAGCCCCGCCCCGCCGCCAGGTAGGGGTGAGCGAACTTCTCCTTGTAGTCGCTCACCAGCTGTTCTCTGGTTTCGTCCGGTTTATCGGAATCGGCTATGGCCTGCTTGAAGAGGATATTAACCGCCCCCTCCGGCCCCATAACGGCGATTTCGGCGCTGGGCCAGGCGTAGTTGATATCCCCCCGCAGGTGCTTGGAACTCATCACGATGTAAGCCCCGCCGTAGGCTTTGCGGGTAATCACGGCGATTTTGGGCACGGTAGCTTCGGCGTAGGCGTAGATGAACTTGGCGCCGTGCCGGATAATTCCCCCGGTCTCTTCTTTAGGTCCCGGCATAAAGCCAGGGACATCGACAAAGCTGACCAGGGGGATATTAAAGGCGTCGCAGAAGCGGACGAAGCGGGCTCCCTTGACCGAGGCGTTGATATCGATAATCCCGGCCATATGGGCCGGCTGCTGGGCGACGATGCCCACCGCCTTGCCGTCCAGCCGGGCAAAACCGACGATTAAATTAGGGGCGAAGTCCCGGTGCACCTCCATAAAGTCGCCGTCATCGACCACGCTGGTAATTATCCGCTTCATGTCGTAGACCTTACCCGCCTCCGGCGGGATGATATTAAGCAGATTCTCATCGCTGCGCTTGGGATCGTCGCTCGGCTTGATTCGGGGCGGGTCGTCGCGGAAGCTCCGGGGGAGGTAGCCCAACAGCTGTCGGACCTTCTCCAGGCACTCCTGTTCGCTGTCGGTGACGAAGTGGGCAACCCCGCTCTTTTCGGAGTGGACTTTAGCCCCGCCCAGCTCTTCGTGGCTGATATCTATGCTTATCACCGCCTTGACCACATCGGGCCCGGTGATGTACATCTGGCTTATTCCCTCCACCATGAAGACGAAATCGGTGATGGCCGGTGAGTAGACGGCGCCCCCCGCCGAAGGCCCCATCACCACCGATATCTGGGGGATGACGCCGGAGCAGAGAGTATTTCGCAGAAGGATGTCACCGACACCGCCCAGGCTGCCCACCCCTTCCTGGATGCGGGCGCCCCCGGAGTCCCAGATGGCGATGACCGGCGCTCCCTTCTTCACGGCCAGGTCGATAACCTTGCAGGCTTTCTTGGCGGATACCTCGGAGATAGTCCCGCCCAGGACGGTAAAGTCCTGGGAGTAAATAAAGACCAGCCGCCCGTCAATCTTGCCCGAGCCGGCGACCACGGAATCGCCCAGGTATTTCTGCTGGTCTAAGCCGAATTCGGTGGCGTGGTGGGTAACGAAGGGGTCAAGCTCCTCAAAGCTGCCCTTGTCGAGAAGCAGGTCAATCCTCTCCCGCGCCGTCAGCTTGCCTTTTTTGTGCTGCTGCTCGATGCGCCTGGCACCGCCCCCCGCCCGGGCCTGCTTTTCCATCTTGGCCAGTCTGGCCAGTTTATCTTTCATTGTCATACCAGATTTGAGTAAAGGTGTGTACAGATGCCAGTAATCTTATCACAGTGAGCGTGTTTTGGGCAAGTTCCGAAGCTAATTTTGGGGTGCTCACCCCCGCCTGCCGACGGGGATTACATACAGGGGCTCTTCATCGGCGGGCAGATTGAGAAGTTTGGTTACCTCTTCATCGTGGAAGGCGCCTACGGTCACGGAGCCCAGCCCCAATGCCGTTGCCTGGAGGCACAGGTTCTGGGCGGCGTGCCCCGCCTCCATGTGGACGTATCTTACGCCCCTGTCGCCGTATTTAACGGTTGTCCTTTCGTAAACGGCGGTAAATACTATGGATACGGCTCCCTCCTTTACCCAGGCCTGCCCCAGAGCCGCCTCGGCCAGCTCGGCTCGCCTATCACCATCCAGGGTTTTAACCAGTTGGTGACCGTCCGGTTGATATCGGTAGACCCCCGCCGTCAAATCGTCAACGTCACCGGCCACCAGATACAGCTCCAGCGGGTAAAGGCCTCCGGCCGATGGCGCCGCTCTTAAGCCCCCGGGGTCGGTAAGCCCCTGAGCCGCCCACAGCAGCTGGGATAGTTCCTCCAGCGTTAACGGCTCACCGCTATAGCTTCGGATTGACCTCCGTTCCAGCAGACTTTGCTCAATAGATATTTCGCTGTCGTATCTTGGCTCAGGTAGCTTTATCACCTCGGCTTGCTCCTGGGAAGGTGTTGGGGTTAGCTCCGGTTGGGGACAGCCGCCGAAAATCACCAGCAATGTGGCTAGAGTGGCCAGATAATACCGATAATAACGCCCCATTTTTACCTCCCCGCCACTCTGTATCATACATAATAGCCGATTTCAACAACCTGTCAAGATTTATCAACCTCACCCCCTTAATCCCCCTCTCCACTCTTGGAGAGGGGGAATTAGATTTAAGAGGGGGACTTTGTCCCCCTTAAACCCCCTGAATTCATAGCTCTGCCCCCTTTCAATTGACGATGTGCTATAAAATGCTATAATGTCAACCTGAGAAAGAGCCGCTAATATGCATGCCGTTGAAGTCAGCCGTATCGCCAAGTCCTTCGCCGATAAGGTCGCCGTTGACGACCTGTCCTTCTCGGTTGCCCCGGGTGAGATGTTCGGTCTGATTGGTCCCAATGGTGCCGGCAAGACCACCACCATCAGGATGATGATGGACATCATCAAGCCGGACTCGGGCGAGGTGACCATCCTCGGCGAAAAGTTGAGTGAAGCCACCAAGGATAGGCTTGGCTACATGCCTGAGGAAAGAGGGCTGTATAAAAAGCTGAGTGTCCTCGAATCTATCGTCTACCTGGCCTCGCTCAAGGGTATGGACCGGCACTCAGCCACCGAAAAAGCCAATGAGCTGCTCAATCACACAGGCATGCTAGACAGCAAAAAAAAGAAGATTGAGGAACTGAGCAAGGGCATGGGGCAGATTATCCAGCTCATCGTTACCATCGTCCATGACCCGCAGCTGGTTATCCTGGACGAGCCCTTCGCCGGCCTGGACCCGGTCAACACCGAACTGTTAAAAGAAATGTTCGCTGACCTGAGGGACCAGGGCAAAGCCGTAATCTTAAGCACCCACCAGATGAACCAGGTAGAGGAACTCTGCGACCGTATCTTAATGATAAACAACGGAAAATCTGTCCTTTACGGGAACTTAAGTGAAATCAAGGCAAGATATAGAGGTAATTCGGTCCGGCTGGATTTTAAAGGGGAGCTGGGAGAAATACCGGGAGTTACCGCCAGGCGCCCTCACAAAGGCTACACCGAGCTGCTCCTGGACGGCAAGACAACCCCCCAGCAGGTTCTGTCCCACCTGGTAAGCCGCGGCATGGTAATCGACCGCTTTGAAGTAGCCACTCCTTCCCTCAACGAAATATTCCTGAAGGAGGTGGGTAAAAAATCATGAATAAGACGCTATTGATATTCCGGCACGAATTTCTCCACACCATAAAAAGAAAAGGGTTTATCATTATGACCCTTATCGTGCCGGTCTTAGCCCTCCTGGCCATAGGCGTTTTCCAGCTCATATCAACAATCGAAAAGCCGCCGGTAGTGGAGACAACCACCATTGGCTATGTCGATGAGGCTGGCGGATTCGACCGGTACACTACTCAGGAGTATATAACTCTGGTCCGCTTCGACACACCTGGTGATGCCACGGCCGCCCTGATTAACGGCGATGTTCCCGAGTATTTCGTCATCCCGCCGGATTATCTCTCAACCGGGGTAATTAACCGCTATACCCTGGAGAAAGAGGTGGAAACGCCCCCCATTATCACCACGGTCATCAAGAATTTCCTCACCAGCAACCTGCTGGATGGGAAAGTACCTCCCGAAACGGTATACCGGATAGAGGCCCCGTTAGACCTGGTGGTAACCAGACTTACCGAAACGGGGGAGGTGGCTACCGAGCAGGGGGGCTTCGGCAACGTTATTATCCCCGGTATTTTTAGCCTTCTGTTAGCCCTCTCCCTGATGTTATCTTCCACCTACATGGTGCAGGGGCTGGGAGACGAGAAAGAAAGCCGACTTATCGAGGTATTGCTCTCTTCCGTTTCCACCCGGCAGTTGCTCGTCGGCAAGGTTCTGGGACTGGGTGCCGCCGGGCTGGTACAGGTGGTCATCTGGCTGGCCTCAGCACCACTCCTGTTAAAACTGGCTTCATCCACTTTCGGCGGCGTTATCAGTACGATACAAATACCGGCCGACTTCCTCATTCTGGGAATAGTCTATTTCATTCTGGGTTATCTGTTGTTCGCCGCCCTCTCGGCGGGCACTGGCGCCATCAGCCCCAACGCCCGTGAAGGACAACAACTGGCCATGATTTATACTATGCTCGTCTTTGTCCCTATCTGGTTCTCATCTTTACTGTTTATATTCCCCAACAGCCCCATCTGGGTAGTGCTGACTATTTTCCCGGTAACGGCTCCTATGGCAGCCATGCTGAGGCTGGGCGTGAGCGATATTGCTGTCTGGGAACTGGCGGTCAGTATAGCGGTGCTGGTGCTCTCCATCATCGGGGTCTTGTTTTTAGCTACCAGGGCCTTACGAGTTTACCTGCTCATGTACGGCAAAAGACCTAACTGGGGAGAGATTATCCAAAACCTCAGAAGCGGATAGTCTGCCTATCGTACAGTATAACCCCACCCCCATTTATATCTTTTCCCGCCACCTTTTTGAAGTATTGTTTTTCTTCCCATACCCACCCGCCACCCTTATACGGAAACCTCCCATTTTTCTTTTATCAACCTCGCCCCCTTTATCCCCCTCTCCACTCTTGGAGAGGGGGAATTAGATTTAAGAGGGGGACTTCGTCCCCCTTAAACCCCCTGAATTCGTAGCTCTGCCTCTTAAGACTCTTTAACCCCACCCCCCAGAAAGGAGAGAGGCCAGTGTCTCTCTTAACCCCCAAGAAGAAATTAATAGAAGTCTCACTTCTGTAGGGTGGGTCAGGGTGGGAAGATAAACCTTCGTCTATCTAGCCACGCCAGCCAAAGGGTGTTAAAATATGGTTAGCTATGGAAAGACAGTCCACTTTAGCCGTCACCCGCTGCGGGAACCTTGATTTGCGCTGGGGAGAGCGCACCTATGTCATGGGCATCCTCAACGTCACCCCCGATTCTTTCTCCGGCGACGGCGTGGGCGCTGATGTTAACGCCGCCCTGGCCAGGGCGAGGCAGTTAGCCGAAGAAGGCGCCGATATAATAGATATAGGCGGCGAGTCCACCCGCCCCGGCGCCCCGCCGGTCTCTGTTGAAGAAGAATTGAGGCGGGTGATACCGGTTATCGAAAGGCTGGCGGCGGAGCTGGCCGTCCCGATAAGCATTGACAGCTATAAATCGGAGGTGGCGGCAAGAGCGCTGGAGGCGGGAGCCAGCATGCTCAACGACCAGTGGGGCTTAAAGCACGACCCCCGTCTGGCTGAGCTGGCGGCCAGGTTTAATGTCCCCATAGTCTTAATGAGCAACCAGCGGGATAAAGGCGGCTATGATACCGCCCTCAAGCGTGATACCGCCGAATATAATGACCCCATCGCGGAGATAATAGCTTCTCTAAAGGGAAGCCTGGAGATAGCCTCGCAGTCCGGCGTGCCCCGGGAAAACATTATTTTAGACCCCGGCATCGGCTTCGGCAAGAGCTGGCAGCACGACCTGGAGATAATCCGCCGCCTGGCCGAACTGAAGGCACTGGGACACCCCCTCCTCATCGGCCCCTCCGCCAAGTCTTTCATCGGCAAAATTTTAGACCTCCCCGTCGCCGAGCGATTGGAGGGCACCGCCGCCGCAGTAGCCGTCGGCATCGCCAATGGCGCCGATGTAGTCCGGGTGCATCAGGTCAAGCCGATGGTGCGGGTCTGCCGGATGGGTGACGCTATCATCCGTAAGGAGGCAAATTGGGCACGGAACCGGTAACCGCCTATCTCGGTCTGGGCTCCAACCTGGGAGACCGCCAGGCAAATCTGGACAAGGCGCTGGAGTTTCTCTCTCAGAGGCTGCGTCTGGAGAAGATTTCCTCGATATACGACTCCGAGCCGGTCGGCGATATTGAACAGCCCCGTTTCTTGAACCTGGTCTGCGAAGCCAGCACGCTGTTACCCCCGGAAGGGCTGCTGACGCTGGCAAAGGGCATTGAAATCAGGATGGGCCGCACCGGCCCCACCGGCGCCCCCCGCGTCATCGATATTGATATCCTGTTTTACGGCGACCAGGTCATCGAAACCCCGGAACTGACCATTCCCCACCCCCGGTTCCACCAGCGGGCTTTCGTGCTGGTGCCCCTGGTCGAAATTGCCCCCGACCTGACCCACCCGGTAAGCGGCAAGACCATCAAGCAGCTGCTCAAGGAAGCCAAAGAGGTGCAGGGCGTCTTCAAGTGGGAGGGCGGCTAGGTTGTACCAGATATCGGTAGAGCAGCACTTTGACGCCGCCCACTATTTAAGGGGCTATCAGGGCAAGTGCGAGAATATGCACGGCCACCGCTATAAGGTGGTGGTAAAGGTGGACGCCCCCACTCTTAACGATATCGGCCTGGCCTACGATTTCAAGGAGCTTAAAGAGCATCTAGCCGGGGTGCTCGACCGCTTCGACCACACCTGCCTCAACGATGCCCCACCGTTTGATAAAATAAACCCCTCGGCGGAAAACATCGCCGCCGATATCTATAAAGGGCTTAAATCAAGGCTGGCTAAGGCGCCGGTCACCATCGTTAACGTGGAGGTCTGGGAGTCCCCCCACACCGGCGTAATCTACACGCCTGATTAGGCGCGCTGCTCCGGCGGCAGCAGGTTGGGGATGCCGTTAATGATGGGGTAGTCCACCCCGCATTTGGGGCAGTTCAGAGAGCCGCTGATTATCTCCTCCTTCTCCTCCTCCACGGTCAGTTTCAGCTCACCCTTGCACACCGGGCAGACGATAATATCCATCAGCTCTTTCTTCACGGCTCCATTATACCAACGAATCCCCTCTTTTTAAAGCAGGGTTTTTCTTCCCATACCCACCCGCCCAAAAGGCTTCGCCTCTTATACTCTCTTTTCCCCTTTCCCCCCGTAAGAGTGAGTAAAGAGAGGTCTAACCTCTATAGGGCGGGAGGGAGGGTAGCAATACGCTCTCTAAAAAAGGGGAGGGGTATTCATGCCCCCCAAAAAAGAAACTGATAGAAGTATCACTTCTGTAGGGTGGGAGGGTGGGAAATAACACGCCCTCTAGAAACTGGGCACTCTACCTCTTTATCGGCTATAATGCAGCAGGGAGGGATAAAATGGCTGTTAACAGTGAAGAAAAAGTTATTAAGACGGTATGCTCTCTCTGCTACTGCGCCTGCGGTGTTCTGGCTACGGTCAGGGACGGTAGGGTCGTTGAACTAAAGGGCGACCCCGACCACCCCAATAACCGGGGTAACCTATGCCCCAAGGGCATGGCCGGCATCGAGCTTCTCTACCACCCCGACCGCCTCAACTACCCCCTGAAAAGAATGGGGAAACGGGGTGAAGGCAAGTGGCAGCGGATATCCTGGGATGAGGCGCTGGATACCATCGCCGGCAGGTTAAAGGAGATTAGCCAGCAATATGGCCCCGAAGCTATCACGGTGGCTATCGGCGCCGGTCTCTACGCCAACGTGGGTATTACCGGCTACTTCAGCTTTCTGTTAGGCACCCCCAGCCGGACGCATGCCGGCTATATATGCTTCATGCCGGCGGCGACGGCCGTCCAGGCAACCATCGGCTATCCCACGCCGACCCATACCACCGAACTGGTTCTCGACGAGGTCTTGAACTCGAGCTGTGTTCTGCTCTGGGCGGCCAATCCAAAGTTCGCCGCCCCTTATCCCGTCGGCGATGGTGTCTTTGACGTCAAGGAAAAGGGGGCTAAGCTTATCGTGGTCGACCCCCGCCCCACCGACTTCGCCAGGAAGGCTGACCTCTGGCTGCAGATAAGACCCGGCACCGATGATGCCCTGGCTCTGGGCATGATGAATGTCATCATCAATGAGGGGCTTTACGACAAAGAGTTCGTGCGGGACTGGTGTTATGGCTTTGATGAGCTAAGAGAGCATGTCCAGCAGTACCCGCCGGAGAAGGTGTCGGAAATCACCTGGGTACCGGCGGATAAGATTATTGCCGCCGCCAGGATGTTTGCCCAGACCAGGCCTTCCTGCCTCTGCCAGCGCGTCTCCCTTGACCACAGCTACAACGCCGTTCAGACCTCCCGCGCCACCTTCATGCTGACCTCGATATGCGGCAACCTCGATGTCAAGGGGGGCAACCTGCTGCCGGCGCCGATACCCATCAAGTCGGATATGGGGCTGGCGGCCAAGGCGGACACCCTGCCGCTGGAGGTTCTAGAGAAGCGCATTGGCGCCAAGCAGTTCCCCATGGCCAGTGGGCCAGAGGTAGGCGGTGGCTTTGTTCAGCCCTTCTTATGGGCTGACGCCGTGCTTACCGGTAAGCCCTACCCGATGAAGGCGATGATATCCAGCGCCAATAACAGCCTTCTGGAGATGCAGAACACCAGAAAGGTCTGGCAGGCGCTGCATAATCTGGACTTCTCGGTTACCATGGAGCTCTTCATGACCCCCACCGCCGAACTCTCCGATATCGTCCTGCCGGTATCCGGCTGGCTGGAGAGGGACGGTATCAGGGGCCACCCCGGTTTCCCGCGGGTTATCTCCCTCCAGCACCAGGTGGTCGAGCCTCTTTACCAGAGGTGGGACGACGTCAAGATTTTCATTGAGATTGCCAAGAGGATGGGTCTGGATATTCCCTGGCAGACCGTCGAAGAGTATAACAACGACCGGCTATCCCCCAAGGGCATCACTTTCGCCGAGCTTGAGGATAAAAACTTCATTACCGAACCTCCGGAATACGAACGCCACAAGAAGGGCAAATTCAGCTTCCAGACGCCGTCAAAGAAGGTGGAGCTCTATTCCAGCTTGCTTGAGCAATACGGCTACGACCCCCTGCCGGCTTATAAAGCGCCGCCCCAGACCACCCCGGAATTTCCCCTTATCCTTATCGGCGGCGGCAAAAGCCTGGAATACATGCACTCGGCGGGCAGGCAGATACCCATGTTGCGTAAGCGCCGACCCAACCCGACCATAGAGATGAGCCCCAAGACGGCTGAGGAGAAGGGTATCAGGGACGGCGACTGGGTCTGGGTCGAGACCATCTATTTCGGGGATAGGGAAAGGGTCAGGTTTAAGGCACAACTGGTGGAAGACTTTCACCCCCAGGTGGTTTGGGTGGAAAACGGTTGGTGGTTCCCGGAAAAACCAGGCCCGGAACACGGCTGCTTCGAGTCAAACATTAACGTGGTTATCCCCAACGATGTGGTTGACCCCATATTCGGCTCGACCAACCTCAGGAGCATTCCCTGCCGTATCTATAAGGACAGCGGCGGATAGGGCTTGGGCGCCCCCCCCATTTATATCTTTACCCACCCGCCACCCTTATATGGAAACGGGCTAAAGCCCTTTTTACCCCACCCCCCAGAGGAGGAGATTATCTTCCCCTTCTCCCCCCGTAAGAGAGAGTAAAGAGAGGTTTAACCTTTATTGGGTGGGAGGGTGGGAAGAAAAGCAACCGCTAAAAGGGTGGTGTCCCCCTCCGGCGGCGGGATTCTAGCTTGGTGATGATTAAAATATAGACGAAATGAGTACACAAAATTAGCCCAATACGGGGATTGTAATTTACCCTGGGTTGGTACTAAAATACTATAGCTAAATAGCCCGAATGGGTCATTAAAGTGTTTTAGGCAACCGGCTGGGATGCCCGATTTTCCGTGCATCTTAAAGTCGGCCTTACCGTTTGGAGTGCGAGTTAGATGGCAAAGAGTGATAGGGATAAATGGGAAACGGAAGAGCCGGGAAAGCTTGTTGACGAGTTCAAGCAGAGGCTGACCAGGGCTTTCGAAAAGGAAAGAGAGCGCCTCACCGGGGAAGCCAAGCAGCGGTCGGCGGAAATTATCCTCGACGCTCGTGAAGAGGCGGCTCAGATTATCGAAGACGCCATCCAGCAGGGAGAGAAGGAGTCCGAGGAGAAATCGGTCCGCATCATCACTGAAGCCGATGTCAAGGCCAAAGATATCAGGGAGGCCGCTCAGAAAGAAGCCCAGGAGGAAGCCGCCAGCTACATGGTTGAGATGAAGCAGAAAGCCGACCTCATCGTGGCTGAGCTCAGGGAAAGCGCCAGGGAGGCGGCGGCCAAGCAGTCGGCGGCGGCTATAGCCAGGGCTAAGGAAGAAGCGGCGCGGATTATTAACGAGGCTGAGGACGAGGCCCGGGGACGGGCGCAGGAGGAGACCAAGCGGGAGGTGGAATATATCGTCGCCGAAGCCAAACAGCAAGCATCGGTAATCATATCCCGGGCGGAGCAGGGAGTGGCGGAAAAGGCGGCGGTAATGGTTGCCGAAGCCGAAAGGCAGGCTCAGAAAATCACCGCCGAAGCCATAGACGGGGCTCAGGAAGCGGCAAAACTGGAATCGGATAACATTATTAGCCGGGGTCGCGAAGAGGCGGCTCAGGTTATCGAAGAAGCCAGGGAGCAGGCCCGAAAGGAAGCCGAGGAGAAAGCGGCTAAGATAGTCGCTGAGGCCGAACAGAAGTCGGAGCAGATTAACCAGGAGGCTACGGAGAGGGGGCAGAAGCGGATAGAGGCGGAGACAGAGCGGGTTATCAAAGAGGTGAAATCGAAGGCGGAATGGGAGGCGGCTCAGGCTATCGCGGAGGCCAAGCAGCGGGCGGCGCAGATTATGGCCGAAGCCAACGACTGGCTGCACGCCGAGGTCAGCAACCGGGCCAAGAAGGAAGCCAGGGAGCAGGCCAAGAAAGAGGCCGATTCAATCATCGCCGAAGCCAGGGAGAAGGCGACTGGCGTTATCGCCAAGTCACAGCAGGGTGCCGGGGGCAAGGCGGAAAAGATAATGGCCAGCGCCAGAAAGGAAGCGGCCAAGGAATCGGAGAAAATTATCAAGGAAGCCAGGGAACAGGCCGATAAAGAGGCCGAAGAAAGGGCGGAAAGGATAATCGCCCAGGCAAAGCAGAAGTCGGAGCAGATTACTCAGGAGGCTACTGAGCGGGGACGGCGGCGGATAGAGGCGGAGTCGTCCCGGATTACCGCTGAGGCCAGGTCGAGGGCGGAATGGGAGGCGGCGCGAATTATCGCCGAGGCCAAGCAGAGGGCGGTGCGGATTATCACCGAAGCCAGCGATTGGCTGGAATCGGAGGTCAAGACGCCGACCCGGAGTCTATCGGAACCCGGCCCCACCTATGAGAAAGCTGAAGCCGAGGCCGAGGCGGAAGCCCGCGGCGAATCCGAAGGCGAAGTCGGCGACGGCTTATATCAGGGGATGCTGGAGCTGGAGATAGTCTCGGTAGACCCCAAGCAGGTGCCCGATTTCGTCTCACACCTGCAGCAGGTCCCCGACCTGCAGGTGGTATCCTTCAGGGGTTCCTCCAGCGGCGAAAGCATGGTGGTAGTGGTGGTTAACCGCTCCCTGCCCCTGCCGGCGATTCTCCGGGAGATACCCTCGGTGGAGTCGGCAATTGGCAACGGGGGCAAGATTCAGGTAACCCTCAGATAATTTTAAAGCGGTATTTCCCCCCCCTTTAAAGTATTGTCTTATTTCCCATACCCGCCCGCCCAAAAGGCTGCGCTTTTAGCACTTTCTTCCCCCGCCCTTAAATAAAAAAGGGGGCTTTCGCCCTCATCAAAACTCAATTATTCTCAATCATATGGAGAAATCGTCGGGTCTATTCTAGGGGAACAGCTTAATTCCTGCCATACCCGCTCATACCAGCTTAACTTTTGCCTTGGCCGTTCCTCCCAGCCGAAGTATGGCTTGTCGGTTCCAACACTTATTTGAATAGTATTAGCATAGAGGTTTCCGGGGTATTTGGGATGATCTCCGTATGCCTTAATCTCCCAATCGCCTTCCTCCGGGAATTTAATAGTGGCGGAAAACTCCATTGAGTCATCTTTCTTTAAATCGCCTGCCCATCTCAAATCGCCGTCTACTAGAATGCTGTCTTGTGGTACTTCGTAAGTCTTATTAGTCCCTTCCACTCTCTTCCAGAAACTAATTCTAGCCGTGTAGCCAGGAAAATCAATTATGGAACTTATACGGCAGGTTAATTGAACCTCCTCATCTACGCAGGGTGTTTTGGAGATATCCAGCTCCAGAATCGTGGGGTCGTTCTCACTCGGGGTCATCCTATCACTGAGTTGTCCGTACCGGAAATAGGAAAGATAGCCAAACGGGCCAGACCTGAATTCCTGATTATTCATTAACATGGCGGTATCCTCAGTAACGAAAACCTTTATCTCCCTCTCAAGGTTTTTTGTCCAGCTTTCACCGGAAAAATATCCTCTGATTACCCATACCCCCTCCCTGGGGAGCTGTATGGTCGCGGTCAGCTTAGGAAGCCCGTCTTCGAAAATGTCCCCTTCCCAGTACAGTTCGCCGCTGACCATGACCTCGTCCAGCGGCACCGGGACACCATATTTTGCCTGGGAATAGCTGCCCGTGGGGTTTGCATAGGAAAACTCTACCCCTGCCTTGCTGTCACTAGAACCTTCCCAATTTGGACCGACTACGGCATGGAACGTTAGTTCGGCTGTCTCACCCAGCTTGGGCACCGGGGATAATGACAGGTCAATCCACTCAGATGGGTAGGTAGCATCTGGAGGTTCTGACGTAGGTGGGGAATCGGTTTCTGCGCCGTTACAACCCGGGATAGCCAGCAGGGTAATGACAAGGACTACCGACAGTATAGTGATTTTTCTAAAACCCATTTTCCCTTATATAACGCATAAAGTGTAAAAATGATAGTGCTGTTCCGCTTATTCGCCAATACCCCCCTAAAAAGAAACTGATAGAAGTATCACTTCTGTAGGGCGGGAGGGTGGGAAGAAAAACGCACTCTAAAAAACAGCAAGTACCCCCGTTTTATAGCTTTTCCCGCCCGCTGCCCTTATAAGGAAGCAAATACCCCCTATTTTTTAATTAAGCAAAAACCACTCTACGGGGCAGTACTCCATCTTTCTTCCCCCCTATTTGCCTAGTCTTCTTACCTTTTCCTCCCAAATATAGTACTAAAATACCACCAACACTAGCTCGATTAGGTGATTGTATCTTAAGAGAAATGGAGGCATACTCAAAAAAACGGGTAGATAATCAAGTTAGTTAGGAAGTATTAATGACTACCGTTAGCAATGGAAAAGACACCAGACGCAAAGGAAATAACAACAATGATAGATTGCCCGCCAGACTATTGGCCGTGGGTGAGGTAGCCCATTTTCTGGGTGTTCACACCAGCACGGTCAGGCGGTGGGAAAAGAAAGGCCTGCTGAAGTCTTACGCTATCGGGCTTCGGCACAGCCTCAGATTTAAACAGGAAGATGTCCTCAGTTTTCTCAATAAGTCCCGAAAAAATAGTATCGGCGTGACTTAGAGGGGATTGACTCACGAGGGGGTGAATTCTATGAAAAAGCAAGACAATGGTAAACAGGAGCCCGAAGAGCTGGATGCGGTCTTTGACCAGTTCCGGCGCAAGATTCCCGAGCTTATCAAGCAGGAGAAGGAAAGGCTGACCGAGGGAGCCAGGCAGGAATCAGCCGGTATTATTGCCAAGGCGCAGGAAAAGGCGGCCGAGGTTCTTGACGCGGCTAAGGAGAAGGCCAAGGAAGAGGCCAGCGCGGAACTATCCCGAATGATGGCCGAAGCCGAAGCCAAGGCTAAAGAGATTAAAGAGACCGCCATAGCCGAAGCCAAGGAGGAAGCCGCCGGCTATCTGGACGGGGTAAGGGAGAAGGCCGAGCTGATAGTCGAAGAGCTTAAGAGCAACGCCAAGAGGGCGGCGGTAACCGAGTCAGCGGCGGTGGTTACCCGGGCCAGGGAAGATGCCGAGCAGATTGTTAACCAGGCTGAGGAGAGGGCTAAGAAGGAGGCCCGGGAGAAGGCCAGACCGGAGATGGAGCGAATCATTACCGAAGCCAGAGAAGAGGCGGCGGTCATTGTGGCCGGGGCGGAAAAGGACGCCGAGAGCAAGGCCTCCAAGATGATTGCTGACTCCAGTAAGGAGAGCGAAAAGGTAGCCCGCGAAACGGTAGAGAAGGCGCAGAAGGAAGCCGAAGAGATAAACCGCGCCGCCGCCGAGCTTAAAAAGCAGGCGGAGCGAGAGCTTAAGGAAGCCGGAGACAAGGCTAAGAAGGAAGCGGAGGCAATTCTTAAAGAAGCCAGGGAGAATGGGAAGAAAGAGGCGGAAGAGAAGCTGGCCGGGATAACCGCTCAGGCCAAAGAAAAGCAGGAGCAGCTTGCCCGCCAGGCCGAGGAAAAGGCGATGAAGAAGGTGGAGACGGAGGCGGCTAAGGCTACGGCCGAAGCCAAGTCCAAGGCGGAGTGGGAGGCGGCTCAAATCATCGCCGAGGCCAAGGAAAAGGCGGATGAGATTATTGCCCGGGCTGGAGAGCGGGCCAAGGGAGAGCCGGCGCCGGCAGCCCCGGTTACGGCTGAGCCCAAGCCGGAGCCGGTAAAGATTACCCCGGCGGCAGCCGAAGAAATGCCGGAGGCAGAGCCGCTGAATAAGTTAATCAGGGAAGGCTTGGAATCTAATGCGGAATTAACCCCGGGAACCAGTGAGTTCACCCCGCTGGTGGTGGCCACCATGCCCGAAGCTGAAGTAAAGGCAGAACCCGAAGCCGAAGTAAAGCTGGAACCCGAAGCTGAAGTAAAGGCAGAACCTGAAGCCGAAGTAAAGGCAGAACCCGAAGCCGAAGTAAAGCTGGAACCCGAAGCTGAAGTAAAGGCAGAACCTGAAGCCGAAGTAAAGGCAGAACCCGAAGCCGAAGTAAAGGCAGAGCCGCAAATTGAAGTAGAACCAGAGCCTCAAGCCGAAGAAACGCCAGAATCACAGGCTGAGGAAAAAGAGGCCGTGGCTGCCGGCGACGGCGGTGACGACGGGCTTTATCGGGGAATGCTTGAGATGGATATAACCTCGGTGGATGCCAAGCAGATACCCAATTTCCTGTCGCAGCTACAGCAGGTGCCCAACCTGCAGGTGGTGTCTTTCAAGGGTTTGCCCGGCGGCAACAGCCTGATTGCCCTGGCCATCAACCACCCCATGCCCCTGCCGGATATTCTTAGAAGGATGCCGACGGTAGAGTCGGTGGCGGCTAAAGAGAACGAAGTTCACGTGGTATTAAAGGTGCTGGAAATTTAGTGCCCCACCCACCTAAAGTTTAAGGGCTGGGCTCGGTTAGAGTCCGGCCCTTTTTTATTCCCGCCGTCTTTCAGGACGAAGCCTCGATGGCGATGGAGAATCTCTCCTTGAAGCGCCGCAGTATGGCTATAGTTTTAGCCCCCAGCGCCCCCAGGAAGACGGCGTTGCCGGCGGCGTGCAGCGTGTCGAACCAGACGGTGTTCAGTTCGGTCACCAGGAAGGTCTTCAGGGTGAGGGGATAGATAAAGGCGGTCCAGTACCAGATATTGGTGATGAGCCCGTAGAGGTAGCCCCAGACCACCCCGATAACCACCAGGGCGGCGGTATTCAGCTTTAATCTACCCAGATAACCGGCGGAAAGCCCGGCCAGCCCCCAGGCAATCATCTGGTAGAGCGTCCAGGGCCCGTGCCCCAGAAAGAAATTGGATACCAGCGCCGTCATGGCGCCGACGGCAAAGCCGGCGATGGGCCCGAAGACATAGCCCGAACAGATAATTATATAGGTGCAGGGCTGCACGTTGGGCAGGACGGCGAAGGGCACCCGCAGCACCGCCGAGATGGTGCTCAGCATGGCCACCAGGGCAATCTCTTTGGAGCTGGTGGCGGCGGACTCAAACTCGAAGAAGAGGGCCAGGCAGACCAGCCCCGCCAGGACGGCAGCAAGAACCCCCCAGTTCAGTATTTCGGCGTCGGGCATCAGGGCAACAGTAATAAAAGCCCCGGTGGCAACCACCCCGATGGCGATTAAAATGATATGAGACTTCTTCACCCTATCTGCTCCAGCATCTCGCTGACGGTCAGGGTGGTGTCGGCAACCCCGTAGCCGCTCAAGGCCTGCGCCAGGCGGTTAATCTGCGGTGAAAAGAGCAAAGCCTTGGATAATACCTCCCGCTTGCTCCCCTCTACTACTACCCGCCCCTCGCTGAGCAGCACCACCCTCTGGGCGCACTCGGCTATGGTTTCCACGTCGTGGCTGACCATGATGACGGTGTTGCCCCGCCGGCGGTAGTCGTCGAGGTAATTAACCAGCTTTTTCTTTAAGACATAGTCCATGCCCCGCGTCGGCTCGTCGAGGACGATGACTTCGGGCTCGCCCACCAGCACCGAAGCCAGGGCTACTCTTTGCCTCTCCCCGCCGCTTAAATTGCGGGGGTAGCTCTTGCGGTACTGGCTTAATCCGAACTCGTCCAGCATCACCTCCACCGCGCTGGCGATTTGGGTTTCATCCGCCCCCCGGTTTCTCAAACTAAAGGCGATTTCGTCTTCTACAGTATCGGCAAAGAGGTGGTCGTTGGGGTTCTGGAAGACATAGCCCACCCGCCGGCTAAGCTCGGCGACGGTGCTCTTTCTGGTATCCACCCCCTCCAGCCTCACCCGGCCCTTGCTCGGCTTGAGCAGCCCGTTGAGCTGCTTGACCAGGGTCGTTTTTCCCGAGGCGTTGCGCCCCATGACGGCGATAAAGCCCCCCCGGTCTATATCCAGGTTGATGTTTCTTAAGACGGCTCTCTCCCCGTAGGCAAACCAGACCTTATCCATGTTGAGCACCGCCTCCATTTTGCCTCCCCCCTCGGCAAGGTCAGCCCGCTTAACCCCCCGCAAGACCTTCTGCAGTTGCAGCCGGGCGTCCTTGACCGTCAGGGGCAGCCCGTTAAGCGAGGCGTTGTGGCTCTCTAGCTCCCGCATCAGCCGGATTACCGGCGGCAGGCCAATGCCCAGCCCCCCGATATCGCCGTTCATCACCTCACCCGGTGTCCCCTCGGCGATGATTTTACCCCCGCCCATCACCAGCATCCGGTCAACCAGGTGCACCACCCGGTCTAATCTCTGCTCGATGAGGATTACCGTTAAGCCCAGCTCGTCGTTGAGCCTCTCCAGAAGCCTTAACACCTCCTCGGCGCTCTGGGGGTCGAGCTCCGAGGTCGGCTCATCCAGCACCAATACTTCGGGGTGGAGCGCCAGCACCGAGGCGATGGCAACCTTCTGCTTCTCGCCGCCGGAAAGCTCATTATTACGGGCAAAGCGCAGCGGGGCGATGCCCACCGTGTCCAGCGCCTCCTCGATGCGCCGGGCAATTAAATTTTTAGGGTAGCCCAGGTTCTCCAGCCCGAAGGCAATCTCCCGCTCGACATCAGCCGTCACCAGCTGGTTCTCCGGGTCCTGGAAGACCATGCCCACTTTAGTCGCCAGCTCTTTAGGCGGATGCTCCAGTATGTCCAGACCCTGCACCTCGGCTTTGCCGCTGATTTTGCCCCCGTAAAAATGGGGCACCAGCCCGTTAAAGCAGCGGCAGAGCGTTGACTTGCCCCCGCCCGAAGCCCCGGTTATAAGGACGAACTGGCCGTCCTCTATGGTCAGATTTACTTTATTCAGGGCGGGCTTATCCGCCCCGTTATATGTAAAACTCAGCTCCCGCAGCCTAATCAAGCTCGATTCTCCTCTTCAGAAAGGCGAAAGGCACTAGCGCCGCCAGCAGCAGGAGTATCATGGCCGGCATTAGCCACTCTACCGCCCCGCCCCCGATTGAGGTCAGGTTGGGGTAGTACTGGTAGTCGCCGTAACCCATCACTCTCACGGCAATTCCGGCGGCTAAGGGCAGCAACCCCACCCCCAGCGTCACCGCGTCCATCTTTGAAATACTGATATCTTTATAAAGTACCCTCTTTTTACCGTTGCCGAAGGCTCTCGCCTCCATGGCTTCGGCGACTTGAACCGCCCGGTCCAGCGAGTTGGCTAACAGGGCGACGGTCATTTTACCCCGGTTCTTCAGCTTTTTAAACCAGCTTCCCGCGTCCAGCTGTACGCCTCTGGTGCGGTAGCCGTCGCCGATGCGCCCCATGTCCTCTACCAGGCAGGGGACGAAGCGCGTTGACAGCGAGGTCACCAGCACCGACTTATAAGGCAATCTCATCTTGAGCAGGACGGCCATGATGTCGTCGGGGTGGACGGTGAGGTTGATGAGGGTAAAGACCGATATTATCACCGCCAGCTTTAGAGCCATCACCGCCCCGAAGGCGATAGCCTCCAGAGTTATCACCGGGTAGCCTATCACCGGCAGGCGGAAGGGGGCGGTCAACAGCACGTGGTCGCCGTGGTAGCTTAAGAGGGCGTTGATAACGATAATGCTCAGCCCCAGCCAGAGAGTAAATTTAAGCGCTGAGGCCCACTCCCGCCCCACCCCGGCCAGTCTGACCATGGGGATAATAGATAGAAACAGAATCAAAATATAGACGGGGTGGTTAAAGATTAAGCTCAGGAGCACCAGCCCCCCGCCCCAAGCCAGCTTGACCAGGGGGCTTAAGCTGTGGATGACGGTGTCCTTATCCCGGTAGTTCAGTGCCCGCATCACGGTATCTTTATTATTTCGTTGTTATTGACCAGGACGGCGTAGGCATAGCTAAGCCCGTCACTGTTATTGATGAGCGCCTGAGCGGCGCTTCTAATCCCTTTCTCGTCGGTGCCGGTGACCGTAAAGACGGCACTCTGCCCGGAGCCCACTCCCCCCGGGCTCCAGGGGTTCTGGGTGGCCTGAATCAGGCCCCACCCCGCCCCATATTCACCGGCTTGGTCGCCCTTCTCGTCCAGCACTATTATCTTACCCCCCTCGAAATAGGCGAAGAAGCCCAGCTTTTTTTGCAATTCGTTCAGCTCTAAAATAAGCCCGTTTTCGGCACTACCCAGGATAATCAGGTGGCTCCCCGTTCTAACCCCGTCAGATAGCCTCTCAGCGCCGTTCAGCGTTATTTCAGCCACTCCCCGCCCCTCTAATTTGGCCGCCAGTGCCCCGGCTTCCTCGGCGAAGGACTCATCATAGACCACCGCCGTCGGCTTAACCTCGCCCCGCACCCCGCTCAAAAAAGGCTGGGGGAAAGCCCCGGTGGTGGCCGGCACGAACTGGCGGTAGCTCCAGTCCCTCAGGTCCCAGTGCTCCACATCGCCGTCCCGGAGGGCATAATCTTTAGCCCCCAGGCTCAGGGATATGCCGTTGATATAGTAAAACCAGTCCAGGTGATTGGCTTCCTGCGAGCTTAAGCCCTTGATGGCTTTGACGAAGCCGCCGCCGTACTTGGTCTCCACCTCGGCGACGGATTGCAGGGCGGTCATGGCGTTGCCGCCGTCGTTTATCTCGGTTTCCTCGGCAAGAATTAATTTTTTGCCGAAGTCGCGGGTGACTATCACCGTTACTGTAGCCGGCTCGCCGCCGGCGGCGGAAGGCGGTGAGGGACAGCCGCTTAATGCCGCCGTCATCAGCAGTAGCAGGGCGATTATTAATGGCAGCCCCCGCTTAACCATAGCGCGCCCTGGCTATCAGTCGCACTATTATCACGATAATCAGCACCAGCAGGGCGGCGGCGATGGCAATCCACCACCCCAGTGCCATGACGGGGAACTCGGTCACCTGCACGTGGGTGGGCACCTTTATGCCGGCGCCGACGCGCAGCTCGGCCTCCGGGGGCAGGCAGACGACGCACGTGTCAAAGTCGTGGTCGCCGGGAACGGTAAACAGCGATGGGGCTACGGCAATCTCCACCCCCCTCACCTCCCCGGCGTTCAGGGTGAACTCGGCGGGGTTGATTTCAAACCAGCCCTGGTGTCCCCCCTCGACGTAGACCTGGAACTGGGAAGCCTGGTCGGACTGGTTGATAATATTCAGGGTCTGCACCTCGGTGCCGCCGGGGCGGACGGTAAAATCCATCTTGCCCGGGGCTACGCCCACGCTCAAAGCCAGCGCCGACGATGCCGCCAGCACTATGCCGATAATGGGCAGCAGGACTGCGGACGCTTTAACCAGTTTGCTCGCCATAGCTCACCCCTAATAAGGCGCCTCCGATGCCCAGAAGATGATGGTACCGTTCTGGTTGCCGGTCAGGGTATAGGTCTCGGGAACGGTAAGGGTGACCACGTATTCCTCCGAGTCGTTCCTGGAGATAGTCCCTTCGAAATCGTTCCACTTCAGGTGGTCCAGCTTGAGCCCGTCAACATATAGGTTATCGGCGTAATCGCTGACATCGGTGGTGATGGCCAGCCTCCAGGCGCCCTCGTTAGTCAGGGTGATGGTCACCGGATGGCTGATGTCCCTCGGCCCCAGCACGCCGAAGTTGAGGTAGTTGGGGCTGACCGAAAAGCTGATGGCGGGTAGGATGTCCACCGTCATGGTGGCGCTGCGGCCTTCTGATTGCTGGGAGCTGCCCTCGCCGACGACCACGGTGACCGGGTTGCTGCGGATGTAGCCGTCCTTCTCGGCGTAGACATTGATGGTGGCGTCGTGGTAGATGGTAATTTCCACCTCGCCGTTCCCATCGGTGGTGTAGTCGGTATCGGCGTAGACGGTGGCGTCTTCAACTAAATACCACTGGGCCATGGTGTCGTCGTACTCGCTGACGGTGACGGTAAAGCTGTTACCGGCGTCGGGAGTGGTATTGTTCACCCCCACTTTGAGAGGTATATCGGTATACTCGCCGTAGTAGAAGAGCACCTCCTGCTGGCTGCCGTCAAGGATAAAGTCGGCGGCGCCCACCGAAGCGCTGATGTAATCAACGCGGTACAGCCAGCCGGCCATGCCCTCCCCCTCCTCCCCGTCAATCGAGGTCACGAAAAGCGAGCCATACTCGTCGGTGGTTACGTATTCAAATTCGCCCTCTTCGGCGGCTTCGTCCAGTGCCCCTATGGCGGTGGGGTCTTCCAGGTGATATTCAGTACTGCTGTTATCGGCGGTAATCCAGGACTCGTCAACGGTGACGCTGTCGTCCCAGATGTTAGCGTTCTCCCCCTCGATGCGGACATTAACGGTGACCCCCGGTTCCGGCGGCTCCGGCTCCAGCACCGCAATCGGGAAGTAGTCGCCCAGCAGGGCGATGATGGCGCTGGCGGTGGTACCGGCGGCGCTCGTCCCCGGGGTGCCGTCCTGCCAGTAGAAGGCGCCGTCATCGCCGCCGCCGTCCTGCTGGAAGGTAAACAGGTTGTCAACCGGGTCGTTGCCCGCCCCGCTCTCCCAGCCGGCACTGGTGGGATCTTGGCCGGCGGCAGCGATGGCGCAGATGCCCCGGGAATTGGTGTCGGCGTTGGTTGCCCCCCAGGAGTTAAAGCCGCCGTTTTCCATCTGGGTGGTCTTGATATAGGCAAGACCGTTGCTTACCGCCGCCGAGCTTGGCGACTGTCCGGCGGCGATTAAGGCCATGATGGCGGCAGCGGTAT
>Ga0307429_1000203_pt1 | contig 42195 bp, 43 predicted proteins | sample SalMarWE160230MG_FD_202151 | JGI IMG/M metagenome (GOLD analysis project Ga0307429, IMG submission 202151) | Salt marsh sediment microbial communities from the Plum Island Ecosystem LTER, Massachusetts, United States - WE1603-230 | ecosystem: Environmental > Aquatic > Marine > Intertidal zone >... | reverse complement strand
ATGCCGGGGCAAGGGGAAAGGTTTGTGAGCTAGCTCACACAATCCACCCGAAAGCTGGGGCCGACTCTGCCGAGGATCATCGGGGGGCATCGTTAGCGCGGCTAGCGCCGATGCCGCTGCGACTGCGCAAACGCTACTAACTACCTCCCGCCAGAATGGTACCCTTCTGGCTGCATGAGCCGCGCGATACGCTGCGCGGTCATAAATCACCGCGCATGAGGGGAACTGGATGCGGCTGCTATGCGCGGCTGAAGACCTAACGCGGACCAGATCGAAGGGTTCCCGCGCCACTGGCCCGCTATATGAAAGAAGCCGCTCACTGAGGCGCGGTCCTTTAACGAACTGTTAACTGAATGGGCGCAGCCTTTACGCAGTGCGAGTCAGCCAACCCGCGCGCAGAGCGGGCTGCGGCCGAGATAAACCCTAAAAGGATGAAAATGGTTGGCTCGCTAGTGCTCAATCGCGCACCCAATGCCATTTAGGCCGACTGCGGACGTACCAGTGGCCCGACGGCCCGTCGCCTTCCGGGGTGGCGGGCCTTGTCGTTTAGCCCTTTGCCGCCATGCCACACGGCGAGCGTTCGCACGCCGTTGGCGCGCATGTTGCCGAGGGTCATGGTCTGATTAAGGCCGCCGACTGACTTGTTGATTGAGCCACGCCTTGGATTTGTAGTCGACCCAATTTTGAGCGGCTTTCTCAGATGCAAATTCATACGCTTGGTACGAACGATTCCCTTTATTGAGATGAAATACCGACCAGATCTGACCGCTCTTTGATGGCCTAATCGCAAATGATGGTTTTTTGGCTTGCGGTTTTTTGCTCATGCCGGCCTCCCGCGCTCGATCTCTATATTCAACCTAGCCAGCCAACCGAAAACAAGACGTTCGATGATTTGCGCACAAATATGGATTCCTTGATTACTCCCTAGATAACCTCACGACGGCTTCAGCAGCGTTGCGACAGTCTATGAGCTTTTCAAGCTTGGGGCGGCACTCGGCCAGCCGCGCCAGTTTTGCGGCTGGCCCATGCTGCCAACCGACAGACCACCGTCCTAATGAAAGAGGCCGCCAACTGCGGCGGCCTCTATACGCTTATACGCTACGCAACGCTACCCAACTGCCCCCGTTAGAATGGTTCCCTTCTCGCTGTGCAGCCACCCAACGCGCTTACATGGATATTGTTCCGTCACCGCATGTTGCGCGGAGGGGCGAAGCGGCGATGTGAGGATAACGCGGACGGAGGCACGCCGACCCACAGCGCCAGAGCGCCGGCCAAAAAGGCCCTAGGATGGCCCAGGATGCGCCTTCTGGGGCAGCAGGCGGCCTTTTTCTTTTTGGGCTAGGGCTGACGGTCGCTATTTTTCGGACACAACGCGGACGTAAGCCTACCAGTCGTTTGCCCGTGCCCCTTAGGCCGCGCACTATGCACGTAAGTCTTTGCATCAACTATAAAAAGTTGGTGCGGACGCCGGGACTCGAACCCGGACGGGAAATCTCCCAAGGGATTTTAAGTCCCTTGCGTCTACCATTCCGCCACGTCCGCGTGGCTACCTCGACACCGCGCGCGCGGTGTCGGCCACGCGGGCGGTGATTCAATCTAATTCGGTAATAAGTTGCCCCAGACCGAGTCCCAGTCCTTGCCGGCGGCGTCGGTCACGCGGCCATCGGCCTCGTAGAACTTGTTGGGGATCTGGAAGATGGCGATGAAGGTACCGCCCTTCGGCGACCAGGCCGTGTGCCGGCTGCCCGCCGGCCGCCAGACGAATTCGCCGGCGCCGACCTCGATACCGGCGTCAGGCCCTTCCTTGTCGGCCAGCGAGCCTTCCAGCACGTAGGTCTGCTCGATCAGGACGTGCTCGTGATCCGGCAGGACCGCGCCCGGCGCCATCTTGAACAACAGCGTCGCCAGCCCGCTCTTGGCGTCCACCAGTAGCGGCTTGAACTCGCAGCCGGGAAAGCGCGTCTTTTGCCACGGCATCTCGTCCGGGCGCAGGTGATGCGAGCGCAAATCTTCTGCCTTCGGCTTGCGGGCGACGGCGGCGGTCATGGCGGTCCTCCGTTTATCGGGCGCATATTAGCCCATCCGGAAGCATTTTGCGATCAGTCCCCGCCTTCGCGGATCGGCGGCTGGAAGGCAAGCCCCGTGTCCCAGGGGAAATAGATCCAGGTATCCTGCGACACCTCCGTGATGAAGGTGTCGACCAGCGGCCGCCCCATGGGCTTGGCATAGACGGTGGCGAAATGCGCCGCCGGCAAGAGGTCGCGCACCACCCGAGCCGTCTTGCCGGTATCGACCAGGTCGTCGACGATCAGCACGCCTTTGCCCTGCGCGCGCATCGCGCTCACTTTCGGCGCGATGCCCTTGAGCACCTTCAGTTCGCCCTCGTTGCTGTAGTTCTGGTAGCTGAAGATGCACACGGTCTCAATGATGCGCACATTGAGCTCGCGCGCCACGATCGCCGCCGGCACCAGCCCGCCGCGGGTGATGCAGACGATGGCCTCGAACGGCCCCGCCGCGTGCAGCCGCCAGGCCAGCGCGCGGGAGTCGCGGTGAAACTGGTCCCAGGAGACGGGGAAGATCTTATCCGGGCTCGGCGCGGTCTCGGCTTGCGGTTTCGCCATGATCAATGTTCCGCTAGCGCGCCGCGACGTTGAGCTGCGCGCGCACTGTCATCAGCATGTCTTCGACCGCCACCTTCACCGCCGCCAGTTTCTGCGGGTCGCGCGCGCGCACCACGATATTGGTGTTGGGCCCGATCATCTCGTCGAAGAACGGATAGCTGCCGATAATCGTCTCCGGATGCGCCTTGGCGATCTGGCCAAGCTCGGTGCCGACGTCGCCTTCCTTGGCGTCGGCGCGGATTGTGGCCGACAATAGCTTGGTACCGGTCTTGAGCTTGGGCGCTACCTCGTCGAGCATGGCCTGCATTATCGCGGGCACACCCGCCATCACGATCACGTTGCCGATCCAGAACCCGGGCGCGCCCGACACCTTGTTGGTGACAAGTGTCGCCCCGGCTGGAATGCGCGCCATGCGCAGGCGCGCCGCGTTGAGCTCGCCGCCGATCTTGGCCATGCGCTCCTTCAGGATCGCCACGGCGTCCGGATGGACGTCGATTGCGACGCCGAACGCGTTCGCCACGCAGTCGGCGGTGATGTCGTCATGGGTCGGCCCAATGCCGCCGGTGGTGAAGACATAGTCGTAAGTGTTGCGCAGCGCATTGAGCGCCGACACGATGGCGCTCTCGTCGTCGGAGATGACGCGCACTTCCTTCAGGTCGATGCCGATTGCGGTGAGATAGTCGGCGATGTAGCCGATGTTTTTGTCCTTGGTCCGGCCGGACAGGATTTCGTCTCCGATGACCAGGAGTCCCGCGGTGACGATCTCAAGCTTCGCGCTCATGGCAGACGACACCCTTACCGGCTCGTTCGAACACTTAAGCGTTAAGCCAATGGCCGCTCAAGCGGCGCCCGTTGCGGCCCCTCTCTCCTCCACCAATATTCGCCTAAAATATAGGCAGCCGCGAGTGCCGTGTGCCGCCGGCGCGTGCGTCAATAGGTGGTTTGCCTGGGATTCGCTTGGCCCGAAGCTTGCAACCCTCGACCAGTGGGCGGCCGCCTTGACGGGCCGCTCCAGTCAGGAAAGGCCGCGAGGCCTTGCGGGCAAGCGCATTGGCGTAACCGGTGGCGAGCTGGGGATCCAAAATGGTAGCCGCCTTCGACGAGATGAATGGACTGAACGGCGGCGTGCGACCCGCCTATGACGAGCTCGCGCGCTGGCTCGCCGAGGTGCCGCCCGACGTACTCGACTACCGCCGGCGCGAAGCCGAGCTGCTGTTCCGCCGCATCGGCATCACATTCGCGGTCTATGGCGAGGCCGAGGCGCAGGAGCGGCTGATCCCGTTCGATGTCCTGCCGCGCATTATCGCCGGCGCCGAATGGCGCCGGCTCGAGGCCGGCCTCACCCAACGGGTGAATGCGCTAAACGCCTTCATCGCCGATGTTTACGGCGCGCGCGAGATCCTGCGTGCCGGCGTCGTGCCCGACGACCTGGTGTTCCGAAATCCGGCCTTCCGCCCGGAGATGAGCGGGCAGCCGGTGCCGCACGGCATCTACGTGCACGTCGCCGGCATCGACGTCGTGCGCGAGGGCGCCGACACCTTCTATGTGCTGGAAGACAACGTCCGCACGCCCTCCGGCGTCTCCTACATGCTGGAGAACCGCGAGATTATGATGCGGCTGTTTCCCGAATTATTCTCGCGCTACCGCATCGCGCCGGTGGAGAACTATCCCGACGAGCTGCTGGCGACGCTGCGCTCACTCGTGCCGCTGTCGGCCGCGCACGAGCCGACCGTGGTGCTGCTCACGCCGGGCGTATTCAACTCGGCCTATTACGAGCACTCGTTCCTCGCCGACAAGCTCGGCATCGAGCTGGTCGAGGGCCGCGACCTCTTCGCCAAAGACGAGTTGGTTTACATGCGCACCACGCAAGGGCCGCGCCGGGTCGACGTGATCTACCGGCGCATCGACGACGACTTCCTCGATTCGCTGACCTTCCGCCCCGACAGCACGCTCGGCGTGCCCGGCCTGATGTCGGCCTATCAGGCCGGCAATGTCACGCTCGCCAATGCGGTGGGCACCGGCATCGCCGACGACAAGGCGGTCTACAGCTTCATGCCGGGCATCGTGAAATTCTATCTCGGCGAGGAGCCCATCCTGAAAAATGTGCCGACCTGGCGCTGCCGCGAGGAAGAGCACCTCGCCTATGTGCTCGACCATCTGCCCGAGCTGGTGATCAAGGAAGTGCACGGCTCCGGCGGCTACGGCATGCTGATTGGCCCGACCGCCAGCAAGGTTGCGATCGAGCAGTTCCGCGGCAAGCTCAAGTCCGCGCCGAAGAATTTCATCGCGCAGCCGACGCTGGCGTTGTCGACCACGCCGACCTGCGTCGAGGCCGGCGTGGCACCGCGCCACGTCGACCTGCGTCCCTTCGTGCTCACAGGCCGCGACCGAATTCGCATCGTGCCGGGCGGCTTGACACGGGTCGCGCTTAAGGAAGGCTCGCTGGTGGTCAATTCCAGCCAAGGCGGCGGCACCAAGGACACTTGGGTGCTGGCCGGATAAAAATGCTCTCGCGCACCGCCGACAACTTGTACTGGCTCTCGCGCTATGTGGAACGCGCCGAATATCTCGCGCGCATCCTCGACGCCACCCAGCGGCTATCGGCGCTACCGCTCGCTTATGTCGGCGAAACCAACGAATGGGAATCGGCGGTCGCAACCGCCGGTTGCTCGGGCGCCTTCTTCCGCGCTTACGAGGAGGCCAATGAGGAGAACGTCACCGATTTCCTCGCTTTCTCCACCGTCAACACCTCCTCGATCCGCTCCTGCTTCGAGCAGGCGCGCAGCAACGCGCGCGCGGTGCGCACCGCGCTCACCGTCGAAATGTGGGAGGCGATCAACGGCACCTGGCTGGAACTGCAACGCTATGGCAACGGGCCGACCTCGCGCGAGGAATTCTCGCGTTTCCTGCGCTGGGTGCAGGAAGCCGCGCTGCGCTACGACGGCTCCGCTTACCGCACCATGCTGCGCAACGACGCCTACTGGTTTTCGCGCCTCGGCGTCTATCTCGAGCGCGCCGACAACACCGCGCGCATCCTCGACGTCAAATATCACCTGCTGCTGCCCGAGCACGCGCGCGTCGGCGGTCCGCTCGACTATTTCCAGTGGGCGGCGATCCTGCGCTCGGTTTCCGCGCTCACCGCCTATCACTGGGTCTACCGCGAGAGCTTGAAATCCTGGCTGATTGCCGACCTGCTGATCCTGCGCGAGGAAATGCCACGCTCGCTCGCGTCCTGCTATGAGGCGATCGTGCGCAATCTCGACCAGATCGCCGCCGCCTACGGCCGCCAGGGCCCGGCCCAGCGCCAGGCCCGCGGCATCCGCACCCAACTGCAGAATAGCCGCATGGACAGCATCTTCCAGCGCGGCCTGCACGAATTCATTGGCGAATTCATCACCGAGAACAACCAGCTCGGCAGCGCCATCACCCAGCAATTCCTGACATGAGCGGACCGCCCATTGGCCGCGGCCCGTGTTAGGATTTCCTGGCAGCAGTACCGGACACCATGCGGCTTCGCATCTCGCACGCGACGACCTATTACTACGAGACGCCGCCTTCCGGCGTGACGCAGCTGTTGCGCAAGACGCCGCGCAACCACGACGGCCAATACGTGTGTAGCTGGCGGCTCGATCTCTCGCAGGATTGCCAGTTGCACCAGCACGAGGACGCCTTCGGCAACATTACCCATTCCTTCACCGCCGAGGGCCCGTTCGCCGAATTGTCTGTCTCGGTCGAAGGCGAGGTCGAGACGGTAGACACCCATGGCGTCGTGCGTGGCGCGCTCGAGCGCTTTCCGCCGGAGCTTTACTTGCGCGAGACGCCGCTCACGCAAGCCGATGCCGCGATCGTCGAATTCGCCGAAAGCGCGCGCGCCAGCAACGGCAAGGATACGCTGGCGCTCATGCACGCGCTGCTAGGCGAGCTCAACCGCGAGATCACCTTCGACACCGACCCGACCCACGTCGCCACCACCGCGGCGGAAGCCTTCGCGTTGCGCCGCGGCGTCTGTCAGGATCTCACCCATATCTTCATTGCGTCGGCGCGCCGGCTCGGCATCCCGGCGCGCTATATCGGCGGCCATTTCTACCGAGTCGACGGTGTCACCGCGCAGGAGGCCGGCCATGCCTGGGCGGAAATCTATGTCGAGAATCTCGGTTGGGTCGGCTTCGATGCGACCAACGGGATTTCGACCACCGACGCCCATGCGCGGGTGGCGATCGGCCTCGACTATCTCGGCGCCGCGCCGGTGCGCGGCACCCGGTTTGGCGGCGGCGGCGAGACGCTGCAAGTCGCCGTGCACGTCGATCGGGCCCGCCAGCAGTCACAGAGCTAGCGCATAAATGTATGGTCATTGCCCGACCCGCCGGCGCGCCGCTATAACCGAGCGGCCATCAACTACGGAAAGAAACGCCAAGCCATGACCTATTGCTGCGGAATTCTGGTGCGCGAAGGTCTGGTGATGATCGCGGACACGCGTACAAATGCCGGCCTCGACAATGTCTCGACCTTTCGCAAGTTAAACGTCTATACCGAGCCGGGCGAGCGCATCATGGCGCTTGCCTCGGCCGGTAATCTGTCACTCAGCCAGACCGTGCGCTCGACCCTCACTGAAGGCGTACAAAACCACGAGACCGGCGAAATCGAAACCTTGATGAACACGCCCACCATGTTTCAGGCCGCGCAGCGCATCGGCCGCGTGGTCCGCAGCATCCAGAACGCCGAGGGCAAGGCGCTCGCTGCCGCCGAAGTTGACAGCGAGGTTTCTTTCCTGTTCGGCGGCCAGATCAAGGGCGGCCGCCTGCGCCTGTTCATGATCTATTCGGCCGGCAATTTCATCGAATGCACCACCGACACACCCTATCTGCAGATCGGCGAGCATAAATACGGCAAGCCGGTGCTCGACCGCGCCATCAGCTTCGACACCGATCTCTACGACGCGCTCAAGATCGGGCTGATCTCCATGGACTCCACCATGCGCTCCAATCTCGGGGTCGGGCTGCCGATCGATATCTTGGTGGTGCGCCGGGATAGCTGCAACGCGGAAGTGAATTACCGTATCGAGCCGGGCGAGCCTTATTTCCAGGACTTGCGCGAGCGCTGGTCGGGAGCGCTGCGCGCCGCCCATATGGCGATCCCGCGCCCGCCCTACCGCAGCACGGGCTAAACACCAGCCCTGCCCGGCCGTCGGCGCCGCGCATGCGGATATTTCTAAGCTACCTATTTACCTTCGATTAACGGCACCGCGTGAATTGCCGCCGCGGCGGGCTGGCGGCCCGGCCGATAGGCAAAATGCAAAGCGAATTGCAAGCATTCCCGCCTAGGGTCGGCGCCGAAAAGCCCAACAGCTAGGATGCTTTAGGGGACTTGGACCTTGCCCACTCACCCGCACGTCGCCGAGGATCGGTCGTACACGAGTTGGGACCGCGCACGTTTGAGCGTCGTGGTCCCGATCGGCGTGATCGTGGTGGTGGCCATCCTCTGCATCGTCGTCGCCGTGCTCTCCTCAGCCCAACGCGCCGACGAGGTTGCCATCGGGCACGAAAAGCAATTGTTCTCGCGGGCGCTCGACAATCTCGGTGCGCACGTGATGCGCGAGGTCAAAAGCATCGCCTCCTCCGACGCGGCAATCCGTAACATCCGCCTTAATTTCGATCGGGCTTGGACCGAGCAACGCGCCGGGATTTGGCTAGAGACTTATTTCAATCAAGACTACGTCTTTGTCTTCGACGCCGCGGACGCGCCGATCTTTTCACTGATCGGCCGTCACCCAGCGCCGCCGTCCTGGTTCGCCGCCGCCTGGCCCGACATGAAGACGGTGATCGACTATATGCGCGGCCGCGAACCGAGCCTGCAAGGCGGCATCGACCTGAACCAGGCGAGCCTCACCGAAGGTGGCGCCCACCTGCGCGCCGCCGTGATCCGCCGCTTCATGGGCCGGCCGGCGGTGGTGGCGGCAGCCGCGGTCGGCCCGGTTAACGGCATCCTCCCCGAGCTCGACAAGACGGCGCCGATTCTGCTGGCGGTGAAATTCATCGACAACGACGAGCTTGCCGACATCGCCGGGCAATTGCGGCTGACCCATCTGCGCAAGCTCCGCGACGACGAGTCGGCGCCGGCCGGTGATTTTATCTATGATCTCGCCGGACCGCACGGCAACATCATCGCGCGCTTCGCTTGGACGCCGCAGCAGCCGGGCGCCGAGATCGTGCACAGCGTCATCCCCTTCATCGCGGTCGCGCTTGCCGGCTTCGCGCTGCTCGCCGCCTTCGTGCTGCGCTACATGCGGCGCACAGCCGTCGCCATCGCTGCCGGCGAAACGCGGCTGCGCCATCTCGCCATGCACGATCCGCTCTGCGGCCTGCCTAACCGCATCTTCTTCAGCGAGCGGCTGGAGGCAGTGATCGAGGAGGTGCGCGCCGGCCGCGCGCCGGCTGCGGTGTTCTACATCGACCTCGATCATTTCAAGGACGTCAACGACACGCTCGGCCATCATGTCGGCGACGACCTGATCCGCAACGTGACGCTGCGGCTGTCACACACGCTGCGCGGCGACGACCTGGTGGCCCGCCTCGGCGGCGACGAGTTTGCGGTGATCTCCGCGCTCGGTGACGACGCCGCCAAGAAGATGGCGGTCGGCCAGCGTATGATCGCCGCCATCTGCGCGCCCTACTCGATCGGCGGCCACAACATTGTCATCGGCGCCTCCATCGGCATCGCGGTGATCGACAAGAACTGCGCCGGCGCCGCCGACATCATGCGCTACGCCGACATGGCGCTCTATCGCGCCAAGAATGAGGGCCGTAACCGCGCCTGCCTCTATGACGCGGCCATGGATGCGGATTTGTCCAACCGCAAGCTCATGGAAGCCGAACTGCGCAAGGCGATCGAGAACGATCGCCTGCAATTGCTCTACCAGCCGATCGTCAACAAGAGCGGCGAGACCTTGGTCGGCGTTGAGTCGCTCTGCCGCTGGACCCACCCGAAGCGCGGCGAAATTCCGCCTACCGAATTCATCGCCGTGGCCGAGCATAGCGGCTTGATCATCGAGCTCGGCGCGTGGGTGCTGCGCCGCGCCTGCCTCGACGGCATTTCTTGGCCTAGCCTGACTGTCTCGGTCAACGTCTCGCCGCTTCAGTTCCGCCGCAACGACTTCTACAGCGTGGTCGAACGCACCCTGAGCGAGACCCGCTTCGATCCCGCCCGGCTCGAGATCGAGCTCACTGAAAGCGTGCTGCTCGGCAATGTCGACAGCGCGGAAGCCGCCATGATCCGGCTGAAGGAGCTGGGCGTGCAGGTCGCGCTCGACGATTTCGGCACCGGCTATTCCAGCCTGCTCTATCTGCGCCGCTTCCCGTTTGACAAGCTCAAGATCGACCGCAGCTTCGTGCGCTCGATCGAAAATGCCTCCGACGCCGCGGCCATCGTGCACGCGGTAGTCGGTCTTGGCCGCGGCCTCGGCATGAAGGTAACGGCGGAAGGCGTGGAGACCGCCGACCAGCAATTGTTCTTGCGCGCAGCCGGCGTGCATTCCATGCAAGGCTTCCGTTTCGGCAAGGCGGTGACCGCCGCCGAGATCACCGCCCGGCTCAAGGCGCCCGGCGCCTTCAAGCTAGTCGAGTCGCTCGAGGAGCCGACGGCGCTGGCGAGCTGACGCGCGACGCCGCGTGGCCTGCCCGGCTTCAGTTCTGCTATGCAGCGGCCGAAAACCCGGTCAGCTCCAGACTGATCTCCTTGAGACGGCGGCGCGCTTGCGCGTCATAGGCTTGCGCCAGTGCCCGGCTTTCGCGAAGTCCGTTGAAATAGGCGCCGCTGCGCCCGGCTAGCGCCTCCGAGGCCGCGAGATTGAGGATGGCCTCGGCGCCCTCATCAACACTGCTGATCGGCGTGTGGCCGCCCGCCCGCACCATGTGGGTGTCCATATAGGTGGCCGGATGCAAGGCGTTGACGGTCACGCCGGTGCCGTCGAGCTCCCGGGCTAGATCAATGGTGAACTTGATCTGGGCGAGCTTGCTCTGACAGTAGGCACGGGTGCCGCTATAGTCTTGTGTTAACATGACATCGTCGAAATCGATCGCGTGCTGTCCCGCCGAGGACACATTGACGATGCGGGCCGGCGCGCTGTCCTTGATCAAAGGCAACAGCAGATAGGTGAGCAGAAACCCGGCCAGGTAATTCACCGCAAAACGTAACTCGTGTCCGTCGGCGCTGGTTTGCCGGTGGCCGCCGGAACCGCCTGAGCCGACGCCGGCATTGTTGATCAGGATGTCGAGGCGGTCGGTGGTGCGCGCGATCTCGCCGGCGAGACGCCGCACCTCGGCAAGTGCCGCCAGGTCAGCCGCTAGGAATTCCGCTGCACTGCCGCCGGCCCGAATCTCCGCGGCCACGCGCTCACCGCGCGTGCGGTCGCGCCCATGCACCAGAACGCGCGCACCGGCACCGCCGAGCCGCTCGGCGACGCGCCGGCCGACGCCGTCGGTCGATCCCGTCACCAGTACCGTCTTTCCCTTGAGCGTCTTCATCCTGAGACTCGCTGGCTTGCCGACAGGCTGACGATCCTTCCCCATACGCCACCCCTTGGCGAAATCGCCCGTTCCCGCACGGGCTGCCCCTGCATCCGCTTTATGCTACTTCCCTGCTCAATCAAACATGCGCGGAGGAACGAGCCGATGACGACAAAAATCGCACTGGTGACTGGCGCCGGAACCGGCGTTGGCAAGGCGGTGGCGATCGCGCTCGCCAAGGCCGGCTACAATCTGGTGCTCGCCGGGCGGCGCAAGGAGCCGCTCGAACAGGCCGCAGCCGCGGTCAAGGCTGCCGGCTCGCAAGCGCTTGTGGCGCCCACCGACGTGTCCAAACGCGACCAGATCCTCGCGCTATTCGACAAGGTCAAATCAACCTTCGGCCGGCTTGACGTCTTGTTCAACAATGCCGGCATCGGCGCGCCGCCGGTGCCGCTCGAGGATCTGCCGTTCGAGACCTGGCAGAACGTGGTGGCGACCAATTTGACCGGCATGTTCCTGTGCACCCAGGAAGCGATTAAAATTATGAAGGTGCAGAATCCGCGCGGCGGCCGCATCATCAACAATGGCTCGATCTCGGCGCACGCGCCGCGCCCGTTCTCGGTCGCCTATACGTCGACCAAACACGCCATCACGGGCTTAACCAAATCCACCTCGCTCGACTGCCGGCCTTACGACATCTGCTGCGGGCAGATCGACATCGGCAATGCGGCAACGCCGCTCACCGAGCGCATGGTGCAGGGCGAGGGCATATTGCAGCCGGACGGCAGCAAGAAAATCGAGGCGCGCATGGAGGCCGAGCATGTCGGCAAAATCGTGGTCTACATGGCGAGCCTGCCGCTCGACACCAATGTGTTGTTTATGACGGTGATGGCGAACAAGATGCCCTTCGTGGGGCGCGGGTGATATAACCTTCCGTTTCGAGACGGGGAATTCATTTGGGCGACGCGTCTGCCGCAAAGCAGATCGGCCTCCGGCACACGGCGGCCGCGCTGACGTTTTTGCTCATCGTCGTGCTCGGCGCCCTGGCCTGGTGGAGCAACATCGTCGACCTCGCGCCAACGGCCAATGGCATCGAGGCGGAAATCCTCTCCTGGGGAAACTGGGCGGTGGCGGCCTCCATCGGCTTGATGGTCGCGCACAGCCTGGTGCCGTTCCCGGCCGAGTTAGTGACCTTCGCCAACGGCATGCTGTTCGGCCCGGTCTGGGGCACGGTGATTACCTGGACCGGAGCGATGCTCGGTGCCAGCCTTGCGTTCGCGCTGGCGCGTTGGTTCGGCCGGTCGTTCGTCGACGCCTTGATGAATGAGCGTCATCGTCTGGCCATGGACCGCTGGGCGCGCAGGCAGGGCATCGGCGTCTTGCTCCTCAGCCGGCTGATGCCGCTGATCTCGTTCAACATCATCAACTATGCCGCCGGCCTGACCCCGATTTCCTGGTGGACCTTCCTGTGGACCACCGGCCTCGGCATCCTGCCGATCACCACGCTTCTGGTGGTCACCGGCGATCAGGTCTGGAACGGCAGCGGCAATGCCTGGATCTATCTGTTGGCGATCGCGGCTGCCGGCGCGCTCATTTGGTTCATCACCGCCCGCCGGCAGCGGGCCGACGGATGAAGTTCAATCGAGCGCGCTGACCGTTACTTTGGTTCCCGTCTTCACCTTGCCAAGCACCATCACGCTGCCAAGCGCTTTGGCGAACACGTTGCAGGGGCTGGCCAGCCGCGTCTCCTCGCCCTTGGAGATCGGCGTGCGGCCGAAGCCGATGGCGATTGCCGTGCCTTGCGGCCAATAGGCGATCTCGCCCGGCGTGATCACCGCGCGCGCATCCTTCTCGCGCGCGACCTCTACCGGCACGTCGAAATAGACCTCCTCGCCCCAGGTCAGCGCTGACGAGGACAGCGGCAGCGCCTTAGCGATGGCCTTCGCCGTCGGAGTGTCGAGCAGTTCGGCGTCGAGGCTGAGGCCGCCGAAATCGAAGTGGATGCGGCTCAAGAGCGCCTCCCGTTGCTTTGAACCCGGCAACATGCATTTTCACGAGCGGCACGGGCCTTGGCAATAAGCGCCGCGACTTAACCACCGCCATGTGGGGGATTTAAGACGATGAACCACCTGCAATCGGCGTTCGGCATCGTGTGCCTCATTGGTTTTGCCTGGGCGATCAGCGAGAATCGGCGCGCGGTCGACTGGAAGAGCGCCGGCGCGGCCTTGGCCTTGACCCTCGCTGCCGCCGTGCTGCTTCTGGAAATCCCGCAGATCAAGGCCGGTTTCGCGCTCGTCAACCGCGCGGTCGAAGCGGTAAGTGCGGCGACCACCGCCGGCACGGCCTTCGTGTTCGGCTATGTCGGCGGCGGTCCCTTGCCTTTCGCGCTCACCACGCCGGGCGCCGAATTCGTGCTCGCCTTCCAGGCGCTGCCGATCGTGCTGGTGATGAGCGTGCTGACCACGCTGCTGTTCCACTGGCGCATCCTGCCGCCGATCGTGCGCGGCTTCTCGTGGGCGCTCGAACGCACGCTCGGCGTCGGCGGCGCGGTCGGCCTGTCCACCGCCGCCAATATCTTCCTCGGCATGGTGGAATCGCCGCTGTTCATCCGGCCTTATCTCGCCAGGCTATCGCGCGGCGAATTGTTCATGGTGATGACCGGCGGCATGGCCGGCATCGCCGGCACCGTGTTCGTGCTCTATGCCACGATCCTGCGCAACGCCATTCCCGAGGTCGCCGGCCACATCCTGGTCGCCTCCATCCTGGGCGCGCCGGCGGCGCTCCTGATCAGCGAGCTGATGGTGCCGGTCGCGCGCGGCGAGCGGACCGACATCGGCGAAATCAAGATCGGCCGCGTCGCCGACAATACTATGGACGCCATCGTGCGCGGCACCGCGGCCGGCCTCGAACTGCTGCTTAATATCGTCGCTATGCTGATCGTGCTGGTGGCGCTGGTGCATCTGGCAAACGCCGTCCTCGGCCTGCTGCCGGAGGTCGCCGGCAGCGCCATCACCCTGCAACGCCTGCTCGGCTACGTCATGGCGCCGGTGTGCTGGTTGATGGGCGTGCCCTGGAGCGAAGCCGCAACCGCCGGAGGGCTCATGGGCATCAAGGCCGTGCTCAACGAGCTGATCGCCTTTCTCGAGCTCGCCAAGTTGCCGGCCGACGCGCTCGATCCACGCTCGCGCCTGATCATGCTCTACGCCATGTGCGGCTTTGCCAATTTCGGTTCGCTCGGTATCATGATTGCCGGGCTCACCGTGATGGCGCCCGAGCGGCGCGCCGACATCATCTCGCTCGGCGGAAAATCAATCGTATCGGGCACGCTCACCACCTGTTTGCTGGGCGCGATCGTAGGGGTGTTGAATTGAACGCGCTGATCAGATCTGCCGCCGCCATTGTGTTCTTGATCGCCGTGGCCGGGCCGACCTTCGCCCGCCCCGTCCACATCGTCGCCTTCGGCGACAGCGCGACCGCCGGCTGGCTGGTGCCGCACGACCAGGCCTATCCCGCGCAGTTGCAGCGGCTACTACGCAAGAAGGGCTACGACGTCATCGTCGCTAATAAAGGCGTCAATGGCGACACCACAGAAAGCGCGCTCTACCGCTTCGACCAAGCGATCGACCCCGACACCGACATTGCCATCGTCGAGCTCGGCACCAACGACCTGCGGGCGCACGTGCCGGCCAAGCAGATGCGCGCCAATCTTAACGCCATCGTCGCCACGCTGCGCAACCGCCACATCTACGTGTTGGTGATCGGCCTCGGCAGCTTGGACGTTGCCGACATTGCGAAGGGAAACGGCGTGCCCTACGCGCAATGGAAATTGCCCCCGCGAAAATATCGCGCACGCGACGGCGCCCATTTCAACGCCGAGGGCTACGCCATCCTCATCGAGCGTATTCTTCCGCAGATCGAGCTGCTGGTGAAGCGCGCCGCCGGCATGTGATTTATTGTCCGCTTGGGGCGGCGGAGCGTTGGCTAGTGCAACCTGAACTCGCCGTTGATCGGCTTCAGCTCGACCGGCTTGATCAGTTTGCAATGCGCAACCTGCACCGAATGCAGCGGGCCTTCCAGCTTCTCTTGCCAGAATGCCAGGAAGCGTTGCAGTTCGGGAAATTCGGGGAACATGTCGTAGGCCTGCCAGACGTAGGATTGCAGCAGCCAGCGATGGTCGGGACGCCGGTACAGGATGTGCGCGGTGGTGAGGCCGTAGCCGTTGACCTGCTTAACGAAATCCGTCGAAACCATCGAAGCCTCCGTCTGTCGGAAGTCGAGTTTCCATTTCCGGCCCCTCCCATTGCAAGCCGAAAAGGTAAACAAGGCGTTTAAAATCAAGGCGTTAGCAGCAGCGAGGCGGGCCTGCTAACAACTCAGCCCACCGCCCGTGAGTTGCCGGGCATGGCTCAATCCGAGCGCCAACACCGGGGGCGTTAGTCCGCCTTAACCATTGAAAGTCCAGCGTTTTTTTATTGTTGGCACTCTGCGCCGATGAGTGCTAAAAAATTTTCGGCGACCCCTTGCGAGCCAAAAATGCGCGCGCCATCTCAGCGACAGCGGCTGGCCAGGGGGACCGCGCTAGCTGCCCAAAATCTAGACCTTTCAATAATTTAGGAGGACTGCCATGAAGTTCCGTCCGCTTCACGACCGCGTCGTCGTCAAGCGCATCGATGCCGAGGAAAAAACCGCCGGCGGCATCATCATTCCCGACACCGCCAAAGAGAAACCCTCAGAGGGCGAAATCGTCGCCGTCGGCCCCGGCGGCCGCGACGAGAACGGCAAGCTGATCCCGATCGATCTGAAGACCGGTGACGCCGTGCTGTTCGGCAAATGGTCGGGCACCGAGGTGAAGATCGACGGCCAGGATCTCCTGATCATGAAGGAGAGCGACATCATGGGCGTCATCGAAGGCGGCGCCGCCGTGAAGAAAAAGAAGGCCGCGTAAAGCACGATCCTCGTCCTGAGGAGCCGCGCGATCCGCGCGGCATCTCGAAGGACGAGGGCAATGAATCATCATGGCCTCATCCTTCGAGACGCCGTGCCGTAGACCATAGAGCGATGGCGGGCTCCTCAGGGTGAGGATTGAGGAAAACAGAGGATTGCAACAATGTCTGCGAAAGAGGTCAAATTTTCAGTCGATGCCCGCGACCGGATGCTGCGCGGCGTCGACATTCTCAACAATGCGGTGAAAGTGACGCTCGGCCCCAAGGGCCGCAACGTCGTGCTCGACAAATCGTTCGGCGCCCCGCGCATCACCAAGGACGGCGTGACGGTGGCCAAGGAGATCGAGCTCGAAGACAAGTTCGAGAACATGGGCGCGCAGATGGTGCGCGAAGTCGCCTCGAAGTCGTCCGACTTCGCCGGCGACGGCACCACCACCGCCACCGTGCTGGCCGCCGCGATCGTCAAGGAAGGCTCCAAAGCGGTTGCCGCCGGCATGAATCCGATGGACCTGAAGCGCGGCGTCGATCTCGCCGTCGAGGCCATCGTGGCGGACCTGCAGAAGAACTCCAAGAAGGTCACCTCCAACGAAGAGATCGCCCAGGTCGGCACCATCTCGGCCAACGGCGACACCGAGATCGGCGACTTCCTCGCCAAGGCCATGCAGAAGGTCGGCAACGAGGGCGTCATCACGGTCGAAGAAGCAAAATCCCTTGAGACCGAGCTCGACGTGGTGGAGGGCATGCAGTTCGACCGCGGCTACATCTCGCCCTACTTCATCACCAACGCCGACAAGATGCGCGTTGAGATGGAAGACCCCTACCTCCTGATCTACGAGAAAAAGCTGTCCGGCCTGCAGGAATTGCTGCCGCTGCTCGAAGCGGTGGTGCAGACCGGCAAGCCGCTTCTTATCGTGGCCGAGGACGTCGAGGGCGAGGCGCTCGCCACGCTCGTCGTCAACAAGCTGCGCGGCGGCCTGAAAGTGGTGGCGGTGAAGGCGCCGGGCTTCGGCGATCGCCGCAAGGCCATGCTGCAGGACATCGCGATCCTGACCGCCGGCCAGGCAATCAGCGAAGACCTCGGCATCAAGCTCGAGAACGTCACCATCAACATGCTTGGCCGCGCCAAGAAGGTGATGATCGACAAGGAGAACACCACCATCGTCAACGGCGCCGGCAAGAAGTCCGATATCGAGGCGCGGGTGGCGCAGATCAAGGCGCAGATCGAGGAGACCACCTCGGACTACGACAAGGAGAAGCTGCAGGAGCGGCTGGCGAAGCTCGCCGGCGGCGTGGCGGTCATCCGCGTCGGCGGCGCCACCGAGGTCGAGGTGAAGGAGCGCAAGGATCGCGTCGACGACGCGATGCACGCGACCCGCGCCGCGGTCGAGGAAGGCATCCTGCCGGGCGGCGGTATCGCCCTGTTGCGCTCGGTCGAGGCGCTCAAGCGCCTCAAGACCGAGAACGAGGACCAGAAGCACGGCGTCGACATCGTCCGCAAGGCGGTGCAGTCGCCAGCGCGGCAGATCGCCACCAATGCCGGCGCCGACGGCTCGGTCGTGGTCGGCAAGATCATGGAGAGGGACCAGTACTCGTACGGCTTCGACGCCCAGAACAACGAGTACGGCAACCTCATGACCAAGGGCATCATCGACCCGACCAAGGTCGTGCGGGCGGCGATCCAGAACGCGGCCTCGATCGCCGGTCTCTTAATCACCACCGAAGCCATGGTGGCCGAGATTCCGAAGAAGCAGGCACCGGCCATGCCGGCTGGCGGCGGCGGCATGGGCGGCATGGATTTCTAATCCATCGCTCAACTCGCGAAAAATGCGAAGGCCCGGGAGAAATCCCGGGCTTTTGCTTTGCGCAACGCTAAAAATGAAAACGACCACTGACGAAAAGGCGCGGTTACATCCGCCGACGCCTGTCTCGTAGTGGCCACGGACGAACGGACTGGTTACCGTCCGCCACTTGCCGCCTATATAGCGGGTCGTTGTGTCAATCCTGTGACAGCCGCATGCACACTTTGTTAACGATTGGCTACGAGCGGGCCAAGCCCGCCGCGGTGCTGAACGAACTCAAGCGTGCCAAAGTCGACATCCTGATCGATACCCGCGCGGTGGCGGCCTCGCGCCGGCCGGGCTTTTCCAAGCGCCAGCTCGCAGCCTCCCTCGACGAGGAAGGCATCGGCTATCTCCATCTGCAGAAGCTCGGCACGCCGGCGCAAGGCCGCGCTGCCGCGCGTTCCGGCGATTACGACACGCTCTGGCGCGTCTACGACAAGCACATCAAGACGGCTGACGCGCGCGCAGCGCTCGACGAATTGCTGGCGCTCATCAAGTCGGGCAAACGCGTCGCGCTGCTGTGCTACTGCCGCGATCCGAAAGCCTGCCACCGCAGCCGCATCGTGGCGAATGTCAAGAAGCGCACGCGCGTGACGGTCGAAGACCTGATTCCGCCGCTGTTTTGACCGCCAATATGCGGGAGTTGATTGCGCTCTATTATTGCCTATATTTGCGCGCGAATTCGAGTTTTCGGGCGATCGCCGCGGTGACGCGGTAGGCTCTTCACTCTCCAAAAGGCGGCGATGCAAGGGACGCCGACGAGCCGAAAGAGCGGGAGTAACGCCCCGCATCGCCCGAGCCTTTTCTGGCGGGGTTATTCCGCCGGCTGCGCCACGCGGGCACGCTCGACGCCGGAGACCAGCAGCACGATGCCGATGACGCCGGCGAAGAACACGCCGGCAATGCCGGCAACCGCGGCCAGCAGCAGGTCGAAGCCGCCGCGGCTGTAAAGCCAGGCGATGATCGACACCGCCGCACCCGCCGATACGAAGGTGAGGAAATAGCGCACCGCATAAACGCGGCCGCGCCAGGCGTCGGCGGTGTAACGCGCGATCACCAGATCGCCGACCGTTACCTGGCCGTAAATCGCCGCCATCGAAAGCGCCAGCGCAAACAGCAGCAAAATGCCGCTGGCGTTCGCCGCCCACAGGATGCCGGCAAATTGCAGCCCGACGATGATGGCGAACAACTGATAGGGTTTGAAATATTCGACCAGCCGGCCGACCACGATCTGCGCCACCGCGCCGCACATGAACACGGCGGTAGCGAGCGAGCCGACCAAGAGCAACGGCACGTCGGCGCCCAGCCGCTCGTCGACGATCTTGGGCAGCGCGATCGAGATGGTGTTGAAGGTCAAGCCGCCGGTGAGCGAGATCACCACATAGAGGGCGAACAGGATCATGGCGGCGCGTTGCGAGAGCACCACGTCGGCCACCGTCTTGCGCTTGGCGGTGTGGTGGCGGTCGTCGGGCACCAGCATCACGTAGCCGATCCCGGTAGTAATGCAGATAAACGCAGGCACCAGGAACGCGGCGCGCCAGCCGAGCCAGGAGGCGATCGCGGCGGTGATGCCGGCGGCGAGGGCTGCGCCCAGATTGCCGCAGACGCCGTTGAAGGCGACGGTGCGCCCCTGCGCCCCGGAGGCCTCCAGCAGCATCGGCATGCCGACCGGGTGATAGATGGCGGCGAACACGCCGACGCCGAACATGGACACTGCCAGCATCGCCAGGTTGGGCGAGGCGGCGACGCCGCAAAGCGACACGCCGCAGCCGATATAGAACGCCGCCATCATGTTGCGGCGGCTCCAGCGGTCGGCGAGCCAGCCGGCCGGCAACGAGAACACACCGAAGGCGACGAAGGCTGCGGTCGACAGCGCAATCAGCTCGGCATAGGGCCGGTGGTAGACGACCTCGAGCCCGATTACGATGGTCGGGTAGATCAACAGCACGAAATGATCGAGCGCATGCGCCCAATTGAGGAAGGCGATGGAGCGGCGGCGGGCCGCTTCGTCGGGGGCGGCGGGGGTGACGATCGGGTTCATGCCGAAATCTTGCGCCTCAAATCTCGCTGCGTGGCGCTTACCACATAACCCTATCGGCTGGCGATCGTGCGGTCGATTTTCGCCGCGTAAGACCCCGGCCGCCGCACCACGCGCCTTTGCAACCATTGCGTGAGGGCCGTAATTGTAGACAACGCCCCAATATCCCGCTTTAGTTGCATCGCTTGTCCGGTTGCGTATTGCGTATCTGCCGGACTGTTGAGGGGCTCGGGGGCCTCGATGCGTTGGTGGAGGCGCGTTCACGCGGCGAGCTCCATCGCCGCGGCCTTGTTCGTTTGTTGCGTCGACGTGCCGGCCGGTCCTGCTTGGGCCGGCGACGACGACGACGCGCGTTTCATTTTGTTTTCCGGCAGCGACCTCTGGCGCGACGGCGCCTTCGCCCATGGCGGCCTGCTCTGGTCGCCGGGCGGGCTCGACCGCGACGGCTTCACCTTCAAGGCCCTGATCTCGGGCGGGTTCTACCGCTACAAGGCCGGCGACCTTGGCGGCGAACGCGTGGCGGGCACCGAACTTGCCGGGCAATTGCTGCCCGGCTGGCGCATCAAGCGGGACAATGTCGAGGCCAAAGTTTTCATCGGGCCGGAAATCCAGAACAACCGGCTGTCGCCGGACGATCCGGGCAACCGCTTGCGCGGCAGCAATTTCGGCCTGCGCTTCGCGGTCGAGTTCTGGAGCGAGCCGACGCCCACGACCATGATGGCCGTGGATGCTTCCCTGTCATCGATCGCCACCAATTATTCGGCACGCGCCGCCTTCGGCTGGCGGGTGCTCAATCGGGTCTATGCCGGGCCGGAAACGCAAGTGTACGGCGGCGACGGCTACCGCCAACTGCGCTTCGGCGTGCATCTCACCGGCTTCAAGATCGGCAACAGCGAATGGTCGGCCGCCGGCGGCTAGGCCATCGATACCGACAACCGCTCTAGCCCCTATCTGCGGCTCGGTTTCATGCAGCGGCAGTGAGCTAGAACCGCGAACAAATGAACGCGCAGTAAAACCCGAATGGGCGTAGGCATATCTGCAATCCGCCAACAACATAGTCTGTACGATTAGTTCGCAGATATCTCACAGCAACTTGCTTAACGCGCTCGCTATTCCGAGAAACGAAAAAAATCCGGCCACGTCGGTAATCGTGGTCAGAACGATCGACGAGGACTGGGCGGGATCCTGTTTCAGCTTGACCAAGGCGACCGGCACGACGGCGCCGGCAAATCCCGCGACCACCATCGCGAGCACCATGGAGACCGAGATTACTAGGACCAATCCGGGCGAGCCGCTCCATGCGTAAACCGCAATTCCGCATGTAACCGCAATCGCCAACCCATTGAGAAAGCCAACCTCGACTTCCTTGCGCATGACTCGGAACCAATCACGAACCGTGATTTCACGCAGCGCCAGACCGCGCATCGTCACCGCAAGCGCCTGTGCTCCAGCATTGCCCGATTGGCCGGCGACAACTGGCAGCAGCACGGCGAGCGCCGTAAATTGCGCGATTGTACTTTCGAAGATACCAACCACGGACGCAGCAAGAAACGCGGTCAGTAGGTTAATCTGCAGCCAAGGCATCCGCTTTCGCACGGAAAATACCGATCCCGACAAGGCGCGCTCGTCCTTGCTGGCGCCAACCATCGTCTGGATATCGGTGGTCGCTTCTTCTTGCACGGCTTTGACCAGATTTGCATGGGTCACGACGCCGAGCAGGACGCCGTCAAAACGCACGACCGGAAGATCGATCAGCTTTTGATTGTTGAGAATTTCGGTAACGTCTTCCTGTGTAGCAACCGGCTCGACCGCAGCGGCAATCGGCTGCATCAACTCTTCAAGGAGTTGTTGGTGTCTTGCGATCGCAAGGTCTTGTAGGAACACGCGGCCAACCAGGCGCTTGTCTGCATCGACAAGATAAAGACTGCGGGCGGTTTTCATCCGCTTTACCTTGAGCGAGCGGAGCGTCGCGCCAACCGTCATCGCGCCCCGGTAGGCGTCAACCCGCGGATCCATAAGCTGGCCTGCGCTTTTCTCCGGAAATGTCATCAGCATTTCCAGATCGGCCCTGATGGCGGGATCGAGGCTGCCAAGCCGGCGGGCGCGTTCGTCCCCGGAAAGCTGTCCGATCAGTTGGACCGCCTCATTCGGCGGCAACTCGGCCAGGAGTGCGTTCGCTGTCGCATCGGGGAGAAGCGAGAGCAACCGCGCGCCGGTTTCAGGCAGGAGCTTGCGCCATACCGGTGCAAGAACCCGAACGGGTTGCGCGTTCAGCGCAGCCGCGATCGAGTCCGTCGCGTGATTTTCGATTTCGATGGCGGCGTCGGTCGGATGATCGAGAAAGAAACGCCGGTCGAGTAACGTGATTGCTCGTGTCGCGTCACCGCTCATGTCAGGACTCCGGATGCAGGCGGGCGTTGGCTTCGTCGCCGTCAAACAGACGCACGAGGCCCGCCAGACTGACGACGAAAGCCTCCCCGACCTCTGTCCAGATCAAAGCGCCGGTGTCGGGCACGCCGGATTTGGCGGTGATGGTCGTCAGGCCGTTCATCATGTCCTGGCGCGACAGCGCGCCAAGCAACTGGCCGTCGCGGCCCGCCACGGGCAGGCGCAAAAATTCATTCCATGCGGAAACGGACGCGGCCTCGCGCAGCAGCGTGCGCGCGAATAGCGGCTTGAGGCCGGTCTGAATAATGTCCGCGAGCCGCGTCCCCGTGGAATAGCGCAGCAACGCTTCCGCGCGTACTAGGCCGGCTAGGCGTTGGCCGTCGTCGACGACGAAGATCGAGTCGCCCACCGCCCCGGCGCGGGCAACAGAGACAGCATCCTTGACGGTGGCATTGAGCGACCGACTCGGCACCGATAGGTCCATCCAGGCGCCGACACAGTTGCGCGGATAGCGCAGTGATTCCTTCAGGTCGCGCGCAAGCCGGGAGGGCAGTTGCGCAAGAATCGGTTCGCGCCGCTCCACTGGCGTGAGCCGCAAAAGAATCGTCGCGTCCCGGTACGATATTTCACTCAAGATCGCGGCTGCGTTTTCCATCGAGAGATGTTGCAGGCAGCGCGCCGCCGGCCATTTCTCCATCTTTTCAACAATCGGAGTGACAATGCGGGTTGGCAGGGTCTCAAACAGGGCCGCAGCATCCTGCGGCCGCATACCCGCGATCACATTGGCCGAGGATTCCGGTAACCGCTCAAGATAGGCGATAGTCAACACGGGCTCCTTAGTCATGGGGCGAATCCAAATCGACGATTGTCATCGGTTCCGCGGCAAAAATACCGGCCGGAATTCGACGGCGCCCGTCCTTGGTCGCCAACACGAGCATTGTCGCGGTGATTTCAAGAACCTCACCTTCGGTCTCGCCGAAGCGGATAACCTGTCCCGGTTCGATCTCGCGCTTGAGTTCGCGCGCGCCGATCAGGTTCGCCACATAGCCGCGTGCCCCGAGGCCAAACGCGATCGCAAACCCGCCGAGCAATACGCCGGTCGCGGTCGCCAGCACGGTCTCGATGAACCTCACGTCGATGCCGATCTGGTCGAGGCCGATGACCAGCGCAATGACGATGATCGATATCTGCGCAGCCTTGCCGATCAGAAGACCTTGCGCCGTCCGACCCGAGGGGCTCGTGGCGGTAGCGAGGTTGCGCACGATCGCGCCGAGAAAAAACCCGATGACGATTACCAAGACGCCGGCGATGATATTCGGAAGATTTGCGACGATTAGATCGAGCCAGGTCGCAAACGTGGTAAGACCGGCGGCGCGTGCCGCGATCGACGCAAACACAAATAGCGTGAGCCAAAAAATAACTTCGGCTAACGTAGCCAGCATACGCGGCGACAGACGCAATTCCGCCAGCCGCCCGCTACGGAAGACACGATCGAGGATGCGGTTGATATTGCCGCCGGCGCGATTTGTTCCCGCGCGCAGAAGCCGCGCCATCCCCCAGCCGGCTAGCAGAAGAATTGACGCGCCGAGCAGCGTCGGAAGGTAATCGACGGCGTCTGTGAGCGCGCGCATGACAACACGCCGCGCATTTTCGAGAACCGTCGAGACATCATCCATTGCACGCTCCGGCAAGAAGGCTTCTCAATGAACATAATACACGAATAGGCGCTGCCGGTAGACTCTCTGAATTTCGCCGTTCGCGCGGCTCGGGTGCCTAATCGAGCGTGCGGCGGAAGCGCGTGACTGCGATGGTCATGGCCACCAGCATCAGCACGAACAGCGCCGCCGCGTCGTAATGCAGGTTGGCGATCGAGGAGCCCTTCAGCATGACCGAGCGCACGATACGCAGAAAATGTGTGAGCGGAAGCGCCTCGCCGATCCATTGCGCCCACTTCGGCATGCCGGCGAACGGAAACATGAAGCCGGACAAAAGAATGTTCGGCAAAAAGAACATGATCGACATCTGCATAGCCTGTAGCTGGTTCTGCGCCACCGTCGAAAATGTGTAGCCGATCGACAGATTGGTGGCGATGAACAGCGTGGAGAGGCCCGCCAGCACCGCGAGACTCCCGAGGATCGGCACGCCAAACAGCAACACGCCAATGCCGATGATCAGCGCCGCCTGCACGAAGCCGACGATGATATAGGGGATGATCTTGCCGAGCATGATCTCGACCGGCGTGATCGGCATGGACAGCAGGTTTTCCATGGTGCCGCGCTCGATCTCGCGCGTGACCGACAACGCGGTGAAGATCAACATGGTCATGGTGAGGATGGTGCCGACCAGCCCCGGCACGATGTTGAGCTGGCTCAAGCCCGCCGGGTTGTAGCGCGAGTGGCTGCGGATTTCGAACGGCATTTCGGTGGTGACCGGAATGGCGCGGTCATGGATCAGCGCGACCTGCACCGCCTTGCCGAGCGTCCCAAGCGCGGAGCCGGAGGCGACCGGATCGGTGGCGTCCGCGGTCACTAGCATCGTGGGTTTGTCGCCACGCCGCACGGAGCGCTCGAAATTCGCCGGAATTTCGATGCCGAACAGCACCTTGCCGGACGCCAGCAGATCGTCAAGCTGGCGTTCCGTGCGCGGCAACTCGGTGATGTCGAAATAGGCGGTGTTCTTCAGCGCGGCCAGGATCGAGCGCGACAAGTCGCTGTGCTCCTGCAGCAGCACCGCGGTCGGCAAATGGCGCGGGTTGGTGTTGATGGCGTAGCCGAACAGCATGAGCTGGATGAGCGGGACCATGATGATCATGCCAAACGACACCCGGTCGCGCTTGAGCTGGATGAATTCCTTGACCAGCACCGCCCAGGTCTTACGCCAGAAGCCGCTGCCGGGCAGGCGACGCGGCGCTTGCGTCGGCAGAAGTTGCGTCATTGGAAATTATCCCGCGCCTTGCCCATCAGGTCGATGAACACGTCCTCGAGCGAGGGCTCGGAAGGCGCCCAGGCAAGGTCCTTGCGATTGCGAAAGGGCTTGATCGCGGCTTCGAGCGTGCCGGCGTCGCGTCCCGACACGTGCAGGCTATTGCCGAACGGCGCCACCATGTCGACGCCCGCTTTGCCGGTCAGCTCCTCGGCGAGACCGTTGAGCCGCTCACCTTCGGCGGCGCTGACGACGAAGGTGGTCAGGTGCGAGGCCGCGATCACCTCCTCGACCGTGCCGCGCACCAGCAATTCGCCGTAGGCGATATAGGCGATCTCGTGACAACGCTCGGCCTCGTCCATGTAGTGGGTCGACACCAGCACGGTGAGGCCGTCGGCGGCGAGCGCGTGGATCTCGTTCCAGAAGTCGCGCCGTGCCTTGGGATCGACACCCGCGGTCGGCTCGTCGAGCAGCAGCAGTTGCGGGCTCGGCAGCGTGCAGGCGCCGAGCGCGAGGCGCTGCTTCCAGCCGCCGGAGAGCTCGCCGGCGAGCTGCTCCTCGCGGCCCTGCAGGCCGAGCCGGTCGATCGCCGCGCGCGCGACCGCGACCGGCTTGGCGATGCCGTAGATGCGGCCGATGAATTCCAGGTTCTCGCGCACCGAAAGGTCCTCGTAGAGGCTGAAGCGTTGCGTCATGTAGCCGACTTGGCGCTTAATCTTGTCGGCCTCGCTGCGAATGTCGTAGCCGAGGCAGGTGCCCTCGCCCTCGTCGGGCGTGAGCAGCCCGCACAGCATGCGGATGGTGGTGGTCTTGCCGGAGCCGTTCGGCCCGAGGAAGCCGTAGATGGTGCCGCGCTTGACCTGCATGGACAGGTTGCGCACCACCGCGCGGCCGTCGAATTTCTTGGTGAGGCCATGCACGTCGATGACGATGTCTTGTGCGCCGTTTTGCGCGTTCACTTGGACTGCTCCGACAGCGTGACAGTGACCGGTTGGCCGACGCGGAACTTCTCCGGTTGCGCGGGCCGCGCCTCGATCATGAACACCAGCTTGGCGCGCTCCTCGCGGCTGTAGATCACCGGCGGGGTATATTCGGCACTCTTGGCGATGAACGTGACCTTGGCGGTCAGGTCCTTTTCGCAGCCGTCGCAGGACACCTGCACCGTCTGCCCGTATTTTACGGCGGGCAGCAGCGTTTCCGGCGTGAAGAAGCGGATCTTGAGATTGCCCGGCGGCAGCAGTGCGATCACCGGCCGGCCCGGCGGCACGGTTTCGCCCGGACGATAGTAGACCTCCTGGACGGTGCCGTCGGCGGGGCTCACCGCGCGGCGGCGCGCGAGACGGGTCTTCGACCAGGCCAGATTGGCGCGCGCCTGGCGCAATGCCGCCCACGTGTCGTCGAGCGTCTTCTGCGTTCCGGACTTGGACTTGAGCAATACCTCGGCACGGTCGAAGTTCTGCTGCGCCGTGGACACGGCCGCCTGCCCCACCGCCACGTCGGCTTTTTGCAGATCGTCGTCGAGGGTAAACAGCAACTCGCCCTTCTTCACTTGGTCGCCCTCGCGGACTTTGAGCACCTCGACGCGCCCTTGTTCGTCCGGGCTCACGAACACCAAGTCGGCCTCGACCCAGCCCTGCAACTCGCGATCGTTGCGATCGTCGCAGGCTGCGAGCGCAAGCGCCGCCAGCACCACCGCCGCCAAGCCGACAAGTCTCGTCCTCATGGCGTACTCCTGGGTGCAAACAACAGCGCGAGATGGGTCTTCATCATGGCGCGCACGTCGAGCGGCTCGAAGCGTTCGAACAGGCCCGCCCAGATGATGGCGACCAGACCGGGCGCGGCGATGATCTGCGGGAAATCGACGAGGCCGGCGGGCGCCTCGCCGCGCGCGGCAGCGCGGGCGACGAGCGCGCGCACCGCCGCGATGATGCGCGACAGCACTTCGCGATAGTAAAACTCGGCGAGGTTGGGGAAGCGGCGGCCCTCCGCGATCATTAATCGGATCACGTCCTTGCGGCGCGTCTCGTAGACCTCGCGCACGAACAGGTCTGCGAAATGCTCGGCGAGCGTGCTGATCGGCAAGTCCGCATTGCCCATGGCCTCGATGGTGCCGACCAGCGGGGTGAGCATGGTGCGGATCAGCTCCTGGAACAGGCTCTCCTTGTCGCGGAAGTAGAGATAGATCGTGCCCTTGGCGACGCCGGCGCGCCGGGCCACGTCGTCGAGCCGCGTGGCGGCGAAGCCGCTGGCCGAGAATTCGTCGAGCGCGGCGGCCAGGATCGCCTCGCGGCGGGCGGCGCTGCGCTCGGCGCGGGCGGCGCGCTTGGCCGGCTGGCGGCCGGCCGCAGCGCCTCCGTGCGAGGCCCGCATGCGGCGGGCGATCGATTGTTCTTTGGGCTGCCTTGCCATGCTCACACAATAATGACTGACTGGTCAGTCATTTATAGGGTGGCAGTGACCGCTCCGCAAGGCCTAAAATAACGTCGTCAAATCAATGCGATAAGCTCGCCTGCCATGCGCGCGCGGCCACCAGCCTGGACGATGGGAGTGGAATTCAGCCCTTGGCGTCGCAGAAAAAGGCGCGGATGACGCATTCCTTGCCGCCGCCCTTGTAGCAGGCGCGCAGCGCCGCGTTCTGGGCGCGACCGAGCTCGGGACCCTTGCCCCAGCCATGCGATCCGCACGGATTGATGTAATCGATCGCCAAGGCGGCGCAGCCGCGCTGGACGCTCACCACCACGCGGCAGGCACTTCCGGCGCACTTGGCCAGGGCACTTTTGCGCGCCGCCTCAGCGGTCAGGAAATCATACGACTCGCCGAAGGCGCCGCAGTTGCCGATCGCCAGCGCGCCGGCCGCGCGCACCGTGTTGACGGCGACCAGCATCAGCGTCGCGGTCGCAAGCAGCAGAGCCGCGGCCACCAATGCACGCATGATCGGCGTGAAGCTTTCGGTCATCCCCATCCCTACCCGAAGCGTCGCCGCCAGATAGGAGTGAGTCGGGGGACGCGATCAACGATTCGAGTCTCAGGCGCGTTCGATTTCGGCCTTGACCGCGGAAAGCGACTCGGGCGTGTCGATGTCGGTCAACGCCGCGTCATCGGCGACCGGCACTTCGGCAACCGCCTCGGCATAAGAGCCGATCAGGTGGCGGGCGCCGATATCGCCGTTGATCGCCATCAGATCGTTAAAGAACCGGCGCGACCACACGACCGGATTGCCGCGCCGCCCGGCGATGCTCGGCACCACCACCAGCGCGCCGCGCGCCGGATCGAAAGCCGCGATCAATTTGTCGATCAGCGCCGCGTTCACCTGCGGCATGTCGCCAAGGCAGATGATGGCACCGTCGGCATCGTCCGGCACCGCGGCGATGCCGGCCTTGAGCGACGTGCCGAGCCCTTCGGCGTAATCGGGATTGTGCACAACTTTCACCGGCAGCCCGTTAAGCGCTTGCTCCACGCGCTCGCGCTCGTGACCGGTGACGACGATGACGGGGTTCGCGCGCGAAGCCAGCGCCTGCTCGGCCGCGATCCGCACCAGCGGCTTACCGCCGATTTCGGCAATCAGCTTGTTGACCGCGCCCATGCGGGTGGAGCGGCCGGCCGCCAGCACCACCGCGGCGATGCGGCGGCCTTTCTCCGGCTGCGGCTCGGTGCGCGGCTGCGGCCGCGTGACGATCTCCATCAACAGCCCGCCGACGCCCATGCCGGTGATGTCGGCGCGCGACACCGGCAAGCCCGCCAGCAGCCGCATCAGCACCCAGTCGAAACCGTTTTCTTTCGGGCTGCGCGCGCAGCCGGGCGCGCCCAGCACCGCCTGGCCGCGCAGCCTACCGATCAAAAGCAAATTGCCGGGATCGACCGGCATGCCGAAATGCTCGATTGTGCCGCCGACCGCCTCCAGCGCCGCCGGAATGACGTCGCGGCGGTCGGCAATGGCGGAGGCTCCGAACACGATCACCAGCTCGGCGCCTTCTTTCAGCACCTCGTCGATGGCCTTGGCGAGCGCTTCCTGCTCATGCGGCACGCGGCGCTCGGCGATGATCGAAGCGCCGGCCGGCTGAATGCGCTCGCGCGTAATTTTCAGCGTCTTGTCGACCACCTTGGGCGAAAGGCCCGGCAGCAAGGTCGACACCACGCCGATCCTCTTGATCTTGTAGGGCGCGATGCGAATGACCGGCTTGACCTTGGCGGCCGCCGCCACCGCCTGGTCGCGGGCGGCACTTTCAACCGCAAACGGAATGATCTTCACGGTGGCGATCATCTCGCCTTCGACCACCGGCTTGAACGCGGCAAGCGTCGCCAGCGTCACCGCCTCGTCGATGCGGTTGAGCCGGTCGATGGTGTCTTTGTCGACCACCAGCACGCCAGCACTCTCGGCGAACAGATTGCAGCGCCCGGTAAAGGCGCGGTCGATGCGCACCCCCGGGCCGGCGATGGCCGCGGCGATATCGGCGGCGGCCCGGTCCTCCGGCACGTCGCCGGCTTCGCCGCGCGCGACCACGATCGCCCTGACGCCTGCGCGGTCAAGTGCCGCGACCTCCTTCGCCCCGATCAGCGTGCCTTTCTTGAGCACCAGATCGCCCTGGCGAATGGAATGCACGGCGGTGGCGCCGAGCGCCTCCTTCACCGGGACGGCGCCGAACTTCATTCCGCCTCCGCTGCCTTGTCGGCTTTCAAGCGCAGCGTCTGCGTGATTTCGCCCATGATGGCGAGCGCGATCTCGGCCGGAGACACCGCACCGATGGGCAGCCCGATCGGCGCATGGATGCGCGCGATGGCGGCGTCGCTTAGCCCCGCCTCCTTCAGCCGCGTCACGCGCTTGGCATGGGTCTTCTTGGAGCCGAGTGCGCCGATATAGAAGCAATCGCGAACCAGCGCGTGCTGCAAGGCCGGATCGTCGATCTTCGGGTCGTGGGTGAGCGCGACGAAGGCGGTGTATTGATCGACATTGAGCGGCGGCAGCGCCACATCCGGCCATTCCGCGATCACCTTCACGTCGGGAAAGCGCTCGATGCTGGCAAAGGCAGTGCGCGGATCGACGATTGTCACGTCGTAGCCGAGCAATTGCCCGACCGGCGCCAGCGTCTGGCTGATATGCACTGCGCCTGTAATGATGAGTTTCGGCGACGGCACGTAGACCGTGAGGAACATGCGGCCCTGCGGCGTCTCCTCCATGCCGCTTTTGGCCATTCGCAATCGCTTTTCCAGCGCGCTTTTGAGCGGATCCTTGGCGACGTCGGCGGCCTTGACCAGCCGCTGCGTGCCTTTCTCGACGTCGGTGACCAGCACCGCCGCGAGGCGCGCTTCGCGTTCGGCATTGAGGGTGTGGAGAATGTCGAGTTTCACCTCAGCTCACCTTCTCGACATAGACCCGGATGGTGCCGCCGCAGGACAGGCCCACGTTCCAGGCGGTCTCGTCGGCGACGCCGAATTCCAGCATTTTCGGCTTGCCGCTTTCGATCACGTCCATGGCCTCGGTCACCACCGCGCCCTCGACGCAGCCGCCGGACACGCTCCCAAGAAAATTGCCCTCGTTGTCGATCACCAGATTGGAGCCGACTGGGCGCGGCGCCGAGCCCCAAGTCTCCACCACGGTGGCGAGCGCAACATCGCGCCCGGCTTTGCGCCAGTCCTCGGCGGCTTTGAGAATGTCTTCGTCTCGCGTGAGCATCGTGCGCCTCCGTGGCTAAGCTACCTGCTTCAGCATCGTTTTCGGATCGTAGCCCTTGGCGGGCGCTCCCGACAATGCGCGCACCAACCCGGTCATGGACTCCAGATTGTAGATCGGCCGCAACTCGTCGACATGCGGCAGCATGGTGCGCACGCCTTTGGCGCGCGCCTCGAAGCCGTCGAAACGCAAGAGCGGATTGAGCCAGATCAGCCGCCGGCAGGAGCGGTGCAGCCGGTCCATCTCGAAGCCCAGCGTTTCGTCGGCGTCGCGCTCGAGCCCGTCGGTGATCAACAGCACCACCGCGCCCTGCCCGAGCACGCGTCGCGACCAGTTCTTGTTGAAGGCGCGCAGCGAGGAGGCGATGCGGGTGCCGCCCGACCAGTCCGCCACATGGGCCGAACAAGCGGCGAGCGCCTCGTCGGGGTCACGCTGCCTTATGGCGCGGGTGACGTTGGTCAACCGCGTGCCGAACAGAAAGGTGGTCACGCGCTTGCGCGCGTCGGTCACCGCGTGCAGGAAATGCAGGAACAGCCGCGTATACTGGCTCATCGAGCCGGAAATATCCAACAGCGCCACGATCGGCGGCTCTTTCTCGCGGGGCCCAAGATATTTCAGGTCGATCACCGCCCCGCCCGCCTTCATGCTGGCGCGCAGCGTGCGGCGGATATCGATCATGTGGCCGTGCCGCGCCGTCGCCAACCGCCGCGTACGGATGAGATCGAGCGGCAGTGCCAGTTTCGCGATGGCATGCTTGGCGGCGGCGATCTCGGCCGCCGTCATCTGAGCGAAATCCTTTTTCTGCAGCACTTCGCGGTCGGACACGGTCAGCCGCGCGTCGAGTTCGATCTCCTGTTTTTCCTCCTCGCACTCCTTGAGTCCGCCGGTCAGCGCCTCTTGAATGCGCTGCGCGCCCGGCGGCGGCGGCTTGGGCGGCGTCTTCGCCGCTTCCGGCAGCATGGTGGCGATCAATTGCTCGATATAGCCGCGCTTGCGGAAGAACAGGCGGAACGCTTGATCGAACAGGATTGAATGTTCATGCCGCTTCACGAACACCGCGTGCAGCGTCCAGTAGAAATCCTCGCGGTCGCCGATGCGCGCAACGGAAAGCGCTTCCAGACAATCGAGCACCGCGCCCGGTCCCACGGGCAAACCCGCTGCGCGTAGCGCGCGCGCGAAGTAGAGGATGTTTTCGGCAAGACGGCCTTGATTGCTCGTCTGGCTCTCAGCCATGAAAAATCACTCCGCCGCCCTGAGCTCCGACTTCACCTCGTCGAGCAGCGCCTTCACCTTGCTGCCGTCGAGCCGCGCGATGTCGTCCTGATATTTCAACAGCGCGCCGAGCGTGTCCGACACGGTCGCCGGGTCGAGCGCCACCACGTCGAGCTCGGTAAGCGCGCCGGCCCAATCCAGCGTCTCGGCGACGCCCGGCACCTTGAACAGGTCCTCCTTGCGCAGCGCCTGCACGAAAGCGACCACCTGCTGCGACAACGTCTTGGCAATCCCCGGCACCTTGGCGCGCAGGATCGCCAGCTCGCGCTTGGCGTCGGGATAGCCGACCCAATGATAGAGGCACCTGCGTTTAAGAGCGTCGTGCACCTCGCGGGTGCGGTTCGAGGTGATCACCACGATGGGCGGATGCGCCGCCTTGATGGTGCCGAGCTCCGGCACCGTCACCTGGAAGTCGGCCAGCACTTCCAAAAGAAATGCCTCGAAGGCCTCGTCGGTGCGGTCGATCTCGTCGATCAGCAGCACCGGCGGCCCGTCGGGGTCGGGCTCGAGTGCCTGCAACAGCGGGCGCTTGATCAGGAAGCGCTCGGAGAACACGTCGTGCTCGATGCGCTCGCGGTCGCCCTCGCCTTCCGCTTCCGCCAGCCGGATGGCGATCATCTGGGCGCCATAGTTCCATTCGTAGACCGCGGCCGAAACGTCGAGCCCCTCGTAGCATTGCAAGCGGATCAGCTTGCGCCCCAGCGTCTTGGCCAGCACGCGCGCGATCTCGGTCTTGCCGGTGCCGGCCTCGCCCTCGACGAACAGCGGCCGCCCCATGCGCAGCGCGAGGTAGAGCACGGTCGCCAGCGAGCGGTCAGCGACGTAGTCGGCCTTGGCCAGTAGCGCGAGTGTGGCGTCGATGGAGGTCGGCAGCGGCGTCAGGGTCATTATGCGGTCCTTCGAGGCACTTTAACCGATCGCGGCGGTGGCTTACATGTAGGCGTCAAGGCCGCCTGCGACCAGCCAGGGATAGCCCGATGTCAGATCTCGCCGAGCTTGAAAAACAGGCCCTCCGCCTGCCCACCATCGACCCGCGGGTGCGCATCGGCCACGTCCACCTGAAGGTCGCTGACCTCAACCGCGCGCTCGATTTCTACTGCGGGGTGTTGGGTTTTACGCTCACCACCAGCCGGCCGGGAGCTGCCTTCATCTCGGCCGGCGGCTATCACCACCATATCGGGCTCAACACCTGGGAGAGCCTGGGCGGCCCGCCGCCGCCGCAAGGCGCGACCGGCCTTTACCATACCGCCATTCTCTACCCGACCCGGCCGCTCTTGGCCGACGCGCTGCGCCGGCTGATCGTCGCCAAGATCCCGCTGAAAGGCGCCAGCGACCACGGCGTCTCCGAGGCGCTTTATCTGCGCGACCCCGACGACAACGGTGTCGAACTTTATTGGGACCGGCCGAAGGAACTGTGGCCGCAGAAGCCGGACGGTAGCTTGCGCATGTACACCAATCCGCTCGACCTGCACGATCTGCTGGCCGAGCTCGACCGCGCCCAGAATTAGCCGGCGCGCCGCGTAGCGGACGCCGCCTCATCCCGCCGCTCTCTATTGGACGTAGACGCGTACGATCGCCATCGCCAAGGCGATGGCGACGACCGCCATAACAGAAAACACGTCTATCAAGGCGGTCCCCACGTGCGTTGGCTCGCAACGCACCAACGCCGCCATGGGCGCAAGGTTCCCTGCCGGCGGCGGCCGCCGCCGGCTATTCCGATTTGACTTTTAAGCCTTCGCCACCGCGCGGCGCGCCAGCACGCCCACCAGATGGGCGCGATATTCCGCGCTGGCGTGGATGTCGCTGTTCATCCCCGTCGCAGGAATGGTCATGCCTTCGAGCGATTTCGCCGCGAAGCGCTTCTTCAGCGCCTCCTCGAACGCCTTCACCCGGAACACGCCGTTGGCGCCGGCTCCGGTCACCGCCACGCGAATATCGGCGCCGCGCTTGGACACGAACACGCCGACCAGCGCGAAGCCCGAGGCCGGGTGCTTGAACTTCTCATAGGCCGCCTTCTTGGCTATCGGGAAGCTCACTTTGGTGATGATCTCGCCGTCCTCCAGCGCGGTCGAGAACATGCCGGTGAAGAAATCGTCGGCCGCGATGCGCCGCTTGTTGGTGATGATGGTGGCGCCGAGCCCCAAGACCGCCGCCGGATAGTCGGCGTTCGGGTCGTTGTTGGCGATCGAGCCGCCGATGGTCCCGCGGTTGCGCACCTGCGGGTCGCCGATCGAATCGGGCACCGCGGCGAGCCCCGGCAGTGCCTGCTGCAAGACCGGCGAATTGGCCGCATCGGCATGGCGCGTCATGGCGCCGATCACGATCGAGCGGCCCTTCTGCTCGACACCGCTCATCCCTTCGACCAGCGACAGGTCGATTAGCGCCGAAGGGCTGGCGAGCCGCTGCTTCATCACCGGCAGCAGCGAATGGCCGCCGGCAAGGAGCTTAGCCTCCGGATTGCGCGCCAACAGGCCTGCCGCCTGGCGCACCGTGGTCGGACGATGGAAGGTGAAATTATACATCGCTCTCTCCGTTATTCGGCAGCCGCCTGGCGCGCCGGTTGTGCGCGTTGGATTGCCGACCACACCACGTTGGCGGTGGCCGGCATGGTCAGTTCTTCGGTTCCGATCGCATCGGTGATGGCGTTGATCACCGCGGCGGGCGACGCGATCGCGCCGGCTTCCCCGCAGCCCTTGATGCCGAGCGGGTTCGACGGCGACTTGGTCTCGGTGGTTTCGACCTTGAACGACGGCAGGTCATGAGCGTGGGGCATGGCGTAGTCCATGTACGAACCGGCCACGAGCTGGCCGTCCTTGTCGTAGACCGCGTGTTCGAGCAGCGCCTGGCCGATGCCGTGGGCCACGCCCCCGTGCACCTGGCCTTCCACGATCATCGGGTTGATCACGGTGCCGAAGTCGTCGACCGCCGTCCAATTCACGATCTCGGTCTTGCCGGTTTCGGCGTCGACTTCGACTTCGCAGATGTGGCAGCCGGCCGGGAAGGTGAAATTGGCGGGATCGTAGAACGCCCCTTCCGAGAGACCTGGCTCGACGTCCTGCCACGGCAGTTTATGCGCGACGTAGGCTTGCAGCGTAATGTCGCCCCAGGCCGCCGACTTGTCGGTGCCGGCGACGGTGAACTTACCGTCCTTGAACTCGATGTCGGCTTCCGCCGCCTCCAGCACATGGGAAGCGACCTTCTTGGCCTTGGCCTCGACTTTGTCGAGCGCCTTGACCAGCGCCGAGATGCCGACCGCGCCCGAGCGCGAGCCGTAGGTGCCCATGCCGAACTGCACCTTGTCGGTGTCGCCATGCACGATCGCGATGTTCTCGATCGGAATGCCGAGGCGTTCGGACACGACCTGCGCGAAAGTTGTTTCGTGGCCCTGGCCGTGGGCGTGGCAGCCGGTGAGCACTTCGACGCTGCCGGTCGGATTGACCCGCACTTCCGCGGATTCCCACAGGCCGACGCCGCAGCCGAGCGAGCCGACCGCCTGCGAGGGCGCAATGCCGCAGGCCTCGATATAAGTGGAAAAGCCCAAGCCCCGCAGCTTGCCGTGGCGCACCGACTCGCGCTTGCGCTTGTTGAAGCCCTTCACGTCGGCGAGCTCCAGCGCCTTCTTAAGCGAGGCATGATAGTCGCCGGCGTCATAGGCCATGATCACCGGCGTCTGGTGCGGGAACGACTTGACGAAATTGCGCTTGCGCAGTTCCGTCGGCTCGATGCCCATTTGCCGCGCCGCCACCTCCACCAGCCGTTCCACCACGAAGGTCGCCTCCGGACGGCCGGCGCCGCGCAAGGCGTCGACTGGCACGGTGTTGGTGTAGACCGCGTCCACTTCGCAATAAATCTGCGGAATGGCGTACTGGCCCGACATCAGCGTGGCATAGAGATAGGTCGGAACGCAGGACGAGAAGGTCGACATATAGGCGCCGAGATTGGCGATGGTGTGCGCGCGCAGCGCCAGCATCTTGCCGTTCTCGTCGAGCGCCAGCTCTGCGTGGGTGACGTGGTCGCGGCCATGGGCGTCGGTGAGGAAGGATTCCGAGCGCTCCGCCGTCCACTTCACCGGCCGGTTCACTTTGCGCGCCGCCCACAGGCAGACGACCTCTTCCGGATAGATGAAGATCTTGGAGCCGAAGCCGCCGCCGACGTCGGGCGCGATCACGCGCAATTTATGCTCGGGCGCAATCCCGACGAAGGCCGAGATCACCAGCCGCGCGACGTGCGGGTTTTGCGAGGTGTTCCAGAGCGTGAGCGCATCATTGCCGGAATCGTATTCGGCAAGCGCCACGCGCGGCTCGATCGCGTTCGGGATCAGACGGTTGTTGACGATGTCGAGCTTGGTGACGTGCTTGGCGGCGGCAAAGGCCGCGTCCACCGCCTTGGCGTCGCCCAACGCCCATTCGTAGATGGTGTTCTTGGGCGCCACTTCGTGGATTTGCGGGCCCGATTTGGCTTTGGCGGCGTCGGTCACCGACGGCAGCACCTGGTAGTCGACCTTCACCTTCTCGGCCGCGTCGCGCGCTTGCGCCTGCGTCTCGGCGATCACCACCGCGACCGCATCGCCCACGTGATTGACCGTCTCGGCGGCCAGCGCCGGATGCGGCGCCATCTTCATCGGCGAGCCGTCCTTGGACGTGATCATCCAGCCGCAGATCAGGTTGCCGACCTTGTCGGCGGCAAGCTCCGCGCCGGTCAGCACGGCAACGACGCCGGGCATTTTCTTGGCAGCGCTGGTGTCGATGCTCTTGATCTTGGCGCGGGCATGCGGCGAGCGCACGAACACGGCACGGGTCTCGCCCGGCCGGGTTACGTCGTCGGTATATTGTCCTTTGCCTGTAATAAAGCGGATGTCTTCCTTGCGGCGCACCGCCGCGCCGATCCCGGTCGCGCTCATGGCGGTCTCCTCCCAGTAGTGGTTTTTTTAAAAGGCACTTTTAATTGCGCATGATCTTATCCGAAAACCGGTACCCACTTTTCGGGATCATGCGCTACTCAGCCGCTTGCCGTGTCGGCCCTCCCTTGCCCATGGTTTTTGCGCCCGCCGCGATCGCCTTGACGATGTTGTGGTAGCCCGTGCAGCGGCAGATATTACCGTCGAGCTGGGCGCGGATGGTGTGCTCGTCGAGGTCGTTGCCTTTGCGGCGCACGATATCGAGCGCGGCCATGATCATGCCGGGCGTGCAATAGCCGCATTGCAGGCCATGGTTCTCGCGAAACGCTTCCTGCATTGGATGCAAGGAACCGCCCGGCTCGGCAAGGCCCTCGATGGTGGTGATCTTGCCGCCCTCACACTGCAGCGCCAGCGTGGTGCAGGCCTTGGCGGCGATGCCGTCAATATGCACAACGCAGGCCCCGCACTGCGAGGTGTCGCAGCCGACATGCGTGCCGGTGAGCCTCAGGGTTTCGCGCAGGAATTGCACCAGCAAGGTGCGCGCTTCGACATCGCCAGTGACGGCTTTGCCATTCACCGTCATGGATACGGCTGGCATGACCTTCCTCCCATGTTCGGGGCCACAAAGCCCTCTTTTCGCATCGCCCGGCCAGGGCGGCGGTCGCGCGGGCTCGAAATCGAGCCGATTTCGGTCCGGATGCGCCTTACAACCGATTTAACTTTGAACCCCGGCGGCAGGCCGGGTCAAGGGAGTCAAAAGACGAAAGCCGCTCAAACTGCGGGGCGCCGCCCACTCAGGTCGCTGCTACCTGCGCGGCAAAGTTCTTGAAGAAATCGTCGGCGATCTTCTTGGCGGCGCCGTTGACCAGGCGCTGGCCGAGCTGGGCGAGCTTGCCGCCGATCTGCGCCTCGACATTGTAGGTGAGCAGCGTGCCACCGTCCTTTTCGCTGAGCGCGACGACTGCCCCGCCCTTGGCGAAGCCGGCGACCCCGCCGTCGCCCTCGCCGGAAATCTTGTAGCCGTTGGGCGGATCGAGATCGGTGAGATGGACCTTGCCTTTAAAGCGCGCCTTCACCGGACCTATTTTGGTCACTGCGACTGCCTGAAATTCAGTATCCGAATTCTTGTTGAGCTCCTCGCAGCCGGGGATACAGGTCTTCAGCACCTCCGGATTGTTAAGCTTCGCCCACACCACCTCGCGGCTGGCGGGAAGCTGGACCTCGCCCGTCATCGTCATCGCCATCGCCGGTCTCCCTGTCGCGCGCGCGGCCTTCAAGGGCCGGCCCGCTCCGACTTAAGCCCTCGAAAGGCCGCTGAAAAGGGCTTTGCAGAAGTTCTTGAAGCCCTTTAAGTGTCGCTCGGCGCGCATGCAGATTAAACGCGGTATTAGGGAGGGCGCTCATGCCGACGATCAAGACCGATGACGGCTGCCCGATCCATGTCGAGGTCGCAGGCAGCGAGAATGCGCCGGCACTGATGCTGTCGAATTCGATCGGCACCGACCTGCATATGTGGGACGACCAAGCGTCGGCGTGGTCGGAGCGCTTCCGCCTCATCCGCTATGATCGGCGCGGCCACGGCAAGTCCGGCGTGCCGCCGGGTCCCTACACGATGGAACGGCTCGGGCGTGACGTGCTGGCTATTCTCGACGCACTGAAGGTCAAGAAGGCCAACTGGTGCGGCCTGTCGATGGGCGGCATGGTCGGGCAATGGCTGGGCGCTAATGCCCCGGATCGGATCGACAAGCTCATTCTGTCGAACTGCACCGACCATTACGCCGACAAGGGGCCATGGAACGACCGCCTCAAGTTCCTGCGCGAAAAGGGCCTTGAGGCGATGATCGGCCCGAACATGGAACGTTGGTTCACCAAAGCGTTTCGCGACAACAATCCGGACGTCATCAAGCGGATGACCGCGATGTTCGTAGCGACCCCGCGCGACGGCTATATAGCCTGCGGCGCCGCGGTGCGCGACATGGACCACCGCGCGCTGCTGCCGAAGATCAAGGCGCCGACGCTGGTGATCGCCGGCAAGCAGGACATGGCGACGACCTTGGCCATGGGCGAAAGCCTGCGCGACCGTATCCCGGGCGCCAAGCTCGCGGTCATCGACGGGGCACACATCTGCAATGTCGAGCAGGTCAAGAATTATACCGACACTGTGCTCAATTTCCTTGCGACCTGAGAGGGCTCCCCTATGGACGAGCAGGAACGCTACGACAAAGGCATGGCGCGGCGTCGTCAGGTGCTGGGCAATGCCTGGGTCGACCGCGCCAATGCCAAGAAAACGCCGTTCAACGAGGAGTTTCAGGATTTCATTACCCGCACCGCTTGGGGCGAGATTTGGACGCGGCCGCAGTTCGACGAGCGCACGCGCCGCGTGCTGGTGATCGGCACCATGATCGCGCTCGCGCAATGGGACGAGTTCCGGCTGCATGTCGGGGCGGCGCTGCGCGAGGGCGGCTTCACGCCCGACGACATCAAGGAAGTCATCCTGCAACAGGCGATCTATTGCGGGGTGCCGGCCGCCAACCATGCCTTCAAGGAGGCGGCTGAGATCGTCGCCGAACTGGCAAAGGCAAAATCATAGGGCTCGCGGGCCGACGTCAGGAGACACGTCCGACTGCGGATGAATGGCCGGTTCGCATTTCATAAAGCGACTGCTGCAGGATGCGAACCGAAGAATAGAAGAACAGCCCCGCCATCAGCGCCGCAACGATCAAGTCCGGCCATTTCGTTGCGGTCGCCCACACCGCCAGCGCCGCAAGCATCACCGCGACGTTGCCGATCGCGTCGTTGCGCGAGCAGAGCCAGACCGAGCGCACATTGGCATCGCCGTCCTTGTAACGCATCAGAATGAATACGCTCGTGACATTTGCCGCGAGCGCCAAAATGCCGACGATGCCCATGACCTCGGCGCGCGGCACGCCGACGATCAGCACGTGATAGGCGGTCATTGCCAGCACCCAGAGCGACATCAGGCTCAAGCTTGCCGCCTTGCCGATGGCCGCGAAGCCGCGGGTGCGCACCGAGGCGCCGATGACGGCAAGGCTGATGCCATAGGTCGCGGAGTCGGCCAGAAAGTCGAGCGCGTCGGCCTGCAGGGCATTGGACCCGGCCAGCGCGCCGGCGCCCATCTCCACCAGAAACATTCCCGCATTGATGACGATCACCAGCCACAGGCGCCGCTTGTAGTCCGCGGACAGTCCGTCGAATTTCACGCCGTTTCCGCAGCAATCCGCGCCCATGGCCGAGCCTCCATTATGCCCAATATGGGTCGCCGGGGCGGTGTTACACAATCACGCCGCGGTGACGCGCTCGTCATTTCTACTTGAAAAGGTTTCAATGCTAGCCGTGGGCCGCTCCATTGGGAGGAAACCATGGCCAAGGTCAACGTCCGCAAGGGCATGCCGAGCGTCGCGCTCGACAAGCGCGAATTCAAAAAGCGTTATCTGGCGAAGTTCTACGATCCCGTTTTCGAGCCGCTGCAAAGCGAAATCGACACGATCGCGGATGCGGCCTGGACCGCCTATCACGAGTACCACAAGACCCCACGCACGCGGAAAGCCGGGCCCGGCTTTGCCGATCCGGATTTCGACGTGGCGGTCGAGTGGCTCGAGACGCGCGTCAATATCCAGGCCGCCGAGCGCCAGCAGAAAAATCCGAAATCGCCCTCGCGCATTCTGCTCGTCAACGGCTCCACCCGCAGCGAGCACACCTGCCCGGGCGAGATGTCGAAGACCTTCCGCCTCGTCACGCTTGCCAAGCAAGCAATCGAGAAGACGCGTGGCTTCGAGGTCGAGGTGCTCGACCTGTCAAGGCTCGCCTCCGAATACGGCCGCGTGATCTACCCTTGCAAGGCTTGCGTCTCCACCGCACAGCCGCTCTGCCACTGGCCGTGCAGCTGCTATCCCAATCACGCCCTCGGCCAGGCCGGCGACTGGATGGCGGAGATCTATCCGAAATGGGTGGCCGCGCACGGCATAATGATCATCACGCCTGTCAACTGGTACCAGGCGCCCTCCTCGCTCAAGCTGATGATCGACCGCCTGGTCTGCGCCGACGGCGGCAATCCCGACCAGACCTCGACCAACGGCAAGGATCCGGTGAAGGCGAAAAAGCTCGAGTTGAAAGGCTGGCCCTATCCGCGCCACCTTGCCGGCCGCGTCTATTCGGTGGTCGTGCACGGCGACGCCGCCGGCACCGAAAACCTGCGCCGCATCCTGACCGACTGGTTGATGGACATCGGCATGATCCCGTCAGGCCATCTCAGCCTGATCGACCGCTATGTCGGCTATCTTACGCCCTATGCCACCAGCCACGACGACCTCGACAAGGATGAAGGCTTGCAGGACGACGTGCGCAACGCCGCGCGTGCGCTGATGCAGGCGGTCAAGGATCGTCGCAGCGGAAAACTGCGACCGCCCGATCGCGGTCTGCACGAGGCGCAGCCGAAATAGCTTTCAGCGTCGGAAAGGCGAGTACCAGGTCGCGCCTTCCGGTACGGCAACCCGGGGACCCGTGAGCTTGACCGGCGCGGCCGCCTCGGCCGCGCGATCGTAGCGGCGCTCCAGGATGCCAAAGCCGGCGGCGACACCCGCGAGCATCAGCTGGATGGTCTGCTCGCGCACCAAGTCGGCATTATGCGACCAGATCGCCGGGCCGACCGAGGCGATGCTGATCAGCACCACCAGCATCAGAGCAGCTTCGAAGATCTCGGTATTGGCCTTGCCGCCGCGCAGATTGCGGAAGCGGTCGACGATATGCACCGCGCAGATGCCGGCGACGGCGAGCTTGAGCGTGGCAAAAAAGGCCGCGAGCTTGATCAGGCCGACTGGCGCCAACCCGAACAAGCGCCCGATCTCGAACACGAATTGTGAGCGCCAGACCTCCTCGAGGCCGTAAGTCGGCGAAGTGAGCATGCGCAGTGCGTCGAAGCCCCAGTACAAGGTGAAGTAGAAGGCGATCGCCAGGATCATGGCGACGGCGACGGCTGAGAGCTTACGCATGGTTTCCTCCTCAGACAGGATCGCAGGCGTAAACGCTTCAAATGCCGAGTTCAAAGCAAACCGATCTTTTACCTTACTTATTAGCCGCTTAACCA
>Ga0307429_1000199_pt1 | contig 42435 bp, 42 predicted proteins | sample SalMarWE160230MG_FD_202151 | JGI IMG/M metagenome (GOLD analysis project Ga0307429, IMG submission 202151) | Salt marsh sediment microbial communities from the Plum Island Ecosystem LTER, Massachusetts, United States - WE1603-230 | ecosystem: Environmental > Aquatic > Marine > Intertidal zone >... | reverse complement strand
ATGGCTTATAGAATATAACTTCAACCGCCCGCACCAATCTCTTGCCTATCTTACTCCGGTAGAGTATATTGAAAAAGAACTTGCTAAAATCCGCAGTCCAGTGTTACCTATGTGGTCAGCCAGCACACTCTGTTTTACTAATTGATTTTTTGTGCTATAATGAATCAGCGCCAGTGACAGCGGGTACCCTGAGGGTTTAAATAATTTGCCTGCCGAGGCTTAAGTTAACCCTGTGTCCACTGGCACAGGGATTTTTTTATAGACTTCCTCTCCCATGACGAGAGGGATTAAAGAGAGGGCGAATATGTTAAAGGAAAAGAAGGGGCAAATAGTAAGCAATCTAGCCGATGATTTATCGCGGAGCACTATTATCATCGCTACTAATTATCAGGGCTTGCTTGCTAAACAGATGGCCGATTTGCGTAATGCTTTGGCAAAAGCAGGTATCGGGTATCATGTGGTCAAAAACACTCTGGTCTATCGTGCCGCTGACCAGGCAGGTAAGCCACAACTGAGGGATATAATAGAAGGTCCTGTGGCCCTGGCCTTCGGCTACGAAGATATAGTTAATACAGTTAAAACTTTTAACCAATATATCAAATCCACGGCATTGTCTTTACAAATTAGAGGAGGATTGTTAGGGGACCGAATTTTGCTTCCCGAGGAACTGACAAGCCTGGCTAATCTGCCACCGAGAGAAGTTCTCATCGCCAAGCTGCTTGGGCAATTACAAGCCCCCGTGGGAACTTTACATAACTTTCTTAGTTTTCCCTTGCGGGGACTTCTGACCATATTACAAAACAGGGCTCAAATCATTAGCAAATAACAAAGGAGGAAATCATGTCACCAGAAGAAGTAGAGAAAGAAGCTAAAGAAGGGGAGGTTAAGAAAGCCTCAAGAGCAAAAAAAGAAGTTAAGGAAGGGGAGGCAAAGGAAACTCCAGTGGCAAAGAAAGGAGCCAAGGTTTTGACCAAGGACGAAATTGTTGCTGCCATTAAGAATATGACAATGCTGGACCTGGCTGATTTGGTCAAGACACTGGAGAATGAATTCGGGGTTAGCGCTGCTCCTATAGCAGTAGCAGCAGCGGCACCAGCAGCGGCTCCCAGCGAGCAAGCAGCAGCAGCAGAGGAAAAGACAGAATTCGCCGTTACCTTAAAGAACTTTGGCGAGAAGAAAATCGAAGTTATCAAGGCAGTGCGTGAGGTAACCACTCTAGGATTAAAGCAAGCTAAGGATTTGGTAGAAGCTGCTCCACAGGTAGTAAAAGAAGGCGTCCCCAAGGAAGAGGCCGAAACCATAAAGCAGAAATTAGAGGCTGCTGGAGCGACTGTAGAGGTTAAGTAGGGTCACCTCAAAATTTTCGAATTCTTGAGGGGGGAGGTTGAGTAACATGCTTCAGGGCAGTTACCAGGTTATCTTAGGGATGGGAGGATTTTTCGTCCTCCTTGGCATTATTTTTATTTTCGGGAACAAGAGGGAAAAGAAAAGATATTACAATTCTATTTTGTTAACCCGAAGAGATATTAAGGAGACTATAACCCATGAACACGAGCGTTTCTGGCTACACGCTTGGCAAATAGGAGGCAGGATTTCCCTTATCGTCGGCATTGTACTGCTGATTATTGGCGGAATTCTAGGACTCAGTGCTCCCTAGGCTTGTCATGGTACTGGAGGGCAGCGAGGGGCTTTTCGGCAAATTGTGTTGAAATAGCTTTGAGATGGTACGAACGCCAGTAGTATCTTTCTGCGATAGACATCCACATCGGTCTCCACAAGGTTAACTGGTTAAAGCCTGACCAATGGCGACTCATATGAAATGAGTGGGCGATTAACTCTCGGCACCCAGTCTATCAGTGACCTCCTGTAGTGACACCTTGCCGGCAGACAAGACCATTTTTAGCGCGTCATCAACTGATATATTGGTCCGGATAACGTCATTTTCCCGTACGATTTCTAGATAGCCAGATGTTGGGTTGGGGGACGTCGGTATAAAGACGCTGAGCAGCTTTTCACCAGACTCGACGCGTGATTCACTCGTTACAAAGCCTATAGCTCGCATACCCTTTTTAGGGAATTCCACCAGTACCACCTGCAGGAATCCACCTTCACGAGAAGTAGCGAAGCTTTGCAAAATTTGTTTGATGCCTGTGTAAAGATATCGAAACAATGGCACTCTTGCCAATAGAGACTCACCATAACGAATCAGTCTTCTTCCAATAACATTGGTCGCTACAAGTCCAGTCAAGTAGATTAACACTACTGTGATGCCCAAGCCCAGGCCAGGAATTGTGTAACCTAATAGTGACTCGGCTACAGGCTGTAGAATGTTGTCGATGGCAAAGAAAAGCCAGCGCAGTATCAATATGGCGGCACCGATCGGCACAACAATGAGAATCCCCGTGATGAACTGCGCTCTTAATTTCCTACCTACCTGCTTCCGCGATGTCTTCTTGATATGCTCCATTGTCCTTAGCCTCCTTGTCGCACTAAATGAACTACTCGTTCATAGTAGCACTTGATACCAATTTTAACACTGTAAGTTAGCCGCAAGAAGCAAAACGGCTTATTTCACAAGGTTAGTTAGGGGACTCTTTTCCCTTCCAGACAACCACGCCTGACGCCTCTCTGAAAGTGCCTTCTCGCCGGCACTGTGATAACCAATGTGTGCTCAGCCTCCTCCAGGGATGTTACTCGGATAATTCTGTTACCTATCTGTTTAAGAGCATTATAACGACTTTTAATACCAGGTAACAACTGGTCAAGAGCCCGCTGAAAGTATCCGCGTGAAAGAAAAGATTCCTTCACGCCTCAGGGCTTGGTGCTGACGCATGCTGTTTCTGGCTTGATGCACATACCGAACAGGTTTCAGGTCTAAATTATTTCCTTGTGCCGGTACTGTAGAGCTTCAGCCATATGGTGTGTCTTGATGATGTCGCTATGCTCCAGGTCGGCAATGGTGCGTGAAAGCTTGAGGATGCGATGGAAGGCACGACCGGTGAGATGAAGCTGCTTCATGGCGGCGCGAAGCAGGCTCTGGGCTGCTGGCTCCACCGTGCAGAATTCCTTCACCTCTTTGGGCATCATATCGGCATTGCACTTCAGCTTCGTCCCTCGAAAACGACCAAGCTGTATTTCATGTGCTGCCTTGACCCTGGCCCTGACTTTATCCGAGCTTTCCCCGGGCTTATCTTCAGTAAGTTTTTCATAATCAATATGGGGAACATCAACAAAGATATCAATGCGGTCCAGTAATGGTCCGCTTATCCTTTTATGATAGCGAGAGATTTCTCCTGACGAGCATTTACATTCCTTAAACGGGTCGCCATAATACCCACAGGGGCAGGGGTTCATAGCGGCAACCAGCATAAAGCTGGCAGGGAAGGTCACACTGCCATGGGCACGGCTGACGGTAATTGTTCTGTCTTCTATTGGTTGGCGCAGCGATTCTAGTGTGATGTGCCCAAACTCAGGGAATTCATCTAGAAAAAGCACTCCATGGTGCCCCATGCTTATCTCCCCGGGCCGTGGCCATTGCCCCCCTCCCACTAAGCCAGCATGGGAAATAGTATAGTGAGGGGAGCGAAAAGGACGCTCTACAACGATGGGAGTGCCTTGCGGCAACAATCCACTAACGCTATAAATCTTGGTTACCTCGATAGCTTCTTCCATGGTCAACATGGGAAGTATCGAGGGCAAAGCACGAGCTAACATAGTCTTACCGCTTCCCGGTGGACCACACATGAGGATATTGTGTCTTCCTGCCGCTGCTATCTCCAGAGCTCTCTTGGCATGCTCCTGACCCTTAATATAAGTGAGGTCGAAGGCGTAACTAGGGCGAAATTCCTGCTCCCAATTTAGCTCGCTGTGATACTCCGGGATGCCTACTTCGCCTTGAAGATGAACAACCAGTTGCGCTAACGATTCCGCAGGGAATATATGTATATTGTCTATAAGGGAAGCTTCTTTAGCATTGTCACAAGGCACAAATACAGTGGATAAGCCTTTATCACGGGCTAAAGCTACCATGGGCAATACCCCGTGGGTATGGCGTAGCTTGCCATCTAAAGAGAGTTCCCCTAAAAAGATACTGTGGGAGAGGTCGGCGTTTAGCTGTCCTGAGCTCATCAGTATGCCTATGGCTATGGATAAATCGTAAGCCGGGCCTTCCTTTTTTAAGTCTGCTGGAGCCAGGTTGACAGTAATACGCCTGTTGGGGAACTTATAGTAGGAGTTTCTTATGGCTGATCTTACTCTTTCTCTGGCCTCCTGGACTGCCTTGTCTGGTAGTCCAACGATGGTGAAAGAAGGTAAGCCTGGTGATAAATCCACTTCTACTTCCACTACGGCTCCCTCCAGACCCACCACAGCAGCACTTTTTACTTTGGCTAGCATCTTGATAAAACTTCCTTCGCCTAAGTAAGGCTCAGTCTCCCTCCCTTAGAAAGTCCTCGATTTTCTTAATTAGTTCTCCATTCTCTTCCTCAGATAGCATAAGGTTGCTTTCCAGCCTGTTAATATAATCATCGATTTGAGGAAAGCGAGACCTTACCCGGGCTAGTTGTTCATTCTGTTTTCGAATCTCCTGATAAACTTTGATTCCCATCACACTCCTCAAATCTGATTTTATATTATATACTATCTTCTCATCTGCCGTGATGTAAAATAGCTGTCGCCTATTTATGGGGAGATAATCAATGGGAAATTGGGAGCAAGACCTTTCACCAATCGCTAGAGAAAGATTAGCCAAGATTGGGGAGTTGACCCCAGAAGAAAAAGAGAAGATGCTAGATTCTGAGAAGGTGAACTCTCTGCTCTCGGAATTTTACCAAGGGCAGATTGACCCTGAAAGCTTGTGGAAGAGGTTAAAGGAAGAAGGCAAGCCGTCCCTTCTGAGGGAAGCCCAGATAAGACTGGTAGATTCCCTTAGTTTTGGGAGCACTCCAGCCGAACTGAGAAGGAAAAGAGACGGAATTTTAGCCATAGAGACTCTTAAGGAAGGACAGAACACTTCTATAGTTGAGCCAAATTTAAACTTGGTGGAGGACTTACAAAAGAGGTATAAAGCAGAAATAGAGCAAGCCTACAATGGCATAAGAACTGAAGTAGAAGGAAATCCCCAACTAAGGGTAAAACAAGTTCAACAAGGACAAAACACCATGGTTGTTCAACTGAGTGTTGATGAGGCGATAAAACAGCTTCCTCAATGGCAAGATTTTCTCTCCGACCAAGAAAAAAGATACAGCCAGGAATTTGCCAAAGTAATGGAGAAATTAAAAAGAGAGTTAAGATAAAGGACTTTATATACCTATAGCTACAGCAACGGCATGCTGCTTACTGTCAGAAAGGCTAACAGAGACCTCTTTTAAGTTTAATTCCGCAGCTTTATTCAAAGCTTGCCCGTAAAGTTTGATCGATGGTCTGCCATCATCACCGGTTAGAATCTCAATTTCATGCCAAGCGATACCTATCCCACCTGTTCCCAGCACTTTCATCACCGCCTCTTTAGCAGCAAATCTGGATGCTAAGGACGCAAGTTTATCCTGGCAAGTCCTGAGCTCCGTTTCGGTGTAAATCCGGCTTAAAAAGCGCTCTCCCCATTGTTTGATTGCTGATTCAACGCGCTCTATCTCCACAATATCAACGCCAATAGCTGTCATTTTCTCTCCTTTTGGGTTTTAGGACTGCTTGGAGTAATTGGCTGCTATCAAATCACAAGTTATAGCCGCAGTCAACTGTGCAGTTGTCCCAGTTTCGGCAATGACATAGAATATAATTTCAATCGTCCACACCACCAATTTGGCTATCTTGCTCATTTGGAGTATACTGAAGCGGAACTCGCTAAGATTCATAGTCTAGTGTTAATTATATGGTCAGCCATCGCAAGTGGTTGACAGGATATTCTAAAGATGGCAATTTAGGTAAACGGTTGCCGATGTCCGTAACAATCGAGAGATAATTGGAGTATGAGAAGAGTATATGTTAAGGAAGAGGTCTGCATTGGCTGCGGACTGTGTCGGGTCTATTGCCAGGTGGAGCAATCCCAATCTAAGGACCTAATCAAGGCATTTAAAAAAGAGGCCCCGCGTCCCTTGCCCCGTGTGCGTGTGGAGAGGAATGTAGAGATTTCCTTTCCCATCCAATGTCGCCACTGTGCCGAGCCCTGGTGTGTTTATTCTTGTCTTACCGGTGCGCTGCACAAGGACCCTGTAAGTGGCATGGTCAGCGTTGATATGGAAAAGTGTATTGGCTGTTGGACATGCATAGTAGCCTGCCCCTACGGGGCGCTTAGTCGAGACCTGAATAGCAAAACTGTTATTAAGTGTGATCTTTGTCCCGGGCGAGAAATACCTGCCTGTGTACTGAATTGCCCCAACGAAGCACTTGTACTGGGTGTAGATAAGAAAGAAGAATAATATGGATAAGCTCATCGCCATAATCGACTACGGTGCAGGAAATTTGCGTAGTGTCGCTAATGCCGTTAAGAAATTAGGTTACCACCCGAGGGTAACAAGCGAGCCGGGTGAAGTGCTTGATGCTGTTGCAGTTATCCTGCCAGGTGTTGGTGCCGCTGCTGACACTATGAATAGCTTGGAGAAACTAGGTATGGCCGAGGCTATTTGGCAACTTATACAACGAAGGCGACCGCTCTTCGCCGTTTGCGTAGGGCTGCAGATACTGCTTGCAGGAACTGAGGAGGGAGGCTGGCATGATTGCTTGGGCGTAATTCCAGGGAAGGTAAGAAGACTACCCCAAGGACTTAAAATCCCTCATATAGGTTGGAATCAAGTGAAACAAAGGTTTACCCACCCCATTTTTGAGGGCATACCGGATGAAGCGAACTTTTACTTTGTCCACAGCTTCTATGCTGATCCTGAAGACATGTCGGTGGTGGCAGGCACGACAAGCTATGGTGTGTCTATGTGCAGCATGGTAATCAAGGATAACCTAGTCGCAACTCAGTTTCACCCTGAGAAAAGTGGTGAGGATGGATTGAAGCTGTATGCTAACTTCTTGAAGATAGCGCTAGGCACGAGCTAGAAATAAATGCAAACCAGATACTTGATTATAGGAAATTCGGCTGGCGGCATCGGAGCTGCTGAATCCATACGCCAGGTGGATAAGAAAGGGGCTCTGACCATCGTTTCCGAAGAGCCTTATCCTGCCTATTCACGCCCTCTTATCTCAAAATACCTTACGGGAGAACGAACTCTTGAGGAGATATTATTCCGTCCCCTCGACTTCTACGACCAGAACAATATTATTTTTCTGCCAGGTAAAAACGTGAATCACTTAGAGCTAGATCACCAGAGCGTTCGGTTGGAAGACGGCGAGCAGATTGCCTGGGGAAAGCTCCTATTCGCCGTAGGAGGGAAACCCATCTTTCCTAGGATGAAAGGGAGTAGCAAGAGAGGTGTTTTCACTTTCACCACCCTTGATGATGCTAAGGCAGTTGGCAGATTCCTGGATAGCAGGAAAAAGGCAGTAGTTATTGGCGGCGGGCTCATCGGAATTAGCGTAACCGAAGCTCTGGTGAAGCGAGGGGTTGATGTAATAGTAGTGGAAATGAAAGAGAGGATATTAAATACCATCCTCGATCAACAGGCATCCTTAATGGCTGAAGAAATTTTTAAGCAAGCCGGCGTGGAAATTGTTACTGGTCATACTGTGGTTAAGGTCAACGGGAGAGATACGGTTGAAGAGGTTATTTTGGATAATGGAGATACTGTACCTTGTGATTTGGTGGTGGTGGCTATCGGAGTATCACCGCGCTCTGAACTCGCACTAGATGCTAAGTTAGAAATAAACCGAGGTATAGTAGTAGACCATCATATGGCTACAAACCACCCGGATGTTTATGCCTGTGGAGATGTAGCGGAAGCTTACGATTTCGTGTATGGGGAGAACAGACTTATCCCCATCTGGCCCAATGCCTATGTTGGAGGCAGGATTGCTGGATTTAACATGGCTGGCATCCCAACTAAATACTCCGGCGGCACGGCTATGAATTCGCTTAATTATTTTGGAATCGACATTGCCTCCGCAGGAATGCCAACAGCGCCCAACGATGACGGCTACGAAACTATTAGCAAACAGGAAGGCAATATATATAAAAAGGTCATATTGAAAGATGGCCTCGTAATGGGAATGATAGTTGTAGGAAATATTGAAAAGTCGGGCATAATTTTCGGTCTTATGAGGGACAGGGTCAATGTAGAGAGCTTTAAACAGTCGCTTTTGGCTGATGATTTTGGCCTGGCGTTCTTTCCTCGGTCATTATGGCAGGAGCGACTAGCACCATCACCAGACATAATTCTTCAACCCTCCCTGCCTATCGAAGCTGAGGAGGAAACCTTTGCTGGTGAATAGGTACTTGGCTTTGGAGTGGTGAAGTTGAAAGAATTAAGCAGGATAAACAACTTCTATCATGATGATAAGGTGATCGATGCCTGTTCCATCTTTGGAATGATGGACACTTCAGGGAATCGGTTTTCGGGCAAGCCGGTCGTAGAAGCTATCGCCAACATGCACGTTCGAGGCAATGGTCTGGGTGGTGGGTTTGCTATTTATGGGTTATATCCTGAATATGCTAACTATTATGCTTTCCATATAATGTATCTGAGTCGGGAGGGGCAAGCCAAAGTAGAGGATTTCCTCAGGCACAAGTTTCATGTAATTGATGTCAAAGAGGTACCCACTAAGCCAACGCCCGGTATAGTAAACCCTCCCTTAGTATGGCGTTATTTCCTCGAAGTGAAAGTCGAGGAAAGCGATGGGCAATCAGAGGACGACTATGTCGTGGATAGGGTCATGGAAATCAACACAAAGATGGAAGAAGCCTTCGTCTTTTCCAGCGGCAAGAATATGGCAGTGTTCAAAGGGGTGGGTTATCCTGAAGAGATAGCAGAATATTTCTGCCTGGAGCAATATGAAGGTTATCTCTGGACAGCCCATGGCAGATTTCCCACCAATACTCCTGGTTGGTGGGGTGGAGCACATCCCTTCAATATCCTGGACTGGACAGTGATTCATAATGGTGAAATTTCTTCTTACGGCATAAATCGACGATATTTAGAGCAATTTGGCTACAACTGCACTATGCAGACCGACACTGAAGTGGTGGCTTATGCCGTTGACTTTTTAATACGAAGGCACGGCCTTCCCATAGAGATAGTGGCCAAGATATTAGCACCTCCTTTCTGGAGTTATATAGAGCGCTGTTCCCCAGAAGAGCAAAGACTCTTTCGAACCTTGCGCCAAGTATATGGCAGTCTTCTGCTGAATGGACCTTTCACTGTGATCATTGCTCATCAAGGGGAGATGATTGGTCTTACTGACAGGATAAGGTTACGTCCTCTCACCGTGGGAGTGAAAGGGTCGGTGCTTTACCTTTCTTCTGAAGAATCAGCCATTCGCCTGGTCTCCCCCGACCTTGACCGGGCCTGGATTCCCATGGGTGGCGAGCCGATTGTAGGTAGCTTGGAGAAGCCACTTGAGTTTGCGAAAGCTTCAGCGGCAGAAATAAAAGGTGTACGCAAATGCTAACGAAGAGAATCATCCCTTGCCTTGATGTAACTCAAGGGCGAGTAGTCAAGGGCACCAGCTTTACTCATCTTCAAGATGCTGGCGACCCTGTAGAGCTAGCTGCCTTCTACTACAAGGAAGGTGCCGATGAGCTCGTCTTCTTGGATATCGGTGCTACTCCCGAGGGACGTGACATCATGGTCGACATTGTCGAGCGTGTCTCCGAGCAGGTTTTCATTCCTCTCACCGTTGGCGGAGGTTTGCGTGGCATCGAAGATACGCGTCGCATGCTGAAGGCAGGGGCAGACAAGGTATCCATTAACACCGCCGCCGTGCAGAATCCCAAGCTTATCACTGAAGGAGCAGAGAAATTTGGCAGTCAGTGTATTGTCGTGGCTATCGATGCTAAGCGATTAAAAAATGGTACTGACGCTAAATGGGAGGTCTGCACTCATGGTGGGCTAAAACCTACTGGTACCGACGCCATTGAATGGGCTAAGCGGGTTGTGGCTCTTGGTGCTGGAGAACTGCTCCTTACCAGCTGGGATGCCGATGGTCAGCGAACTGGATATGACCTGGAATTAACCCGCGTTATTAGTGAGGCAGTAATGGTACCAGTCATCGCCAGCGGTGGTGCCGGCAATTTGGAACATCTCTATGAGGCTTTAGTTATAGGCAAAGCTGACGCTGTTCTCGCTGCTAGCATCTTTCATTACCAGATTTATTCCATTCGCCAGGCGAAAGACTACTTAGCGGAAAGAGGAATACCGATAAGAAAAGGATGAGATGAAGACATATTTGCCGCCAAAATTCATAGTGGAGAGAGACGATTCTCGGTGTATTAGATGCGAGGTGTGCGTCAACCAGTGCAGTTTTGACGTTCATTCCTATGATATTGAGGACGATGAGATAAGGAGCCGCGAGGAGAATTGCGTTGGTTGCCACCGTTGCGTAGTCTTTTGTCCCACTGATGCTTTGACCATTAGAAGAAATCCACTGGATTACAGAGAGAACTACAACTGGCGCTCCGAGGTTATCGAAGATATTATCAAGCAAGCTGAGACCGGTGGCGTGCTTCTTACCGGCATGGGCAACGATAAGAGCTACCGTATCTACTGGGACCATCTGGTTCTTAATGCCAGCCAGGTGACCAACCCTTCTATTGACCCTCTACGTGAACCCATGGAGTTGACTACCTATCTAGGGCAAAAACCTGACAAGGTTGAGTTTGAGTCTGGCTCGCTTGGGATTAAGACAAAACTACCTCCCCAGGTCAAACTCGAGGTCCCTGTAATGTTTTCCGCCATGTCCTATGGTGCGGTAGGCCTGAATGTACATGAGTCTATGGCCAGAGCTGCCACTGAGATGGGAACATTGTGGAACACAGGTGAAGGTGGGCTCCACCCCAAGCTTTATAAATATGGAGACAACACTATAGTCCAGGTAGCTTCGGGGCGATTTGGCGTTCATTCCGAATACCTTGATGTAGCCAAGGTAGTGGAAATTAAGATTGGTCAAGGTGCTAAGCCCGGCATCGGGGGCCATCTCCCCGGCGAGAAGGTGAGCGCTGAAGTATCAAGCACCCGAATGATCCCTAAAGGCACAGATGCCTTATCCCCAGCGCCGCAGCACGATATCTATTCCATTGAGGATCTGGCACAGCTTGTATATGCCTTAAAGGAAGCCACAAATTATACCAAGCCAGTAGCCGTGAAGATAGCTGCTGTTCACAATTCAGCAGCTATCGCCAGTGGCATGGTGCGGGCAGGAGCAGACATTATAGTTCTCGATGGGCTGCGAGGCTCTACGGGCGCTGCGCCCAAGATAATCCGTGACAACGTTGGTATTCCCATTGAACTAGCTCTCGCTTCCGTGGATGACCGCCTCAGACAAGAGGGCATCCGAAATCAGGCCTCTGTCGTAATCGCGGGCGGAATCAGAAGCAGTGGTGATGTAGCTAAAGCCATTGCTCTGGGCGCCGATGCCATCTATATTGGAACTGCTGCTCTCGTCGCCCTTGGATGCACCATTTGTCAGCAATGTCATACAGGGAAATGTGCCTGGGGCATTTGCACTACGGACCCCTGGTTAACCAAGAGGATCAATCCTGATATCGGGGCTAGGCGGCTGTCCAATCTTCTACGCGGCTGGAGTCTCGAGCTTAAGGACATCTTGGGTGGCATGGGCATCAATGCCTTAGAAAGTCTCCGTGGCAATCGTCTTCAGTTGAGAGGCGTGGGTCTTACCGACACCGAATTAGAAGTCCTGGGAGTAAGGATGGCAGGAAGCTAAGATGAAAGCCGCTGTAGTAATAGATGCCAAGGGCATTTTCTCCCGAGAACTCAATGCCAAATTGAGGAAGGCGGTATCAAACGGAACTCAAAAGATTGAGTTACGAAATGTCTACGGACAGAGGTACATCGGCACGGACCTGGACAAGCCAGTCGAGATTGAGATATTTGGCACCCCGGGTAATGATCTAGGGGCTTTCATGGATAGTCCCAGGATTATTGTTCACGGCAATGCTCAGGATGGCTGCGGGAACACTATGAACAACGGGGAAATAATAATTCATGGTCATGCCGGGGATATTCTTGGATTATCAGCCAGGGGGGGCAAGATTTTCGTAAGGGAGGATGTTGGTTATCGGGCAGGTATTCACATGAAAGAATACCAAGACAAAAGGCCTATGGTGGTCATCGGTGGCACAGCGCAGGATTTTTTGGGCGAATATATGGCAGGCGGGATCATGATTCTCCTGGGGTTAACCCTCAAAGAGGGAGAGCGTCATAAGTCGAACTTCATCGGCACGGGCATGCACGGCGGCGCTATCTATATAAGAGGAGAAGTTGAAGAATTTCAGCTAGGCAGGGAAGTAGGTGTTGCTGAGCTGGATGGAAACGATTATGTTGTTCTAAAGGAACTCGTAGGTGAATTTGCTTCTCACTTCGACTACAATACCGAAGAGATACTGAGGCACAAGTTCATTAAACTTTTCCCGCTTTACCTCCGCCCCTATGGCCGACTTTACGCTTACTAAATTAATATAAGGAAGCCAGCTTTGCCTAGAGTGTTCATCATAGCTAATGAAAGCGAACAAGCAAGGAAACTGAGAGCAGAACTTGCTCAGAGGGACTTTGATTGCCTAATTGCTCCCCATAATGATGGGGCAATCGAACAAATTGCTGGGCAATACCCGGGGGTGATGTTGCTAGACATGGATGAAGCGACAACTGGTTCAGAAGCATGGGAACAGGCTCAAAGCATAAGGCAAGAAAGATACATACCCATCATCGCCCTCGTCTCCAGAGAGAAACTCAATGGCCTCGATTCCAGCAGCATAGATGATTTTGTGGTCAAACCCTGGGAGCCAAATGAGGTTACAGTCAGGATAAAGCGAATTCTGAAGCAGAAAGGGGATATAGACAGCGAAGATATAATTAAATGTGGCGACTTAGTTATAGATTCGGCTAAGTGCGAGGTATCACTTAGTGGCAAGCCAATAATGCTGACCTTCAAGGAGTACCAGCTACTCAAATTCCTGGCGAGCAATAAAGGAAAGGTCTTTACCCGAGAGTCTTTGCTGAATAAGGTCTGGGGATGGGACTATTACGGTGGCGATAGAACGGTAGATGTTCACATCAGGAGATTGAGAAGCAAGATCGAGGACCCAACTCATACCTTCATTGAGACAGTTAGGAATATTGGCTACAGATTGCGGGAAAACCTCTAGCCATTCCCCATTTACCTTCTTTAGCACATCAAATTTTCTGTTTTTCTTTCTCCGTAACACAGATTTAACCTAGTTGTAATATTTTGGAAACAATAGGCGGATTAAATTGTAGACATGAAATATGGGAGGATTCCAAATGTCTGTCAATGCCGCTGATACCGCCTGGCTTCTAATTTCAGCAGCGCTGGTCATGTTAATGACGCCTGGTGTAGCTCTATTCTATGGCGGCATGGTGAGAAGAAAGAGCGTTCTTTCCACAATGATGATGAGCTTCGCCGCCCTCGCGGTGGTGGGCATAATCTGGGTGCTCTATGGCTACAGCCTGAGCTTCGGTCCTGATAAAGCAGGCATTCTCGGTGGGCTTGATTGGGTGGTACTCAGGCAGGTAGGACAGGAGCCATCTGCTGTCTATGCCAGTACTGTTCCCCATCTGGCTTTCATGATATTTCAGGCTATGTTTGCCATAATCACCGTAGCCTTAATCACCGGGGCAGTAGTCGAGCGGATGAGGTTTAGTGCCATCCTGGTCTTTTCCATTCTTTGGCTAACCGTTGTGTATTGTCCCGTGGCACACTGGGTTTGGGGTGATGGTGGCTGGCTGGCCAAGTTGGGGGCACTTGACTTTGCCGGCGGAACGGTAGTTCATATTGCTGCCGGCGTCTCAGCCTTATCTTTAGCCCGCTTGCTTGGTCCTCGTAAAGGTTTCCTGGGGAAGGAGCCTATGGAACCTCATAATATTCCCATGGTAGCGCTTGGCGCTGGTCTCCTATGGTTTGGCTGGTTTGGCTTCAATGCTGGCAGTGCTCTAACCTCGGGAGGGTTAGCCGCTAGCGCATTTGTTACCACTAACATTTCAGCAGCCGCGGCTGCCTTCACCTGGATGATACTCAGCTGGCGTCAACGGCGTCCCAGTCTCCTTGGCATTGCCACCGGAGCAGTTGCCGGACTGGTGGCGATTACCCCGGCCGCCGGCTTTGTGCCACCATTGGCAGGAATACCAATAGGTATTGTAGCAGCAGTGGTCTGCTACTACTGCATGCTCTTCAGGATGAAGCGTGGTATAGACGAGTCCCTGGACGTATGGGCAGTTCATGGTATGGGAGGCACCTGGGGTGCTCTGGCCACCGGTATTTTTTCTAGCGCAGCCATTAACTCAGCTGGTGCCGATGGTCTGCTTCTGGGCAATGCCCTACAGCTTGCCAGGCAGTTCGCCGGAGTTGCTGCAGTCTGGGCTTTTGCATTCGGTGTTAGTTGGGTTTTGGGCAAAATAGTAGACGTTACTCTGGGGCTAAGAGTCGGCAAGGCTGAAGAAACGGTGGGTCTAGATATCTCACAGCACGGTGAAAGGGCATATGGAGGGGCGCTGAGATGAAAAAGATAGAGGCCATCATCAGGGAAGAAAAACTGGACAGTGTCAGAAGAGTCCTTGAGGATAATGGCTATTTCGGCATGACAGTTAGTGAGGTAAGCGGCAGAGGCCGACAAAAGGGACTATTGCTGCAATGGCGAGTAGGAGAATACCGAGTGGATTTCCTCCCTAAGATCAAGATAGAGGTTGTTGTCCTGGACGAAGATGTGTCCAAGATTCTGCATGCTATTGCCAACAGTGCCAGAACTGGTGAGATGGGAGATGGAAAGATATTTGTCTTTCCTCTTGATAACGCAGTGCGTATCAGGACCGGGGAGGATGGCGACAACGCTATATAAAAGGAGATTAAAAACCGGAAAAAGGAGGGCAGAAATGGAAAACAGAAGCAGTAAGGAAAGTAAAGAGTATATTCTCAAGGTGGCTAAAGAGCACGATGTCAAGTTCATCAGGCTGTGGTTTACCGACATTCTGGGCATTATGAAAGGCTTTGCCATTACTGTGGGGGAACTGGAAGACGCCCTGGAGCAAGGGATGGGCTTTGATGGTTCCTCTATTCAGGGCTTTGCTCGGATCGACGAGAGCGATATGGTGGCCATGCCTGACCCGGACACCTTCGAATTGCTCCCCTGGAGACCCAGAGTGCACCATGCCGTAGCCAGGATGTTCTGCGACATACAAAAACCCGGAGGTGAGGTTTTCGAGGGAGACCCCAGATACGTGCTGAAGAGAAATTTGAAACGAGCGGCTGACATGGGATACACCTTCTATGCGGGCCCGGAGTTGGAGTACTTCTACTTTCAGGATTCAAAGGGAACTCAGAGATTGGACGAAGGGGGTTACTTCGACATGACACCCCTGGATGTCGCTACTGACCTAAGGCGAGAAACAGTTCTTACCTTGGAGGAGATGGGCATAGCCGTTGAATATTCCCACCACGAGGTCGCCGCCAGTCAGCATGAGATAGACATGAGGTACACTGACGCCCTGACCATGGCTGACAATGTGATGACCTACCGCCTGGTAGTCAAGCAAATAGCTTTACAGCAGGGAGTTTACGCTACCTTTATGCCTAAGCCGGTCTTCGGCATCAATGGCAGCGGCATGCATGTCCACCAGTCGCTGTTTAAAGGTGATGCCAACGCCTTCTTTGATAAGAATGATAAATATCACCTCTCTAAGCTAGCCAAGCAATATATCGCCGGGTTGCTAAGGCATGCCCCTGAAATCACTGCGGTCAACAATCAGTGGGTCAATTCCTACAAGCGGCTGGTTCCTGGATATGAGGCACCCGTGTACCTTTCATGGGCACGGCGAAATCGGGCCGACCTTATCAGAGTTCCGGAGTATATGCCAGGCAAAGAAAAGGCTACCAGGATAGAGTTCAGGTCCCCTGATCCTGCTTGCAACCCCTACCTTGCCTTCGCCGTGATGCTGGCTGCCGGACTGGAAGGAGTTGAGAAAGAATATGAAGTGCCAGACCCTGTAGAAGAGAATGTATATGAGATGACCGAGGAGGAGAGAGAGAGGCGAGGGATAGGCACTCTACCCGGCAGCCTTTGGGAGGCAATCCAGCTCACGGAAAAAAGTGAACTGGTGAAAAAAGCCCTTGGCGACCACGTTTTTAATGCTTTCATCGAGAATAAGAAGATCGAATGGGATCAGTACCGGAGCCAGGTAACCGAATACGAGCTTAAGAGGTATTTACCAATCCTGTGAGCGGAATACGTATATTCGCTAAACGGGGCAGGTTTAGTTAGATTCACACCACTTTTACTGCCGTTCCGTAGGCTACCATCTCAGCAGATTTTTTGTTTATTTTCAGCCTGCCTGTTGGATACTCCTTTGGTCGCCAAGGAAACATTTGTAAAGCGTTGGGGGCAGACAGAGCCACCATGTGGGAGAGTAGCGCTCATGACTGCGTATGCGTCGCTATACGTTTATCTGCATGCCATCGTAGGCAAACCTGATGCCGTCCGACTCTAGGGCACAGTAGTCATCGTAGCTGCGGTTCCAGTACTCCTCAAGATGAACAAACAAGACCTTTCTCGCCTCAATGCGTGCCGCCAGTTCCAGTGTTTGTTCGAAGGTGTAGAGAGTAGTTCTCGAGATGTGATCTGCCGGGTATTTGAAGCGATGTTTCAGACCACCCTCGAATATCCCCGGCTGGATGACAAGGAGGTCGGGCCGTTGAACCTCAGTTCGATACTCAGGGAAAGGCTTGAAATCGCAGGGAGCATAGACAACCTTGCGTCCTGACTTTTCAAAGACGTAAACGAAGGCTAACTGGGAACCTCGGTCCACTGGGATGGCCGTTACGTGAACGTTATTGATCTGGACTTCGCCCTGAAAAAACATGAGCCGGACAAAACCGCTCTGCTGGTAGAAATCGACCAAGGGACCATACTGAGACCGAATCTCCCTTATTCGTTCGCCTAGCTGTTCAGGGAGTAGCAAACAAATTTGTTTTTCTGGATAAGCACGCCAGTTGCGAAAATCAAGCGTAATCTGCTCCACAACGCGCAATCCTTCCACATGGTCAGGGTCCAGATGAGTTAAGATCAGGTAATCGATACGACGGATAGGAAAACGATTCAATTGGCCTGTAATTTCCGCTGGTGTGTCAATGAGGAGATTAATATCATGAAGGAAAGCGGAGGGGCCTGCCCGGGCATAGGGAACACCCTTCTCCCTGGCTTGCTGGCAGACCCTGCATTGACAAAGGGGTTTGGGGATTAACATGCAACCCCCAGAGCCCAAGATGCTCAATTTCATGGGATATAAGAAAGCCGGTCTTGTGCGACCTTGCCCTGTTCCTCCTTCTTAGCGTATATGCTTCAGGTCACCATCCATGGTGCCCCGGACTCGCTCTCTCTCCTCGGCAAAATCAAACCCGGTCCAGATTCCAATAGAGCCGAGTATCGAGTCCTGGGGGTGAAACTGACGAAAGATTTTGAAGTAATAGGCTGCCTCTCTGCTGTTGATAGTCGCCTTGGGGTTCTCTGCCTTGATGCGTTGAAACTCGTCTTCACTTATCTCACTTTCGGCCAGCTTTTCTCCCAGGTCTTCGCAGCCTGCCCCTTGAGTATACTGGACCTTGTAACGCCACAGTATCTCGTCGGGGAGGTAGTTCGTGTCTTGAAAGGCTTCGCGCAAAATCCATTTCTCTATCCTATCCCCCACTTTCTCAGACTCACGAATCTTGAGCTCGGGAGGAATCTTCATGGAAAGGTCAACCATGGCCACATCCAGGAAAGGCACTCTCAACTCCAGACTGAAGTACATTCCCATCCGGTCGGCGCGCTGCAGGTTGATGTTATGGAGATTGCCGATGCAGCGCCTGGCCTCCTTATTAAGCACATCCATAGGATAATGCTTCATGTAGTGATAGCCAGTGAAGAGCTCATCAGCCCCTTCTCCAGTGAGCACGACCGTCACATACTCTGCAGCCAATTTACAGGTGAAGTAGCAGGGAACAGCACAGCGTACAAGTGAAGGATCGTAGCTTTCCAGCTTCTTGATAACGATTGGCAACGCCTCATAATACTCCTCCTCAGTAAAGATCAACTCGTGGTGCGTTGACCCGATGTGCGCTGCTGCAATGCGAGAGGCCTTGAGGTCATCACTCTCGTCCCCAGTTTCATCCTTCATACCCACCACGAAGGTGTGGAGATGAGGAATTTCATCAGCGGCGATGGCAGCTACCAGACTACTGTCCACTCCACCGCTACAGAAGGAGCCTACATGGATTTCCTTGTCTGCCAATAACCTTTTCTTAACTGCATGAATGAAGGTTTCTCGAATGAGCTTGCTGGTCTCCTCTACTTCTGTCAATAGGTGGTCTTCAATCGGCGGGACTTCATAGTATTGCACAAACCCGTCTTTGGGAGTGTAATAGTACCCGGCAGGGAATTCATGAACTTCCTCTACACCAGCCAGGGTCATAGCCCCCAGTTCTGAGGTGAAGTAAAGCTTATCCCCAACATAGCCGTAATAGAGCGGTTTTATCCCAATGGGGTCGCGGGCCAGCATGAAATTGTCACCATCAAAGAGAGCAAAAGCGAACATCCCATCCAGTTCTTTCACACATTCTGGCCCTTTTTCCCGGTAGAGATGAAGAATGGTCTCCGTATCAGACAATGTCTTAAATTGGTATTTGGAAGTGAGCTTCTGTCTCAGATCCCAAAAGTTATAGATTTCGCCATTGCAGATGATTCCTGTTCTACCACCGTTGGTTAAAATCGGCTGATGACCTCCGACCACATCGACAATAGACAGCCTAGTGTGACCAAAAACGGTACTATCGAAGGTGTGGAGTCCACGGTCATTTGGACCACGGTGAGGCAGTGCATCCAACATGCGATTTATGGTCTTTGTATCTTGTATTCCAAAACATCCTGCTATGCCACACATAAATATTAACCTCTCTTCCTTTTATGCTTTGGCTATCTCAAACTCTTCAAGTACCTTGATAGCCTGAAAGGCATCAACACAATAGGCATCAGCATCTATTTCATGGGCAAACTCCTCGGAGACAGCGGCGCCACCGATGAGCACTTTTACACTGCTCCGGAGTTTGTTCTCCTCAAGAGCCTTGATCACCTCGCCCATTCCAGTCATGGTGGTAGTAAGCAAGGCTGATAGTCCCAGATATCCCGGTCTTTCTTCCTTTACGAACTCGACCACTTTCTCCGTGGGCACGTCTGTGCCCAGGTCATACACCTCATAACCAGCGCCTTTCAGCAAGATAGCCACGATGTTCTTGCCGATATCGTGGATATCCCCCTTTACCGTAGCGATGGCGAATTGTCCCTTGGTCTCTACGTTCGCTGACTCCAAAACCGGCTTCAGAATATCCATCGCCGCTCCCACCGCTTCAGCCGAGGCAAGCATGTCTGGAATAAAGTACTCTTTGGTAGAGTACTTCTCACCGACCACCTGCATTCCAGCAGTCAAGCCCTCGGTTATTATCACCTGTGGGGAGATATTCCTCTCAAGAGCTTGTTGCGTGAGTTCCACCACGCCGGGTGTTCCTTCGAGGCTGTCATCTATCCCCACATCCTCCTGCGTCTTTCTTCCCTGTATCACATTCTCTTTAATTGTCGCAATTATATCCTTGCCCACGCTAACTCCCCCTTTCATAAATGTTAAGTCGTGGTAGTATGCCGGGAATTTCTTCGAATATTCTGGCAGTTGTCTTTCGATTGATGTATTCCACCGGTCTTGCAAGCAATTCTTTCATTCGCTCATAAGCAAGCTCGAAAACATCGTCCGCCTCACCACTTCCCTCAAAGGGATATATCCCAGATATTTCCCCACTGCGCAACAAGGGACGAATATGGCCTATGTACAGCTTTTGCGGCGTAGCCACTACCTCCCGTATCTGCTTCAGCATTGCTTCCAGCTCCGGCTGGTCAATCCGCGGTTGCCGTAAGAAAAACTCTATCATTTTGAAGTGAGCATCGTCCAAGACCGCCTGAAGCAGACAGAAGACAGAATTACAGTCCAGCAAACCAAAGGCACAGTGCAGGAATTGAGGTCCCGACATGGCCACCACTATGTCCGAAAACAACCTCTCTATCGATGATTGCTGTCCAGGTATCTTTGAGTCACAGACGCCAGAGGTAGAATAGTTAGGGAGCCTGTAGAAACGTGCCATCTGGACGCAGTCGATGTTGTATTGACTGGTCTCGACAGAGCCGTAAGAATCACCCAGTGTGTCCATCCTGGCTCTGACCGGCACGCTACCGTAGAGCACTGGAGTCCCCGGTTTTACCATTTGCCCTAGAGTTATGCCTGCCAACACTTCCGCATTTATCTGAGCCATGATACCGGCTTCTTTAATAGGTGCGGTGGTGCCCGCTTGTGGTGATGACGACACGGCAACCGGCAATCCTCGGCGGCACACTTCAATGAAAGTGGCTGTGGTGTCATCGACGAACTGGAGTGGGCTCTTTACCAGGCAGGTAATAAACGAAATGATGGGGTTATCCTCAAGTGCTTTTTTGCCTCCAGCGACGAGTTCTGCCATCCTCACCACTTTGTTAAGTTGTTTTAGACTGGTCAAACCGCTCATAAAGTGCTTGGTATTGTTGTTAAGCGAGGCAAAAAATTTATTGATGTCTTTATTATCCTCGGTTATGTCGCGGTCCTGGATATTCACGGTGCGAATGTAGCCATCAACCATCTCCAGATGCTCACAAACATGGGCTGACTGGCACAGATCATCAACTGTACCTCGCCTGGGCTTAAACTCGGGTACCTTAATCTCCCTGGTAGGGTCAGCCTTATTCACATAGGTAGGAAAATCCACATCCAGCCAGATATTGGTCTCCGACCCCGTGATAAAATATACCCTGGGCTCATCACCGTGCATGATGAGGGCATTATCTGGATTCCGAGCCCCCAGTTTCACGGTCTTGGGAGCAGTGTCCAGCGCCTTCAATACCAATTGCTCTGGAATCTTCACTTGCCAGCTCTGACGGTCACCAGCGATGGACTCAACTGCCGCGCCGTGACTATGGAGTATGTCCACCGCTTCCCTGTTGAAGCTTATTAACCCAGGGTCAGTTAGTATCTGCATGGAAGCTCGGTGAATTAGCTCCACCTGTTCTCTCGTCAATCTCTCGTATGGTCTATGGACAAGTATTCCTTTTCTTGGCACTAGATTCCTCCTAGTTTTTATAGTTGCCTGATTTATCAGGCTCGCTTGCCCAGCAAACTGGGCAACTGCAATCAGATTATCGCTATTCTAGTTCTCTGTACCAGAAGCGAGAGCTTCCACCACAGCTACAGCCTGAAAACCATCTGCGCCATATCCATCAGCGCCGATGCTTTTAGCAAACTCCTCTGAGACAGGTGCTCCGCCGACTACAATCTTAACCTGATCCCTAAGCCCATTTTCCTCAAGCATTTGTACCACATCCGCCATAGAAGTCATGGTGCTGGTGAGCAGGGCGGACAAACCCAGGAACTGTGGTTTTTCCTGCCTTACTGCATCTACAATGACCTGAATGTCAACGTTGTTTCCCAGGTCTTTGACAGTGTATCCTGCCCCACGAAGCAGAACGGACACTATGTTTTTACCAATATCGTGAAGGTCATATTTTACCGTAGCCACAATGATCTTGCCCTTGGCATTAATACCACTCTCAGCCAGATATGGCTCAAGTATTTCCATGGCTGCTCCAACTGCCTGTGCCGAAGCTAGCATATCAGGAATAAAGTATTCCCCCGCTTCAAATTTTTGCCCCACAATATTCATACCACCAGAGAGTCCCTTAGTGATTATGTCCTTAATACTCAAGCCGGAGGCAAGAGCCCTCTCAACAAGCTCGGTAACGCCGGGGTGACCCACCATCTTTTCATCCATGCCTTCATCATCCTTGGTCATCCTCCCCTGGATAACATTTTCTTGAATTAAGTTAATTATGTCCTCTGGCATTATCATCCTCCAGTTTCAAGAATTTATTAAGCTGCCTGGCTTTTTGGACATTAGTTATAGCATTGTACATGCTCATATGAATTTATATTGAATCTTACGATTTCTATCGGTACTTTTTGAAATCTGTTGCATTTATGTTTTCTCCGATCACAAGTATGTTTTAAGCAATTATTTCCTTTATTTGTGATAATACTTGCTGTCTTACCTGCGCGGGGAGGCTGTATTTAGGTTTAATCAGAAGGTCCTTTACAATTTCTGAAGCTCTTTCCCATGTCACCTTTCCGCCTTTGGCTAGCCATGCCTCCTGGCTATTCCTGTCGCTCAGAGACGGTTGGTAGTGCTCGCTGCGCATGAAGTGCCTTGTATGTCTGGCAGCTACGAAATCACCTCCCGGTCCCACCTGCTTTATGAGATCAAAGGCCAGAGTGTCATCATCTACTTTGATTCCATCCACGGCTCTCATTACCATGCCCAGTATCTCGTTATCCATGACATACTTCTCATAACATACGGTCATTGCGAACTCCATAAGCCCAGCAGCATCATGAATGAAGTTAGCTCCTGAAAGGGCACAGAGCAGGTTGGTCAAAGCAGACTCATAGCCACTCTGAGCATCGAGCACTTTCGAATCGGTCATGCCACCAGTAGCATAGAAAGGAAGTTGATAGAACTGTGCCATCTGTGCGCCAGCTGCGTTGAGCAGGCCCATCTCAACTGAACCTGCCAGGTACTTTAGGTCCCTCAGGTCAGTATTTGTAGCGACCGAGCCGAAGAGGACCGGTGCCCCTGGGTTTACAATCTGGGTAAGCATTACCCCCAACAGCGAATCTACAGTTTGGACTACCAGGGTTCCGGCGAGCGTAACCGGTGAAGTGGCACCACACAACGGTTCGGAGGGACAAGCTACAGGTATGCCATTTCTGGCAATGGTCACGAGCAAGTCGCCGTATGTCTTGTCTATCCTTAGTGGGCTTATAATGCATGCTATCATGGATATCAGAGGTCGCTGGCGAAGATTTTCAGCAGAGCCAGCAATGATTTGTGCCATCCGTATCACCTGTTCTACACCATCACGTGTATAAACCCCCCCCATAACATGCTTGGTGGTATTGTCCAGTCCGGCGAAAAACCGGTTCACATCTACCTGTTCCAAAGACAGTTCATTTGGATATGTCGGCAGTAGAAAAAAGTGGATGTTATCCAACTTATCAACCAATCTGGCGATGCATCGCAGGTCTTCCATGCTTGCCAGTCTTTTCTGGTTTGCATCAGGTTGATAGACATAAAGTGCCGTGCCACCCGTTCCAGCATACACTCGCCGGCCGCCCAAAATAATATCATGTGCTTCATCCTGTCCACATAGTCTAATTTCCGACGGTGCCGCTTCAATAAGCTCCTTGATTTTGCTCTCATTCAGCCGCACCAGTTGCTTTTCCCAATCTACGCTGGCTCCAGCTCCTTCAAAAAGCTCCAGTGCCATTTCCGACTGCACCTCAAAGCCCACCTCTTCAATTACTTGCATCGCAGTCTGGTGCACCTTTAATATGGAATCTTCAGTTAGAACCTTAAAACTGCCTCCCTCCAATCCTTTGCGGGTCATTATCCTTGACTTTACCTCCTTCCTGGACAATCTTGTCTCTTGCAAGTCTTGCAGGGATTGTAATTCTCCACATTGTCGTGTGAGGGTCCGATACCGACAATGCCCGAGATTGATTTCTGGGGAACCATCAGACACTCTCCAGTCAAGCGAATCCCTAACGTATTACCAGTTAGAGCATAGAAGAGCATCCGTTGCTGACCTATGTTCCAGTCGCAATAGCCGGGACTAAAGCGTTGGCTTGTAACAAGCCCCTGAGCCTCAGCTATCTCCTTTATCCGGTCTTGGGTAAAGTCTGCCACCTTCTCCACAGCATCCGACCCTATTGAATCCAAGACAGTTGCCTGGAGTATAAGCCCGTCTCTGGCTAGCTGAAATGCTGTCTCTTCCAGGTATTTGCCTATTGTCACCAAGAATATTGCCACGTGGGAACAATGCTCCAATAACTGGGCGATAACCCGGCTTTTGAAGATAATCGAATCTTCAATCAAGGCGATAGAGCCTCGAGCCCATTCCACATCTTTTATAACATATGAATATAACGGGTTAGTAAGGTCATGAGCGTGCTCTGCGTAGTCATCAATTAAAGAAGAAATACGCGCTGACAGATTCTTATCATCCTCATATCCTATGTATTGGCATACTTGCTTTTTGTCGATTTCAATATCGACAGCGACCCTATCGTCAGTGATAAACATACTACTATAACCTTCCTTTCATTCCGCATGCTGCGAGTCAGTGCTCTTGACTCGCGTAAGACAAAATCCGGGGGAGTAATTTGTGTTTGGCCGGGGCGTGTGGAGGAGTTTAGCGAAGATTCATTCTTTGTAATTTGGGAAACCCAAAAATCAGGACATAAACAAAACTAACTTTGCATTATGAACAAGGTAATTAAGTTATTATCTGTCTGTAAAAAGCAGATGGATAACCCCAGATTAATCTCATCCTGCTTACTTCACAACATCCAATACCCTCCTTGTGATATTTTATCTCCCCTTTCCTAGCCATAAGCTGAGGTATGATATCATAGAATACGCCTCTCTGTCCAACTGCAATTGGAATCACCTAAAATTTAAACAAGAAACTTTAGGATATAGCGCGGTTATTGCTATTCTGAAAGAGATTAAACTGGGCTATGGGAAGGATTGATATACACTCAAGGAACGAGTATCTCAAGGGAGAGGTTGTTTAAAAATGTAGTTGCCCAATAAATTGGGCAACCGAGCCTTATAAATCAGGCAACTATAAAAATCTGGACAACAGCCAATTTAAACTCACACCACCTTCACTGCTGTTCCATAGGCTACCATCTCAGCAGCTCCAGACATCACCATCGAGGTTACAAACCTGGTGCCTACTATGGCATTTGCCTCCATCTTCTCGGCTTGCTCAATCATCCTCTGTATTGCCTCTTCCCGAGCTTGTGCCAGCATTACGGTGTAATCCTTGACTTCACCACCAACAATGTTGCGCAAACCAGCCATAAAATCATGCCCCATATGCCTGGCCCTGATAGTGCTGCCTCTAACCAAACCCAGGGTTTCTGTTATTTTTTTGCCCTCTATTTGCTCTGTGGTAACCACAATCATTTTTCTACCTCCTTGAATTTCTCCTTTTCCTCCTTGGATGCTCGATACCTCTCCCAACCTAGCGATGCCAGGAGTATGATAAGCCCCACAGCTATCGCGGCAATAGCAATCTTAACTGGCAAGGGCAGTGATAAGAAAGCTAAAAGAAAGAACCAATAAAGCCCCCAGCCTATCAAAGTACCCAGGCCGACTGCTAGCAAAATACCGCCGATTTTCCTCAAGCTATTCCTCCTTGAATTTATTGGTGATGGGCAATCTCCTATCCCGGCCAAAGTCTCTGGGGGTTATCTTTATACCGGGGGCAGCTTGGCGGCGCTTATATTCGTTACGGTCTACCAAGTGAGCTATCCTTGTAACTATGTCGCGGTCAAAACCCATGGCTATAATCTGGTTAATCGGCAAGTCACCCTCCACATAGGCCTTTAGGATAGGATCCAATATATCATATGGTGGCAGGGTATCGGTATCCTTTTGGTCGGGTCTTAGTTCAGCTGATGGTGCTTTGGTTAAGACAGCAGAGGGTATCAACTCTTTCCCGGCCTGGCGATTCTTGTATCTGGCTAATTCGAGGACCATCGTCTTAGGGACATCCTTCAGGGGAATGAAGCCTCCAGCCATATCCCCATAAAGGGTAGTATAGCCTGTAGCTGTCTCGCTTTTATTGCTGCAAGCAAGCACCAACCATCCGAACTTATTGGATAAGGCAAAGAGAATATTGCCCCTGACCCTTGCCTGAATATTCTCCTCGGTGACATCCGGTTGAATATCTTTGAATGACGCAGCCAGTGTTTCCAAATAGGAGCTAAACGCTTTCTCAATGGATATTACCTTGAACTCTATTCCTAGATTTCTTGCTAAAGCTTCAGCGTCCGATTTGCTGCCCGGTGATGAGTAGCGAGAGGGCATGGAAACACCTATGACATTGTCAGCCCCCAGGGCATCTGTTGCTATGGTAGCTACCAGGCTTGAATCAATCCCACCGGATAAACCGATAACTACTTTCTCAAAGCCATTCTTGCGCACATAGTCTCTGGTGCCGAGGACAAGGGCCTGGTAAATCTCAGCAAGTTCATCTAACCTTTCAACTCGTCTTGGTGGCAAAGGTGGCCTGGCAATTGCCGGATACTCCCTTGACACCTCTATCTTGGTAGCTTCTTCCAGTTTCTCCTTGACCCATGGCGTTTCTTTTCTTCGTCTAGGATCATGCAACTGAGAGCGGAATACTGACTCCACATCCAAATCAGCTACTACAAAGTCTTCCTCAAACTGCTTCCCCCGAGCAATGAGTTCTCCTTTCTCATTGATAATCAGACTATTGCCGTCGAATACAAGCTCATCTTGCCCTCCAACCAAGTTATTATGGACAACAATAGCTGCACTGTCTGATGCTCTGGTAGCAAGCATCCTTTCTCTAAAGAGCCCTTTTCCGGCGTGATATGGGGAGGCACTTATATTAAGCAGCACCCTTGCTCCGGCATAGGCCTGGACAATTGCCGGCCCGGCTTCATACCACATATCTTCACAGATAGTTATGCCTATGCTAATACCATAAATAATGAAAACCGGACATTTCCTCCCTGCCTGGAAATACCTATTTTCATCGAACACGCCATAGTTCGGCAAATAGAATTTGTGGTAAACACCCACCAATTTTTTGTTATAGAGCACTGCGGCAGCATTGTATATATCGCCATCGCTGTCAACAAAGCCTACCACTACCGCTATATCTGAGCTGTGCTCTATTATCTTGTCTAGACATTCTTTGTTTTGCCTGACGAATTGTGGTTTAAACAGCAAATCCTCGGGGGGGTAGCCGGTTATAGCCAGTTCAGGGAAGGTGAGCAGGTCAACCCCCAGCGATTTTGCCTGGTCAATGGATTGCATTATTTTCCTGGTATTACCGCTGAGGTCGCCCACAGTGGAATTAATCTGAGCTATGCCAATCCTGATGCTGTGCAATCTGCCTCCTTACCGCAACAAATAGTATAGCAAACATTAATAAGCATTTTCCGTAGTCTATAGAGGCTAATGCAGGATAGACCAACCTTTTATTCAAATGCTCTTGGCCCACTCTACAGCGTTCAGAAAAACGCGGAAGCCGTCCCCATAATCCCGCCGGGGCTCTCTGGCCCACCTCGGATGTTGCGTCCAACGGATGAATCGCTCCGGGTGCGGCATCAGGCCAAAAATGCGACCAGTAGCATCGCAGATGCCGGCTATATTGTTCACTGAACCATTGGGATTGTAAGGGTAGCCAGCCCGAATGTCTCCTGTCTCGTCAGCGTAGTAAAGTGCCACATTTAGCTCTTCTAGCGCCCCTGGTTCAATTACTACCTTGCCCCCTCCATGAGCCACTGGGAGATACATAAGGTCTATTCCCCGTGTGAAAATGCAGGGGCTTGTTTTATTGGCGCGGAGATAGACCCAGCGACACTCAAACCTGCCGGAATCGTTGCCAGCTAGGGTTAGCGATTGCGAGTTTTCACCCCTCGACTTAGGTAACATGCCAGCTTTCACCAGAACCTGAAAACCATTACAGATCCCCAGAATGAGCTTGCCATCGTCAACAAACTTGTGAATTTCGTCCCCTAGCTTGAGTCTTAGTTCGTTGGCCAGGATTATCCCGGCCGAGACATCATCCCCATAAGTAAAACCGCCGGGGATGACCATTATCTGGTAATCGGAGAGAGATTTCTGCCGACGGATAAGCTCATCCACGTGGATCAAGTCCACCTGTGCCCCGGCTCGTTCGAAGGCAAAGGCGGCTTCCACGTCGCAGTTTGTCCCCGGGGCTCGCAGTATCAGCGTCTTCACCTTAATTATCATGTCAAGTCCTACCAGCGAAGAGGTCCCTGCCAGGCCTCTTTGAGTTCAGCAATGAGAGCTGAAAGCACTATTTCCTTATTAAGACCGTAGACCTCGAGTCTTTCTTTGCTTGTAACCTGACCGATGGCGGCAAAATCGACCCCAGCCATCATATCCTCGAACTGCTGCCTGTCCTCCGGGGCTACCTCTACCAGGAATCTGGTATTCGACTCGGAGAAGAGCACATGATCGTCTCGATTCATTGCTTCGCCCAGCGGCACCTGCCCCAAATGGATTACCATCCCTAAACCTCCGGCGAAAGCCATCTCGGCGGCAGCCACCCCGATACCCCCTTCACTCAGGTCATGGCAGGCCTTGACCAGGCCTTTCTCCATGACGGCGTTGAGGGCATCCATGAGCCTCTTCCCTTTCTTGGAGTCAACCCTGGGCACCTTGTTTCCCACATAACCATGAATGTCGTAGTATTGTGAGCCGCCAAGCTCATTCCACGTGGTGCCGATGATGTAGACCAGGTCGCCCTCTCGCTTGCAATCCATGGTAACTGCCTTCTCTATATTATCCATCACCGCCACTGCGGAGATGAGCAGCGTGGGTGGAATGGAGATGCTCTCCCTTTCGGTCTCAAACTCATTATAGAGACTATCCTTTCCGGAGATGAAGGGAGCCTCGTAGCCGAGAGCAACATCGTAGCAGGCTTGCGCCGCCCGCACCAGACCACCCAATCTGTCCGGCTTGTCTGGATTGCCCCAACAGAAGTTATCCAGCAGCGCCACCCTCCGAAGGCTGCCCCCAACAGCCACAACTTGCCGCAGCGCCTCATCTATAGCGGAGGCGGCCATCCAGTACGGGTCGATGTCCCCATACTTGGGATTGATGCCGTTGGCAACGACGATGCCCATATCGGAATCGAGTATCGGTCGGACGATGGCGGCGTCACTGGGGCCATCATTGTTTACCCCCATGAGGGGCTTGAGAACGCTACCGCCCTGCACCTCGTGGTCGTACTGGCGTATCACCCATTCTTTACTGCAAACATTCCACGAGGCCAGAATACGCAACAGGTCTTCACGCAGGTCAGTTGGCTGTGGAAAATCCGGCTCTGTATGCTGTGGCAACTTCCAGACAGCCTCCTTCTCCAGTTGAGGCAGCCCTTTATGCAGGAACTCCATATCGAGGTCGCCAACCAGATTGCCTTCGTAGAAAAGCTCAAGGCGTCGAGTATCGGTGAACTCTCCGATGACGGTAGCTTCCACCCCCTCACCCTGGAAAAGAGAAATCAACTGGTTGACCGTGTTTGGTGGCACAGCCAGCACCATCCGTTCCTGAGATTCAGATATCCATATCTCTGTGTAGGAGAGCCCTGAATACTTCAGAGGGACCCGCTCCAAGTAAACACGCACGCCCGTATCCTCAGCCATCTCCCCCACCGCCGATGAAAGCCCACCCCCTCCGCAATCGGTGATTCGCCGGTATAGTCGCCGGTCCCGCGCCTTGAGGAGGACATCTATCAGCTTCTTCTCCGTAATGGGGTCGCCAATCTGAACGGAGCTGGCGGAGATAGCCTCCGATTCCCTGGTAAGCTCTCCCGATGCGAAGGTAACGCCATGGATGCCATCACGTCCAGTTTTGCCCCCCACCAGAACCACCAAGTCTCCAGTCTGCTGCTGGCCCCTCTGGCTCATGCTCGCGGGTAACAGACCTACTGTCCCGCAGAAGACCAAGGGGTTGCCTAGGTATCGCTCGTCAAAGAGGATAGCACCGTTTAGCGTGGGTACGCCGAGTCGGTTCCCGTAGTCAGCCACACCGGCGCGGACGCCCTTGAAAATGCGGCGGGGATGCAATACACCAGGGGGGAGTTTATCATCGGGGAAATCGGGAGGAGCAAAGCAGAACACGTCGGTGTCTAGGATGGGCTTGGCTCCCAGTCCCGTTCCCAGGATATCGCGAATGACACCACCTATCCCCGTCGCTGCTCCTCCATAGGGCTCCACTGCTGAGGGATGATTATGTGTTTCTACCTTAAAACAGATGGCGTAGCGGCCATCGAAATCTATTACGCCGGCATTGTCCTGAAAAACCGAAAGGCACCAGGGCTTTTTTAACTGCTCGGTGACCCTCATCACGGTGCTCTTAAGCAGGTTGTCGACAACAAGCTGACCTAGCCTGATTCTGCTCTTGAAGGTCTTGTGGATGCAGTGCTCGGACCAAGTTTGTGCCAGAGTCTCAAGCTCTACATCGGTGGAATTGCGGCCCAGCCTTGAGAAGTAATCCTTTATGCGCCTCATCTCGCTTAGATTCAACCAGAGCCTGTCCTTGCTCACCCCCATCAGACTGTCATCGTCCAGGTTAAGCAAATCTATGGTAGTTAAGACAAATTTGTAGGTTGTGGATGGGAGAGCAACCGCCTCCCGCTTCGTAACCACGTGTTGGATCAAGCTATTGACCAACAGCTTATCGCAAATAGATTGAAGGGTCTCATCCGAGAGATCGCCCAGTAAGGAATATTTACGGGCGGTCTTCACTGACGTAACCGTAGCTATGCCGAGGTCGCGGATTGCCTTGCCGACGCTCTCCTCCACGGGATCCGTCACACCAGGATTGTAGGCCACTTCAATAATGTGGACATCCCCACCTCTGATATGAGATAAGGGCCCCTCACCCCAAGAAAAGTCCTCAACCACAGGGTCAGCCAATAGTTCCTGGCCGATTTTCCTCACCTCCGCCTCATCCAGTTCTCCCTCCAGAAGATATACATCGCTGACCCTAGCCTGTTTTACAGTCGTGATGCCAATGTCACGGATGTCCATCTCTAGCCTGTCTCCCCCGGGGTCGGGGAAACCGGCCTTTACTGAGACCTCAATTCGAAACAAGAGACTTACCTTCCTACAATTTCCAGGAGCCTAGCACCCTTCAATGCCCAAGCTGACTACCTTGAAGGATTCCGTCCTCAGGGTTGTGGGACAGTTTTTGGCTGACCATATTCAAGAAATAGCTATGGAACCTCAAGTCGTCGGTGAACTCCGGGTGGAAAGCACAGGCCAGCAGCCTATTTTGCCTGGCAGCGACGATGGTGCTATCGTGAAGACGGGACAGGATTTTTACACCTGGCTCAGCTTCTTTGATTACCGGGGCTCGAATGAAAACAGCATGGAATGGCTCTTCGTCCACAAGCGGTATCTCCAAGTCTACCTCAAAGCTATCAATCTGGCTGCCAAAGGCGTTGCGCCTGATCTTCATATCCATGAGGCATAGAGTCTCCATTTCATAGTTGGAGACATTCTTGGCAAGCAAGACCATCCCGGCACAGGTTCCCCAAATAGCTAAACCATCTCGAGCCATCTCCCTTATGGGCTGAATCAACCCAAAACTCTCAATGAGCTTCAGCATGGTAGTGCTTTCCCCGCCGGGGATAATAAGCCCATCCAGTGTATTTAGCTCATGGGGCAGGCGAATTGGAGGGGCCTCTACACCCAATTGCTGCAGCATACCAATATGCTCTATGAACGTTCCCTGTAGAGCGAGAACCCCCACCTTCATATCTTGTCGATTTCCTGAAAGCCTCATGATACACCAAGCAACGGAACTAAGCAAGCTCTTAAATTGGACGGCATAGGACATTTAAGGATGACAAAATAATAGAATATTAACCATTGGGAAATAATAGGAACGGATTATAATTGACAAGACTGACTTCGCTCTGGTATTGTGGAAAACGGTTTCCTATTGCCCAGAATACAGAGTGTTACCATGGGTTTCGAAACACAGGACGTAGAAAGAAAGACAATCGCCATCATGAGAATCCTGAGGGACTCGCCGGAGCCTCTTGGAGCCAGGGTTATTGCACAGAGTTTGAAGAACCACGGGGTTGAGCTAGGCGAAAGGGCAGTACGATACCACCTTAAGCTAATGGATGAGCGCGGGTTCACAGAGAGCATGGGAAGGGATGGGAGGTTGATTACACAGCTAGGCCGCGAAGAATTAGAAAGTGCTCTAGTCAGGGACAAGGTTGGTTTTGTAGCTTCTAGAATTGAGCTTCTGGCCTATCAAACGGACTTTGACATAGATAAGCGTCAGGGCAAGGTTCCCGTTAACGTCTCCTTTTTCCCCGAGAAGCAATTTAAGAAGGCGATCGAAATTATGAAAAGAGTTTTTCAGGCCGGGATTTGTGTTAGTGACCTAGTGACTTTGGCTCGCCAGGGTGAAAAATTAGGTGGGATAATTGTACCCCAGGGTAAAATAGGTCTGGCCACTGTCTGTAGCGTTATAATTAATGGAGCTTTGCTTAAAGCGGGCATTCCTATGGATTCCAAATTCGGCGGTATTTTGCAAATTAAGAACCACAAACCTTTGCGATTTGTGGAGCTTATCCAATATTCAGGCTCATCCTTAGACCCTTCAGAGATATATATTGCCAGTAAGATGACCAGCGTTGGTCAAGTGGCTAGAAAAGGGGAGGGGAGAATTTTAGCCAACTTCCGAGAAATACCGGCTATATGCCAACCCGGAGCAGAAAAGGTCGTTGCCGTCTTAAAAGAAGCTGGTCTGGGTGGAGTGCTTATGATAGGCGAGGTGAGCAAGTCTGTGTGTGAGGTTCCTGTAGAATTAAATAAGGTAGGCATGATACTCACAGGGGGACTTAACTCTGTAGCTGCTGCGGTTGAATCCGGCATAGAAGTGGAAAATCATGCTATGGGTACCGTAATGGAATACCAAGACCTAGTTAAGTTCCGGGATTTATGAAATGAATGTAGTGCGAATCATACCCTGCTTGGACGTGAAGGATGGCAGAGTGGTCAAGGGAATAAACTTCATTAATCTGAGGGATGCTCGAGACCCTGTAGAGGCGGCGGAGGCTTATTGTCGAGAAGGAGCTGATGAACTGGTATTCCTTGATATCTTCGCCACCGTGGAGAGTAGAAAGACGCGTTTTGAATGGGTGAAAAAGGTCTGTAAGGTGGTTACGGTTCCCTTTGCCGTGGGAGGCGGTATCGCTAGCCTTGAGGACATGCAGAGCCTGTTCGACCTTGGGGTGAGCAAGGTTTCGATAAATACGGCTGCGGTTAGAACTCCTGAGCTGATAAGAGCATTCTCGAACAAGTTTGGCAAGGATAGACTCGTTGTTGCCATTGATGGTCGAAAAAACCAGCCTGGAACTGGCTTTCCACGATTAGAGGTCGTAGTCAAGAGTGGTAGTGAATCCACAGGGATGGACGTTGTTGACTGGGCTAAGCGGGTGGAAGCACTAGGTGCTGGTGGGATTTTACTCACCAGTAAGGATGCCGATGGCACAAAGGAAGGATATGACCTGGAGATGACCAGAGCCGTAGCAGAAGCCGTCAACATTCCAGTTATTGCCTCAGGCGGTGCGGGTAAATTGGAGCATCTTTATGAAGCTATAACAATTGGCAAAGCATCGGCAGTTTTGGCTGCGTCCATCTTCCATTTTGGAGAAATTTCAATATCTCAAGCTAAGAGCTTTTTGCAAAAAAAGGGGATACCCGTTAATAAATAATAAATTAAGGAGTGTTAGAGAATGAATCTGCAACGACCAAACGCCAATGAAGCCACTAGAACTGCCAATCGTTCCAGAAGTGTAGTGCCTATGAGTGGTCTCTGCTCCCGCTGCCTTGACGGTTGCACTGGGAACTGCGAGGTCTTCAAGGCAACCTTCCGTGGTAGGGAACTAATCTATCCCGGACCCTACGGTGAAGTTACTGCTGGAGGTGACAAAGAATATCCGGTTGATTACTCGCATCTGAATATTCAAGGATATGCTTTAGGGGCCGAAGGGCTACCAACTGGGGTAATCGGTGACCCTGATACAGCTATTTTCACAAGTGTAAATACTGAGACTGAATACGGCTGGGACATTAAAGTCAAGATGAAGATTCCTATCTTTACGGGGGCTTTGGGTTCCACAGAGATAGCCCGTAAGAACTGGGACCATTTCGCTATTGGCGCTGCTATCAGTGGGGTTACATTGGTCTGTGGTGAGAACGTTTGCGGTATCGACCCTCAGCTTGAGCTTGATTCAAATGGCAAGATTATTTCAGCACCAGATATGGACCGTCGAATCGAGATCTACCGACGTTATCATCAGGGATATGGTGAAATCTTGGTCCAGATGAATGTAGAGGATACTAGATTGGGTGTCGCTGAATACGTTAGCAAAAAACACGGCCTGAACACCATTGAACTAAAATGGGGACAGGGTGCGAAATGTATCGGCGGCGAAATCAAGGTCAACAGTTTAGAACGAGCACTAGAGCTTCAAAAGCGTGGCTATATTATCACGCCTGACCCTTCAAATCCGTTATCCCGGGCAGCCTTTAAGGACGGTTCTCTCAAGGAATTTGAACGCCACAGCCGCCTTGGCTTTATCGATGAAGAAGGTTTTTATACTGAGGTTAAACGGCTCAGGGATTTGGGATTCAAACGTATTACTTTGAAAAGTGGTGCCTACGGGTTACGAGAACTGGCCATGGCCCTCAGGTGGGGGGCGAATGCCAAGATTGATCTGCTTACACTAGATGGCGCTGGTGGTGGTACCGGTATGAGTCCTTGGCGAATGATGGAAGAATGGGGCATGCCAAGTCTCTACCTCCACGCCGCCGCTTACGAGTTTTGCCAGAAGCTGGCCGATAGAGGCGAACGAGTACCTGATATCGCCTTTGCTGGTGGATTCAGTAGTGAAGATGGCGTATTCAAGGCTCTTGCCCTTGGTGCACCCTTTACTAAAGCAATCTGCATGGGACGGGCTTTGATGATTCCGGGGATGGTAGGCAAGAATATTGAACAATGGCTTAAGGATGGTAAGTTACCCAATACAGTTGGTCAATTCGGTTCAACCCCTGAAGAGATTTTCGTCTGCTACGAAGACGTCAAGGGTATAGTAGGTGCTGGCGAAATGAAGAATATCCCGCTGGGTGCCGTAGGAATATACAGTTTCAGCGAAAAGATTAGAGTAGGTTTACAGCAATTAATGGCTGGGGCAAGATGTTTTAGTGTGCCAGCTATTACGCGGCGTCAGCTGATGTCCTTGACCGAAGAATGCACCAAGGTCACCGGAGTACCATATCTAATGGACGCCTATAGGGAAGAGGCAGAGAAGATTCTGGGATAAAGGAGGGAAAATACCTATAGCCGGCATTGGCCAGTCGGTCCAGGGTACATTTTTTCGCACACCATATCACACCACCCCAAAGTCCCTATGTCCTGAGTTCTGCACTGTGCTTACCTTCACTCCTCACTTTCCACCACGTCCCAGATCTCGTAAGCAGTTGTCTATATAAATAAGTCGACTCATCAGTTATAATGCTTTATCCGATTACAGAATCGAGGCATTTCTAAGTGTTTGCGATACATGTAGAAAATCTAGTCAAGACATATGATAGCCGGCGTGTGCTTGATGGAGTTAACCTTGATGTGCCAGAAGGCGAGTTCTATGCCTTAATGGGGCCAAACGGTTCTGGTAAGACTACACTTGCTTCAATAATTGCTGCGGTGAAAACGCAAGATAGCGGTATTGTTGAAGTCCATGGAAAGAAGCCGGCCCAGGCTAAGGAATTCATAGGCTATGTACCCCAGGAGAATTTCTCCTCGCCCAAGCTTTCAGGAAAAGAAAACCTCGTTTATTTCGCTAATCTCCTGGGATATTCCCGGAGCCAGGCAAATCAGCTGGTGGTTGAAGTGCTAAAAAATGTTGGGCTTTCTGAAGAAGCGGATAAGAGAGTCGCCAAGTACTCTGGTGGGATGAGAAAAAGGTTAGAAGTTGCGACAGCGATTTTCCCTGGTATAAAGGTCCTTATCCTGGATGAGCCGACGACTGGACTCGACCCCGCTGCCAGAAGATCCTTTTTCAGTATGATTCAAGAGATTATGGACAGGAAAACCAGTATTATCCTGATTACTCATATAGGGAGCGATGCCGAGCTAGCCTCAAGAGTGGGTCTCATAGACAATGGTAAAATGCTAGCAGAAGGCACACCTGATGAGCTCAAAAGGAAACATGCCGTCGAGGATGTGATAACCGTGGAGACGGCTGTGAAGACCGATAGTGTGCTCTCAGTGTTAAAGGATTATAGCATCAATGGAAAGGTAGCTGAATCGGAGACTGGCTACAAGATTTACTCAAGAAATGGCGACAGAGTACTGGCAGATGTGGTAAGAAGCCTCGACCAAGCCGGATATAAGGTGATGCGTATAGAAATGGCACGGCCAACCCTCGAAGACGTCTTCTTCAAACTGACCGAAAGGAACTTACAGGAGGCAACCGGATAATTGAGGCAGATATCTGCAGCCTATAACAAGGCAGTCAAGGAGCTGCTCAGAGAGAAGGCAGCACTGTTTTGGACCATAGCCTGGCCGATAATCTGGGTACTCATTGGAAGCTTCTCATTTACAGGTAGCGCCCCTCAACAAGTGATTCCTTATATCAAGGGTTCTATTGCAATTTCAATGATGGTTTTTGCCCTGATGATAGCCGGCATGTCCAACCTTCCCGCCAGTATCGCCGGCGATAGAGCGAACGGTTTACTTTCTAAACTGATATCAATGCCCATAAAACCCTATAAGGATTTCATTGGCAGAATCTCTGCTGTTATTACCCTTTCTTTGCTGGCAGCAGCTCTGGTTATAGTAGTCGGTACCGTAGTCGGCGCACGCTTCACAGGAGCTGGAGTCGAGATACTACAGGCTGTTGGCTTCGTCTTTCTGGTAATCTGTGCCTCTGCCGGAGTGGGGCTTATTGCCGGCACATTGATTAAGAATCTTCAGGGCGCGATCATGACAGGGGTTGGCATTGCAGTAATAACATCCGCCATATCAGGCCTATTTGCTCCATACGAGGCTCTGCCGGTGCCACTTCAGACGTTTGCTCGAGTCTATCCCATTTCCTCAGCACAAGCATCAATCGTACACTTGCTGGCCGGACCAGATATGGTTGCGTATAATCCTTTAACTTCCGGCCAGATAACTCTCACTATAGCTCTTTCTTTCGCACTTCTCCTTGTCGGTACGGTCTTATACTCAAGACTCGGCTGGAAGCTCGAGTAATAAATCAACCTCTATAAAATGAGTGTATATAGCCCTGGCTGATGTCACGAATAGGAGCCAAAAGGATAAATGCTTGTTGAAATCGATGTAGCAATCATTGGCGCTGGGGTGATTGGCCTGGCTACGGCTCGTGAAATCGCACAAGAAAAAAAAGGAGTTTTCGTCTTTGAAAAGAACCGCACCTTTGGGCTCGAGACTAGTAGCAGGAATAGTGAAGTAATTCACGCCGGCATCTACTATCCTGAAGACTCCCTTAAGGCTAAGCTTTGTGTAGAAGGCAAAAGCCTGCTTTACAAGCTTTGTGACAAGCACAATATCGCCTATAAGAAAACTGGCAAGATTATCGTGGCAGCAGATGAAAATGAGATTAGCTGGCTCGAAGAACTTTACGAGCAAGGAAGAAAAAATGGCGTCGATGATTTAGTGCTCCTTTCCCGGACGGAATTGAAGAAACTCGAACCAAACATCGAAGCTAGAGCTGGCCTATTATCCCCATCCAGCGGAATTTTTGATTCCTATACTTTGCTGAAGTTTCTTTACAGCCAAGCGATGGAAAAGGGGGCCAGGTTTGTCTTCGACACCGAGGTGATAGGAATAGAAAGGGCAGGGGCAAAGTACAAAGTTCAAATAAAGGACCGAGATGGGATTTCTGCTTTTATTGCCCATGTTGTCGTGAACTGCGCTGGCTTAAACTCTGACATGATAGCCCAGCTAGCTGGGATAGATATAGCTCAAGCAGGTTACAAGCTTCATTATTGCAAAGGCGAATACTTCAGTCTAAGTTCAAAATATAGAAATGTTGTAAACAGGCTCATCTATCCTGTCCCAGAGCAAGCTGGACATGGAATTCATGTGACCGTGGGGCTCGATGGTAGGGTGCGGCTTGGCCCCAACGCTCGCTATGTTGAAGCAATAGATTATGAGGTTGATGGGACTCAGAAGGAAGTCTTTTATAACTCGGTCAAAAGATTCCTTCCCCATATCGAACTTGAAGATTTAGCCCCCGAATTTGCTGGCATAAGGCCTAAGCTTCAAGGGCCAGGCGAAGCCTTCCGCGATTTTGTCATTGCCTGTGAAGAGAAAGCAAGCCTCCCGAGCTTAATAAATCTAATCGGAATAGAATCCCCGGGTCTCACTGCCTCCCTCGCCATTGCCAGATACGTAGGCAGAATAATGTCATAATTAGAGGTCGCTTTATGAATTGGATAGGTGGTATCTTCAGCAAGGTCAATATAAGTCAGGGCGAGCTAAGAAAAAAACTGGCCGTTATGGTGGAAACCGCCTGTCCGGCCAACGAACCCTCGGCTGTTGCTTATCATCGCTGCATAAGCTTCATCCTTGATGATACGCATGGCCAAGCCCTCGTAAAAGTATCTCTCTCTGTTGAAGGAACACCCCCAGAAGATATTTATACAGATTATCAAAAAAAACTGACATTAATATATGATGGTCATCTTTATAATGCCAAAAACACGGGGCCTAGGCTTTCTCGAGCCCGGCACAGGGTAAATGAAACGGCTGCCGAGTCCTTAGTCCATTTACTGGCAGAACTTCCCGGCAACCTGGAACAAAAGGTCAGGCGGGCATTAATTGGCCTGGATGGCGATTATGCTCTGGCAGTCAGCGATACCGACCAAATAGTGATATCGCGAAATTCTTTAGGTACAAAACCACTTTACTTTGCCGAAAATAATGAGTTCTCCGCCTTCGCTTCTAACAAGAAACCGCTGTGGAAGATAGGCTTAGGTGAAGTCAGGCCTCTCAGGGCCAGCATGCTCGCCATTTTTGACTCCCGTGGGATCAGGCTAAAGGAGGCTTCACCTCTCGCCAAAAAAGAAATCAATATAAAGAGCATGGCACGGGCTATGGACAAGTATGAACAGGCACTCTACTCAGCAATGAGAAAAAGATTAGCCGAGATGAACCATGTACGTAAAGTAGGTGTGCTATTATCGGGTGGTGTGGATAGTTGTCTGATAGCCAATCTAGTACACGATGTTGCTTCTGGTTTGGGAATGGAGGTAATTGCATATACTGCTGGTTTACCTGATTCGTCGGATGTGAACTTCGCTCGGGAATTTGCCAGAGAACTTGGCATAAAGCATAAGATGAAAATATTAAACATTGATAGGGTCGAGGAGTACATTCCCAAAGTCATTGAAGCAATTGAGGATAGCGATTTCGTGCAAGTAGAAACTGGCATCGGCATCTATGCTGCAATAGACATGGCTAGCCAGGACCGCACCAGGGTGATTTTCTCTGGACAGGGGCCCGATGAACTATGGGGAGGTTACAACTGGTATCCCAAGGTTTTAGGCAAAGATGGTCGTCAGGAACTTTGCCGCAGAATGTGGGACGATTTCACCAGGGCGGACATAGAGACCTTAGATAGAGAAAATAAGATAGCCATGGCGCATGGTGTCGAGCTGCTCTTCCCTTATTTAGATAACGAGGTAGTAAACGTAGCTATGAGCGTAGCATCTGAATTGAAAGTGACCTCTGAAGAAGACCACCTGGGCAAACATCCACACCGTCAACTAGCTATAAAAATGGGCATTTCTGAGAAATATGCCAATAGAGAAAAGCTTGCTATACAGCATGGCACCGGTATCCATGGCGTATTAGATGATATAGCCAAAAAGAATGGATTTGATCCTGCTCTGGTGAAAGATATCGGCTACAAAAGTGAGGGGATTACCAGCGAGAAAATGGGCAGTTCCGCCAGGTATGGCTATCGCTACACCGGGAAAAAACTCTGGCAAGTGCCGCAACATGTACAGCTTTTTTTGTATGCGCTAGCATATAGGAAAGGCTTGCTTGATAAATCAGTTAGAGATAGGGTAGGGTATTTCATGGAAAAGGCCAGGCTTTCCTCTAGAGTCTTAATATAACGCATGGTATTTATCAAATTTCTGCTGCAAGGCGCTTAAAAGTCGGGCATTTAATTTTTGGCAGGCAACCCTTCCTTAATAGTAGTTGACATAATGTTCCAAGTGCTTGATTTTACACTGGCTTAGCCAGGGGGTGATATTTGCGGTGAGTCTCTTCAGCATACTTATCGGAGGCATGAACATAGCGGGTGGTGGTATCCAGGGATTCATGACCCAGAAGAATTTGAAGAGCTGCCGGATTAGCACCTTTTTCAGCCAGATAAGTAGCGAACCCATGCCTCAGGGAATGTGCTGAAGTGGGGACATTGATCTTTAATTTCTCCCGGTATCTCTTAATTCTATCCTGAAGGTAATTGGTGGAAATCCTTTTCCGTGATTTAGCGACATTTCTGCCGGCATAAGGGATAAAAAGGGCAGGACAATCATCCTGGCGAGTCACTAAATATGCATCCAGGTGCTGTTTAGCCCGTGGAGTTAAGTAAACGAAGCGTTGCTTTCTACCCTTGCCGGTAATGAAAATCCGCCCGGTATCGTCGATTTGACTACGATTTAGATTGCACAGCTCAGAGATGCGCATGCCAGTGGCAAATAGCACTTCCAGCATGGCGCGGTTCCTTAAAGCCGTTTTGACATTTGACTCTAAGGAACTTGGCGCTTCAATCAGTCTAATTAAATCCTCAAGCTCAGCTACTTGGGGATGTTTTTTCCCGGCCTTGGTTAATTTGACCGCTTCGGGTGGCAAGGGGCACTGGTAGTCAAAGTCAATTAAGTAGCGCAGGTAAGCTCTCAGCGCCGACAGCATGCGGTTTATAGAGCGGGAATCAAGCTGTTTTTCGCCTCGCTTTTCCAGATTCGCTGTTTTGCGATCACGCGAAACTAAATACGCTTTGTAGTAGGTGATAGCGCGCTTATCAACCTTATCAAACTCAATGTTGCTTTCATCCAGGAAATTGCTGAAAACATTTAAATCTCTTTCATAGTTGTAAATCGTCTCAGAAGAGTATTTATTGGCCTGTAAATTTAGTAAAAAATCATCACTATGCGGCAGCATCAACTTTATCTCCTTACAGGTTTTAACTGAGTGTAAGGAATAGACCACCCACACACACTATTCGATTCTACCCAACTTTGTCTGTCACGAGTAATCTTACCTTTAACTACTCGTCTATTACCTCAGTTTCAGGCTCCTGCTCAGTACTTCCCACCAGATCTCCGCTATATCCCTTAGCCTACGACATAGTTCTAAGCGAACATCTCTCCAATTCACCCTTTTCCTCATACGTCCAATCATATTCCACACTACACACAATGTCAAAGGAGCGCAACCCTGGAAACCAAGCTACTAGGTGAGACCAGGGAATAATAGAAAGGAGGGAAAGACAGCATGGACTTAATGGCCACCGTCAAAATCAATAGGCAGATACTCAAACTCATTCGAGCCAAGTACGACGAATTTTTCCCGGGAGCCTACTCCTCGGGAGAAGCTCATTACTACCAAAGGCTAAAGCGAGACACAATCCAGGCAGAAGAAGCGCTCAAGCATGGCGGCCTTTCTCTGCCGCCCGATGAGGATGCAGAAGCGGGCGCCCAATAGTATGGACCCAAAAACAGCCCTTTTCGTACTTAGCTTCCTGGAGAAAGAGGACAAGGAATCAGGCCGGGTGAAGTACGCCGAAGCTGAACAGCTAGGCATCGAAGCCCTGGAGCGTGAGCTCACATGGCGCTATAACAACCCTAGGCAACCCCGGATGTTGCTTCCAAGTGAAACCACAAACGATGATCCCGGGGATTCGCCCGGGGAAAAAGGAGTTGACATAATGGCAGATATTTGTACACACAAAGACGTTGAAATCTTGACCTATAACATCTGCGAGGACGGCTGGAAGATGCTCCCCGATGTTAAACACTCACTAGAGCAAGCTATAAAGGCGCTTATCCACGTACTCGATGAGCACGATGGACTAATTCCCCCCCATGATCCAACCAAGTCCACTAACAGCCAGGGCGGACCACCAAGCACCGCTGTCTAACTGGCGTTCTGATACAATTGAATAGCGGAGCTGTGCGAGGGCGGCCGAACAGGCAGGGCTGTGCAGCCCGGGCGCCTTGATAATACGGCCTAAAGGCGCCAGACAAAGGCCGTACAGGTAAGCAAGGTTAACAGCCTTAGACATGGCCTTGCGACCGCTAAAGGCTTGGAGTGTCGGAATGGGTGTCCGGCAAGATTAGGGACAGGGATGACAGTCGGGAACGGATACAGTCCCTGCGGGGACGGGGGGAAAACCCCACTATACCCCGGAGGGGCACCCAAGGTGCCCCATTGATGGGTGGTAGATGGGGAAATACCTGTCAAAATTTTTTCATGCCCTCTCTTGCTCATTCTACGATGCGATAATTTGTGGCCACAAAA
>Ga0307429_1000197_pt1 | contig 42466 bp, 72 predicted proteins | sample SalMarWE160230MG_FD_202151 | JGI IMG/M metagenome (GOLD analysis project Ga0307429, IMG submission 202151) | Salt marsh sediment microbial communities from the Plum Island Ecosystem LTER, Massachusetts, United States - WE1603-230 | ecosystem: Environmental > Aquatic > Marine > Intertidal zone >... | reverse complement strand
CTTCACATAGCCATCACCATCACTCTCATACACATAATTGCCAGAGACAGCAACACCATAAATAGAAGACCCCAAGTCATCACTGGTGGCAACTGTTGTCATTGTTTCTACAATTTCAAAATCAATCGCATTTGTCCCATAACTCGCCCCGCCTGCCAAAGTCCAATCATCTACATTTCCCGTAAAATCGGGATTGGTCAGTTTTTCCGCAATACTACCCTCTAATTCAAATTGCAATCTATCGCTTTCGTCTAATAAATCACAATAAAGAGGGTCTATTTCACCCGTAAGAGCATTATCTGCTAAAGTCAATGTAAGCGGTTCAATTCCTGAAGCCGACTCTAAACGATATAAATATCCCGAATCCCACTGTGCATTTTCTGTCAAAGATACATGGACGGAATCGCCACCTTCTATTTGACTATGTGTATAAGCATCATCCCAATTAGTATTTGGAGTTCCACCGATTAGTGTTGTATCAGCAGTTACAGAATCAAAGGTAACATCTGCGGAAGTGTCTATATTTTGGGGCAAGGATAGGGTTACATCAGAAGTCAATAATTTATCAGTCCCGCCTGTTACTGTAACTTGATTAGCAGTGCCTAATAGGTCGGCAGTAGTAACAGAAACAGTCGCATTACTTGTTAGTAACTTATTTGTCCCGCCCGTAACGACTATCGGGGAAGTGCCTGCTAAAGTGCCTGTGGTAATAGAAGCCGTATTACTTGAGAATACTAACGGTGCAGTCCAAGTATCTACACGCTTATCATAGGCGTCATCCCAGTTAGCAATCTGCGTATCTGTAATATCTGTAATTTCACCAGAAGCAGTTACCCATTCATAGCCGTTATTATCGGCATTATTTCTTAAAAACTGTAACGCATCGCCATAATCTATAAACCCGTTCTCGGTTACTATTCTACCTTCGTCAGGCGTCCATGCACCCACGCTAACTGTGGATAGAAGCAATAGTGTAAAAATAAGTAGTTTTTTATAATTTTGGTAAAACATTTTTTATCCTTCTTGTTGGACTTTTATAACCAAATTTATCAAGTGTATCATCTAAAATAGAATTTTTAATAGCGATTATTCTATCTTTTTTATCCTCATCTGATAATCTTTTATAACTATTCTTTGAAATTTCTCTATCAAGTTCAATCTTAAACTTACCGCCAAAATATAAAATCATTTCTCTAAACTTTACTTCACCTAATTGTTCCTGCATTTTTTTTACTCTTGTGCTTGTCTTGGTAATATCACTTAAACTTGGTAGTTCACCCTGTTCTAATAATCGTTCAAGTTCGTTATAAGTAGGGTCGTCTCTGGTGGTTTTAACTCTTGCACCGAACAATAAATCGCTTAAAAAGGGTTGTGTTTGCACATTTTCACCAAAATTATTTATCCGTTCTGGTAGAGTCTCCCTTAGTTTTGGTAGTTTAGCAGTTATCTTTCCAAGTCCTTTTGCTTCCCTTTCAGACTCGTCAATCGCCTTCGCAAAATCACCAAGTATTGAGGGTATAAACCTTGAAGACATAAAGTCCATAGTCCCATTATAGAAATTATCTACTAAAGATTTAGTATCTTTTTTGTTTGTAACTTGTTTCCAAGAACTATCCATAAACTCTGCTAAATTTTGAAAACCAGGGAAGGTCATTATCTGCCTACCCACTGCTAAACTATATTGATAAAGTTTATTTATAGGCGTATCACCATATTTCCTTGCATGAATATATGCTTTAAGTGGTGCTCCAAACGCTCCAAAATAGTCAAACGATACCCATTTACTCCCTACTTTTACAGAATTAAAAGGTATATTAAATTGCTTTGCAAAGTTCTTTTCATCTTGGGTTGCCGAGTAATAATCAGGCATATAATCTTGGTCTTTAATCATATTCCCTATAATTGCGGTTATAATAGCACCCATACCTAACCGAGTAAAATATCGTATTCCATCGTGTAAATGTTCTTGACTTACACTGTTTATGTCTCTTGTTTTATATGCTTTATAAATCTCATTTGCACCCTTAAAACCATAACCACCTGACATATCAACGCCAACACCGATAATGTTAGCGGGTGTCTTGACGAATGGTGCTATTGCTTCACCTAATTTATGCGATAGACCAAATATATTTCCGAACTGATTTATAATCTTTCTTGAGGCAATTCCTAAATCAGAAAACTTTGATTTATTTTTCCAAGTATAGAATAATGCTTCTGCTCTTGCTTTAACCCTCAAATCTTGACCAAGTGAAGTCTCTGGTTTTATGTTCATAGCATCTTTCATCAACTCTAAAGCCCGTTGTTGTCTTTCTTTGCCTCTCAATCCTTCTCTACCAGCAATTTTATAACTCTCTAAATTCAAATAATCTGCAAAATGGAATGACTCTGCAAAAATATCGGGAACACCTTGCCCATATCTAAAAGAGTAAGTCTCCATAAACCTACCATATTTTCTAATCAATCCACCACCTTGAGAATGGGTTATGGTTTCTCCCCTAACCACATAATCTCCAACAACATCGTCTAATATAATTAAATCAGTTCCAGTTTTAGTATAAAGTTTAGTGTTGTGTTTTGTAAAATCTATAACTTCTTTTGTGTTGGGTGCATTAAATTGTAATCCCAATAATCTTCTTTCCAATACTCCTTCAGCACCCCAAAGGGTGTTGCTTTCTATATTTAATAATGGGGTCTTCAAATTAAATAACATTGAACCCCTACCGATAACTCCTACTGCCACATCAAGATTAGAACGTGGGTTTATGTAATTCAACCAATCAACAAGTTCATGTCTCTTTTTGAAATACTCTATATCTGGGTTACCCCATTTGTCAGTTTTAGTTCGTAACAACTTTAAGTCTTTAGAAAATTCCATAATCTTACCCATTTCTTGGTCTGTAATCTTTGCTTCTTGTCTTACTTTTTCCATAATTTTATCATTGACTTTTACTTTAGATAATGGGTCTTGGTAGTTTTTCTTGAGTGCTTGATTGGTTCTTATCTTTAATAGTTCTTGTGCTATAGGGAATACATCGTCTTGGTCATATAATGCCTTTAAAACAGAGATTTCCTGTCCTGCTCTTGTTGCTCTTAATGATTGATTCGTAATTAACTCATTGGTCAATTTAATATCGTTATTCTGGACTGCTTTCTCTATTGCCTTATTTGTGATAGAAGATTGTGTAATACCCTCTGGTGGTGCAATTTCTCCTCGTGCTACTTTTAATATTTCATTAGGGTAAGAATTAGCAAACTTATCTGCCCTTGCCATGTCTTCTGCATATTTCATTCTTTGATATTCAGGCACATCTTTGGCGAGAGTATCAAGATTTTTCATATAGTTTGTATATGCCCGACTTTCTCGTATCTTGCCTGTTGTTTCTGCTACGGGTTCTGGTAATCCTGTTGTTATCCCCTTCCCTTCCATAGATTTTGGAACTTGTGCGAGAATGTCGGGTTTAACTTCAGGTGTGAGTTTTATAGGATGGGCAGGTTGTGTAACTTTAACAGGCAATCCACCCGTTTTAACTGGAACAGTAGTGGGTTTTGTAGTAATAGGTTCTGTGGATATTCGTTTGCCCAATTCTTTGGTAAATAATTCAGGTCTTATGCGTGTTGCTTCGCCTAAACTTATATCGCCTCTTTTGACTGCTTTTAATATTTGTTCATTCGTAGCCAATGCGGGTGCTTTTGTAAGCATTCCCTTCAATGCTGTTCTATAAGCAGAGACAAAACCTTTACCGATTGGAGTAGTGATAAATGATTTAACTTGGGGGATGTCCAATATTTTTCCAGCAACAAGCATAATTTCTGCGTCTAATGGGGAAATTTCTGCTGTCACGCTTATGGTTTTTGGAAGAACATAATTTTTTAATAATTTTCCAAAAGTATCTACATGCTCAAGATTGCCTTGTTCAATTTCTTTGAGGACTTTATCAGCCCGTTCTCCCCATGTATGCCCAGTTAATGTCTTTGTATAAGGTTGAGTAAAAACAGTCCAGTAATCTTTTGCAAAATCTTTAATAGGAGATTTCTTTTCTGGTTCTGCTGGTAAGGGTTCTACTAATAAATCTCTTGGTTCTTTAGGGGCTAATAAATCTATCGGTTCTCTTGATAGTAAGTCCTTTGGTTTTCTCTCCAGTAAATCTATCGGCATACATTACCTCAATCGGCTTAATACTTCTTCTCTTGTTAGATTGTGTTTCTTCATAGTGAATATTATATCTTCTTCGGTAACACCCTCTGGTATAATTTGTGAGGTATCCGTAGTGTCTAAAACTCCCGATACGGTTGTCTTAACTATTTCAAGAGTTACATCTTCGGGTTTAGTTATTTGACCCCTACTATTTTTAACTGCTGGAGTAACTTTTGTTCGTAGTGTCAACCGAATAGGCATATTATTCTGTTCATAGATTTTATTTATTACACTAATATCTTGTGATACTTCGGTTTTTTGTTCTATAGAAATATCTTTAGAATCCCCATCTTTTTCAAACCATTTCTGTTGTATAGTTTCTATTATGGTATTTTGTTTTGAGAGTTCCTCTTGTGTAATAGATTGTTTTTCTTCCCAACCACCCGTCTCGTTTTGTCGCCATTCCATACCCGCTCTTGCTGGTATAGTAGGTTTGGCTTCAAACCCTTTTACTTTGACTTTGGTTAATTTACCTGTATTTACAAATTCTGTCTGTTGTTCTTCTGTAAGTGTTTTAGCCCAAGTAGGATAATCTGTAAGATATTGCTGTCTTGTTGTAGGTGTGTTGACTTTAGGATAAGTATTGTCTATGGTAGTAGTCTCTGGCTTTTCTGGTATTCCACCAACATACTCCATAAGTTTTAGGGCTGTCTGCGGGTCTCGTGTCATTAACGAACCAAACGCCTTATCAGTCACTAAGTCCTTTAACATCTGTTGCTTATCTTTAGGTGCTTGTGTTACTTGCGGGGTTACTTGCGGAATACCACCACCAACCCCAAAGCTTGGTGCGACAGTAGGCATAACATTCATACCTGTAACTTGCGGAGCAGTAGTATTTTGTAACGAGTTCATAAGTAGTTCTTTAATAAGATTATTCTTTTGTATCTCTTGGAATTGGTTTATCCCCTGACTACCAAGATTACCTATATTACCTAACATAAATGGATTCATAATTACCCCCTAAGTTATATAAGTCGGGTTAGAAATTGGCGTAGTAGTAGGTGTAGTTGTTGGACTTAACAACTTCAACATCAACGCTTGTAAACTTGTGCTTGCTAAATTATTCATTCCCTGTGCTGCATAGTTATATGGTTGTGCGTTTTGCTGACCTTGCTGTTGATATAATGGTGCTACATTCGCACCTGCGTTGATACCTGAATTTAAGTAATTCTGCATACCTGCTACTGATTGAGATATAGGATATTGTTTCGCCTGTTCTAAATTAAGAGCCGAACTTAACGCACCTTGTCCCATACCACTTACTCCCTGTTGACCCTGTAAAAATGCCTGTAATGCGTTCATTCTGCGGGCATCTTCGTTGGTAGCATAGTCTTTAGTAAATGACTCCAATCCTTCTCCAACTAACCCAACCCCAAATGGTGAAGTGCCAAGTCCTGCGGCAGACGCTTGAGAGCCGATATTTTGTCTTAATTTACCTGAATAATAATCGTATATGTCGCCCTGCGGTTTGAAAGATTCCGTTAGAAAAGTATTTAAAAGATTGTTATAATTGCTACCCTGACCCATACCCGAATATTGTCCCATTAACTGATTAACTATACCCTGATACTCAGCAGGCATTTGATAGTTCTGTTGTTTCTGTAGCAACTCGTAAAGCATTTTGTCTATGTCAGAGGTGTATTGAGGTTGATACATAGCGTCAATAGCGTTCTGAGTGCCTTGCGATTGCTGATTTTGACCTTGTTGCGACATTTGACCACCCAACCAACTACTTACAGCAGGGATAACGTATGGAAGTGCTTGCATAATTGCGTCTCCTTATTCTATACTCATTTTTAATAATTTCTTTATCGGTTTGAACTTAAAAATTCTTGTTTTCTTTTCCCATTTATTAGTATCTATATTTTCCATTCCGTATAAGACCTTGAATTGTCTTTGTTTAACCCAAGCAACTGCCATCTCGGCTAAGGTCTGGGCTATATTAGTGAACTTCCTATACTCTGGAAGTATAAAAAACGTATCAAACATAGCCGATTTAATGCCTTCAATGTTATACGCCTGACCTACTATAACTATTCCGACTATCTTCTTAGACCGCATCGCACATAGATAGAAATGGTCTGGGTATTTTAAGGTATTCATCTTCTCAATCGTATCCAACGACCAGTTTCCTAAGTGCTTTTCGGTCATAACACTGCCCTCTACTTCCTTGAGTGCCTTACGATAGACTGAAACAAAGCGTGGTAGTAAATATATATTCAAGAGACAATAACTTATACCCTTAGACCTAAGTTTATTCATCGTTTTCTCAAAACTTTTTACCCCTTAAATGTTTAGGTGCTTTTACTTTTCCTATTAGCTTAAATCCGTGCGAAAACGCTTCGTGCATTTTCATACCTTTTTCTCGTGCTCCTGCCGAATCGTAACAATAGCTTTTCCCTGTGTTTTTGTTTGTCATACAATATTTACCTTTTCTTTCCGATAATATATAAGGCATATTTAATCCGTTATTACAACTTCTTGAGTAGTTATCCCAGAATAAAGTCTGAAATTTTTCACAAAAACACTATAACCCCCAGCAATATGAACCATATAATATAACTGACATAAATCACCAGAACTCCAACCATCAATATCCTCGCTTTCTGTTACATAAGTTTGAGAAGATGTTGTTTGTTCGGTTCCTACAGCTACCCCATTGCGATATATCCTTCCATATACAGCGCCACTAACAGAAGATTTTAAATCAAATTTAATTCTTAATGTTCCACCTCTGGAAATTCTAATTTCCTTAACTTTGGTATATGATGTTCCAGTTTTAGATTGTTCAGTATCAGCAGAAATCATTAAATTATCGCCTGCGGTGTATGTTTCTAATTTAGACACAGTAACAGCTCCGTCTGCAATTTTATCTTCTGTAACAGCACTATCAGCAATCTTATTTTCGGTAATAGCATCAGTATCTACCTTATCTTCTTCTACCGCATAGTCGGCTATTTTATAAGTCGTTATCGCATCAGTATCTATTCTATCTTCCTCTACCCAATAATCTGCTTCTATTGCAGTAATATCTGTATCGTGTTGTGCTATATCTAATACATTTGTTGCTACCTGTGTCTGTGTCCCCTCAATATCTAAGGCGATTATTCTATTGGCTTCGTTGTAGAGAATATCAAAGTTATCGTTCATGTATGAAGAATAAATTACAGTCCCAGCAGAAAAAGTATATGGTTTTGTTATGGAACTACTAACTTCCATAATTGTAGAACCGATTAAAACACCAACTAAAAATCCTGCAAATAATTGTAATAGCTTCTTCATGTTTCCTCCTATAAAATTCTATTAGTTTTTAGATACCCCAAAAGCCCGTTTCTATATAGAATGTTAGTCAAACTCTGTTCATCAAGTTGGAATGAGATAAAATTACCCCTATCTGTAGGTCTGCAAAAGTCCCTATAAGTTTTCCAAATATTACCTGCATAGAATTTAGCCACATCCCATTTTGCAACATCCCATAGGTCTGCTGATACGACTACTTGCAACTGCTTAGTATTAGTGATATTGCCTTGATTTATATCGTATTTAACATTTATTGAAGCGTTTCCGTCTGCGGCTAAGTTAAACCCAAACCTCTTAAAAATTTTAGTCGTATATTCCGAATCATCTCCTGTATAGAATCTGGTTTGTAATTGAGTCGGTATGGTAACTAAATTATCGTTTCTTGTGGATTGGTTAAGTTTCCATATCTTACCGTCAGTCGCAGAGCCAGCATAGATAGTATTTCCATCAACAAAGTAACAACCAATCGCAAGTCCCGAATGGTCGCCATACCAACCGATATTTTCAAGTCCATATCTGGTATCTAACCAATATTCTCTGTCATTATTAGAACTACCGCTCAAAGGGTATGCTATTCTATAGAACCCGTCAAAAAAACAAGCTGCTGAAGTCCTATAAACCGTGCTTGAACCTTGAGATATATGAGTCCCATCCCAAACTGGTTTAATAGTATTGCCTATTTCTAAAGGTTCGCCTTTACCAGTAAAGAGCATAATAGAATCTCTACTACGATACATTAGACCTAACGGAGTATTGACTATTGACTTCGCATCCCAGCAACCGCCTTGTCCTGAATATTGTTCCCTTGCTATAGGTTTAGTAGTAAAAGTAACCCCAAACAAAGCGTCTTTATGTATAATCATCATTAAATCTGAAATCGTTTCTGTGGCTGTGGTAAAAGTAAGTGGTGCAAGTCCCATTAAAGGGTCTTGTTTGGGTGCAGTCTTGATAATCATAGAATCTAAATAAGTTGTAGGGTCTAAATTATTAGAAATATAAGTCCACCATTGACCGCTACTTAATACAGTAGCCCAAAGTCGGTCTTTGAACGAAGCAATATGCGTAGGGTTAAGTGGTATATTTGTCCCAGTTAGGTCTGCTTTACTTTCTCCGTCATCAGTTACTTGTAATGGTTTACCGCTACTGGCGATGTATAACTTATTTATCATAACTACCAAATCGTAGTTATTATTAGCGGCTAATGCAGTCCCGCCAGTCATCTCTGTAAAAGCCGCACCGTTTTTAGAATAAAAGACCTTATCTGCGGCATCAAAATTAGCCACTGCTATTAAATAAGTATCTGAACCTACAACTAATTTATTGATAGAATCTATTGAGTTAGCATCTTCTATTTCCAAGTGTAGAATAGAACCAGGTTTCTTTTGTAGGATTTTTCTTGCGATAGGAACTAAATTGCAAGTCCTTACTGTCTGCCCTTGACCTATTTCTAATGGTGCGACCAATAAATTATTACCATCAGAAAAAGTGGGCAAATTATAATATTCCACACTACCCCCTATATGAAGTTCTTCGGATGAGGTTGATGCGTCTTGTGGTCTAATGGTATAGCATCACCCGACACCCCTTCATCCACTGAGCCACGCCTAAAATCCGCCAACATTCGTTTTAACTTACTTTCTTCTATATTCGTTTCTAATCTATCGTATTGTAATGCCGCAATAGAAGCCACTTGTTCTATGAGTTTATCTGGGAAGTCAACTTCTACATTATTAGCAACCTCTGCGTCAGTATAGAGAGAATAATAAACATACTCTACCGTATAAACCTTATCTGCCGAGAAATAGAACCTAAATTCACTACCAAACGCACAACCCATGTAAGGTAGTCCTTCTGTAGTTAAATCAGTAATCTGGTCAAATTTAGACCTATCAACAACCTCTATGTCGTGCCTCTTGCCATCTGGGTCTATAAATACTATAGAAATCATCTTCCTATAGTCATCTTCTAAATCAAACGAATTATCTCCAACAGCTAAAGTAACTGTATCAGCTTCCTTACGCATAAAAGTAAAATCGTATTTTCTAACGATATCTTTAAGCCAAAGTGCAACTTCACTTTCTGCGTGGGCTTTTATAACAGGGTCAGCCGCATTTATGCGGTCAAGGGCTATATCTACTATATCTCCGATTACCATAGTAACTCCTAATCATTAGTTTTCGGTTTTACTCCATTTCCTATATCTTTAGCAACTTGTTTTACCATCTGTTCTTTCTTTTGCATCTCCAAAAACTTCTTTTGTATTTCACCCATCCGTTTATCAAAGGCAAGAGATATTTTATTTATCTCGTTATAGAAATCTTCTGTAGTAGCACCCTCTGGGAGATTAGTGGAAACACCGTAACTCTCTTGCACCATAGGAAGTGTTCTCTGAACAGTCAACATATACTTCATTTTCTTTTTAAACACGGTATTTGCCCTCCTGTATCCCACCCTTGCCTACTGAAACAAATGGTGAAGTTCTTGAGTGGTTTTTAGGGGTTTTTTCCCGTATATTATTAGACTCTGCGGCATCAGAAATAGACCTTAATGTCCGAGCCAACTTTAATGGAACAGTAATATGTCCGATATATTTAGTAGAGTTTATGGTTATCTGTCTTGGAAGATAGATAGCAACTAATTCCTCTGTCTTTACATCAGGTGGTGTAGGTTCGGGTGGTGTAGGTTCTTTTGTTGCCAAATAAACCTTACAAGTCCTCTGGTGAACCGATAGGTTCTTAAATTCTCTGCCACATACACATTTTTTCATAAATCCTCCTTGTTTAACGCCTTGATTAGGCGAGGTTTAATTAACGACTTCTGTTTTGCTGGTTAGCATTAGAATCTAACCGTCTTAAAGTCCTTGCTATCTTTAGCGGAACTATAACCGTTCCATGATATGGTGTTCTATTGATAGTAATTCTATGTTTCAAAACTACCTTAACCATATCTTCTTTCTTTTTTCTTTTCTTTTTTCTTGCCATTGTTATCTCCTTAAAAGTTTCTTTTTAACCCTGTGCCTCTTTTCGGTAATTTAGTCCCAGGGTGTAATCTTTTATGTCTCGCCCTACGCTGTGCGTTAGTTCTTGGCTTTCCGCCCCTTCTTGCACCAGCCGACATTATTCTTCCCCCTTAATGATAAACTTCTCGTATAGACTTAACTGCTCGGGAAGTAGTTTTTCTTTTCTATCTAATTCTTTAAGAGCATCAACTATCCATTTTTCTGCTACTTCACCAAAAGTAACTTCTTTTACAACTACATCCCAGTTAGCAATTACACTACCATTTTCGGCTGGTTGCATATCAAGTAGTTTAGTTTCTTCTTCTGTAAGAGCTAACTGGTTTTTAATATCGTTCAGTATTTTCCAATTAGCAAAACTTGTCTCTTTAGGAAGCAGCATACCAGCTACTAACCTTTCTAAGAGATTTAGCTCTACTTTTACAGGCACATACTCTGCACTTACTACTGAAGCCACTAAACACAAAACTACTACCAACCCGAACATCTTTAAATGCTTCATACTACCTCCTTGTTTAACGCCTTTTAGGCGATTGTGGGGGCTGTTTTCATAGGCACAGCCCCCTTAAAGCCATAAACCCATAGTGGGTTTTTTATCCACCAAAGTTCTGTGCTGTATGGCACGGGATGTAGTAATATGTCCCACCAATGTTTATTCTTATAGAATGTGTGGAGTTTATGTCTGTAATCGCTGATGCCTGAACTATATGGTCTGTATCAATAGATGTTCCGCTAATTGTGAATAGTGCCGCTTTAGTGTCCCATTCTGCAACATCAGCACCATACGCCTCAAACTTCATATAGGCACAAGGTATTGCCGCATTGCCGTGCATCACCAAACTAGGTCCACCAGCATCAACATCAATAACAAACGCATGGTATGAACCGCCTGTATGAGTGGTATTTGGTAAGACAAACTCAACATTCAAAGCACTATTTCCACCTGTTGGGGCTTCAAAGGTTGCACAGTCCAACTTAACATACATTGCACCATGACCTGCTCCTGCGGCACCAACTGTGTTTTGAACCCATAACGCCCAATGACCACCTGTAGTTTCTGCTGTATTTGTATGGTAGATTCTATTTGCAGCAAGAAATCCTGCCGCATCAGGTGATGTCGTATGGACTTCGATTGCGTGGTTAGCATCAGTTGTAAGAACCATTGGTGTTCCACTAACACCCAAACCAAGACCATCCTGCATCTGACTCAATACCAAATAACGTGCAGTTTTGCCAATATTCACACGAGCCGTTTGTTTTGTGAGAGATACTAAATGGTCGGCTGCTGCTGTAAATCCATTCATATAAAACAGATACCCATAGTCGTCTATATGTTCAGCCGCTCCACCCCATGTCTCATATTTAGTGAATGAAGTTGGAATGTTTACTGACATAGATGGTGCAAAATTGGCTCCACTTTCAGCAAGTGTCAAAACAGCTACATGATATTCACCGCCATTTTGAGTTGCGTTAGGAAGCAGAATCTCGCCATAAAGAGCGTTTGCTCCACCAAGAGATGCATTATAGGTAGACATATCTACTCTTGACATAACACCCATAGCCCCAGAAATAGCATCTGCTCCAACTGTAGTGCATACCCAAACAGCTCCAAGTGCTCCACCACCAGCCGTGTTAGTATGAGTAATATCAACTGCATAATTCGTGCCAGATGTAATTGATGTAGAAGCATTAATGTCAAGACTTCTTATTCCTGCTGTAGCAGCAACTTGAGTTATATCAATTTCTTCTGTAAATGTTCCCGTAGTCCCACTTACACCAGCATCACTTGCTACTGTTGAAGCAGTAAATGCTCCATCAACATCAACTGAAGCTCCCGAAAAATTAATACTACCAGAAGCATTGAAGGTGATTATTTCGTTGGATGTTATCCCAATATAATCGCCATCGCCAAGAACAAACCCTGTTGAAGCGGTGATTGTAGTCCCGCTTACAGTCGTATCAGAAGCAACTGAATTAGCCGTGAAAGCACCAACTACATCTACATCGTTGTCAAAGTCAAACCTATCTTCATCTTCCATGTATGTAATTGAACCCTGTGCAGTTACAGCATCAAATGCAAGAACCACATCTGCATCTGTCAGCACATTACCGAAAGTAGCAGCCGCAGCATTGTTCAAGAAAGTTGCCTCTCCACCTACAAACAACTTCTTTTCAATACCAACACCACCAGCAGTTGTAATAGAGCCAACAGTTGTGCCTGTAGATTCTGTGGTATTAGAAATGTCTATCAAACCAGCAAAGGAAAGTTCATTTTCCGCGTCTGATAGAAGTATATATCTTGTCGTTGCCTGCAAAGCACCTAAAGCAATCTTTAGTGTGTTTGAATCAGCCGACAAGAGATGCCCCGCACCAGCAGCTTGTCCTGCATCTATGTGCATCAGAACCCAATGGTCTTCTATCTCGGTATCTGTTGCCCCAGATGAGTTAAGATAGATAAAACTTCCATACTGTCCGCCATCATACCCAGTAGCAGGCGCAGTTGCCTCTAATTCAAGCAGTGTATAAGCACCCCTACCAGCACCTGCTGGCAAATAACCTTCAATACATAGACCAGAAAGTAGTCCTGTAGAACCACCCGAAGTCTTTGCGTCAAAAGATACTTTTAAGGCATTTGCCCAACCACCAAGCAATACATCGGTTTCCATATTTATACGAACCCTGCCACCAACCTGTCCTGCACCAGTTAAAATATTGTTTATCATAACTGGCTCGTAAGAAGTAGAACCGTCAGTTGAAGCACAAGTTGTATAAATTGACAATGCTTTTGTCCCGTTGTAAGTAAGTTCCATTGGTGCAGTTGCATTACCGAAAGCATTTGTTGATAAATACAATGCTCTCTTATCAACAGGCGTCAAAACATCAGTAGTGGAAGTTTGAACTACATATAAAGGTATTGAACCTACCGTGAAGCCAGTCGTATTATCTGAAACTGCTCCAATAGGTGATACTTCAATATAGTTCCTTGAACTCGCAGTCAACAGCGTAGAACCATCCGCTACCGTAATAACTAAATTACCTATCCTTAAATTCCCGCCTTTGTAGTAGAAATATAACCCAGTTGTATTAGCCGAGTCAAAATCAAACGCATCTATAGTCTGTTCGTTAGATGTAGTTACAGCAGGAAGATAAGGACTACCAATAGCCATTATTAGGGCTATCAGTAAAAGTATTGTAAACTTTTTCATTTTGTTCTCCTTTTTTATGGGGGAGTAAGGAGTGGTATCACCACCCCTTACGTTCCCCCAATTATCTTCCTTTAAAAGTTTGAAGTGCATTCTATGCATCTCATAAAGTCGTTATTCAAAATAACACCTTTGAAAAACGCTTTCCAACCAGTCATCCTGAACTGCATTAACGGGTTAGATGAGTCGGGTGTATTCGGAGTTACATATCTTTCTATATTTGTAAGTTCTGTTACCCCAAAAGCACCTTTACCGAATATCCATACTTTATAAACTGTAACACCAGAAGCGGGTGCTATAGGTGCAGCAACTCCTGTTCCTACCGCAGAAACGGTAACTACATCAGAAGCTACTTGGTCTGTCAAAGTTGTTAGTTTAGCTAATCCAGTTAGACCAACATAAATGTCATAGGTATAGTCGTCATCATCAGGCATTGTTACATCCATACTCTTACTAACTGTAGGAGTATTTGTGGCGATAATAGAAACCTTCTCGTCAAACCCAGTAACTTTATTCCTACCAACTACAACTATGTCGTGAGATGCGGCAGTTAAAGAACCAGCAACTCCATCATTATCAACTACTGTAACCGCAGCCATACTGATATATTTCTGCATGAAGTTGCTTCTTACCCACCTAACGCCCATCCATTTACCTATTTCAGCTTTTTGAAGTGCTACCATATTTGAATATTTACTTGCGTCTATAAAACCATTAGTTGCAGTATCATTGATAACATCGCCTTCAACAGATACAGGCATAATCCCAAAATAACTATCACCATCAAATTCCATAGCACCATTATTCCTAAGATTAACAGTAGCCATTAGAATTTCGTCTCTGGCGATAATATCAGTTGCCGCAACGATATCGTCTCTGGAATCATTAGCTGTTGGTGTATCTGCATCTGCATACTGAATGTTTGTAGCCGCATTCAAAGCAATCTGAATCTCTCTTTCAAGAGTTTCGGCAGATTGTTTGGCTAACAAATCGTTAGCTATGTTCATAACAGGATGAGAAATTGTCAACTCCGCAACATCAGTAATCTTAACAACATCGCCCCATTGGTCTGCAATAGCCGTAACTTGTGAAATGGACATTGTTGAACCACTTGGAGGTGTTCCTTCTGTTAAGACACTTTGAGGCAGATTTAATCTCTCATACTTTGTAATCTTAAATGTCTTACCTTCGCCTTTACCTATAGGAAATTTATCTGCAATCTGATAAAAACGTAGATGTTTCTGTGCCAACTCAAGCGTTCTTTTAGCTAAATACGCTCTAATATCAGAAGATAAATCCGAATAGGCAGTTTGATTATCATAAACTCCCATTGTTTACTCCTTAGAATTTTACATCTTTTAACTTTTCTCCTAATTCTTCAGTAGTTTTGGGAGTAGTTTGCGTTTCCTTGACTGTAGTCTTGGTCTCTGGCATTGGAGTAGTCTCTTCTTCCTTCTTTTCAGGTTCTTCTTTCTCTTGACCTTTTTCCTGACCCTTTAAAAAGAAATAAATTTCCTTACGAGAATAAACTACACCTTTTTGAGTTGCATAGTCTTTCCGTAATTTTTCTACTTCTTTCTCTTTCTTGGCATAATCTTTCTGATTTATGTTTGGGTCAAGTCTAACTTCAATCTTATCCTGATTATCGAAGTTAGCCGCTAAAGCACCACCCAATTCTTTTATCTGTTTCTGAACCTTTTTAATGTTAGGGTCTAAATCAGGGTCATCAACTTCCTCTTTGGGTTTGTTGATTATGTTCTGAACAGTTTGAGTTAAAGCACCTAACTGCTCGGTCAATTCTTTCTTTTCAGAAGAAAGTTCACTAATCCTTGCCTTTAACGCCTTTTCACTATCCGTTTCAACTACTTTTGTCTCTGTGGATGTTGCAGAGGCTTCCTTTTTTACATCCTTTTTTTCCTCAGTCATACTACCTCCTATAGTTTTACGCCTTCTGTTAGGCGGGTTTTAAATCTTCCCATAAAATTCTTATCTTGTGATACTTTATTTAAATTATCTATACTACTTCTGTAACCCTTCGCTAAGATATCGGGTAAATGTTGTAACTTCTCCAATGCTTCTAAAAGCTTTTCCATACTCAAAAGATTAGTTACAAACTCTTGAGGCGGGACTTTAGTAATCTGTTCTTTACGATATTTTTCCATTTCCTTTCTCAAAAGAATTTTCTTTTCTTCTATGACTTCTACAATCTCTTTCCAAAAGATAGTTTCGCTGCCTGCGACTAAGATACCTAATTTAGTATCTAAGGCGTCTATAAGTTCTTTCTTCTTTGCCTCATCTTCGGGCTTCTCTATTGAAATGTTCTGCAAAAAAGATTCATAGTCCATTACATACCACCTCTTGTATTTTGCACAACTTGTCCCATAGTAGCTGGAACTTGTGCTGATTTAGGCATACCCTGAGTAGCCTGATTTTGACTGACCTGTGCATTGTATTCGGTCATTTTCCTTTTCATCTGTTGTAAATGTTTCTGTGAGTGTCTTACAAAAATATCAAATATAGGTTTATTTTCTTTCACTTCAGGCTTTTCAGATGCTATATTATGAGATATTAAATGTTCCATATCTTTATCAATAACATTGACTTCAACTTCTTTACCCTCAAGCATAAGTTTATTTTCTTCTTCTGGGTCAAGTCCTGAAGCCAACTTATCTTGGACAATTCTATCTACATCTGGCAAATCAAAACCGTGTCTCCAAATATCTTTTAGAATTTGTCCTTTATTTATCGTAAAAGTATCTTCTGGTAACATAGGTATCCTTGAAACTATTTCCATAAACTGTATCATCTGGGCTGACTTGATATGCATATTCATAGACTGTGTAGAACCCAACCACTTGAAGTCGTAGCCAAAACTCCAAAGTCCTTTCTTGCGACTGCCAAGTCGTTGAATATCAAACGCTTTCTTACCGAGAATTGCCTTTAGTTCGTCTTTAGTTAGATACTGCTGGTTCAAGTCATACACTCTTTGTAGAAATGGTTTCATTAAGGTTTCTTCTAAATCGGATACCGTAGAACCTATGAATACTCCCAAAAGTTGTGAATATGTTGCTATTTCCGTAGCAGTTACCCGTTTAGAAGTCATAGGTGTCATAGCACCGATATTGGTCATCTCCTGAAGTATGAATTTCAACTGATTTACTAATGCAAGTCCAGAAGCCAACACATCGGGTGGTCTGTCAAACTGAACTTGATTAGGGTCGGGCATATCCCATTTCGCACCACGTTTCATTATTAGTCCTTGTGGATTATTGACCCCTGAAATATCGCCCTTGACTATTGGGTTTAAAATCCACATAGCATCGTCTAAGACTACGTTAGTAGTATCATTTAAGAGATACTGAAGCCTTTGTCCGACTTCATAGATACTATGTCCGTAGATATTGTTAGGTTCTTTAATCTGTTGCGTTCCTAAATATGGTTTATAAGGATTACCCTGACAATCTTTTAACTCATTTGGCGAAATCTGTAGGACTATTCTATGTTCTGGCGACCAAGTAATGACTACATCTTTATATTCGCCTTCTTCGATTACTTCGCCTTTATCATTTTTCTTATCAATCTTAAAGGTCGTATAGGACTCTACTATGTCATAAATAGGAAGGTCTTTGAATCTATCTTTAGTAATCTGAAAGTTTTGGTCGGATTCTAATTTAGTATGTGGAGTATTAACGTTTTTAGCCAAAAGTTCGTCTACTCTTTTAGAATCGTATTTTTTGTCTTTAAGTCTAATAAGTTCAAACTTATCCACAGTCAGTTTCTCAAATGTGATTAACGCTTCTTCAATATCATCCACAGTTTCGGGATAAATATAGAAATTCTTTCTCCAATCCAAGACCGTAAAGTTAGGAACTCGTTTGTAAGAGTCAAAGAAAGTCTTTATGAATGTAGAACCAGACCAGATATAATATCTTAATAATGGTTTTATTTTTGTCTTGATACGGATTTTTTCTAATTGTGCTTTTTGAAGTATGTCAACTGCTTCGGCAAAAGAATCTGGAGTGCCTGGAAGCGGAATAACTCCGAAAGAATCTTCTGTTGGGAATAACTTAGAAGCGATATTATTTACGCCGTCTTCGGTATTCTTGCGTATTACTGGGATATAGACATTAGCATCGCCTTGATAGTATTGAACATCTATCTTACACTGCCACATATTGTAGCACATCTCAAGCCAACTTTCAAAGGTGCTACGACCTTGTGTTACTTTAGTATAGATAGGTTCAACAAATTGTAAAACCGATTCGCAGAGTTTTGAATCGCTTGCGTAGTTTTTCATAGTTTTAATACAAAAAGTGTAAACTTTTCCGCACATGTGCAGTTTAGTTCACGTAGTAAATATACCACACTTTTTGGGCTTGTCAATAGGAAAACAGTAAATAATATTGTAAAAACATTACTGCGGATACTTGACTGGCGAAATATTTCAATCTTTTGGTAAAGAATTACATCTCTTGAACTGTTTCTTGAGTTCTATAGAATTTTCCATAACTGTTTGTAACCGATAAAACATCTGTTTGTTCTTGTTTTTGGGAGTAAAACCGTTCCACCTGTTTTTAGCACACTTACAATATCTATCTCTATCTCTTTTAGGTAGGAGTCCGTCTGATACACCGATTACCTTACAATCCATACATTCTGCACATTTATTCATATTACATCCTTCACTAATTCGGGGTTTTCGTATATGTTGCCGATGATTTCCATATATTCGTGGTTTTTCCAAAAGAAATCTTGCCCCTCAAACCAACCTTCGCCTTTGTCACCTTCATATCTTGGGGCAAAATGCCTTATAACATCCCAAAAATAAGCGTTCCATTCAACGTGCCAAACTCCTTTATGTTTTGGAGTTGTAAAATTTTTATAAGATAAAATATCTCCCTCATAAATCTCTTTCCCCTTACAGTCCTTTAGACCTGTGTATTGCATAGTAATAAAATCTTTATTATTCAAATCGCCAAATAATCCAATATGATATGGCACTAAAATTTCTTCATCATCGTAAAACATTTTATATTTCTCTTCTAATTCATCTTTACCCCATACCCTAAACTTAAACAATCTTTTTACCATAATTATCTCCCCATTCCCTTTAGCGGGTTGGTTGTTGGTTTAACTATTTAGTATTTTAAACGCTTCTTCTTCGGTTTCAACTTCCATATAAAGTGCTAATGGATTACTTGGACTTGGTTTTGGATTCCATAACTTAGGGACTTTAATCTTTTTTATAATTTCTTTTTTTCTCTTCATTGCTTTATAAATACCAGAACGAGTAAGTGGAAATTTAATTTCTTTCCTTTTTATCATATCGTCTATGATTTCTTTATCATTTGGAATTGGTGCTCCCCACACAACTCTAATTTTGTTTTTCATATTACCTCCCTAACCCTCGCAGAGGGTCTGTTGTTGGTTTAAGTTCTATAAACGAACCCATATTAGATACTTGGATTAAATTCTCGTATTTAGGATTATAGACTGTAAAATGACCTATATTATCTAAACAGTCATCACCCAAGTCATTTGGTTTGCCCGATTTCTCATAGTTCCAAGTCTTAAACTCCTCAATCGTATTAACTAAAGTCCTGAAAATAAAGATTTTACGGTTCCTTAAAGCAGATGATACTCTGGAAATTCTGGTGAAGACTTCCGAATAAGGTGCTGGGATTAAAGGAACGATACCGTTATCTCTATATTCACGAATGACTGTCTTTAGATTAGTAGCACTTCGTTTAGAAGCCGACCCGAAGTCTAATAGCGACATTTTAATCTTCTCTTCTTTTGGGGTCATCTGTTTAATCCACCAGCAGTTAGTTTCTCGGTCTTGGTCGGATTTAACATACTCTCGGTAGTAATAGTGGTCGTTTTCGGGGCTAAGTGCTACCCAAAGCACCGCCTCTGGGTGCGTCTGATGTATCCCGTCATCTATAATTCTGAACTTGAACCAATGTTTAGGTATCTCAAACGGGTTTATAAGGTTAATATCATCTTCAAAATCCTTATACACAAGCCCAGCCCGCATTAAGAAGTGTCCGTATAATACTGTATCTAACTCGTCTTTAGAATGGATATGTTTTATCCGCTCTACTTCTTCTAATGGGAGTCCAATATTGTCGTAAATAGACCCAAAGAAACACTCTACTTCGGGGTCTTTATATTGGTTTAAGTAGATTGACTTATACATCCAATTAGAATGTGTATATTTAGGAGTAACACCACCCCACATATCGCCTTTCTGGTCGAAAGTCCGCATCATTACTTCTTTGTAAATATCTTCCATAATATCTTCGTCTAAGTCAGCCCAACGAATAGACGCACCTGAAAATTTCCGAGCACCGCCTCTGGCATCTGCACTCTTGAATGAAATTTTACTACCGTTATCTAATTCGGCTATCCGCTCTCGTTCAAACCATTGTTTTAGATGAGTTCCTAAATATTTCTTATACACAGGTTCTACTACATCTTTAGACTTAGCAAAATCAACTGATACTACCCAACCTTCGTTTGGGACTGAAATCTTCCTATAAGGATGTTCACCACGAGCAAAGCAGCATCCTTCAACCGCTTTAGCAGTGGTCTTACCGAATCGGTTACCTGTAAAGAACCAACGGTTTCGCTTTGGACTTCTATGGAACTTATCTTGAATTGGATTAGGTGTATAGAACGGGAGCGGGTCTTTTTGTTCTTCGTCTCTATACTCTTTGACTACTTTATGTAGTTTTAGTAATGCGCTTAGTTTTTGGTTTGCGGTGGGCATTTTCCCATACCTTATCGTTGAATTTTAATATCTTCAAGTTTTTCGTTTGTAAATGGTATATTTACACCAGTAATTAATAATTTTTTGTGTAAAATAAGAATTTGTTCTGGAGAAAAACCCATCCAAATTTTTTCTTTTTTGTGCTTAGCAAGATATTCAATTACATCTAATTGTTTCTTTTTCATTTCAACTCCTTTCTCGCAAGTGCGCGAAATTCTATTTTGTTATTTTATAACTCTTGAAAAAATGTAAAAATAAAAGGATTATTATAATCCACAGTTCAATATGTATCATTTTCTTTCCCTTTCTTCCAACTCCTTCAATTTTGGTAATCTGTTCTCTTCGGTAGCTTTTTTGATACCTGCTAAGATATCTTTAATCTCTTTTGTAAGTAACGGGTCGGACTTGGCTATACCATTGATTAGGACTAAGATGTTCTGCTTTAACTGTTTCGGGTCGGGCTTTGCTAATCCTTCGGGTTGTAGCGGATACTGATTGCAAGCTATATCTAAAAGTATGGGTAATGCTTGGGTTTTTACATTTAAAGTGGCTTTTTCTATATCTTCGGGCTTCATGCTGTTTAATATGAAAAATACCCTGCTTCGGGCTATCTCTACTAATTTCCTGTCTAATTTAACTGGGTCTTTGATACATTTAATGACCTTCTCTGAACCTATACCACGCTTAGAAAAGACCCTGTCTATAGCCAAATCTATGTTGAAATCGGGAAATTCTTTCTTGATGTCTAATAGCTTGACCTTCAGTAACTCGGCTATCTTGTCCTCTTTGACATATATCTTCTCGTCTGTGCCTACGCCCCTAAAGACTACATTCTTTTTCTTCAAAATCCTATAGACTGTCCTTAAGGGGACTTTTACCTGATGTGAGATTGCCTTTATCTCAAGCCCTTCGTCTTTGTAGAGTCTAAAGATTTCGTCTTGCTTTTCTTGTGCGGTTTCCATTTTTCTTTCTTTTATGCTTATATTATCACAGCTTCTTCGCTTGTCAAGCACCTGATTGCCACTAAAATGGAGAATATTTTTAACGGTGTTTTGTATGTGGGCTACCCTTGACTTGCATAACGGTTTTTGAAAACTGCAAAATCCAGAAAATTATGCAAAATTACACCTCTTATTGCCAACCATATTATAAATCCCATAAAATATCCCCATTTATAGGCTAATTAAGACTGGGATTGAACGACAGTAGTCTGTGGCAAAACCTATCCCTTTTGCCGTCATATGGGCTTCTTTTTATACAGTCCCGAGGGGGTGGGGGGTAGTCCGCATCCCCTATAATGAATAATAATTCGGAAACCATTGTTACGATTGTTTTACGCTGTGTTTGTGCTTGAAGTGTGCCTTGTGCTTGATTATACGAGAATTGAGATAAAAAAGTGTTCAAAAACGTGGCGGGGAGACCAATGTGTGAACTATACTGCACATGTGCGGAAAAGGTAACAGTCAGAGTAAAGCAATCCCTATCCCTTATTCCCGGTCCCTTATCCCTTATTCTCTGGTTGATATCTGTAAGTAATGGGACGGTTAATCATTCTTATTGCTTATGTTAATACTATATATAAATGAGTTTATTAGAGGCGATTTAAGAGGTTTTCTTTAATAGGCGCTTATGATTGGATAGGGTGATTTGTGCTCAAATGATATTTATAGGATATTTTAGGGGGCGGATTTTTGGCTTGAGTATTTATTACTAAAGTGTTTTCTTTAGGCATTTTTAAGGGCTTGATATAATCTGCGTTTCTTATCGGATATAATTTGACCAGTGTTTAATATAAAGTATTTTCTATCTTTAAGTGAATAATCTCCATATACTTTTTTGCGGAGTGCTTTAGCTTTTTTGTTTCGCACAATAGGATTTTATACCAGCGTTTTTAACTGTCAATACTTTTTAGGCGATTTTTGCACGCGTGCGAGAATTATACCCTTTACGCATAGCGAAAAAATATTCTCCGTTTTTTGACTATATTTCTTTGATTTGCTATTGACAATGTAAATTAAAGGTTTATAATGTAGTTATGATAAACGAAAAGGAGGGGAAAGAAATGAAACCCACTTTCAAATTTAATACTTACGGTGTGAAGTCTTCCTGCGACCAGTATAGAAATATAGGCGGGGTTCATTATGCAAATTGGACTGCTGACACGGGAATATTTGAAGAAGAGAAGGGAAAGGCAAAAAAAGCTGGACTGAAATATAAAATCATTAAAGGAGAATTATATCTTGAAGTTAAATAGTTTTATAACTAAAGGAGGGGTTGAAATGCTCAAATATAGTCGTTATCACGAAGGCGGAATAATCACTTGCGATTTTTGTCCGACTTATTCGCATTATGGCTCTGGTAGTTATGATAAGGTTTTACAAGAAATTGAAAAGTTAGGATGGACAACCATAAAAGAAGGGGAAATAATTAAAGATAAATGTCCGTCTTGTAGTAAAATATAGGCAGTATAACCTAAAAGGAGGGGTTATGGGAATTATAGAAAAATTAAAAGAAGAACAACGGGTGTGGGATTTTAAGGAAGAAAATCACGAACACGATTACTTCCATAGAAAATCAATGCCCGAAATTTTGGCTTATAATAAACAATATCGCAAAGAAAATCCCGATAAATATGGCTATAACGATGCTATAAAAAACTATATCATAGACAAAGAAAATATCCCCACAGAATTACATAGTATTCTATCTACACAGGTTTATCTATCTCAAAAAGATTTACAAGAAGAAAAGAAAGCAATTTATACAGAAAAAATGTTACAAGAAGGGTGGCTTCCACTAACAGAAGATATTGTTAAAAAAGCAATAGAAGATAAGAAGAAAATACAATTAAGTGCCTCCCACACTAACGATTGGATGACAATTAAAGTTGATAAAATACTTAAACCTAAATGTTTTAATGGGAAATATGGCTTAATGGAATTAAAAGCAAGAACAAGAGGATATTCACTATATCAATTTGAAAATGCTTTTTGTAAAATTGTTAAATAGTATAACCATATAAAAAGGAGGGTTGGAAAGATGTATAAAGTAAAGACAAGAAATTGGCACGGGGAGGGCTGGGTTTTAAGAATGTTAAATAAAACTTGTCCGTTGGGTGTTAGTAATATCTGGAATGATAAGTTTTACCTTGAGACAAGAAATCCCGTCAAAGCATGGCTTGTATGGGCTTATTTCATGATTTTACGTATATGGTCGGGCGGATGGACTTATATTGTAAGAGATGGGCATGAATTAGGAAGCGGTTATAAATCTATTTATTAAACTTATAAACTATAAAAGGAGGGCGGGGAAAATGTTAATACATAAGGATTTATTAAAGATTAAAGGGATATGTTCAAAGGAAAAATACGGAGCGGAATATAAACATGGTATTTTCCTTGATATTAAAAATAAAAGGTTATTTGCAACAGATGGTCGTATTGTAGTTGAGACAGATTTAACAGAAGAAATGAAAAAGGCAAGTATAGAGGATTTTCCAAACATTACAGGGACAAAAAAGGGAACAGAACCAGCAACCAATGATGTTATCTTTTTACCTAAAGACAACATAGACAGCGTTGATAAGAGATTGCCAAATAAAACCTATCCCTTGCCTATTCTTCAATTTGCCAACATTACTAAAAAGGACGGAAAAACACTAATTGAAACAACAGATTTAGAGACTTCTGCTATTACAAAAGTATCTCAAGAATTGGACGCTCCGAACATAGATATTATAAAGCCAAAAGACAAAACAGTTTTTGAGATAGAATTTTGTAACGATACACTTCAAGAGTTATTATCAGTTATACCAGATGAAAAAGTTATTAAATTTACCTTCTATGCTAAAGAAAAAGCAGTCAAAATAGATACAACAGATAGCAGGGGCAATAAAATGACGGGCTTGATTATGCCTGCTAATCCTAACAGATAGATATTCGCAAGTGTGCGAGAAAGTGAGGGGAGAAGATGAAAAAGATTATAAATCCTTACATTAGAAAAATAGCCCACTATAACAAATTATCATTAAAATATAAAGAGAAAGCAAGACATTTTAAGTGGTTAGCTACTTTTTGGAAATACGAAAAGTTTTGCTGGGATTTAGACAATAAGATAAGAACAATGACAAAAGGGTTGAAAGGATAGATAGAGAATGAAAACAAAAGTCGTATTCGCAAGAGTTGACGAAAAGACGCACATGAAGTTGATAGAGATTGCCGTCAATATGGGCGGTGACATATCAATCTCTCATGTCTTACGCATAGCGATTGAGCAATACCTAAAGAGGAAAGAATGAAAGACTTATTGGAGACTTTGGCGGTTTTTGTTATGTGTGGGTTTATTTTGATTTGTTTTTTGGCGATGTAAACTAAAAAGGAGGGGTTATGAACCAGATAGAGTATCTAAATAAAAGTATCAATCTTTTAGTCGGCAACATTAAGGACAAGTTAAAAGAAAAGGAAAAAGAAAATGCTAAAACTAAACCGACCAAAGATTAAGAAATGCGAGTTTGCCCGACACTACCTAAAAGACTCTAAAGGTAGTAACATAGACGAGTGCCTAAAAGAAGAACCTTGCGAACATAAGTTTAATTTCGGGAATAAGAACTATTGCAGGTTAACATTTCCAAAGTATTTGGGGGGTAATAAATGATACCCGATTACATAAAATCGCTTAATGATTATCTTGATTTAGTGGAAAAGACAAGGGACGAACTACAAGAGGAATGGGAACTTAACCACGCAGACGAGATTGTGAACAGCGAAAGAGAGGAGATGATAAATGAATAATATGAAATGGAGTTTTTACCAGATTTGGAATGCAAGTTTAGAAGATAGAAAAAACAGAGAATTAAGAGCAAGAGATAATATGTGGGCGGGCGAATTAGGCGGGGCGTATATTGACCGCTTCCTAAAAATGAAAGCAGTTAAGCCGAGCAATCCTATCAATCCACGCAGTTTGCGAAAGTTTGAAGCGGGGAATATATGGGAAGCAATCGTCAAGTATGTATTAACAAGAGCAGGAATACTTATATCCTGTCAAGACTGGTTATCATATCAATATCCTGAACTAATAAAAGTTACGGGAAAACTTGATTTTGTTGCTGGCGGTAAGCCCGACTATGAAAAAGCGTTATTTACAATAAACACAGAATTTAGTTGGCTACCAGAATTTATCGGCAGGGCTACAAAAAACATAATTGAATACTTGAGAAATAATTATCCTGAAGGATTAGAAGAAATCATATTAGAAGTAAAAAGTTGTTCTTCTTTTATGTTTGAGAATTACGAAAAAGGAAAATCAAGTCCGAACCATAGATTGCAATTATTCCATTATTTGAAAGCAAAACAGAAACAAGAAGGGCATATTGTTTATATTTGCAAAGATGACGCAAGAATGATTGAGATTGGCATATTAAATCCGTCAGTTGTAGAAGAAGAATACAAAAAAGATATTGAACAGATGACCTATTTTATTACCAAAGACGAAAGACCGCCACTTGAAAACTTTATTGTTTACGATAATGACTTCAATAAATTTTCCGCTAATTATAAGGTGGGTTATTCTCAATACTTGACTATGCTTTACGGACTTAAAGACCAGAAAGAGTTTGATGATAAATACAAACCGATTATTACTCGTTGGAATAGAGTTTTAGGAAGAATAGAAGAAGGCGAGAAAATGACAGACAATAACTTACAGGCAATAGAAGAAATCAAAAAAGCAGGGTTTGAAAATAACCTAAAAAATGGAGAGAATAAATGAAAGATTATTCTGAACTAAAAGAACAGCAAACCCAATTAGATAAAGAAGAATTATATTGTCCCCGCTGTTGTAGAATAGCAAATTGGTTTGAGATAAGAGAATATGGGGTTTGTGGAAATTGTGTGTATGAAGATTATAAACAAACGGAGGGCAGAAATGAAGATTAGCGAATTGGGATTAAAGGCGGTTATTGCGAACTTATGGGGCGAGATTGGATTTGTAGGCAAAGTAAAAGAGATTAGCGGAACGAGTAAAACGGGCAAAGAGTTTTCCTTCCATACTCAATTTGTAGTGTTGAATAATGTTGAGGGAAAAGTTATCAATCCTATTGATGATAGCGAGATTGAGATTTCGGACAAGAGTTGTGCGATAAATTTAACAGTTCATTCTAAAGAGCCGATTACAAAAGAGATGAAAGGGCAAACTTTGTCTTTAAGTAATTTGACTATTCACGAATACGAAAGCGAAGAGGGTGTTAAGCGAACTCTAAACGCTTCTATGCCGAAGAAACCCGAACCCAAAAGCGTGAAAACAGAGGGGAAAAAGCCCGAAATTAAAGAGGAAATAACCAATGAAACCGCAATCTATGATTTAGTCAAAGACACTAACACAAAAGTCAACGAGTTGGCGGATTGGATTATCTATCAGAAAAAACCTATCTTTAGTGTAGAAAAACCACTCAAGAACAAGTTACAAGAGGTAGCCGTTAAAGTAGAACCCGACAACACAGATATAATCTACAACGATAATGATTTACATGTTGAGGCGATTTATAAAAAAGATTTGAAGATTTGGGATATTACTTTATACGATATACCAGCAAAGTCGTCTTTTCCACCACTACCGTTAGAGATTAGCGGATTTGCTCAAACAAATGCAGGTAAGAAAACGATTGTCGGGCAGATTATTAGTCGGTTAGATAAAGACCCGAATAACCATAAATTAATTAAACTAATCAGGGAGAAATTAGAATGAACCTTGCGACTACAAAGTGGTTTAACGAAATGATAGACGATTTAAGCGGTAGATTAACGGAAGGGTTTTTTCAGAGTCGTTGGGATTTAGTGGAAACTTATCACTATTTAGGGACGCGAATTTTAGAAGAACACGATAATTTTAAGCGTGCTGGGTATGGCGAAAAGATTTTCGCAAGTGTGCAAAATTCCCTTGAAGCAAGCGGTGTTAAGTTAAGCGAGTCGTCCATTTATCGTAGCGTGCAGTTTGCCCGAAAATATCCCGACCTTGCTATGCTCAAAGAAGGGAAGAATATCAGTTGGGGTATGATATGTAAAAAGTATCTACCGCTTGAAAAACCCAAAGAAAAAGACGAATACCAAGAGGAACTAAAACGCTTTATCAACAGGATAGAAAAATTGCCCAATAAGTTTACTCTTGATTTGGCAATCGCTATCGCTAAAGAAGTCAAAGAAAAATTAGAATACTGGATTAAGGAGTGGGAATGATATATCTTGACTGGTTTATATCTATAACGGCTTTAGTGGCGATTTTCTATAACGGCTTTAGTGCAATAAGGGGGAAGAAATAAATGAATAGGGCTGGTCTCAAACAAAGAGATAACCAAGTGTATGTATACTATAACCGCCAGTCCATTGTCCTCTGCCTCGTCTTGCTCTGTTTCGGAATAACCCTCCTTTGCAGAGTGCCTGATGCTTTTGGCGGGGCAGGGGATTTTTCTATTGATATGCAAATAATTAAAAAAATTGAAAGTAGTGGTAACCCGAAAGCGTTTAACAAAATAACTCAAGCAAGAGGGTTGTATCAAATCACACCAATCGTTGTAGAAGATTATATGATATATGGCTATGCGAAAAATGCGTATTGTTTGGATTATCAAATTAAAATTAAGAATTTAGATGACTTGTTTAACCCGATTATAAACTATCAGATTGCATATTGGTATTTGAACAAAAGAATACCACAAATGCTGAAATCTTATGGACTGCCCGTAACATTGGAAAATATCTTGTGGAGTTATAATGCTGGGATTTCAAATGTTAGGAAAAATATCTTACCTAAAGAAACAAAAGATTTTATTACTCGCTACAAGGAGGGTTTATAAATGAGAGAAAAATCTATAATAGAAGAAACAAGTATCAGCTGTGAGTATTGTGGCGACAAAGGAACACGAGAAACCCCTACAAACGGAATTTATATTTGTGATAAAGATAAATGTGCTATTGCGTATTGTGATGACCAATGTGAAATGTTAAGTTAAAACCAAGGAGGGTAGGGTATGAGACAGATAGACAGAACAGAAAGGTTTATAAGAGAGATGATTTTTTATAAAGAAACGAAATATTATCATAAAAATAGCGAAGTCTATACTTGGGAATTACAGCAGTGGGGCGTAGAAGAACCTAATATGTCCTCTGGCTCGGCAGAACGCCACGCAAGGACTTTGAGACGGCAGGGCATATTAGCCCACCCGATAGAAAACGGAGTAGTTAATAAACATGCTTATATACTTGCAGAAGAATATCCGACTATCCCATCCCACGCAGAAGAATTGCAGGAAAAAATCGGGTGCGAAAGAATGGATAGGAAAATAGAGTTGTTAAAACAGAAATCTTTATTTTAAGAAAGGGGGATAGGGTGAAAAATATAGGTGAGTTAAGATACGAAAAATATCAAAATAAAAAAGGTTGGTGTGATTATCCCTTCTCTCCTGACCCTGTAGGATATTGCTGGTCTTATGCAACTTTTATTGATGGGAATTTAATGGTTAAAGGGAAGAAAATAACTACTGATAAACAGTTAAAAAATTACTGTAAAAATTGCGACTGTTTTGTTAAAAAATATTCTCCGAAATCGGAGAAAAAAGGGTCTTGACTTTACTAACCAGAGGAGTATAATTAGAGTATGAAAACTAATCGTGCAGGATTGAGTATCAAAACAAACTTAGCAAAAAACCTTTTGAGTAAAAGGAGCAATTCACTTGCTCATTCCTGCACGAGGACTTTTACTCTATTAAGTGGCGTAGCAAAGAGATACTTCAAGGCTAAAGACTCTTTGCGAATATTCCCTTAAAAAAATTGAAGGGGTTGCGTAGATGAGAGTTACTTCGTCGGAACTTAGGGTCGCAGGTTCGAATCCTGCATACTTCTTCGGAAGTATTAGCTCAGTGGTAGAGCATAAGTATAAAAAGTCTCTCATCGCTTTTTCTCCCCATAAAAATTTGGGTGGCGTAGGCAAGAGATACTTCATTAATTGGAAATGACATGGGCGAAAGCCCGTATTCTCTTTCCGACTATTCCCCCGTAAAAAACAAAAGGAGGTTAGAATGGCTAAGTATAATGTTCCTTCAAAAGGAAAAGACAAGGTTGTAAATAAAGAGGGTGCAGAAGCATATAGTATGAATCCAGAAATGGAACTATATTCTTTAGTATGCACTTCTATAATGCAACCAAAGTTTTACGAAACAGAAGAAGAACAACTTGATAGATTAAGAAAATTAATCGGTCAATGTTCTGATGAGTTTGTCGGCAAGTTAGCTGTTTACGCAAGGGATAAAATGTATCTTCGTTTGATTCCTCTTGTGTTGGCAGTAGAACTTGCAAGAAAGAAAAGTAAATTAACTGCTAATGTTTTAGATAAAGTAATCCAAAGAGCAGACGAGATAACAGAAACTTTAGCTTACTACCAATTTGCAAACCAAAGAACAGATACCAAAAAACTAAACAAACTTTCTAATCAATTAAAAAAAGGCATAGCAAAAGCGTTTCATAAATTCTCGGAATATCAACTTGCAAAATACAACAGAGATTCTGTTGTTAAGTTAAAAGACGCTATGTTTTTAACCCACCCAAAACCAAAGAACAAAGAAGAAGAAATCTTGTTTAAGAAAATCGCAAACGATACATTAGAAGTTCCTTACACTTGGGAAGTAGAGCTTTCAAAATTAGGACAGCAAAAGTTTGAAACTGAACAAGAAAAAAAGAAAGCATTTACTCAAAAGTGGGAAGAATTGATTGATAGTAAAAAAGTCGGTTATATGGCTTTACTTAGGAATCTTAGAAATATCTTAAATGCTGACGTTTCAAGTAAACATATAACTAAAGTATGCGATTTCTTATCGTCTGCTGAGTCGGTAAGAAAATCAAAGCAACTTCCATTCAGATTCTTTTCTGCTTATAGAGAGATTGAATCTAATCCCTCATTTTCCAATTCGCAAGTAGCAACTGCATTAGAAGAAGCTGTTAAGATAAGTATAGAAAACTTAAAAGGTGTTGAGGGTAAAGTTTTGATTGCCTGCGATGTATCGGGTTCAATGGAATCTACAATATCGCCAAAATCAAGCGTAGAAAGATACGATATTGGGCTTCTTTTGGGGCAACTTTTATCCTTAAAAACTCCAGCTAATAAAGTCGGTATCTTTGGTGATACTTTCAAGATAAAACATTTCACAAGTAAAGAACCACTACAAAATACTTTACGACTCCACGAAATTGAGGGTGAGGTGGGATATTCTACTAATGGCTATAAAGTAATTGATTGGCTATTAGAAAATAATACCATAGTAGATAAAATCTTTATCTTTACCGATTGCCAGATGTGGGATAGTTATGGTGGTGGGAATACTTTTGCAAGCCATTGGATTGCCTATAAAAAGATTGCTCCTAATTGTCAATTACATCTTTTTGATTTGGCAGGTTATGGTGATACGCCTGTTAGCATTAAAGGAAACGATGTCTATTTTGTGGCGGGTTGGAGTGATAAAGTATTTGAAATGTTAGAAGCCATAAAACAAGGACAATCTGTTGTTCAAAAAATCAAAGAAATAGAATTATAAACAATTTTGCAAACATGCGAAAATCTAAAGGGGCTGGTCTTGAAAGAGATAATCAAGGATTTGGATATACACCAAGTCGCCAGCCCACTCCTACGCTTCGTGTGTTAAGGGGGGATAAATGGATAAGGGAAAAAAGCAAATATTATATAGCGGTAGAAGAAAGGCGGGTAGGTCGTATCTTGTCCATGAATGGTTTATGACTATGCTACCGACACTTAAAAAAGGTTGGACAATGGCGATACCCACAAAAGGTGGTGTAGGTGTTTTTGAGTTCAAAGGAATACAAAAACCAAAAAGCAAAATAACATTTAAAGAGATAGACAATGGATAAGGAATATATTAAGGTTAAATCGCTGGGGAGTAAATGAATGAGCCGTAGAACTTGGATTAAAATATATTGCGATAAGTGGCTACGGGGAACACTCCGAGAAGAAAACCCTACAATACGAGGTATTTGGATAGATGTTTTGGCTTTAGCCGGAGATAGTGCCTATGGTGATAACGGAATGATTAAATTAGGAGAAGATATAGGTTTAACAGACGAACAGATACATAAAATTTTAGGCATAACATTATTACAATGGCAATCTACAAAACAGCGATTAATAAAAACAGAAAGAATTAAGGTTTTAAATAACAACATAATACAAGTGGTTAATTGGAAAAAGTATCAATCTGAATATGAAAGACAGAAAAGTTACAGACCAAAGTTACACTCTGAACTTACGGAAATTCACTCTATATCTATATCTCTATCTAATCTTCTTCTTTCTCTTATTTTAAAAAGAAAAGAGAATTTTAGTAAACCTAATATAGATAAGTGGGCTGAACATATAGAAGATTTAATAACTATAAACAAGCGAACCCCAGAACAGATAGAGAAAGTTATTCGTTGGTGTCAAGCCGATGACTTCTGGCAGAATAATATATTATCTACCAATAAGTTGCGTAAACAGATAGACCAATTAGAACTTAAAATGAAAAAAGATTTAGATAAATGTCCTAAATGCAAAAATACAGGCAGGTATGTATCGTCATCAGGATATAGTGTCTTGTGTGAATGTCCGATAGGCAAAAAAATAAAGGCAGAACAGCCGAAATTTTCGGGAACGATGTAAAAACAGGAAGGAGTGATTATGGGAAAGAAACCAAAAAGAAGCTATATAATGTGGACTTTTCCAAATTGGAAACTTTATTTTTATAAAACTTGGATGGGGTTAGTTATTCCTGAAATGTTTACTAAAAAAAGAGTAGATAGAAGTGAGATTAAAGTAAAAATCACAATAGAGGAGAAAAAATGATACCAATAAATTTTCCAGAAAGTAATAGGGTTTTGATAAAGCCAAACAATATGACAGACAAAGAATGTCATCCCCTGCCTATCTTAAATATAGAGGGTCAATGTATATCCTGTTGGAGAGTGTCCTTTATAGAAAAATTGCAAATTTTAGTTAATGGAATAATATGGTTAAGAATACGAAGTGGAGATACACAGCCACCCGTAAGATTACATACAAAAACACCATTTATAAAAACCAATAAGGAGACCAAACAATGAATAAGGTTGAGGGGATAGTAAGGAAACTAATGCGACACAGGTGGAATAAGAAAGCTAAATGTTATATAGGTGCTTTTGACGAAGAAGATATACAGAAAGCCCTATCCGCAATCCAATCCTACTATGAAAATCTTGTGCCGAGTGTGGAAGAAATAGTAAAAATAATGGAAAATCCGCCTCTTTCTTATTGGGATAGTAAAATACGGGGTAGGAAGGATTTAGCCAAATCAATCCGTTCCGAAATGGAGAAGAAAATTTTGAGGTAAATATGCCAATGTATTTCCCAGATTTGAAGAGTGTTCAAAGATTAGCAAAAGACATGGCTATGCACCAAGAAGAAAGTAAAAAGTATAAGGGAATATACCCCGAAACAGAAAAAGACTTGCCAGAAGCAAGAAAACAATTAGCTAAATATCTTCGTGAAGTTTGGAATGATAATATCTTTGCATTAGAAGTAGAACTCGGTGTATCTGAAGACAATTATAACCAAAAAATGGGAGAAGCAGTAATTAAGGATATATTTAATAAGTGTTCTAACCATGAAATTGAAAGTCCAAAAGATACCATAGAAATGTTAGGTGCTTGGAAAAAATGGCGGAAGAAAGATTAAAAAAAATTACACCACCATTATTTTAACAAGGTTAATACGGAATTGGAGGGGAAATGAGAATAAAAATTGATAAGAAGAAGTTATTTAATGCCATATTGTATTGGGAAGAAATGCCAGAAAATTACCTAAGCAAAAAAGACTTAAAAGCATTGGTAGAAGTTATTGTCCGCCGCCAAAAAGAATGGATTAAGGTAATAAGGGGCAACTTATGAAACGAGATAAATTCTTTAGAAAAGGCAGGTGTAAACATCTTGAAGATGATGACTCTAATTTAGACGAATATGGACAAAGAATGTGTTTGCTTACTGGAAATTCTTGCACTGGCAAAGAAGATTGTGAGGATTATGAAGAAGAAGATTAGGACAGGGAAGGTGAATACGGAGATGAGAGATGAAGAAAAAGAAAGATTTTTACGAAGAAAGAACAGATAAACTTGTAAGAGAAATAATGCGTCATAGCGATTTTATACTAAAAACTTATTTTGGAATAAAACATTTTCGCACAAGTGATAAAATCTAATATGAAAAAATACCAGATTATATATGCAGACCCGCCATGGGAACAAAAAATGGCAGGGAAATATAGAACACGGCACAAAAGAATAAGAGATTTACCATATCCCACAATGACTGTAAAAGAAATATGTAATTTACCTATCGGGAAATTAGCGTCAGAAACTTGTCATCTTTGGCTTTGGACAACTAATCAATCTTTGCCTTATGGGTTTGAGGTAATTAAAGCGTGGGGATTTAAGTATCTTTCACCCATAACTTGGGTAAAACCTTCTGGGTGTGGTAATTATTTTGTTTCTGTAACGCAAACATTATTATTTGGATATAAAGAAAAATGTATTTTCCCGATGGCAAGATATAAACCAACGGTTTTATACACAGGATTACCCAAAAAACATTCACAGAAACCAGAAGAATTTTATAAACTTATTGAAAGCATATCACCAGAACCACGACTTGAATTATTTGCCAGACCCGTTTCTCCGTTATTCCCCAAAAGAAACGGCTGGGATGTCTGGGGAAACGAGATTAAGAGTGATATAGATTTGAAAATCTAATATGAAAAAATGGGGCGGTGGTGGCAAAATAATACACTTGATAAATCCTTTGCTATTACTGAAGAATTTGCCTACAAGTAATAGCGAGAAATATCCGTCAAGGGAACTCCGTTTAGGATTTTGGCGTAATGTTCCCCGCCCCAGAAATGTATCTAACTAATTAAGGAGAAATGAATGGGTAGAGAAAAAGAGGTTTATGTTGAAAAAGATAGAACTAAAGAAAAAGTAATAAGGGCATTGCTTGGCAAATTAAATTTAAGGATAGACGAAAAAATAGCACTCATAATAGAGGTTTGCGGTTATGTAAAAATTAACCAAACAAGCGATAAAGAATTTATGTTTGAAACCCCGATTGCTGGCGGGACAAGAGCAATGCGAAATAAAACCATAAAAGATGGATTAGATAAATTATTAGAAGCATAACCCATTACACTGGAGGGGATATGTTTTGGATTGGCATAGCAATGATTATTTACGATTTATTAGGACATTTTCTTTGTCTGTTGGCAAGGTTATGTAATGGTGCAAGGTTATGGAATAATTATTCACAATATATTTTCCCGTCAATACATAATAGTATTGCTTATGATTTATTTTGGACACTATGGTTTGTTGTTGCTCTTTGTTTAATTATAATAGGTAAAAAGTAAGGAGGGTCTATGGACTACGAAAAGGCGAGGGAAGAAATAGAGAAAGAAATAAAACAAAAACAAGATATTTTGTATTATAATGTTTTGGGAGATTATCACAAAGAAGTAAAAGCAAGAACAGATAGAGTTGAAGCTCTACAAACCGCCCTACACGCTATTGAGTTCCGCCTATCAGTTGCGAGGAAGTTGGATGGGATAGAACAAGTTATAGGCGAATGGCAACTAAAAAATAGTATAGAACTAACATTAAAGCAATTCCAAAGTTTAAGGGACGCAATCAAAAAACACTTTGAGGAGGGGTGAGATGGAAATAAAAGAGGCGATTAAAATATTAAAAGAAGTTAGTAGTGTTAGGATAAATGCAAAATCTGCAAGAACAGCAATCCTAACGATAGATGAGGTTCACAAAGCCCTGCAAACCCTTATCTCTTTTGTGGAGAACTCCCCAGCGATTGACGAGGGGAAGTTGGAAGAAACTCTTAAAAACATTTTAAGTTGTTGTCTAAAAACATTTCCAGTAACGGTAAAAGATGTAAAAGATTATTTGGTTAAAACCCAAAAACAGTGGCTAAAGGAAGGGGGTGGGAAGTGAAAAAAGTATTGGAAGGGTTGCTTATCTTAAAGAAATATTTTCCAGAAGGTGATATTGCCGCTCAACATGATGAAATTTATGCTGGAGGAGATGCGAGTGAGGTTGAAATATCAGAGAGCGATAAGAAAAGATTAGACGATTTGGGTTGGTTTATAGATGAAGAAGAAGATAGCTGGAAAAAGTTTGTATAAAAACAGGGGGAAATAATATGCCTAAAAAAACAATAAAGGATATATTGGGAGAGTTACAATCGGATAGCATCTGTGGCAAATCTACCTTAGATTTATTAACAACACAAGCCACCACCGACCTCTTAACCCTCATTAGTGAGTGTGGGTTGAAGAAGCCATTTACTAAAGAATTAACCGATGATTTGATACACCAATGCCTACACAATGGCTATGGGAAAGTATTTGAAAAAATCCGCAATAATACATTGGATGAAATTAACTCCGCCATAAAACAAAGGAGCGGGATAGATATTCGCACATCTGCGAAAAAGTCAAAGGGGGTGAGGGGATGAGGAACGATTATCAGGCACTATTTAGTAGTTATTCTGCCGTTAATTTACTAAAATGCAAACAATGTGGTGGGGAAATTAGACAATATTTTCACATGGATATTAAATGTTCAAAGTGTGGTAAAAAACGCTATGTTAAGACTTTTTGTCCAAAGTGTGGTGGAGACGAGGAGTTTTATTGGAGAGACGCAAAAAAAGATTATTTTTGCCCTGAATGTGGGTATTCTTTTAGAATTTCAGATTATAAGCCATATTGGGATAAAACTATTAACCCGCCAAAGGGGGTGAGGAAGTGAGTAAGATAGTGGTTTTAGCAGGGAACCAAAAACAGTTTGATGATTTTATAAGAACACGCTCAAACCCCGAATTGTATGTATATGGAAATATGATTGAAAATTTATTAGGCATACAAGCGGAGGGGATTGAAACGATAGGAACATTTTGGTTAGATGTTAAAAACTCAACAGAGATTTGGGACAAAGCAAGGGGGATGCTATGAAACATTTAGACATAGAAAAGAAACAAGTAGAAAATGGTAAAAGAAAATGGTGTGATAGATACGGTTGTGAAATGGTTTTTAAGAGAGTATTCAATATAACCGATGGCGAAAGGAGTGGGGAGAATGAAGATAGAACTGAAGAATAATAGATTGATTTTTTGGTTTGAGAAAGCCAAAGAAGAAAAGATAGTTAATGGGTTTTTAAGGGACGCTTTTGAAGATAATGGGTTTATGACAGATAGGTGTTTTGACAAAAATCCAATACCCAAAAACTATAAGCCATTACAATTAGGTGTCCGAATTTTACTTAAAAAAGCCAACCCCAACCCAAAGGAGGAGTAGAGATGAGTGCTTATCAAAGATATGAATGTTTTAATTGTAACAAGGATTTTGATGAAGCTGAAAATGGAATGTGTCCTTATTGCCATTCTACGAATATATCGGACAGAAAAGAACCCCAAAGGAAAGAGTTTGAGCAATTAACAAGACCCTTAATACAGTTTCTTAATAAAAATCATAATCCTCACACAAAAATAATTATAGACACAACCTCTGCTGAAGTAGTAAGTGGAGAATATAATTATATTACAAAAGAATTTATTGAGGGGTAACCCAGTCGGGAGAGGATAGATGAACTTCGCTTACGAGAAAGAGAATAAAAAGTTAAAGGCAGAAATAAAACGCCTAAAGAAGCGGATTAAGAAATTGAAAGGGAAGAAATGAAGAAGAACCCAAGAAGAAAGCGTTTAATAAAAGAATGCGATAAGCCAATAGCGGAAATAACAAAGATATTAGCCAAGTTTACTTGCCAACGCTGTGATGGGGTGAAACCTGTGGAATGGTTAGACGCCCACCATATAAGACACAGACAGAAACTTGCTACTCGTTGGTATCAACCGAATTTAGTTTGCTTATGCGATATGTGCCATAGATTAGTCCACGATGATGGGACAGAACACAAGGCACTAATTGAGAAAATATATACCGACAAAGAATATCATGACTTAATAGAAAAATCTCGGTTTAAGGGTAGAATTACAGATGAAGATTTGGAAGAAATCAAATCCGATTTAGAGGAAAAACTCAAACAACTGGAGGGTGGTTTATGAAACTAAGGGAGAGGAATTGAAATGAGAGGGGAAATAGTAGTATATATGGCAAAGAATAGACCAAATAAGCGATTTAAGGCGTTCTTCTATGTCAGGGGTAGGGGTAGGTAAGGGGTAGAATTTCGCAGACCTGCGAGAAAGGGGGTTTTTATGAACATCTCTTTATATAACGGTAGGGGTTTAATAACTGCGGTTCATAGTCATAATGATAAAAAAGGTTGTCATTCTTGGGAAGTTGGTGGGAAAACAATCGCCATACAATTAGGCAGGGAAAAGAACATTAAGATTTTGCCAGAAATAGTAGAGATTATAAAGAAGTAGCGGGTGTAATTCAAATACGACATATAATCCGTAATCCCACCCGCCAAGACCTACGGAATAATCCCGTATTTATCATCTCACTTGGCTCAACAGTCAGAGTGAGTTTGTCTGTCAAGCAAGGGCAATAGGAAAAACTCCGATTTCACTCTGACTACTTTCGGGTTCTTGCCACCTATCCTTTATTTTCTGCCTTTCGGCTGGCTTCCCTATCAAGTGTAACCTTCTGTCTTCTTTAGAAAATCAGAAGGGGTGTATGAAAAATCTATGGTGTAACTATCTGTGCATCGTTGCCCAAATTTCTATCAATCATATTAACAACTTGAGCCAAATTTTCTGTCGTGCATTCGCCTTTCATAAGAACTACAATAGTATCTTGATGTAATTTATTTTCTGTATTTATATTTCCAGCAGGGAAGAAGAAAATCCCACCAACTTCACCATCCATAATTCTTAATCTTTGTTCTGCCCTTGCCCTTGAACCTGTAAACACTGCTTTTATAGCAGTAACCGCAACATATCCTACAGGTGTAACAGATGCAAGTTCAGCCGCCCCCCAACCTTCCATACCTGCTTTTAAGACATCGGGTAGTCCTGCCCTTTCAACATCTTTAGTCATTATAACTATTTCAACAGATGCCTTGTCGTGAAATGATGCCTTCCAGATATATTGGTCGGTAGTAATACATCCACCCAACATCAGCACCGCTACCAAACACACCAACGCTTTATACATCTTTCCCCCTTTCGATTTCTTTTGCCAATTCTTTTGAAAACTCTTTTATCTTAACACACGCCCAGCCCTTTGGAATAAATGCTTGTTTGAATTTACACTCTTGGGTTAATTTTAACCTATTACTGATAATCGTTTCAAATTTCATTTTACCCATATTCCTATCAGCGTTACAATAAACGCAATAAAAAATATAATATGAGATTGTTTAGTCCAATCCCAATGAGTTAATGCTGGAGCCGACCATAATACTAAAGCCCCTAAAGTGCCTAAAATTTTTAATACCATCTCAATTTCCTCCATAACTTTTGCCAAAAGTTCTCTGGGAAATACCATTCATCAACAACAGCATTACAAGAACATCTTATTATATCACTAATACCAACAGCATAATCTTCAGAAGTTACAAAACGCTCAAAACTCCCATCTTGTTTTGTAATCCTTATTTCTGCAAGTTTCATACTGATTTTTTCTTTCTTTCGCTTCTGGCGTATTTAGTAACCTCAAAATTAGGCAGTTTGCCAGCAATCCAATTAACAGCTAATGGAAGCACTAATTTCTGCAATCTACTTAATTTGATAATTTTTTTCTCTTGCAATTCTTGAATGACAACCATAACTAACTTTTTTCTATCCTCTTTATCAATCCAATTATCAGCGGCTAACTTTTCATATTCCTTGACTACGGGTTCTATAATGCCTGACAAGACATTTACCCAATGCACGACACTCTTCCAAATAGTCCAAGCTACTGCCAAAACACCTACTAATTCTTTATCCATATTCACCCCCTATTTTTTACCATTCGCCAATAATGTATCTAATTTATTATTCATTGATTTAATTTCTTTTTCAAGGTATTGATGATGGACAGCACAAACATCTTTTCTAACAAAAATACCTTCGGATTTCAACCGTTCCTCATCTATTTTAGTGTATATATTAGCTCTTTTATTTGCTTCTGCTCTGGCATTACCGAGAACAAAGCCAACAATTACTATTATAGTTCCCGCAAAAGTCATCTCTGCCCCGCTCATAACTCCCCTTTCCTCCGCCTATACGGAGTATCCCGTTCATTAAGGTGCAACCTTACTTGTTATAATTCCACCGCTTACTGTTATAGTATTTCCGTCTTGGTCAAGAAAAGTGGTGTCTATCCCTGCCGTTCCGTTATCTTTAAACCCACCGACTGCATTTACATACGCCCCAAAAGTCGCTGATAAATCCCCAGCGTCTAAAGTCATTATCGCCCCAGTATCGCCATAGACGATAAAATCAGTATCAATTTGGGATTGGTTAAAGCGTATCGCAGAAGTGGCTCTTAAAATATCAAAATCCCAGTAAGTTCCTGTATAAGTTATTTTGGCATCGTGTTTCCAAGTATCGTAAGTAGAATAATCTGTATATTCTGCTCCTGTCCCGAAAAAGATACTGCTGTTGTCGAAAAGTCCTAAATCTCCTGTAGTAGGGTCAATATAAATCTTTGCGGCTGTTGCTGATGTGGCGGGCTTTATATCGTAAAAACCTAAAACATAATTTGCCGCTCCAACAAATCCATTAGTCAAACCAAACGGCGCAATAACAGCCGCTTTAATATGTGTTGCAGAAGTTGAGTCAATAAACCTTTTCCCTGTCCAGAACTCTAATGCAGAAGGGAAGCCATCACCTGTAATATTAACCATACCATAGAGTTTTAGGTATTCATTGGAAGTTGCTATATTAGAGCCAATTATCACTCCGCCTGGAATATCTATGCTATTTACACTCAATGTCCCATACAAAGTAGCGTTATAGGCGACAAAATCGTCTATTTTTCTCACACTTGCCGAAATTACATATACATTAGCCCCACTATAAGACTCAATTTCAAATTCGGCAGTGCTTGAGGTGTGTATAATCCAAGAATATGCCCCAAATACTCCGTAGGTTGTTGTTTTAGTAATCCCGCCCAGTTTTACCTTTAAGGGATTTCCCGTCCCTTCGCAATAGATGGTAACAAGATAATCAGCATCCGCCTCTGGCGTTAATGGAACAAGTTGTCTTAAATAATTCGCACTGCTACTATTGTAATGAAAAACTCCTGAATAGGCACCATAGGTTGCTTCCCAAGTCCAAATGGAATATTCCCAAGCATCTTCATCATCCATATTTGGGTCTGCAAGCATTTCAGGGCTTGTAGCATTAACTCCCTCTGCTCCGTAGATTGCCCCAGTAGTAGAAAGTGAAGTCCCTGTAATCGCCCCTGCTCCGAGTGTGCCTGTGGTTAAGACATCACCTGTCCCCAAAGATAAATCCACATCAGTTCCAGTTATTAAACTTGCAACAATAGTATCCGCAAGAATAGTATCCCCTAAATCTAAAGTCCCTGAAGAGTCGGTTATAGACCCTGTAGATAATAAAAGTGTCCCGTCTATTAAAGCCGTATCAGTAACATCTAAATCGCCTGTTAATGTTAAATCAACAAAAGTCGGGCTTGAAGATGTTAAGAGTGCCTGATTAAGATAATCGGCAAATTGGTATCCATCCCATAAATCAGCGTTTAGATTAGTATTTAGCGTGGTAGAGGTGCAGGCGTAGGGCGAAGTGCCAGTCGTTACATCTGATACAAAATTAAGAGCAGTTAAAGAATAAGCCCCTATATCAAGATTAGCAGTAGCAGTTAATCCTGCAAGTGTAACTGTGCCTGAAAAAGTAGCATCCACTGCTATTAAATCGCTATCTATAGTAACCGTATCAGAAATATCAATCCCCTCGTCTGACGAGATATATAATATCCCCGTATCGTTTTCTATATAACCGTCATCGTCATTATGATACCAAGTAAATGCTTCTACATCAGGATTGGATACGAAATAATCAGTTATTATTCTGCCCTTTAGTAAATCTTTCAAGCTGGTAGCATCAATCGTAAATTCATTTGCCTCATCAGAGTAAAAAGTCAAAGGTTCTTCATCGTCTATGCAAACGAAAGTATAACTATAATCATCATCAGCAGATAAAGTCGCTATCTCTACCCCGCCACAACTCACATCTACACTACCCTTTACATAGCCCGAAATAGAAAATAAAAGCGTATATTTATTACCTTCTACAATCGGAGCGTCCATATCGACGATGGCTTGGGAGGCAGTTGCGGAAGTAAAAACTTTTTTAAGAGAGACATTATCAAGGGTTACTGTAACTCCAGGTTGGTCTATAACAGATAAATAAAATGGTATTGTAGCATTGGTGCAAGTAAATTGAAAAGTATGAGTACCGTTTTCTAAAGAAATAACTTTTGTAAAACCTCCAGCTCTAACTGTTCCAGTTCCACCAGAACAATTTGATAAAGTAAATTGTAATTGATATGTTTCGCCAACTACAGGAGGTGTTACCATATCAGCAATTTGTTGCATAGGATAACCATAACTGGTTGTTGGATTTTTTGATACAGCATTTCCACCATAAGTCCATTGCACTAAATCCCATCCTGTTGCACTACCTGTAAATGTTCCATTAGTAAGTTTTTCAGTTCCTAAAACAGGGTCGGTAATCTTTATTGCATTACTATCATAAAAGAACCCTGCCAAAGTCCAATCATCAGCCGAACCTGTAAAATCGGGATTGGTCAGTTTTTCCGCAATACTACCCTCTAATTCAAATTGCAATCTATCGCTTTCGTCTAATAAATCACAATAAAGAGGGTCTATTTCACCCGTAAGACCATTATCTGCTAAAGTCAATGTAAGCGGTTCAATTCCTGAA
>Ga0307429_1000189_pt1 | contig 44326 bp, 35 predicted proteins | sample SalMarWE160230MG_FD_202151 | JGI IMG/M metagenome (GOLD analysis project Ga0307429, IMG submission 202151) | Salt marsh sediment microbial communities from the Plum Island Ecosystem LTER, Massachusetts, United States - WE1603-230 | ecosystem: Environmental > Aquatic > Marine > Intertidal zone >... | reverse complement strand
CTTCCAGGGTTGCCCGGTCGGTATCGACCACCGGCAAGCTGTGGTGGCTGTCAGCCTTGGCCCGGCCGTGGCCCGGCAGGTGCTTGAGCACCGGCAACACACCCCCCGCCTGGAGCCCTTGCGCGATTGCTCCCGCAATCGCGGTGACTTTGCCGGGCGCGCTGCCATAGGCGCGGTCGCCGATCACGGCATCGCTGCCGGGGGCCGGCACGTCGACGAGCGGCAGGCAGTCGACGTCGATGCCGAGGCCGGCAAGGTCAGACGCGATGAGATGGCCGGCGAGCCTCGCCGCCGCGATGCCCGTGGCCGGCTCGCGATCATACAGGTCGCTGTAGCGCGCGCCGGGTGGGTAAGCCGGCCAATAGGGCGGTCCGAGGCGTTGCACGCGGCCTCCTTCCTGATCGACCAAGACAGGCGCTTGCCACCCAAGAATATCACGAAATAAACTAGCAAGTCCCGTTACTTGCTGTGGCGTGCTCACGTTTCGCTTGAAGATGATCAGGCCCCACGGCTGGGCCGTGCGGAGAAACGCCCGCTCATTGGCCGAGATGGTCAATCCGGCCAGACCTGTGATGAAAGCGCGTGCAGGCATTGGCGCGGATTAGCCCGCGCCCGCCGCAAGGGTCAAGCTTTGGGCGCGTTAAATCCTCTGGACGAGGCAATCGCCGCCGGCCGCCTTGAGGCTCGAGCACACTTGGCTCGCCTCCTCGGCGCTGCCGAAGGGGCCGACCATGGCGCGGTAATAGATGCCCTTGGCGCCCAGATCGACGCGGCGGATCAACGGCGCCCGGCCGCCAAGCTGCTGCGGGTATTTAGCTTGCAGGCTGTGGAAGGACGCCTGCGCGTCGGCTTCATTGTGCCGCGAAACGATCTGCACGGCATACCCGCCGCCGCTGCTGCTCGCCGGCGCGATCCGGGTCGGCGCTGCGGTCTTTGTCGGCGCGATCGGCGTGGGCGCGGCTGTCCTGGCCGGCGCAATCGGTGTCGGCGCTGCCGCCGCCGTGCGTGTGGTGCGTTGTGCCGTCGTCCGGGCCGGCGCGGCCGCAGCCGGCGCATTGGGATTAAGCGATAGCGGGGCGTTGCTCGGCGCCGCAGCACGGCGTGCCGGCGCTTCGGTGTGCGCGACAGGACGCGGTGCCGGTTCGGCAACGGTCCGCGGCGGTTTCGCCGGCGCAGCCGGCTGGGCGTGTGCCGGAGCGGGCGCCGGCATGGGCGCCGGGGCGGCGGCCGGCGGCGGCCCCGACGTAGACCCAGCCGGGGGCGCCGGCATGGGCGCCGGGGCGGCGGCCGGCGGCGGCCCCGACGTAGACCCAGCCGTCTGATTGGGATGGATGGCGATGGTATGAATTTTCTTCGGCTCCACCCCGATCACACCGCTACCGAGCGCGGCTTGCTGCATCGCGCCGCCCGGCGCGCCGTTTCGGCCCTGCGGCAACACCGCGCCGACCGGATTGTCTTTGATGCCGACCGGCTGTTCTTCACGCGACACGAGCTTTTCGTTTTGGCCGTTGTTGACGCGGTCGTGGATCAGCTTCCCGGATTTCGGGTCCTTAGAATCGGTGGCGGGCACGATCTTGCTCGGCGTGGCGTCGGCCTTGATCACCGGCGGCGGCCCGCTTGGCCCGGATGAGCCGAAAAGCGTGCGATAGCCGAAGGCGCCGGCGGTGCCGATCACGGCCAGGGCGAAAACCGCGGCAATGGCCAGGATTCCCACGCGGCGGCGCGGCGGGACATCGTCGTAGAAGTGCTCTTGCTCGGCGTCCGACTGCGGGTTGTTCGGATAATACGCCGCTTGCTCGTAGCCCGCCTGTTCGGCTTGGCCGGGGATAACGCCTTGCGCATTAGGATCGGCCGCGTAGTCCGCATCGCCATAGGTAGGCTCCGCATAATGCGAGCGCGGCGGCGGGGCGGCCGGCGGCGGAAACGGCGCGGTCTGCGCAGCCGGCTCGTCGTATGGCTCTTCGGCATAGCCGGGCGCGGCCGCGTAACGTTCCTCGGCATAAGCCGGCGCTGCGCCCGCATGCAGGTCGTGAGCGGGGGCGTAATCGGCGGGCACGCCGGCTTGCATCGCGGCGGCACGCCGGCCGCCGTCGCGGCCGTATTCGGCAAACGGATCGTTCTGCCCGATCAGGCGGGCAAGCTCGGCGAGCGGATCACTGGCGTTCGCGGTTGCCGATGCGGCGCTAGGCGCGTTGCGCACCGGCGGTTGACTGGCACGGTAGGCTCGCTGGGTCTGATCGTCGGCCATTCGTTCCCCGGAATTTTATCTTTGAAGCCCGCCCTCGCCCGTCCGATCGCGGCCTTGCGTCCCATGCAGCCAGCCGACCCTTATTCATCGCATTTCTTGCGGCGCCTCGACCCCGAGCACAGCGAGCCCGCAGGCCAGCACGGTCGCGATACCTTGAACCAGCGCGAGCCGCGCCATGGTTGTTTCTGGATCATTCTGGATAATGAAGCGTAAATGAGGCAAGTCTTTTCCCCGCGTCCAGTGCGCGTGAAATTCGCTAGCTAGTTCATATAGATAGAACGCGATCCGGTGCGGCTCATGGGCCGCAGCGGCCGCCTCCACCATGCGCGGATAAAGCGCTATCCGGCGCAGAATGGAGAGTTCCCCCGGATCGCTCAGGCGCTCGAGCGCGGCCTTTTCCAGGAAGCCGGCCCGTGCTTCGGCCGCTTCGGGCAAATCGCGGATTTCCGCCCGCGCATTGCGGAACACCGACTGGGCGCGGGCGTGGCCATATTGGACATAGAACACCGGGTTCTCGCGGCTCGCCTCGATCACCTTGGCGAGGTCGAAATCGAGCACGGCGTCGTTCTTGCGGTAGAGCATGTCGAAGCGCACGGCGTCGCGGCCGACCTCGTCAACCACTTCGCGCAAGGTGACGAACTCGCCCGCCCGCTTCGACATCTTGACCGGCTCGCCGGCGCGGAACAGGCGCACGAGCTGGATAAGTTTCACGTCCAACACCGCCTTGCCGCCGCTCATCGCCTTCACCGCCGCCTGCATGCGCTTGATGTAACCGCCGTGGTCGGCGCCCCAGACGTCGATCAGGTTGAGGAAGCCGCGCTCGACCTTGGATCTGTGATAGGCGATGTCGCTCGCGAAATACGTATAGCTGCCGTCCGACTTCTTCAGCGGGCGGTCGACGTCGTCGCCGAAGTCGGTGGAGCGGAACAGCGTCTGCTCGCGGTCCTCCCAGTCTTCCAGATTGCCGCCCTTGGGCGGCGGCAGCCGGCCGTCATAGACTTCCCCGCTCTTGCGCAGTGACTCGATGGTGCGAGTGACCTGGTCGCCGTCGCCTTCGATCAGCCAGCGCTCGGAAAAATACTCGTCGAAACGCACGTTGAGCGCGGCGAGATCGCCGCGGATGACGTCCATCATCATGGCGACGGCTTTTTCGCGCACGATCGGCAGCCATTCGGCTTCCTTCATGGTGGTGAGCGTGAAGCCGTGCTCTTCGGCCAGCTCGCCGCCGACCGGGCGCAGATATTCGCCGGGATAGAGCCCGTCCGGGATCGTGATCGCCTCGCCGAGCGCCTCGCGGTAGCGCAGGTAGGCCGAGCGCGCCAGCGTATCAACCTGGGCGCCGGCGTCGTTGATGTAATATTCGCGCGTCACGGCGTAGCCGGCATATTTCAACAGGCTGGCGAGCGCGTCGCCAAACACCGCGCCGCGGCCGTGACCGACATGCAGCGGGCCGGTCGGGTTGGCGGAGACGTATTCGACGTTGACCTTTTCGCCGGCGCCGATCTCGCTGCGGCCGTAGTCGCGGCCGGCGGCGAGCGTTGCGCGCAGCACCTCGCCCCAGACATGGGGCTTGAGGGTGAGATTGATAAAGCCGGGACCGGCGACGTCGGCCTTCTCGACGGTCGGCTCGGCGCGCAGTTTCTCTGTAATCGCTTCAGCCAGTTCGCGAGGCTTTTGGCGGGCGTCCTTGGCCAGCACCATGGCGGCGTTGGTAGCCATGTCGCCATGGGACGGATCGCGCGGCGGCTCGACCACGATGCGGGAGAGATCGGCCTTGCCCACGAGCGGCGCCGTCGCCACCAGCACGCGGGCGAGCATGGCGGCGAAGAGGTGTGGGAATTTTGGTTTCGCCTCACCCTTGGGCTTGACCTCGGCCTTTTGCTTGAGTTCCGCTTTCCGCTTAGGCCGTGGCTTCCGCTGAGCCTTTAGCTTTCGCTTAGCCTCTGCCTCACGCTTGGCCTCTGCCTTGCGCTTGGCCTCTGCCTTGCGCTTGGCCTCTGCCTTGCGCTTGGCCTCTGCCTTGCGCTCGGCCTCTGCCTTGCGATTTGCCTTCGTCTTTGCGGCAGCGTTGTTTTTCAACTTAACTTTCTGCTCTTTCGGCATGCACTAAACCTATACTGGGAATAGGTCTCAAACGCGAATGAAAGCCGATCCCGTTTCAGCTGCGCGTCGAACTTTGCGTTCAAGCACTTGGTTCAGTGGTAGCTCTCGGGCGAAGGCCTCGGATAGATCGAATCCGTCCATGCAAATGACGCGTTTGCCGCGGCCGAAAGAATACAGCCCATCCTCAGTGAAGCCACTGTAGCTTATGAATAAGCCGCGCGCCCATGCAGCCTTTTGATCGATCTTTCCATGAAACGTATGGAGTTGATCTACCCCGGAAGGAGCGCTCTGCCATTTTGCCTCAAGTAAATAAGTTTCGTTTCCGAGAAGGAAGCTACCGTCGATTTGTTCTCCGCGAAGCCTAAATGCTTCGCGAGCTTCCAAGCCAAACTTGTTAAATAATGCCTTTAAAAACGACTCGAAAGCATACCCTCTAGGTTGAGGTTCAAGGTCAGAAAGATGGCGAAGCTCAGCTTGGAATTGTCCAAATATTTCACGGTCGAACGCACGTCGTGGGGACGTTTTGACCTGTGACAAATTAGTTTCATCTACATTTAGCCGATTAATGATCGCGAGTAATTGTCCGTGCGCATTTGTAATCTTTTCGTCGTGACCAAATCTTTGGCGTACAACTTCGCGATATTCCCAAAGTGCATTCAGCGTGCGCACAGCTGTAGCTCTATCCACAATTTGCAAGAAACAGCGCAAACGTTTGGCTTTTGATGTTCCATATTTTTTATATGCGGGATCATCGATATCGATGTTCAATTCCTCTGCAAAAAACTGGGCGAAAGTCCGATCGCTGAAATTCAAGACATACCCGCTGCCCATATCGAAGATATCATCAAGGACCATCATGTCGATCGAGCGGATGTTAGACATGGGCTACTCTACGCTCACGCCGCGCGCGGCTTGAGCCTCGGAATTTTCTTGACCTCGGCGCGCAGCTCGCGCTCGGCGTGCCAGGTATCGTGGGCGCCCTGCATGCGCACCCAGACCGCGGCGCCGTCGCCGAACAGCTTGCCGAGCCGCACCGCCACCGCCGGCGACACCGGCTTGCGTTTTTTAAGGATGTCGTAGAGGTGCTGACGCGAAATGCCGAGCAGCGTGGCGATCTCGGCCTTGCTCCTGCCGGTCGCCGGGATCACCTCGCGCAACAGCGCGCCGCGTTGCCTCGGGGAGCGGTTCGGATTGCGCGTGGCGGTGTAGTCGGTCATGGCGTCCTCAGTGGTATTGCTCGAAATCGACGCGGGCAGGCAACGGTCTCGTTTCACTCGCCCGCGTCTGCATTATATGGCATTTTCCAGCGGCCGCCGAGCTTTGAGGATATGCCATGACCGATATTGCACGCATAGTGCTCGACCCAGCGGTGCTCGCCGGCAAGCCGGTGATCCGCGGCACGCGGCTGTCGGTCGAATTCATCATCGGGTTGATGGCCGATGGCTGGAGCGAGGCCGATATCCTGCGCGAGTATCCCGCGCTCTCGCACGACAACATTGCCGCCTGCCTCGCCTACGCGCGCGATGTGCTGAGATCGGAAGAGGTCTATCCGAGCCCGGTGTGAGAATGTTTGCGCTGAATTCGCTCAGCACATCAGCTTGGCCAGCTCGATATTTACCTTGCACTTGCCGGCGATCGCCTTGACCGCTTTGGTGAAGTCGGCGTCCTTCAGCAAGTCCGCAGATTTCATGCCGGCGACGGCGGCGCGCGAGGGCTGCGCGCTATTGAACAGGAGCATGCCGACGTTGAGCGCGGTCAGCAGTCCCAAGAAAGCCAAGGCGGTGGCGGTCTTGCGCGACATTGTAGGTGACATGGGTGGTCTCCCCCTTGCGAGTTGAAACGCGATGATTTCCTGCTTCGGCGGGCGGATCAAGCCGCCTGTCGCGGCGCGTCGCCGGAATTACCTTCTTCGTCATGCCCGCGCTATTCGCGGGCATCCACGTCTTACAGCAATGCAGTTCAAAGGACGTGGATGACCGGGCCAAGCCCGGTCATGACGAATAAGCTACCGCAATTCCGGCGTGGTCTTGAAATATTTCGCGTGCTCGATGAGTGCGTAGCGGTCGGTCATGCCCGCGATGTAATCGGCGATGCGGCGCGCGCGTGCGTGCTCATCGGCGTGGTCGATGCCGTCGCGCCATTCCGCCGGCAGGTCGGCGGGGTGGCGAATGAAATGCGCGAACAGGTCGCGCACCACGCCCTCCGCTTCCTCCATCACGGCCATCACCCGCGCGTGGCGGTACATGCGCGGATAGAGAAAGCCCTTGATGTCGGCGTCGGTTTTTTCCATCGCCGGCGAGAACGCCACCACCGGCTCGGCCGCGTGGCGCACCTCTGCGGCCGATTTCGGCTTGAGCGCCGCGATGTGCCGCCGGCTCGCGGCGATGACGTCCTCGATCATGCGGGTGATCAGCCGGCGCACCATCTCGTGCGCGCGCCGCGTCGGATCGAGGCCAGGTTCGATGTCACGCAAAATGTCTGCGACGATCGGCACGCAAGCAATGTCGTCCAAGGTGAACAGCTCGGCGCGCAAGCCGTCGTCGATGTCGTGGGCGTCATAGGCGATGTCGTCGGCAAGGGCTGCGGCCTGCGCCTCGGCGCTGGCATAGGACCACAGCTCCAGATCCCGGATGCGCGAAAAGCTTGAGATCGGCGCCGGCACGCCGTGCTCGGCGTAGCGGCCGACCGCTTTGCCTGCGCGGTCGGTGAGCGGGCCGTTGTGCTTGACCAGGCCTTCCAGCGTTTCCCAGGTGAGGTTGAGACCGTCGAACTGCGCGTAGCGGCGCTCGAGCGTGGTGACCACGCGTAGCGCCTGGGCGTTGTGGTCGAAACCGCCGAAGCCTTGCACGCAGGCATCGAGCGCGCGCTCGCCGGCGTGGCCGAACGGCGGATGACCGAGATCGTGGGCGAGCGCGGTGGCCTCCGCCAGGTCCTCGTCGAGGCCGAGCGCGCGCGCCAGCGAGCGGGCGATCTGCACCACTTCCAGCGTGTGGGTGAGCCGGGTGCGGTAATGGTCGCCCTCGTGATAGACGAACACTTGCGTCTTGTGGGCGAGCCGGCGGAAGGCGGTGGAATGGATGATGCGGTCGCAGTCGCGGCGGAAGTCGTTGCGCGAGGGGCTGGGCGGCTCGTCATAGCGCCGGCCGCGGCTTTTCGCCGGATCGGCGGCGTAAGGCGCGCGCGAAATGGGCGTGGAAATGGCCATAGCTTCACTATTTCTATCTCTCAGCCGTCATGCGCGGGCTTGACCCGCGCATCCCAATTAGGCGGGCAAAACCGTGCGTCCCTAAGCGAGATGGCCGGGACTTCAGGTGCGAAGGCGGCGCTTCGCGCCTTTTGCCCGGCCATGACGAGGAAAGTCCTGGCATTGACCTTGCTGTCAGCGGCACTTAACTAATTGGAACAGGTTCTGCCAATAGCTTGCAGGCAAAGGCCAGCGATGGGCGAAGCGAGCATCACGGTCAGCGAACGGGCGGCGCGGCGGATCGGCGAGATCCTTAATCGCGAACCGGCCGGCACCATGCTGCGCGTCTCGGTGGAAGGCGGCGGCTGCTCGGGCTTCCAGTACAAATTCGACATGGAGCGCGCGCGCGCCGACGACGATTTGGTGATCGCGCGCGACGGCGCAACCGTCTTGATCGATCCCGTCTCGGTGCAGTACATGGCGGGCTCCGAGATCGACTTCGTCGAGGACCTGATCGGCGCCGCCTTCAAGGTGAAGAACCCGAAGGCGACGGCGTCCTGCGGCTGCGGGACGAGTTTCGCGCTGTAATTTCTTCCTTGCCTCTGATCTGTCATGGCCGGGCTTGGCCCGGCCATCCCGCTTAGGCGAGCACAGCGCCTTCCTAAGCGGGATGCGCGGGTCAAGCCCGCGCATGACAACGGAGAGGCTTTACTCCGCCGCCACCGCCGGCGGCGCCTGCGGCACTTCCTCGAGCTGCGGCTCGATGCGGCGCTTGATCATACGGTCGAAGCGGTCGAGGTAGAGATAGATCACCGGCGTGATGTAGAGCGTCAACAGCTGCGACAGCACCAGGCCGCCGACCACCGCGACGCCGAGCGGCTGGCGCAGTTCGGCGCCGGCGCCGGTGCCGAGCGCGATCGGCAGCGAGCCGAAGATCGCCGCGAAGGTCGTCATCATGATCGGGCGGAAACGCAGCGTGGCGGCTTCGCGGATGGCGGCTTCCGCCGAAAGGCCGACGCGGCGGCGCTCGATGGCAAAGTCGATCATCATGATGGCGTTCTTCTTGACGATGCCGACCAGCATGACGATGCCGATCATGGCGATCACCGACAGGTCCATGTCGAACAGCATCAGCGTCAATATGGCGCCGATTCCGGCCGACGGCAGGCCGGAGATGATGGTGATCGGGTGAATGAAGCTCTCATACAGGATGCCGAGCACGATATAGGCCGCGAAGATCGCCGCCAGGATCAGGATTCCCTGCCCGCGCAGCGAATCCTGGAATACCTGCGCGGTGCCCTGGAAGCCGGTGGTGATGGTGGCCGGCAGCCCCTCGTCGCGTTCCACCTTGGTGATGGCGCTCACCGCGTCGCCGAGCGCGACGCCGGGCGCCAGGTTGAACGAGATCGTCACCGCCGGCTGCTGGCCCTGGTGGTTGATCTGCAAGGGCCCGACCGTGCGCACGAAATGCGTCACCGCCGAAAGCGGAATGACGGTTCCTTTCGAGCTCTTCAGATGGACCCGGTCGAGGTCGTTCGGGCCCGCCCGGAATTCCGGCATGCTCTCCAGGATCACCGCATAGTCGTTGGCCGGCGTATAGATGGTGGCGACCTGGCGGGTGCCGAAGGCGTTGTAGAGTTCCTGGCGCACCTGGTCGACGCTGACGCCGTAGACCGCCGCCTTCTCGCGATCCACATCGATCGTGATCTGCGGGTTCTTGATGTAGAGGTCGGTGGTGACGTCGAGCAGCCCCGGCAGCCTGGCGATCTTGTCGCGCAATTCGGGCGCCACCCGATAGAGCGAATCCGTATCGTTGGACTGGAGCGTGTATTCATACTGGCTCTTGCTGAGACGACCGCCCAAGCGGATGTTCTGGATCGGCTGGAAGAATATTCGAATCCCGGGCACGACATTGGCTTCGCGCCGCAGCCGCCCGATGACCTCGCGCAAGGAACCGCGCTCCTCGCGTTCCTTCAGCGCCACCAGCATGCGCCCGGTATTGCCGAGGCCGCGCGAACCGAAGCCGCCGACCGACGAGTTCACGTAGGACACGGCCGGATTGGCGCGCACGATATCGGCGATCTTGCGCTGGTGCTCGATCATCGACTCGAAGCCGATATCGGTCTTGGCCTCGGTGATGCCGAACAGGAAGCCGGTGTCCTCGGTGGGGAAGAAGCCCTTGGGCACGATGACATAGAGCCAGATGGTGACGGCGATGGTGCCCAGCGTCACGATCAGCATGATCGACTTGTAGGCGAGCACGCGGTCGAGCGACCATTCGTAAACGCTCCGCATGCGCTCGAACAGCGTCTCGAAGCCGCGCAGCACGAAATTCTGCTTCTCGTCGGGAGCGTGACTCTTGAGCACGCGCGCGCACAGCATCGGCGTCAGCGTCAGTGAGACAAAGCCTGAGACGATGATGGCGACCGAGATGCTGACGGCGAATTCGCGGAACACGCGGCCCACCATGCCGCCCATCAACAGCACTGGGATGAACACCGCGATCAGCGAGAAGGTAATCGATATGATGGTGAAGCCGATCTCGCGCGAGCCTTTGAGCGCCGCCTCGAACGGCCGCATGCCACCCTCGATATGGCGCACGATGTTCTCCAGCATGACGATGGCGTCGTCGACCACGAAGCCGACGGACAGCGTCAGCGCCAGCAGCGTCATGTTGTTGATGGAGAAGCCGAAGACGTACATCGCCGCGCAGGTGCCGATCAGCGACACCGGCACCGCCAGCGCCGGGATGATGGTGGCGGAGACCTTCCGCAGGAACAAGAAGATCACCATGATGACGAGGCAGACGGCGATCGCCAATGTCTCCTGCACATTGGCAACCGCGGCGCGGATCGAGATCGAGCGGTCGAACAGAGGCGACATCTCGATCGACGCCGGCACCTGCGCGCGCAATTGCGGCAGCTTGGCGCGCACCTGGTCCACCACTTCCACCGTATTGGCATCGGGCTGCCGATAGATGCCGAGCACGATGGCGCGCTTGTCGTTGTACCAGCTCGCTTCATTATCGTTTTCGACGCTGTCAATCACGCGGGCGACTTGGTCGAGCTTGATCGGCGCGCCGTTGCGATAGGCCACTATCACGTTGCGATAGTCGGCGGCATGTTCCATGGCGCCGGTCGCAAGCAGTGTGACGGTGCGGTCCTTGCCCTGCAGCGCGCCGACGGGTGTAGAGGAATTGGCTTTGGCAACCACGCTGCGGATGTCGTCGAGCGAGATATTGCGCGCGGCCGCGGCGGCCGGGTCGACCTGCACGCGCACGGCAAATTTCTGCGCGCCGTAGACCAGCACCTGGGAGACACCGGAGAGCTGCGAGATGGTCGGCGCTACCACCGTCTCGGCGTAGTCATTGATTTTCGACAGCGGCAGGGTGTCGGAGCGCATGCTCAGATAGACCACCGCGAAATCGCCCGGATTTACTTTCCGGAAAAACGGCGGCGTGGTCATCTCGGCCGGCAGCCGGCGCTGCGCGGTGGCCAGCGCGGTCTGCACGTCGAGGGACGCGCCGTCGATGTCGCGGCCAAGGTCGAACTGGACCGTGATCTGGGTCGAGCCGAGCGACGACGACGAACTCATCGTCGATATGCCGGAGATGGTGGAGAGCTGGCGCTCGATTGGGGATGCAACCGAAGCCGCCATGGTCTCCGGCGAAGCGCCAGGCAGGCTCGCGGTGATCTGGATGGTCGGAAAGTCCACCGCCGGCAGCGCCGCCACCGGCAACAGCCGATAGGCGAAGGCGCCGAACACGATCAGCGACGCCGTCATCAGCGTCGTCAGCACCGGGCGGCGAATGCAGGTTTCCGGGAGGTTCATGCGACTGAGAATCCGGACCGTTGAGCCTGAACCGCGGCAGCCTTACATCCTTCCTGGCGCATGATCTTATCCGAAAACCGGTTCCCACTTTTCGGGATCATGCGCTAGGTCCCGGCGCGGCCCTTGGGCGCGCCGCCCCGCGGGCTTGGGGCCCCGTGGGGCGATCTTGGTTCCGTCTTGCAGCAGCAATTGCCCGTCGGTGACAACGGTCTCGCCGGGTTTGACGCCGGACTTAATCACCGTCTCGCCCTTGGACTGGCGCCCGGCTTCGACATGGCGGACCTTGGCGACCCCCTTGTCGACGACGAAGACGAAGCTGCCGGCCTGGCTCACCTGCACGGCGTTGGTCGGCACCACCAACGCCTGCTCGCTGCGCAAAGTCAGCTGGGCGGTGACGAGCGTGCCCGGCCATAGCGTCTCGTCCGTATTCGGCATGTTGGCGCGGATGGTCGCCATGCCGGTCGAGGAATCGACGGTGTTCTCGATCATGCTGACGGTGCCGTCGGCGTGCTTCGGCTCGCCCGGAATGACAGCCTCGACGGTGGCGGTCTTGGCGGTGAGCGCGCGACGGATGTCGGGCAGGACCTTCTGCGGCACCGTGAAGGTCACATAGACCGGGGCCATCTGGTTGATGGTCGCCATCGCCGAGGCGTCGGCCTGGCGCACGAAATTACCGACCTTGACAGCGGCGGCGCTGATGCGGCCGGAGATCGGCGCGCTGATCGTGCAATAGCTGCGCTGAACCTTGAGATTTTCGAGCAGACCCTGATCGGATCTTATGGCGGCTTTGTAGACCTCGGCCTGGGTCTTGGCGGTGTCGAGAGTCTGCTGTGGGCTCGCGTTCTTGGCCGCCAGACTCTCGTAGCGCGCCACGTCGCGCTCGGCGCCGGCAAGCTGGGCCTTGTCGCGCGCGATCGCGCCTTCGGTCTGCGCCAGTTGCGCGTCGATGGCGCGGCAGTCGAGGGTGAACAGCAAATCGCCCTTGTTGACGTGGGCGCCGTCCTTGAAATGCACGCCGACGATGGCCGATTCAAGCCGCGCCTTGATGGCGACGCTGGCGATGGGCGTGACGGTGCCGATGGCGTCGACGCGCACCGGCACCTGCTTGCGCGCCGCCTTGGCGACCTCGACCGGTACCGGCCGGCCGCGCTGGCCTTGCGCACGCGCGGCCGAAGGTTGGTCGCTGGTCCACATGCCGAGCCACGTGCCGCGGCTGAGCACGGCAATGCCGATCAGGGCGAGCACCGCCACCCCAAGGAGCCATTTTCGCTTGCTCATCTGCAGCTTTCGATCCGGGCTCGTTTCGCGTGCCGCCCGGGCGCTCCCTATCAACGCTGAATGGCCATTATTTCAAGCTTCACCGGCCGCCGCGTTGGCCAGCCTATTAGCATATAAACGTGTCCAGGTGCATATCCCTGCGGTAAATACGGACGCCCAAAGCCGTAATTTACCCCGCCGGACCCCGCCTTCCCATGCGTATCGCCACCTGGAACGTCAATTCGATCCGCCAGCGCATGGACAGCCTGACGGCCTGGCTGGCCGAGCGGGCCCCCGACATCGTCTGCCTGCAGGAGATCAAATGCACCGACGATGCTTTCCCGCGCGAGCCGCTGGAGGGGCTCGGCTACAACGTGGCGGTACATGGGCAGAAGGCGCTCCATGGGGTGGCCCTGCTGTCCAAGCTGCCGTTCGATGAGGTGAAGGCCGGGCTGATGGGCGACAACGGCGACGTGCAGGCCCGCTTTCTGGAGGTGCAGGTCTCGACCAAGACCGGGGCCCTGCGGGTGGCCAGCCTCTATCTGCCCAATGGCAATGGCGGCGAAGAAAAATATGCTTACAAACTCAAATGGATGGATCGGCTCGTTCAATTTTCAGATGAACGACTTAAACTGGAAGAGCCACTGGTTTTGGCGGGTGACTACAACGTCATCCCGACGCCAATTGACGCCAAGCGGCCGGAAGCCTGGGTCAACGATGCTCTATTCCTGCGGCCGACGCGGGAGAAGTTCCGGGCGCTGATCAATCTCGGCCTCACCGACGCCATCCGCGCGGTCAGCGATAGCGGCGACCTCTATACGTTCTGGGATTACCAGGCCGGCGCCTTCGCCAAGAACGACGGCATCCGCATCGACCACCTGTTGCTGTCGCCGCAGGCCACCGACCAGCTGACCGACGCCGGCATCGACCGCCAGGTGCGCGGCTGGGACAAGCCGTCCGACCACGTGCCGGTGTTTGTCGATCTGGATATCGAGGGACGGTGAAACTCAAAGCCTTCTGACATGCAGCGGCACACGCTAAGATGGCGACAAATGTGGAGAGCCGATGGCGCACTTGCGTAGCGTTTCGGGCTTGTTGGTCGCGGCGCTGGCGTTGTGCGCCTGCGCGGAGAACCCCCAACAACTCAACACGACCTATCTCGACCGCTATGCTGAGCCCAATCCGACCCCGGCGAGCTTCGTCGAATGCCACGGCTTCAACTGCTCTGTAAGAACCCGTGTCAGCTTGAGCGCAAAAGAGTGGCGGCGCGTTGCTGCGATTTTCACCCCACGTGCCAACGATGCCAAAGCCGAGCGGCAACGGATCGCGCGCGCGGTGATGCTCATGCAGAAGCTAGTCGGTGAAAAGGCCGGCACGGCCGCCCACCAGTGGACGCATCAGAACATGCTGGTCCTGCCCAATCTTGGCGACCGGACGCAGCTCGACTGCATCGACACTTCGGTAAACACCTGGACTTATTTGACCTTGATGGAGCGTGCACATCTCTTTCATTTCCACCGCGTGGCCAAACTGGCCTATGGCGGTTACCCGAATGATCTCGATCCACGCAACACGGCGGTACTGGAGGAAATCGGCGGCAGCAATTTCGCGATCGATCCGAGCCTTGTCGATTACAATGTGCCGCCGCTGGTTATGCCGTTGGCGACCTGGCTCGCTCCCTGGCCGCCAAATGTTTCCGAGATCGAGCCGCCCGCACCTAAGCGCGGATAGCGGCGCCCGCCCGCGTGGTCATAGAATTTGCGTGAAGGCTTGTGCGCTAACGGCTCGCGACTACTCCCGCCGCGTCACCATCCAATTCCGCAGATAAACCAGTGCCAGCGCGCGCTCGTCCTCGGTCGCCTGCCGGAAGGCGTTGTCGTAGAGCCGGTTGATCCAGTCCCGGTCGGCGGCGACGTTGTCCTTGGCGGCGTCCTTGGCCAGCGTCAGCCACATCAGGCCACGCGCGGCCTGGCGCGGGACATGGTCGCCGGTGAACAGCATGGCGCCCAGCATGGCCTGCGCCTTGCACATGCCCTTTTGCGCCGACAGGCCGAACCAGCGCGCCGCCGTGCGCGGGTCGTGCGGGGCGCCGACGCCGTCGAGATAGAGCCGCGCCAGGTAATACTGCGCGTCCGGATCGCGGAAATACGACGCGGCATAGGCGAACATTTCGCGCGCGCGCTCGGGATCGCGTTTCACCGCGGTACGCGGGATGCCGTCGAGATAATACTGGCCGAGCGCGACGAAGGCGTTGGCGACGAAGCGGGACTGCCTTGTGTCGGGATTGTCGTCGGCGTGTTGGTCGGCGATGCGACGGAAATATTCGAAGGCCTTCAGATCGTTCTGGGTGACGCCCTCGCCCTCGGCATACATGCGGCCGAGCTTCCACTGCGCGATGGCATGGCCTTTCTCCGCGGCATATTCGAGCGAGTGAACGGCCTTGGCGGTCTGGCCGGCTTTGAGCAAGTGTGCGCCGGAGCGGAACGCCTGCATCGGCGTCAGCGGTGGCGGCACTTTGGCGTTGGTCTTGCTGCCGTCTAACGCCAGCGCCGGCGCGGCGGCTAGCGCCGCGCCAATCACGATCGCGCGCAACAGGGTCTCAGCTATCCGCATAACAGCTCTTCTCGCCCTTGCCGCCGGGATGGGTGACCGCGCCGTTGAGCGCCGTCCCCACCTGCTGGGCGTATTTCCACAAATATCCGGAACCATATTCGCTCTCGCGCGGCTTCCATTGCGCCTTGCGCTTGGCAAGCTCGTCGGCCGAGAGCTTGACGTTGAGCGTACCCTTTTCGCCGTCGAGCTCGATGATGTCGCCGTCGCGGATGAGCGCGATCGGGCCGCCTACCGCCGCCTCCGGCCCGACATGGCCGACGCAGAAGCCGCGGGTGGCGCCGGAGAAACGTCCGTCGGTGATGAGGGCCACCTTCTCGCCCATGCCCTGGCCGTAAAGCGCGGCCGTGGTGGAGAGCATTTCGCGCATGCCGGGGCCGCCCTTGGGGCCCTCGTAGCGCATCACCAGCACCTCGCCTTCCTTGTATTTCTTGTTCTTGACGGCATCGAAGCAGGCTTCCTCGCTGTCGAAACAGCGCGCAGGACCGGAGAATTTGAGATGCGTCATGCCGGCGATCTTGGTGATCGCGCCCTCAGGCGCGAGATTGCCCTTCAGGCCAACGACCCCGCCGGTCGCCAGCAGCGGCTTGTCGGCCAGACGCACGACGTCCTGGTCCGGGTTCCATTTCACGCTCTTCAAGTTCTCGGCCATGGTGCGGCCGGTGACGGTCAGGCAATCGCCGTGCATGAAGCCGTGATCGAGCAGGGTCTTCATCAGCAGCGGCACGCCGCCTGCTTCGAACATATCCTTGGCGACATAACGTCCGCCCGGTTTCAAATCTGCGATATACGGTGTCTTTTTGAAGACTTCGGCGACGTCGAACAGGGTAAATGCGATTCCGCATTCATGCGCGATCGCCGGCAGGTGCAGCGCAGCATTGGTGGAACCACCGGTGGCCGCCACAACGGCGGCGGCATTCTCCAGTGCCTTGCGGGTGACGATGTCCCTGGGCCGGATGTTCTTGGTGATCAGGTCCATGATCATCTCGCCGGCCAACATGCAGAACTTGTCGCGCAGCTCGTAAGGCGCCGGCGCGCCGGACGAATAGGGCAAGGCCAGGCCGATGGCTTCCGACACGGTCGCCATGGTGTTGGCGGTGAATTGCGCGCCGCAGGCGCCGGCCGAGGGACAGGCATTCTCTTCCAGCGTGAGCAGATCGGCGTCCGACATCTGCCCGACCGAATGCTTGCCGACCGCCTCGTAGACGTCCTGCACGGTAACGTCCTTGCCCTTGAATTTGCCGGGCAGGATCGAGCCGCCATAGATGTAGATCGAGGGCACGTTGAGGCGGCACATCGCCATCATCATGCCGGGCTGCGACTTGTCGCAGCCGGCGACGCCAACAAGCGCGTCATAGCAGTGGCCGCGCATCGTCAGCTCGACCGAGTCGGCGATCACCTCGCGCGAGGGCAGCGAGGCCTTCATGCCGGCATGGCCCATGGCGATGCCGTCGGTGACGGTGATAGTGCAAAACTCGCGCGGGGTGGCGCCGACCGCGGCAACGCCTTGCTTGACCGCCTGCGCCTGGCGCATCAGCGCGATGTTGCAGGGGGCGGCCTCGTTCCAGCAGGTGGCGACGCCGACGAAGGGCGCATGGATCTGCTCGGCGGACAGACCCATGGCGTAATAAAAGGCACGGTGGGGGGCGCGGTCCGCCCCTTCGGTGGCGTGCCGGCTCGGCAGCTTGGCCTTCAGATTGGTCTTGGCGTCCATCACTACTCAGGGCCCCCGCCCCTGGCGACATCCAGCCTGCCTCTGCCGGCTTAGCCGAGGTTGCTTGCCCGGCGGTAAAACCAAAGCCACGCAACGGCTTGGGAAGTACCTCGGTGGGCATTGGTGTCGGAGAAGGGTATGGCCAAATCGCGGCGCGGCGCACATTCGTTAGGGGTTATGGCGTATTTGCCGTTAATGTGTTGCAGGCAGGACACAGCCCGGCCATGGCCCCACCCCCCAGATTGCGCCGCAGTTTCTTCGACCGCTCGGTGCATACGGTCGCCCCGGAGCTGATCGGGGCCAGGCTCACGGTTAACGGCGTGGGTGGGGTGATCGTGGAGCTGGAGGCGTATCACCACTCAGACCCGGCGGCGCATTCCTATGGCGGCCGCACCGAGCGTAACGCCGTGATGTTCGGGCCGGCGGGACACGCCTATGTCTACCGTTCCTACGGCATCCACTGGTGCCTGAATTTCGTGTGCGAAGAAGAAAGCTCGGCCAGCGCGGTGCTGATCCGGGCGCTGGAGCCTCGCCAAGGCTTGGGCCTCATGCGGCGGCGCCGGGGGTTAAGCGATGCCCGTGCGCTGTGCTCAGGGCCGGGCAAGCTCGCCGAGGCGCTGGCGGTGACGCGCAAGCACAACGGCCTTCCGCTTGACCGCGCCCCGTTCGAATTGCGCGCGCGCACGGCTACGCCGGAGATTGCAGTCGGCGTGCGCATCGGCATCAGCAAGGCGGTGGAGCACCCCTGGCGCTACGGGATGAAGGGCTCGCCGTTCCTCAGCAAGCCGTTTCGCGAATGAGGTTTCAATACGAAATAATGAACTCGCAACCGGGCGCGGTTGAAAATTGCCGGGTGACGCGGCCGCTGGCGATCACGAATTCCAGCGTCACCGCGGCGTCGTGGCAGCACAGATAAGCATGCGTGCCATCGGCGGCGAAGCCGAAGCCCATCGGCGCTTTGGGCGTGGGAAAGCCGGCGATCTGCTTGAGCGTCAGCGCGTCGTAGACCGCGGCGTAATTGTCGACATGCGAGGAGACGCAGAGGTAGCGCCCGTCCGGCGTAACGCGCACGCGGCGCAGCTGATTGGCCTCGCCCGGCGCGCCCTCGATGGCGGCCGTGTGATGCAGCGCGTGCGTACGGGTATCGAACGCGTGCACCTCGCCCTTCTGGTGCGAACAGACATAGAGCGCCCAGCCGTCGGGGGAGACAGCGATGCCTTCGGCGCCGTGCGGGATGGTGATGAGGTCGATGGGCTTGCGGCTCTCCAGATCGACCACCGCGACGGCTTCCCTAGTCTTGAACGAGGCGAACAGCTTGCCGGTTGCATGGCTGATCGCGATCCAGTGCGGCGCGCCGCCGATGTCGATGCGCTCGATCTCGTCGTTGCCCGGTTCGATCGCTAGCACCGCATTGGTCAATTCGGCGGTCGCCCACAGCATGCCGCCCTCGTCCATCATCACCGAATGCGGCGCCACATTGCCGCCGACGTCGATGGTGCGCGTCAGCGATTTCGTTGCCAGATCGATGACGGCGATGCGGCGGTCGGGGTCCTTGTTCTTCCCGAAAATGCCGCCGCCATAGACCGAGGCGTAGACAGTCGCGCCGTCGCCCGCGCGCACCATCTCGTGGGTCGAACCCGGCATGGCGATCTCGGAAGTGAGCGCGAGTGTTCCGGCGTCGAAGAATTGCACCTTGTCGGCGCTCTTGGCGGTGAGGATCAGGGTATCGCCGCCCGGCCGATTGTTGGGGTCGATCATGACACCGAGTCAGGGTCTAATCTGGCCGTTTTGAACTGTCATGCGGATCGGGATGATTTTGATGTCCTTCCACACGCCGTTGACAACATAGGGCTCGCGCTTGAGCCAGTCGTCGAGTTCCTTGCGGCTTGGATACTCCACAAAGACTGCCGACCCCACCATATCGCCGGCGCCGTTGAGAATTCCGCCGCCATTAAGCAACTCGCCCTTTTCGACCATCGGCCTGATGCCTTCCAGGTGCGCAGTTCGAGTCGTTTTGCGCCGCGCCGGCGCGTCCGCATCGTTCCCGTCGCGCGCGATAACAAGGAAATAAGCCATCGCCGTCTCCCGCTTTGCCACTTACCGAACCAGCGCTGGCGGCATCACCATGCACCGCGCGCCTAGTCGGGCAGCGACGCACCCGCAAAAGCGATCGGATCCGCTGCGCTTCAAGCGCCGGCGAGCGGATCGGGGCCGTATTCATTCGGCCCCGGCTGGCCGACGTGCAGATAGACCAACGCCATCTGCACGATCCATACCACCAAGGCCAGCCCCCACAGCACCTCCGCCAACAGCCAGGCGAAGGTGACGCCAAGGAACGACGCGCCGGTGAGAAACGCCGCCAGCAACATCGGGATGACGTTGAGCAGGCTCCACCAGCCGGGATAACCGAGATCGTGAAAGCGCTTGAAGCAGATGCAGATCGACGCCCAGGCCAACGCCAGCGACACCAGGAAACCGAGGAAGGGGATCCAGCCAAGCACGAGACTGCAAACGACGATCGGCAGCACGCCGTGCAGCCAGAATTGCAGGCGCGAGATGCGCCCGGCCGGCGAGGTAAACAACGTGATCCAATAATCGAGCGGGGGCAGCGAGGAGAGCGACGCCACAAAGGGCGACGGCGTGGCGGCGTAAGCGGATGTGGCGGCGGCATAGGCCGTCGGCTGCCGCGCGCCCGCGCCCGGCGGCGGCGCGGCATCGGGCGTGCCGGGTCTGGCCAGGACGAAGATGTCGACCGGCTGGCCTTCCCACAGCTGGAAATCAACGCTCTGCCCGGGCTGCGCGCGGCCGTTGTGAATTTCGGATGTCCAGTAGCTGTAGCGCTGCCCGTCCTCGGCCGAGAGCTGCCCATAGGTTCCGTCCGGCGCAATCGCCACAATGACTCCACGCATCCGCCACCCCTTTAAATCAGCGCCGGAACGATAGCGCGCCGCCGCCCGGCGCTGTCAAGCGTCCGGCCGCGCCCTTCAAGCCGCGCCCTTGAGCCGCTCGAGCGCCTCGGCGATCTTGGTTTTGCGCGCGAGCGCCTCCGCGCGCTTTTCTTTTTCTTCCTCGACCACCTCTTCCGGCGCGCGGGCGACGAAATTGGCGTTGCCGAGCTTGGCGTCGACGCGGGCGATGTCGGCGTCGGCTTTCTGCATCTCCTTGGCGAGGCGCGCGCGCTCGGCGGCGAGATCGAAAGAAGTTGGGAGCACGATAGACAAGATACCGTCACTGACTGGAGAGTGAATTATTGGCATTGCCGACAAATCGGCAAAGTTCGAACTAGTGCTCAACGGTGCGGTTCCAGCGCTGGGCGTCGTCGTCACTTGTATGGTTCCGGTTTGCCAGCTCGGCACCGCAAGTGCAGACCCATTCACGAAAACAGCCGTGTTAGCCATTCGTGAAATGCTACTCGCACTCGAACTCAAGACGCTTGTATTGACAGAGCCGAAATTTGTTAGGTTTGCTGAGAGAGTCTCCCTGAATGGAACATTATAGGTTGTGCGAATCGTTCGGAGTTCACCAACCACTTCAAAGACAGCTTCCATTTCGGGCACATCTTCAATTTCTAGGACTTGTGGCCAGACCGACAGCGCTAAGAGCGCACTACGGTCCTCGCCTAGCGATGCCGTGACTCGCCACAGCTCCTCAGTAACGAATGGCATGAACGGGTGGAGAAGCTTGAGTATTTGGTCGATTGCCCAAGCTGCCATGGCCCGTGTTTCATTTTTCTCCGATCCGTCCGGGCCAGCCAGCAGTGATTTGGATGCTTCGACAAATTCGTCGCAATAGTTATTCCAAATGAAGTGATAGACGGATTCCGCGGCTTCGTTGAACCTGTAACCTTCGATCGCCGCCGTTACTTTGTTGACCGCGACAGCGACCCTTCGCGCCATCCAACGGTTCAATGGCTCTTTCACTGTCCGGGGGTCGAATCCCTTGAGGCGAGCCGCGCCGTTGAACTCAACAAAGCGCGCCGCGTTCCACAGCTTGGTCGCGAAGTTGCGGTTGTTCTCCACGTCCTGCGGACCGAGCCTGATGTCGTGGCCCTGCGCCGCCCCGCGCGCCAGCGTGAAGCGCAGCGCGTCGGCGCCGTATTGGTCGATGACGCCAAGCGGATCGACCACATTGCCCTTCGACTTCGACATCTTTGCGCCGGCAGCGTCGCGCACCAGCCGGTGGATGTAGACGTCGTGGAAAGGCACTTCTTTCATGAATTGCAGGCCCATCATCATCATGCGCGCCACCCAGAAGAAGATGATGTCGAAGCCGGTAACCAGCACCGAGGTTGGATAATAGCGTTTCAATTCGGGCGTCTGGTCCGGCCAGCCCAGCGTCGAGAACGGCCACAGCGCCGAGGAGAACCAGGTGTCGAGGACGTCTTCATCACGGTAAAGCGGAATTGGCTTTGTTTTGTCGGCAAAAAGCGCGTCAAATGCCTCGACTAGATATTTCTTCTTTTCGACGATTTGAACAGAACGGCCATAGAACCGTTCGGCTTGCCGAATTGCATCTTCCTCAGTTTCTCCGACGAAATAATTCTCTGCCCTTTTTACTTCAGGTCGATTGGTGACGGTCATGCTGAGGCCGTCGGATTCATTCTCTCCCGGCCCGTACCAAGCCGGGATCTGATGCCCCCACCACAATTGCCGCGAGATGCACCAGGGCTGGATGTTCTCCATCCAGTCGAAATAGGTCTTCTCCCAGTTCTTCGGGACGAAATTGGTCTTGCCGTCGCGCACGGCGGCAATCGCCGGCTCCGCCAGCTTCTTGGCGTTGACGTACCACTGGTCGGTAAGGAACGGCTCGATCACCACGTTCGAGCGGTCGCCATGCGGGACAACATGCGTATTCGGCTCGATCTTCGCGATCAGTCCTTTTTCTTCCAGCCGCGCGACGATCTGCTTGCGCGACGCAAAGCGGTCGAGGCCGTGCATCGCCAGCGTCTCATCGAGCTCGGCGGATTTCGGCACGCCGGCGAGGAAACTTGCGTTGTCTTTCAGGTCGAGCTTGGCCTCGACGCTGAAGATGTTGACCTGCGGCAGGTTGTGCCGCTTGCCGACCTCGAAATCGTTGAAGTCATGCGCCGGCGTGATCTTCACCGCGCCACTGCCCTTCTCGGGATCGGAATACTCGTCGGCGATGATGGGAATGCGCCGCCCGACCAGTGGCAGGAACACGTTCTCGCCGACCAGCGTCTTGTAACGCTCGTCTTCCGGGTGCACCGCCACCGCGGTGTCGCCCAGCATGGTCTCCGGCCGCGTGGTGGCAACCGTGATGAAGCTCGCCGAGTCGTCCGGATTAAAGCAGCGGCCCTCGATCGGATAGCGGATGTGCCACAGATGGCCCTTGGTTTCGACCTGCACCACTTCCAGATCGGAAATGGCGGTGTGCAGCTTGGGATCCCAATTGACCAGCCGCTTATCCTTGTAGATCAGCCCTTCGCGGTAGAGCTCGACGAACACTTTCAGCACCGTGCGCGACAGGCCCGCGTCCATGGTGAAGCGCTCGCGCGACCAATCACACGAGGCGCCGAGCCGCTTGAGCTGATTGACGATGGTGCCGCCCGACTCCGCCTTCCATTCCCACACGCGCTTGAGGAAGGCTTCGCGCCCCATGGCGCGGCGGGAGGGTTGCTGCCGCTCCATCAGCTGCCGCTCGACCACCATCTGCGTCGCGATGCCGGCATGGTCGGTGCCCGGCTGCCACAGCACGTCGCGCCCGCGCATGCGCTCGAAGCGGCACAGAATGTCCTGTAGCGTGTTGTTGAGCGCATGGCCCATATGCAATGAGCCGGTGACGTTGGGCGGCGGAATGACGATACAATACGGCTCAGCCCGGGCGCGCTCGGGCCGGCCGGCGCGGAAGGCGCCGGCGCGTTCCCAAGTCTGATAAATGCGGCCCTCGACCTCGCCGGGCTGATAGGTCTTGTCGATCATTGCTGTTTGTTTGATCTCGCTCGCGCGGTACAAAGCCCGCCACCCAACGAGAAGTCAACTTTGCACCAGCCCCCGTCCCCGTCGGGCAGCGCCACCCGGGCCATCACGCTGCTGGCCGTCGCCGCCTTCGCCGCCCAGGCCATGGTGCGCGTGACCGATTCGCTGTTGCCGCAGATCGCCGCCGATCTCCAGGTCAGCGTGGGCGCGACCTCGATCGTGGTGACTGCCTACCTGCTGGCGCACGGCTCGGTGCAATTGGTGATCGGGCCGCTCGGCGACCGCTTCGGCAAATACCGCACGGTCGCCGTCGCCGCCGCCTGCGCAAGCGTCATGGTGGCGCTGTGCGGACTGGCCGCGTCGCTGCCGCTGCTGGTGGCGGCGCGTCTCGGCAGCGGATTAGCCACCGGCTGGATCATTCCCTTTGCCATGGCCTTTATTGGCGACGTCATCCCCTATGAGCGCCGCCAGCATGTACTCGGCAGTTTCCTCTCGGGCCAGATTCTCGGCCAGTTGTTCGGCCAGGCCGCCGGCGGTGTGCTCGGCGATTATTTCGGCTGGCGCGCGGTGTTCTTCATTCTCGCCGCCATGCTGGGGCTCGCCACAATCGGCCTGTTCTACGAGCTCGCGCGCAATCCGGTCACCCGCGGCGCGCCGGCGCCGGCACAAAACGGACGGCACTTTTTCGCCGACTACGCGACCGTGCTGCGCTCGCCCTGGGCGCGCACGGTGATCGTCATCGCCTTCGTGGAAGCCGGCGCCATGTTCGGCGCCTTCACCTATGTCGGCGCCGACCTGCATCTGCGTTTCGATTTGAATTTCGCGCTGGTCGGCCTGTTCGTCGGCGCCTTCGCGATCGGCGGGCTGATCTACAGCCTGTCGGTGCGCCGGCTCGTGAACCGGCTCGGCCAAACGGGCCTCGCGGCCGGCGGCGGCGCGCTTTTGGCGGCCGCCTACGTCACGCTCGCCTTCGAGCCGCACGCCACTATCGCGCCCATCGCCATACTCGCGACCGGACTGGGCTTCTACATGCTGCACAACACGCTGCAGACCAACGCCACCCAGATGACGCCGGAAGCGCGCGGCACCGCTGTCGGCCTGTTTTCGGCCGCGCTCTATCTCGGCCAGACCGCGGGCGTCGCAACTGCGGCGCTGGTGTTCGACCGCTACAAAGGCGTGCCGGTTTTCCTGATTGCGGCGATAGTGCTGTTGGCGCTCGGCCTCTGGTTCGCCCACGCGCTCAAGGCGCGGCGGGCGGCCGGCGTCGAGGACATGATTCGCTTAGATTGAACCGCCGTGCTTGCCTTACATTTTGCTTGCGCATGATCTTTCCCGAAATCCGGTTCCCATCCCCGACTAAATCGGGGACAGGCTTTTTCGGGATCATGCGGCTCAAGGCTTGCCGCGCGAGACCCGTTCGATCTCGGTGCGCACGATGCGCTCCACCAGCCCCGGTAGATTGTCGTCGAGCCACGACTTCAGTATCGGGCGCAGCATTTCCTTGACCAGGTCTTCGAGCGTGCGCGCGTTCTGCCCAAACACGGTGTGGGCGAGCGCGTTGAACGCGCTGTCGACCGCCGCGACGGTGGTGTTCGAGATCAGTCCGTGGTCGGGCGCCGGCGCCTGCGGGTACGGCGTGTGCACCTCCGGCTCCGGTTCCGGCGGCGGCTCCGGCGGCCGGTCGGTGAACACCACGTCGGAATCGCCGTCGATGGTGCGGAAGCGCGGCGCCGGCCCCGGGGGCGGCGTCGGCGCTACATTCTCTTCGGTTAGATCGAGCACATCGTTACCGGCCAGCGCGGCGGCGGGCTTTGCCGGTTCGGGCTCGGCCTTGGCTGCGGGCGGCGGTTCGTCGAGGTCGGCGAGCATGGCATCGATATCGCTCTCGCCGTTTACGGCGGCCGCTGGCGGCGGCGGTGGCGGCGACGGCTCGGGCGCCGCCGGCTCGGGCCCCTTGGCCGTCTTGCCGCCGTCCTCATCGGCGATAATGCGCCGAATGGAGGCCAGAATTTCCTCCATCGAAGGTTCTTGGGCCTTCGCCGTCTGGCTCATTCAGTAATCCCGACCGCAGTCTTCAAAAACCCGCACGACGGTGCGCTCACGCAGCGAATCGGCACCGCTTACCATTTATACGCCAGAACGGTGCGGGTATGGCAGGGCGAAAGCCTGAGAAATGCTAATGAACTGTGGACACCAGCCGCGTCGGCGCCGGTTTCAGCGTCCGTCCGGGGTGCGCACCCCGGCCCAGTTGTCGCGGATCTGCTCGTAATGGACGGTGGCATCATAGGCCGGCACATGCAGGCCGAGCACGTCCGGCGACAGCCGGCCGACCGCGGCTAACAAGGTGTAGGACGCCACTACCCGGTCGCGCTGAGCGCCCACCATCGCCACCCGGGCATTGACCAGTTCCTGCTGGGCATTGAGCACGTCGAGGGTGGTGCGCTGGCCGACGCGCGCTTCCTCGCGCACCCCGTTGAGCGCGATCTCGCTCGCCTGCACCTGCGCTTGGGTGGCGTCGATATTACCCTTGGCGGCTTCGAGCTGGCCCCACGACTGCACCACCGTCTGGCGCACCTGGTCGCGCGCGGTGTCGAAGTCGAGCCGCCTCTGACCGAGCGTCTCCTTGGCCTGGCGGATAAGGGAATATTCCGTGCCGCCCTGGTAGATCGGCACGGTGAGCGTGCCCAGCACCGATGCATTATAGCTTTCGATGGTGTTGAGGTTGCCCACGGCCAGATAGTTCTTCTGGTAGCTGCCCTGCACCGACACGGTCGGGAGCAGCGCCGCTTCCGCCACTTTCACCGCCAGTTGCGCGGCGTCGACATTGTATTGCGCGCTCATCACCGACGGATGACTGCCCGTGCCGACGGAGACCGCCGCCGGCAAGCTGCGCGGCGAGAAACGGTCGACCGGTGCGGCGGCCGTGAGCTTGCCGGGGTTGGTGCCGATCACTTGGCGATAGGTCGCCGCCGACGCCTTGTAATTGGCTTCCGCGGTCAGCACTTGCGAGCGGCCGGCGGCCAGACGCGATTCCGATTGCGCCACGTCGGTGCGCGTCACCTCGCCGACGTTGAAGCGGTCGCGGGTCTGGCGCAGTTGCTCCTGCAAGACTTCGACGTTACGCCGCTGCAAATCGAGGATCGCACCGTCACGCAGCAGATTCATGTAGGCGGTCGCCGCATTGAGCAGCACCGTCTGCACCGTGGTCGCCAAGGTCGCGCGCGCGGCCAGCACCTGCGACTCCGCTTGCCGCGTCTTGTTGGCTGTCTGGAATCCGTTAAACAGCGTCTGCGTGATGGTGGCGCCGTAGTTGAATGGCGTGTTGTAGCCGCTCTGCGTCCCGTAGGTCGCCGGCCTGTTGGGCGGCACGTTGGCCGGCAGATTGGGAGCCACCACCCTGGTCGTGCTTGAGAGCGATTGCTGGCCGCCGGTGGCGGTGACGGTGACCTTCGGCCGATAGCCGGACAGGGCCTGCGGCACGCCTTCGTCAGTGGCGCGGACCGATGCGCGCTGCGCATTGAGCGACGGATTATTACGATAGGCCTCGACCAGGGCTGTTTCGAGCGTCTCGCCATGCGCGAGCGGCGCCGCAAACGGCAGCGCGGCGCACGCGATCACGCCGACCGCGAGCCCCCCTGCCCAGCCGCTAGGACTACCAGGCCACATCTCAAACCCAACCCCCGCGCGATCGGTATTTTGTGCACACGCGATTCGCGCGACCAAACCACCCAAAACCATATGCGGCCCGGTGCGGGCTTGGAAGCCCCCACCCCTCTCAGCCAACAGAATGCCTGCCATGTGGGGCTTTCACGTCACGGTTTACAGCTAATATCGTCTCAAAATGCGAATTCCGGGGGTTTAACGAAGCCGGGCAGGATCGGCGCCGCGGCGTCGAACAGCGGCCGGCCGCCGGCCTCCCCGCCGCCCCGCCGATACAGCGTGGCATTGGCGCCCGGCCCCACGCCCAGCACGCAGACCAGCCGGCCGCCATCCTTGAGTTGCCCCAATAGCGTCTCGGGTGCGAACTCGGTCGCGCCTTCGAGCAGGATGGCGTCATAAGGCGCAGATTTCGGCCAGCCTTCGATGAGCGGGCCACTGACCACGCCGGCATTTGGCAGCTGCGACAGCGCCGCGCGCGCGGCATCGGCAAGCGCGGCATCCTGTTCGAGCGCGACGATCTCGCCAGCGATGCGCGCCAGCAGCGCCGCGGCATAGCCGGTGACGCAGCCGACATCGAGCACCCGGTCGGTCGCGGCAAGTTCGGCGGCCTGGATCAGCTTGGCCAGCACCATGGGCTTGATCAGCCGGCGCGAAGCCTGAGCGCCTTGGCCGACCGGCACGTCGAGGTCGAGATAGGCAAGCCCGGCCATGGCGGGCGCAACGAATTGCTCGCGCGGAATCTCGAGCATGGCCGAAATGACGCGCAGATCGGTGACATCGGCGGTGCGCACCTGCCCGTCCACCATATTGCGGCGCGCGGCGGCAAAGTCGGTCATCGCGATCCTCGCTGAAGCTGATGGAATGCACGGCTTTTGTGCGGCAAGGACGGGCAAAAGGCAAGTAAGCGGCGCGGCGTTGTCGAGCCGGCTTGGCTCCTATATAGGGCTTGGGCGCCGGGGCGGCCCGCTATCTGCGGCATCCGTCCCGGCCAATGGCCACGTGGCGGAGTGGTTACGCAGCGGACTGCAAATCCGTGCACGCCGGTTCGATTCCGGCCGTGGCCTCCAACCTCAATTCGCGAAGTTTGCCCGCCGACATCCGCCATCGGACAAAGGCGGCTGGCAAAGTTGGGCGCCTCTCCGCTAGGCAAAGCAGGGGAGCTTTGTTATAGGCCGATTGCCGTAGCGCCGGCTTGTTCCCCGGTAGCTCAGTGGTAGAGCAACCGGCTGTTAACCGGTTGGTCGCTGGTTCGAATCCGGCCCGGGGAGCCAAATAAATCAGGTACTTAAAGCAGCCGGATAAATCCCCAAAGCCTTCGGGGGTACCCTCCGGGTACCAGAGGGAGGATCCACAGGTCTTCGAATAGAAGGGGCCGCAATCGCGTGGCCGCATTGGCGCGCTGGCGAGCCGCTCGGGCGGCCAGCAGCAACGCCGTAATTAGAGCATAAGCGGTTCTTTGCCGTGCTGCATGTGCCGCCAATTACATCTCCGGTGGAAGCGGTGTGGACGGCTATTGTGGCGGAACAGCGAGATTAGACATGGCATTCCTGCCAGCAGTGAAGTGGGTGGTTGAATTGCTTGAAGATGATGTTGATAAGCGCATTTAGCGGTAGCTTGGGTGCACCAAGCTGGAAATCAATCTCGTCGATCGGCCCAATGAACCGCCACTCGGGGCCGGCGAGGCGGCATGCGCGGCCGTCGGTGCGGCGCTCCGCAACGCCGTGAGCGCGTTAAGACTAAGTTAAACGGCAAGGCAAGCTGATTGGCTCTTCGTGATGCGATTGAAATGAGTGGACTGGGCACATTTCGCCTAAAGGGTATTGCGTTCAATCAATTAGGCGCGTTTCTGTCGCGGCAAATCACATACGGCCCCGTTTTGCTCGCCATCGGGAACCCCGATCCGACGCCGATTGACAAATTAAACAGCCTTACGTTCCATTAGGCTGCTTTTGTTGGATGGGAGGACGGCTGATGGGTTTCACGGTTATCAGCAATAGCTTCAAGGACGGCGATTACCTATCAAACCAATTTGTCCTGTCAGCCGATTTCGGTTTTGGGTGCGCAGGACGCAACAAATCACCACATCTTAAGTGGTCGGGCGCGCCAACGGAAGCGAAAAGCTTTGCTGTGACCTGTTACGACCCCGACGCACCGACCGGATCTGGCTTCTGGCACTGGCTGGTGGTGAACATCCCGACGAATGTGAACGAGCTCCCCGAGGGTGCAGGGAGTTCGGGCGGTAGACTGCCTGTGGGTGCGTTGCAGACGCGCACCGATTACGGGGCACCTGGCTACGGCGGCCCGTGCCCACCCGAGGGCCACCATCCGCATCGCTATCTGTTCACTGTGTTCGCCGTGAAAACCGACAAGCTCGAGGTGAAAAGTGACACATCGGCAGCAGTTGTCGGTTTCAATCTGCACTTCAATACCTTGGCGAAGGCGGAGATCATGGGATTGTTCAAAAGGTGAAGTGAAGGCGCACAAAACATTGCACTGAGTGGCCGCACATGCGCCGCATTGTGGATGGCGATCAGCAGCTTCGACTGCGGATGATGGTGGTTTCCAACACCATCCAATCTTGCGCTTTCGCAAGATTGGATCGCTTTAAGGTTCACGCTGCATACACCATGGTCGGTCACGCTCCGGGCACCGCAAAGCGGACACGGGCGTTCGCCATCGGCAAAACCACCATCACGACCCAAAGCGCGCGATGATTATTCGCTCGTTCAATAATGCGCTACGACGTCACCGCAGTGGCGTCAATCTCCACTAGGAGGCGAGGGTCGAGCAGTTCGACCTTTACCGTCGCGCGCGCTGGCGGTGCCTCACTGAAGTATTCTCGATAAACTTCGTTCATCCCGGCATAGTTCGCAAAATCAGTCAAATAAACGGTGGTCTTTGCCACATCCGAAAGGCTTCCTCCGGCGGCGAACACCAGTTCCTTTATATTCTCTAAGACCTGACGGGTCTGCGCTTTGATGTCACCATCCCCAACGAGATTTCCATTCGCGTCGAGGGCAACGATTCCCGCCACGAAAACCGTAGTCCCTACCTTTGTCGCCATTGAAAACGGCGCCGTCGGGGTTGCCACTTTTGGCGTGTTTATGACTTCTTTTCTTTTCACGGTTTGCCTCTGCTCGCAGCCGCGGCGCGCACCGAATCCATACGCATCCTACTATCGCCGCCGCTAGCTGACCTTAAGCTGCTTGTCCCAGACTGGCCCACTAGTCGCCAGTATCACCTCAGTCTCAACCAATGCGGCGCACGACGGGCAGAAATACTCACGAAATTGCATCTCTGGATCAATGAACCTCTTTGAATCGATGATCAAGGGATTCGCCTTTCGGGTGTCATTATCCTTTCTTGTCAACTGCAGCTTGTAGTTCTTTCCTGCCGATCCGATCACGTAGCCACAATTCGAACACGCGATGTTATTGTCAGGTTTGAGGACGAGATGTTTGCTGATAGGCTTTCCGCCCAGGTTGGCCTTTGACCGATTCTTGGGCCGTACGTCAGTATTCCCAAGCCGGTCCGTTCGGATTTGGACTCGCTTCTTCTCGGTTGCCTTTGTGTCGACGACGTGGCCTTTGATGACCACTCCGTAAATTGCTTCAGCTGACTCGACCGAGACCGCGTCGTTTATAACATCGACCAATACCTTTTCCGGCTGCCGGTCGAGCGGATCGCCATAGCCACCGCCGCCGCTCCACGTATGCTCGAAAACGTCTTGCGGCATTTCTTGTGTCTCAAATTTCGGCGGCAGATATTCTAGATCGCCCTTCAACAGGGATATGTCGGTGGGAATTTCGCCGCGCGCGAACCACTTATCGACATCGGCTCGGCGCATCATCTTGTACATCGCCGTGTTTGCGGGATATCCCCCATCGACACCGGTAGCCGTCGGGAACGCCTGGCCGAAGGTCGCAAGCACGAGCTGGATCGGCTGCCCATCGGTGCCATGGGGAACCCAGCACGACGTTGCGCCCATGCCGCCTCGATATTCCCCCGGGCCTCCGGAATCCTTGGTTTCCCGTCGGTAGAGATAGAGGATGGGATAGAACCCCTCATTCGTCTCCACGTTGGGGCACTGGCCAGTTATAGCCGCCATGAGCCCAGCGGTATCGACACCGTCCGCGAACGAGCGCGCACCCCAGCCGCCAGCCATGCAATCCATGATCATAGTGACGAAAGGAATCTTGTTGTTGTCGAGACCGGAAGCGATGACCGTTGTCCATGACCCAACGCAGCCCGTGAGCAGGCGGTCCTGCAGCTCCGGGACGCTGGTAAGCATCCGAGCAATGCAGTTGTTGGCAGCGTTCGTTGCCGACCATGTCCCAGCAATCGATCCCATCGAAACGCCGCGGGGGAACTCGGCGTTGATCACAGTGCCAACGGGGGTGATGAACTTGAGGGCACGGTGCAGACCACCGAGAGCCCAAGGAATGTCGTAGCAAAGCAATGGCAGGATTGCGACGGTAGAACCACCAACCGCCCCAGCGCGGGTGCAATTGATCATCCCCGTGTTCGGATCGGAGCCTGTGAAGTCGAATTCGAGCTCATCACCTAGCTTGGTCATCGCGAGCGTGGTCTTGTAGACCCCGCGATCCCCGGTCTTGCAGACCTCCTGATAAGTCTCACAGCGCCAAGTCCCGTCCGGTATGTGCCGGAGCCGTTCGCGAAACCGCTTCTCGGCGTAGTCCATTTGCTTCTTCATCACCACGTTGATCGTTTTCGCGCCGTAGCGGCCGATGAGATCAAGCATCCTCTGCTTAGCGACATTGTTCGACGCAATATGAGCGCGAAGGTCGAGACCGACGAGCGCCGGTGCCCGCGAGCGGCGCAGATAGACGTCCTCGATGTCTTTGCGGATTGTGCCTTGCTCAACGATCTTGATCGGCGGGTAGGTCATGCCCTCCGCGAAGTGATCCTCAGCGTCAACACACCACGATCCAACATTCACTCCTCCGAGATCGACTTGGTGAATTGTCGACCCAGTCCAAGCAAATAGCTGATTGTCGACGAAAATGGGCGATAAGACCGCCACGTCTTGCGGGTGCAATGCGCCGATCCAGCAATCGTTGCAAAGGAACATGTCGTCCGGATGGATGCCGGGATTATCGCTGCGGTTGACAACAGTCCACTTAACCATGAAGTCGACGTTGGCAGCATGCGGCAGGTAGTAGGGACCAATGTTGACGATATCCCCCAGTTCGTCACACAGCACTACGTTGAAGTCGTTTGCATCGGTGGCGACGGGTGAGCCGGAAATCTTCTTCAAGGCTTGACCTTGCTCGTCGTTTATCTGCCAGAGCTTGTGCGCCACCACTTCGAGAGTGATTGGGTCAACCTCGTAGCTCTCGTCGTAGTGGAAGATCTTCAAGCTTTTAGAGATCGCACTGAGTTCGGGGCGCTTTCCGTCCGAGTAAAAGTGCTCGGAACCCGGGATTTTCAGAATTGGTTTTGCCATGACCAGCCTATTTGCTCTGCGCTATCCGGACATTACCGTAGCTATCGATGCGAGCACGCTGGCCGGGATGGATAAGCGCGGTCGTAGCCTCGAAACGAATGATCGCTGGCCCGTCGAACACCATTCCGGCGCTACACCGGTTGCCATAAATGGTGGTTTCCACCTCCCTGTTGAGCTCACGCCAGTAAAGTCTCTCATGGCCGATGCAAGCGGACGAGGCGTCTGCGCTCCCTTCCGGGTTCTTCTGGATCGAAGCGTCCTGGACATGGGTCGAACCGACTACACGGTAGGTTACAAGTTCGATGCCTGCCTGACGGAAACCGGAACCCCGGCCGAAGAGCCTCTCGTAGCGCCGTTCGAACTCCTCGATCATGCCATCGAGCGTCGAAGTCGTGAGCCTGCCAGGGGGCACGGGTGTGTCAACCTGATGGACTTGACCCTTGTAGCGCAGTTCGACAACACGTTGTAGCACAATGTTAGATCGTTTCGCACCGCCGGCAGTGAGGTTATCGATGGCCTCTTTCTCCAGCGCCTCGAAATGCTCGCCGAACCGTGCTACATCAAAAGGCGCGAGAGCGAGATCGGAGACTTGAGTAACTGTAGTCAGGTCCGATACCGCTAGTCCGAGGGCCGAGAAGGCAGATGCGATATTGCCGAGCGGGAAGATCACTTCTTTAACCCCGAGCTCGCGGCCGAAGGCACTCCCGCGCAGTGGTCCGGCGCCGCCGAACCCGTAAACGACGAATTCACGAGGATCATAGCCGCGCTCGATCGTCATCTTCCGGATCAGGTCGGACATGTGCTGAGTGGCTATCTCAATAATACCGCTCGCTGCATCTCGCACGCTCATGTCCAGGGGTCGTGCAATTTTCTCGTCTATCGCTTTAATTGCGAGTGAGCGGTCGAGCTTAAACTCTCCGCCGAGAAAATAATTTGGATCGATATAACCGAGGACTACATCGGCATCAGTAACGGTCGGTTGCAGACCACCGCGCCCGTAGCACGCCGGTCCCGGATCCGCGCCGGCGCTTTGCGGGCCGACCTTCAAGCGTCCAAGATCAACCCATGCGATGGAGCCACCGCCCGCGCCGATCGAAACGATGTCAATGGTCGGCGCGAGGAGCGTGTACTGGTTGACCGTGGACGTCGAAGTGATGATTGGCTCGCCGTCAACGACAAGGCCAACGTCGAAGCTTGTGCCTCCGACATCCGCGCAGATAATGTTCTTCTGATCTAGAAGGCGGCCGAGAAATCTCGATGCAACGACGCCACCGGCAGGCCCCGATGAGAGCGTGTTCACGGAACGTCGGTCCGACTCGACAGCGCGCATCGCTCCGCCCATTGATTGCATCACATAGAGAGGAGACGCAAGGCCCCGTTCCACTAGTGAGCGCTGCAGTTTTTGAAGGTAGTTATTGAGGAGCGGCGCCACATAAGCGTTAACAGCGGTAGTCGCCGACCGCTCGTATTCCTTTATCGCGGCCACGATCTCGCTAGATATCGAAATATGGAGACCAGGCGCCTCCTCTTCGAGAATCTCGCGCATGCGCTTTTCGTGGCTGCGGTTCTTGAAAGACCACAGAAAGCAAACGCCGATAGCCTCGACGCCTTCGTCCTTCAACTCCCTTACGGCTCGTCGAGCGCTCTCCTCATTGAGCGGCACGATGACAGCGCCGCTGTAGTCAATTCGCTCGTGCACCTCCTTGATACGGCTCTTGGGCACAATGGGGGCCGGCTTGTCGCTATAGGAATATTGCTTAAGCTCAATCTCCGAGCGGCCGGCCGATCGCCCGATGATCCGCATCATCGGAAGCGCATCGCGATGCCCAGCGGTCGTAATAAATCCGATCTTCGCACCGGAACTGGTGACCATCGCATTCGTAGCTACGGTTGTCCCGTGGTAAAAGTAGTCGAGCGTGGCAAGGATGTTGCGACCCTTATCGATCGTCTCCACAACGTCAATAACGCCCTTCGAAAACTCAGGGGGCGTGGACGGACGCTTGGTCACCTCGATGCCGCCGTCATCTCGCAAATAGATGAGGTCAGTGAAGGTGCCGCCAGTATCAACGCCAATCGTAGTCATCCTTACTCCTTAGATGCCACAATCAATGCAATCAACCTGCCGCAAAGTCCCGCCTTCAAAGCGGGCTGCCGGCCCATTACCTCGGTCAGCCCGCGACGTCATGCAGTCGGGCCTTTCGAGGAGATACGGTAACAGGAAATCGTGATGAGCAATACAATCCCCAAATGAATCTGCACGTCTTTCCGCGCGGTCCGCTCGCTTCTGGCTTGCCGCAACTTATGGGGGAACTGGAAGAGCATACCAAGTGGCTTATCAATCACTAGACCATTGTGCGACGAGACATTAACTTGCCGGAGTTCGTCCTATCTGACAAGCCTGCGCCACGTTTCGATCGTAAGCGATTCCCTGTCCACACCTTGTGACGCGCGATTTGAGCCGCAAGATGCGAACCGACTTGGACAGATCGGTTCGCACATATGCTCGACCATATAGTTGACGCTTCGGAGCCACGAGACCGGGTTGATATCCGGGTCGGGGTTGGACGCCGGCGTCGCTGGAGCGCCGAGATCAAGGGGCGGAGAACTGGGCAGCCATCACTTCACTCGTCGAGATCTGCAAACTGTACGGCGTCGATCCGCAAGCCCACTTCGCTGACGTGCTCACGAAGCTCGTCAATCTCTGGCCCGAATCTCGCCTCGACGAGATCATGCCCTGGGCCTGGGCAGCACAGCGTTCCGCCGGTCGTCTCGCGGCGTAGATGTACGCGTCAACCGCGGTCGCGCTCGATCCACCAAAAAATCAAGCCGTTAGAGCAGTGGGATTGGAAGATCGCTTACTTTACATCGACATGAGTGATAATCAACTCAGCAGCTTTCGCGGAATGAGGAATTTATACCGAAACTCAGAAATCGTGACTCATGTTACCCAATGTCGTGCGCGGATCATCGCATCGTATAAATGAGTCAAATCAAAGACCTGGATAGTCGTTACAAACCAGTCGCAACGCCGCAGGTGGGTCGCGGGTAACGCGATTTGGTATTAATTATTTGGAACGCGGCGTAACGACCACGGCTGACGCGATTACAAACTATCGAGATTTCATCAGCGGCCGCAAATCGCCTCAAATCTCGGCGATCGGTTGTCGGCAAGAAAACCAAAAAACAGCATAATCACGGACAAGACACCTCGGAAAATTGAAAGGTCCACAATTGCGAGCACTTCAGTGGGAAAACCGATTTTTTAATTCCCGTCGAACGCCCGCACTCCCTCGAAGCCTAGATATGATGAAGCGAACTAGGATGTGGACTCATTAACGCGCAGCCATAGTCTGATGGACGCAAGCTGGATGAAGGCGAGGTAGTTGGCCGCGAGCTTGTCGTAGCGGGTTGCTACACGCCGACAGTGCTTGATCTTGTTGAAGAACCGCTCGACCAAGTTGCGAGCCCCGTAAAGATACGGGCTGAAGCATAGCGCCTCTGTCCGATTTCTTTTCGGTGGGATGTTCGCCCAGGCCCCGTGCTCGCGAACAAGGGTTCTGATCCAGTCGGCGTCATAGCCACGGTCGGCAAGCAGCATCGTTCCCGACTTCAGGCGAGACAGGAGATTTCCTGCGAGCCGGTTGTCGTGTGCCTCACCAGCGGTTAGCGCGAGCCGGACGGGCAGGCCATTGGTATCAACCACCGCATGAATCTTGCTGGTCAACCCGCCTCGTGACCGACCCATCGAATGCCATCCGTTCCGAGTGATGCAGGCACCATGCTGATGCACGCGGACAATAGACGTGTCGATCATCTGCACGGCGGCATCATGAGCGTCGGCCAGTGCGCTCATAATCCGAGCCCATACGCCCGCTCGCCGCCAGCGAACGAAACGGTTGTAGCACGTGGTGTACGGACCGAAGTTGTTTGGTAAATCGCGCCACGGTGCCCCAGATCGCAAGACCCAGAAGATACCGTTGAGCACGCGACGGTCATTCACCCGTGGCACGCCGCGTGGCTCGTTGGGCAACATCGGCTTGATACCAGCCCACTCATCGTCGGTGAGTTCGTAGCGCATGATTCGGCCCCTTCAGTTAGGGGCTTGAATCACAGTTCGGCGGTCAGGCTCAACATGCCCTGACAAAAGGCGCGTTGATCGCTTTGCACCCGAAAGCGGGCCTATTATGCTCACTTTGAGTTTTGTCGGTCGTGACCCGAGGCGGAAGTCGGCAACACCCGACGACCATGGATTTGCTGCTTTATCGATCGTGAGTTTGCAGAGGAGGGTTCGGTGTCGGCGATATATTACCCGATGCTTACAATGTTTCTCTGGACGTTTGCTGTGATGTTACGCAACGTTCATGTCCGTCTTCGCTCCGTGTCGAGACGAGAACTCACCAACGAATATTTTGAACTGTTCCAGGGGGGTGAGCCGTCAGACATCGTGGCCAAGACGGGAAACAACTTGAAAAATTTATTTGAATTCCCTGTTTTGTTTTACGTTGCACTTGTAGCGGCGGCAATTCTGCAAAGGGCTGAGCCTGTTGTTCTTGTTCTGGCTTGGTTGTACGTCGGACTTCGCATCGGACACAGCATCGTCCATCTTACGATTAATAAAGTGCCTGTCAGATTCGCATTTTACTTTGCAAGCAATCTCGTATTGCTCGCGCTTTGGGTGTGGGTCGGGACTGTCGCGTGATTTTGCCAGTACCATCGGCGCTGTTGGCACTAAGCCGAAGTGATTGTAGCCGAAGTGATTGAATGTCCGGTTTTGCGCCGCTGTTGGGTGACATGCCGACATCAACCGCCCCTCATCCGGGCTTCCCGATTTATGAGTACACGACCTAAATACGCCTCGTAACTTACGACCTTGAAACAGAAGCTCATCAATCGGCGCGAAGGTTTATACAAGACTATATTTGATCCCGCAGATTTGGGGTTCGTGCATAAAGCGCGACCATAGGTACGATCAAGAGACCGAATACCGCTTGCTGCATGGCGTAGCTCAAGCCCAGCCCCACCAGCAATGAGGTGAGAATGATGAGAACTAGTGTGCCGACAATAGTTGACCCATAGCCGCCCCAACCGCCAAGGAGAGAAGTTCCGCCGATGACCACCGCGGCAAGAGTGGTGAAGAGATAGGGATCGCCGACCCCAACAAATCCGCCGCCCGAAAATCCTAGCAAAGTCATGCCTGTGATGGCTGACATCGCGCCGCTGATGGCGTAGGCGATAGTCCAGGTGCGAAATTCCGAAATGAGAATGCGCGCGGCTGCGCGACGATTGCCACCGACGGCGTAAAAACCTCGACCGAAGGGAGTTTTCGCCATGATAGCGATTATAATCACCGCAATAGCAATCCAGATTAGAACGATCGAAGGAATGGGTAGACCGAACGTGGTGCCAGCGATCGAAGAGACGTCACGAAGCCACTCCGGAACCTCTCCGAGAACGTTGCCGGCGTAGACGGAGCCGATGCTGGTCAATATTTGACTCGCGCCAACCACTGCGAAGCCGACACCCAACGTCATAATCAGCGCCTGGCCTTGTAGGCGAAAGCTCAGGACTCCATTAATAACCCCAATGACGATTCCACCGATCAGCACGATCAAACACGCAAGAATCGGTGGCACGCCCCAATTGAACAAGCCGGCTAATATGATGTTGGCCGAACCGATTACATACGGGATAGACATATCGATGCTGCCGAGCAGCGCGCAAAGAGTCTGTCCAATCGATGCCAGACCTAAAAAGGCGGCTAGAAGCAGCATCGATCGAATGTTCGTATAGGATGCGAAGCCCGGAACTAGAACATAACCCGCCGCGATCAATACGACGAGCAGTGCGATTCCGAGTAGGACCCTCCGGCTGAGCGCGATGCCCCCCATTTCCCCGCTGCGTCCGGATAGATCTGTGGCCATCAGAGCGCACGCACGCGACGGTTCATCAGGTTGTTAACGAGAAGGGACACCACAAGAATTACTCCAGTCGACATCTGAGTCACGAAACCGGCGACGGTGCCGAAGTTGTAAGTCGAGAGGATATACGAGATCAAATATATGCAAATCGCACCAAGGATCGAGCCGAGACCGCCTCCGCTACCGCCCGCAAGACTTGTGCCGCCAAGTACGAGGGCGGTAATGGCTGCGAGTGTGTATGTATTGCCCTGAGTCGGATCACCAGAACCAATCAGGGCGGTGTAAGTTAGCGCCGCGGTCGCTGTGAAAAGACCTGCAACGACATGAGCCCCAAATCGGGCCGCAACAGTATTGACACCATTGGCGAAGGCCATCCGTTCGTTGGCACCCGTGAGCAGGATTTGCTGATAAAAGCTGGTACGCGAGAAGACGAACCAGAAGGTCACCATTGCAATCAGAATGAAGAACACTGGCGAAAGAATTGATGTTCCACTACCCCAACTCTGCATCCATTCCGGCGCCACTCCGGAGGGGCGGTCAAGGATGACCAGATTGACCCCGCTCAAGACAAGATAGCCGCTGAGGGTAACTATAATCGGCGATATTCGCACATATATTATAATTGTCGCGATCAACACTTGGTAAAGAACACCGGCGCTGACGATGTACGCTACAACTGTGATTGGAGAAGCGTGGCCGGTTTCCACGAGCCATTTCACCAAGCCGACATTGATGAACCCAAGCAATGGGCCGACCGATAGGTCGACGCCTCCACGGCCGACGAGAACAATCGGGGTGAGCGCCAGCGTGGCAAGGATGAGTGGCGTCACGACAATAATGGCGCCCCCAATACCGTCAATTGTAAAGAGCTGTGGCGCTCGCACCATAGCTACCAGAAGTAGAACCGCAATCAGGAAAATCGGCGCGACCAAATGCTGATGGCGTTCGAACCGTGGACGGAAGTCGTTCTTCAAGTTACTATGGCACCTTGCATTTTTGAGGGTGAGATCGACGGCTGCAGATCGCCAAACATTGCGGCCAGCAACGCGTGTTCGGAAAAATTGGCAGAAAGAACAGTCCTGAAAAGGGTCATATTGCGGAATACGAGGACACGGTCGGCAAAGTCAAAAAACTCCTCAATTTCGCTCGACAGATAAACAACAGCCCCACCTCGTTCAGCGAACTCCTTGAGGTGCGCGTACAGCTCGCGTTTGGTTCTGACGTCAACGCCGCGGGCCGGATCATCAAGAATAAAGATATTGGGTGATGCGGCAAGCACGCGCCCAATTAGAACCTTTTGCTGATTGCCGCCACTTAGCGACGTGATCCCGTTCGACGCGCGCCCGACCTTAATAGAAAGTCGCTGAATCTCCTTGGCGAACGCGCGTTCTAATGGGCGCGGGTCGATCCAGCCGAACTCTCCGAAGGTTGACCGGTAAAATGGCAGCGCGAAGTTCTCGAAAATCGACAAATTCGGGAATATGCCATCATGGGCGCGATCTCCGGAAATGTAAGCAATACCGTTTGCAGCGGCCTCAGAAGGATCTCGAACTGGCTTAGGCACGTCGTCGTGGCCAGCTACAGAAATGCTTCCCGTGAAAGGCGGATGCAAACCCGCCACGGCGTGAAGAAAATCAACTTGGCCCTGCCCGTCGAGTCCAGTGGCCCCTACGACCTCACCGGCGTGCAGATAAAAGTCAAATGGTCGCGCGCTTGACCCGACACTTATGTCGCGCGCTGAGAGCAATACGTCTGAAGCAGGATGCTCGGTTGCCGGCGGCGGTTTTGCCTTGTCCTTAAGGGTCACGTGCTTAGCCGACATCATCCCAAGAAGATTCGATTCGTTAATGTTCACCCCAACAAGCTCGCCGACCACTGCGCCGTCCCGGAGCACAGTCGCGCGATCAGCTACATGGATCAATTCGGCGATGCGGTGCGTAACGATCACAACGCAGCAGCCCGCGTCGCGTCGCTTTCTGATTTCAACATGGAGCCGGCCCGTGGCGTCTAAGTCGAGGGCCGCTGAGGATTCGTCAAGGATGAGTAGTCGGGGACTAGCGAGCATCCCACGCACAATGACGATCCACTGTTGGACACTAAGGGGCAGATTTTGCACCAAGGTGTCCGGATTGATCTCCGTTCCTGTGAATTGTTTTAGGAGGTTGCGGCTTTGGTCACGAGCTTCGGCACGAGTCCGCGAGCGATTCCACAGGTCGTCAGTGCCCGCAAAGATGTTGTCCACAACGGGCAGTGTCTCGGCGACAAGCACCTCTTGGAAGATCGTTGCAACACCCAGGGCGCGGGCGTGCATAGGGTTGCGTGGGGTCTCGCCGAAAATCGAGACCGTACCCGAATCTGGAAGAACTACGCCTGAAAAAACCTTTGCGAGAGTTGATTTGCCGCTGCCATTCTCACCGACGATCGCATGAACTTCGCCAGGATTGATTTCCAGGCTGCAATCCCTAAGGGCTATGGTCTCATCGAAGCGTTTACAAATTCCCCGCGCCAGGACTTTGTCCTTTGCGTCAGACATAAGGACGACTGTTCTATGACTTGGCGTTCTTTCTCCGACAAAAATGGGCAGATTCAGCGACCGCGCGCACCTTTGCCACTGCCCATCTGAGCGGATTTTGGTGACCGATAATTAGTTTCCGGGTTTCCAGGTCATTGGATTATGCGGCCGAAGCATCATCGCGTCTCCCAGCGAAGCAGGGAACCATTCCTCGGCCTTTGGCTCCACCCAGTTTGGATCATCGAACTTACAATTTTCCGAAACTTGAGCCTTCACGTCCGCAAGCGTGTATTTTAACACGGGACGCACAATAGACTGAATTCTTGGTCCTTGTCCTTCCAGGATTCGCAAGACGACATTCCAGCCGAAATAGATTTCGGCGCCGGGCGGCCAAATGTAGTAGGCTTTGTCAGCCCAATCCGGGTGCTTGAGCCAATAGCACGCAGCACCGACTTCTCCCTGAAGACTCATCGGCACCATCGGCCGCCCCGATTGCAGCCACGCCTGAAGCACTCCGATTTCCGAGGGCGACTGCAGGACAATGCCGTCGATTTTTTGAGGATGCGTGGCTAGAAACTTTTGTACCTCGACTTGCGCAATCTGATCAGTCCACTTCCCCTGCACCGTGCCGATCAATTTGATATTCGGGTATTCGGAAATGGCCTTTAAGGCACCCTTATCGAAGCTATCGGACGTGTTCGTACCTTCTATGCCGCTAACCATCAAGATGTTGCCCTTGCCTCCAATCTTCTCGATAACGCTCTTGGCGAGCTCATAGCCGCCATCAACATAGTTGGCCATGACGCTGATTGCCTCTGGCGCTGTCACGAAGCCGTCGTAGGAGACTACAGGAACGCCCTTGTCGTAAGCGTATTTAATTGTTTGGTTTAGTGCCGTGGGGTTGGAGCAGCAGAGGAAAATTATATCTACACCTTGATCAACCAGCTGACGCATTTGCTGTATCTGCACAGCATCTTTAAGGTTAGATTGGGTTATGATGACATCTTTGACTAAGCCAGCCTTTTTAGAATCAGGTAGCAAAACTTTCATTAACCGATTCATCGCCGCGGCGCGCCAAGTATTGCCCGCGTAAGAACTCGCGAACCCTATCGTCCACGGTGGCCCATGCTTCGGCTTGAAATCACGTAGCATGCTAGGGCCTTTAAGTACCGCCGGATCGAGACCCTGATAGGCCTTCTGTAAATTCGGAGGCAGCTCATCGAGTGCATCGGCAGCAATCGCCGCACTGCCAAGAAAACTTGCCGTCACAGAGACGACTAAGGCTGCTTGTAACATCCTCATTGTCTTCGTCCCTCAGTTTGGCGCGAATAGTATTTTGTCTATAGTTGCAGTGGTTTTAACTGTAGCAGCACAGTTTTTTTAACTGTAGCATCGCAGAGTCTATTGTCAACGTGAACCGCCCCAGGTTTGCCGGGGGCTCCACCTTCTCAGGAGTTGGCGCTTCCAGCAAACCCGGGGCGCTTCAGCTCTTACTCCTAAGGATATCCGAGGGCTACTCTACCCGCAATCAGACACTATTCATCCCACCGTCAACCAGAAGTGACGCGCCCGTGATATGTCTGGCCTCGTCGGAGGCAAGGAATACTGCTGCCGGCGCGATCCTCGCTGGATCAGCTAGGATCGACATGGACTGGTTGCGTAGCGGCGTTGCATGCTCCCACTCCTCTTGAGCCCCCTGCTCTCGATAGTCCCGATTGAATTCCGTCTCTACTGGCCCCGGGCACAGCATGTTCACTCGGATGCCCAGAGGTCCGGCTTCTGCCGCAACAGCTTTGGTAAAAGTTGCTACCGCCCCTTTGGATGCACAATAGATGCTCGCAGACGGCGCTCCTACGAAAGCAAGATTTGACGCTACATTGACGATTGCACCAGCTCGTTCGGCCTGGATCCACGCCTTGATAGCTGACCGCGTCATCAGAAAAACCCCCTTCACGTTCACAGATATAAGCCGGTCGAAGTCGTCGACGGTGTAGCTCTGCAAGGGCTTGAACGTCGTGACGCCAGCATTATTGACAAGAACATCAATTGGCAGAATCTCGGCGAACACCGCTTCAACATCGCGTTCGGATGCGACGTCTCCCTGCAACCAACGTACTTTGGGGCCTATGCGCCTGCAAACCTCTTCAGCGCCGAGCCCATCTTCCCGTGCAACAGAAATTTTGTCCATGATGGTCACACTGGCACCCTCGGCCGTCATCGCGACAACGATTGCCCGACCAATGCCTGAAAGCCCGCCGGTAACGAGCACGTGCTTCCCCTCCAGGCGACCCCGTTTCAACGCTTCGTCCATCGTGTCATAACTTCGGCTAGAGTCGTTATCTCGAATGGGCGGTCGACTAATAGCCCGCGGGTTGTCGAAAATGATGAAGTCGAACCGCTAACTAATAGCAAGCCCCCAGCTAACCTACATCAATCCTGATCGCTTTTCCCGTCAATACCAAATCGCTCTCCCCGTCAAGACCGATTTTTGAAGCGCATCGACGTTTCAAGTGGATCTGAGGATGCGTGGGACCTTGACGGCGATCAGGCAGATGATGGTGACGTAGGTGTTGGTATGTCGACATCCCCGAGCGTGAGCTTTCGAAGATGCCGTTTAAAGCTTCGAGGGGAGCGTTGGACGATGCGCACAGCGGTCGCCAGTCCTGAAATCGCCTTACACGCCGCGCGGCCGATTGCGGACGAGGCAACAGTGCGCCGCGTTCAAAGATCCTTCCAAGTACAGTTTATGCCGCCCTGCTAGTGGCCGAAATGTTTACATTCTGGAACGATTCCCGGCGGACTCGATACATGCGGGTCCGGCGTCTCCGAAACCGGACTTCCATCACCTTCAAGCCCAGTAATCGCCACCGTTTAAAGGCGTTCGCACGTAATCGATGGTGGAGCCTGATCAATCGAAGACCAATTGCGCGAGTAGCGATTAATCCCGTCTCAGTTTGACTACTCCGCCGTCCAGCCGCCGTCGAGCACGAGCGCCGCGCCGGTCATCAATGACGACGCATCCGACGCCAGGAATACGATAGCGCCGGTGATCTCCTCTAGCTGGCCGAGACGGCCGAGCTTGATCTTGGAAAGCACCTCGTCGCGGAACGCTTTGTTCTCGAAGAATGGCCGCGTCATTGGCGTCTCCAAGAAAGTGGGGCCGAGCGAATTGACGCGGATGTTATGCGGCGCCAGCTCGACCGCCATAGCCTTGGTGAAGCCCTCCATGGCGTGTTTGGACGCGCAATAGACGGTGCGGCGGGCGGCGCCGACATGGCCCATCTGCGAGGAGATGTTGATGATCGAGCCGGGCAGCTTGGCCTCGATCAGCCTGAGCGCCACCGCCTGCGCCATGAAGAAGGCGGCGCGCACGTTGAGTGCGAAGATAACGTCGAAATCCTCGACGCTGACGTCGGGCAGCATTTTCGGGCGGTTGGTGCCGGCATTATTGACAAGGATCTGATAAGGCGCGCGCGCTTGAAGCGCCTTGCGCGCCGCGTCGATGTCGGTGATATCGAGCGCAAGCGTGTCGGCTTTTTGCCCGCGCGCGCGGATCGCGGCGGCCGCTTCCTCGATTTCCTTTTCGGTGCGTGCCAGCAGCGTGACATGGGCGCCGGCTTCCGCCAGCGCAGCGGCGGCGGTGAGCCCGATACCGCGCCCGGCGCCGGTCACCAGCGCGCGCCGGCCGTCGAGCCGGAATGAGGCGGTCTTCGTCAACTCCATCGCTACTCTGCCGCCTGGGCATAGGGTATGTTGCGGCCGCCGTAGCGGCGCACGCGGATATTGGCCTGCTCGGCGTGCGCGACAAAGCCTTCCAGGATGCACAGCCGCGAGCAGACTTCGCCGATCTTGGCGCTGGCCTCGTCGGTCAGCACCTTCTGATAGG
>Ga0307429_1000187_pt1 | contig 44847 bp, 40 predicted proteins | sample SalMarWE160230MG_FD_202151 | JGI IMG/M metagenome (GOLD analysis project Ga0307429, IMG submission 202151) | Salt marsh sediment microbial communities from the Plum Island Ecosystem LTER, Massachusetts, United States - WE1603-230 | ecosystem: Environmental > Aquatic > Marine > Intertidal zone >... | reverse complement strand
ATACTGGAAGGGCCCTGGTGCCGATTCCGAAGAGAAGCGCGAGCCCGCGAGCGACATCGACACTGTGACGGTGGATGGTCTGAAAGCGCTTGACCCTGACCGGCCGATTAGAGAAGCGGACATGACGGATTAATGAGTACAAGGCTTTCTGTAATGGCTCCCAACTTGAAGTCACTGAAAGTGTTGACCGGCCCGACCGTCGTCGCCAACGGCGTCGTCGGCCGCGTGGTTGAGTTCCCCGATGCCTCCGGCAGGGTCGAGACCTGGGCGGCCGGCTCCGGCTGGGTCGAGGGCGGCGCCTCGCTCGACGAGTTCATCATGGGGCGGCCCGTCTCGGCCGACCTCGCGAAGCGGCTCGGCATCCCGGCCGAGGAACTGAGGCAACCATTGCAGACGCCTTCCGGAGCGACGGAGGTAAAATCTGGGGGAGGATACGTTCTGCCTACGGACAACCCCTCGCTGCGAAAACGACGGTAGATATGGCCGCTGTACAAACCTGAAACTCAAGCTGCTTGATCGAACAATCTCGCGACGTCGCCGCGTCGCTATAGCCCTAAGCTCGCGCATGTTCCTGGCGATTGTTGGTTCCGATAGGACGTGGAAAGGCCGGCCGCTCTCGCCAGCTTGATGGTGTTCTGTCACCCACCATTGCGCCTGGATATACTGACGGGCGGTATCGGGTAGTCGAGACGGGAATGGCCAACTCGTTAACTTTCGTCTTTATTCTTCGGCCTGACCGAAGGTCGAGAAAGCATCAGACTTTGCTTGACCCGCTCAAGAATGGCGTTGGTTAGCCTCTTCCTTGAAGGCTTGCTCTTTCCAAGAGGCACGCCCAGTTCTTTTGAAAGAACCACATGATTGGGAAGACGATGCTCAGCCAGCAGGTTCATTGCTTCATCGTGCACGCCCGGAATCGGACTGCTGTAGTTTGTTTGATAGCAGCCAACCGTGCTGCGGCATTCTGTTTAGCGCTGTTATGCCCCCTTAGCCGATTGCAGCATTTGTTCGATATCCTGGATCAATTGCACCAAAGTGTTTTCACGTTCGATAACCTGTTCGGTGATCCGCGAAGCCCTGCCCTTGCGGACTGCATTGCTTTGCCATTTGTCATCGGCTCGGAGCGAGCGAGAGGTGCCGTAATCGCCTCCGGCCGGCACAATTGAGAGGTGCAGATCGTCTATGAACTCTTCCCGTTCATTGACGAATCCATGCGGCTGCTCGCGCCAATCGTCGATCCAATCGGACTCGGAATGATCGATGATGATTCGCGGACCACGCACGGCGGAAATTTTCATCACCAAGCGATACAGAAGGCCGCCCATAATCAGCCCAAGCACGATGACAAGTGATGTTTCCACAAGCGTCCCCGCAGGAGAGGCCGACGTCATGTCGGCACGGATGGTCACCGCACCGCCCCGAGCGGCGCCCTCGGACTCGTGGGATGCCCGAGCGTCCACTGAAGCTGGGACGGTGTCGGGGCGCGTATTGCTCGGAACCGAATTGGGCTTCTGCACCGTGACGGTCACAATCGCGGGGGGATCGGGCCATACTATAGCGGCGGCGGGCGCCGATGCAGGCGCTTGAGCGCTGGGCTGGGACCACGCGCTTGCTTGCGGCGCCGGCGTGTCTGAAGCTGACAGCGCCGTACTTTGTCCCTGAATGCGTTGCCGGACAGGCTCGTTCGTTGTTGCATTGCTCGTAGACTCTGGTTGCGCCTTGAGCTGCCGCAAGGACGCGGCCGACGCTGTAGCAGGCTTTTCGACTGCACCGGTGTGCGTGGTTGGCGCCCTTGCCGATGTACCCGGCGCAGCCGCGTGTTGCGCTGGCCGGTGCAGCGCACGCAAGTACCAGCATTTGCGTCCTTTCGCTCGATCTGTGTGATAATACCAGTGGCTCCCCTTCGGCGCATCGGAATTCGGTGCAGTGAGACAATCACTTGCGCGCGCAGCACTCGCCAGCACTCCGATGCTCACACCACACACGACAAGCGGAGCAGCAAGTGCGATCGATCGGATTGCGATGGTTTGACCTGACATGTCGCTCCACTACTGAACCCACGAAAGTGTCCATGCAAATTTCGATTGCAATGCGACCTAATTGTGGGCGTAGAGGGACCTTTCCGAGACAGATCGAACGGAACAAGATGCGCCACAAATTTATAGCCCAACGACGTTGGTGATGCCGGTTAATGTCTGGAGTGTGTTAAACGCGGTCGTTCACCAGAGCCAAAACGAAGTACGAGGCTCTTTCTCAACAGCGTCGCGTAGTTCTCCGAATTAAGACCCGGGCATCTCAAATCCCGCCAGCTTCTCGCTCTCGTCCCAGAGCCGCGCCGCCGTCCTGTCATCTTGGGCCGGTACGTCTGGCGCTCGCTCGCGGCACTTGTCGAAGTACCTGCCGCTTACACCGTCGAGTTCGGGGGACGATGCCAGGTAGATCGGCGTTTCGGCGCCGCGCTCGACCGAGATCGCCGCGATCAATTTGCTGATTGCGATCCCGAGGCGCCAGATCCCGCGGTTGTTGTCGCCGAAGCTGGTGGCGACGAAGCCCGGGTGCAGGCAATTCACTGTCACGCCGGTCGCCTGAAGCCGCCGCGCCAGCTCGCGGGTGAACAGGATATTGGTGAGCTTCGAGCGTTGATAGGCCCTCCAGCCGCTGTAGCCTCGGGAGCACTGCAGGTCCTCGAAGTCAAGGTGCGCCCCACGATGCGCTTCGGACGCCACGTTGACGACGCGAGCCGGCGCTGAAGCGATCAGCCGCGCGCGCAGCAGCGCCGTGAGGCGGAAGTAGCCCATGTGGTTGAGGGCGAAAGTGAGTTCAAGTCCGTCAGGCGTGGTCTTGCGGCCCGCAAAGATCGCGCCGGCATTGTTGACTAACACGTCGATCCGTGCGGCCGTGCCGAGCAGGGCGTCCGCGAGGCGGGTGATCTCGTCAGGTCGCGAGAGATCAGCGTAGTGCATCTCGACCGCCACGCCGGGCAGACGCGCGCGCAGACGCGCAAGTGCCGTCTCGCCCTTGGCGCGATTGCGACCAACGAGCACGAGCCGGGCGCCGAGCGCGCCAAGTCGCGCGGCGGTCTCAAGCCCAATGCCGCCGGTCGCACCCGTGATGACGCAAGTCTTTCCCCTCATACACTCGATTCGATCTGGCGGGCAGCGCACCGCCGATGCACGACCCCACTGGCCATGATGGTATCAGATTGGCGAGGACGTCGATCAGGCGATGGCTCGCCGAGTGTGGCTTCCCCCGGCCCAAGCGCTACGGCCAAGTGCGTATCTGGCGACAGAGTGATTTAGTCACGTGCAACCGCCACCGCGCGCCGATCGACCGGCGGCACGCAATCGCCGCGGTGTTTGGCGACGACTGAGCGAGCGATGCTGCGAGCGGCCCGCGCCGCTCAGGCCAACTCTGAGAGTGGGATACCGAGCCTTTTCGCGGGATGCCGCATCGCTCGACCGTAAAAATCTATGGCGGGCCGCAAGGCCCCATTTTTCAGACCCGCAGACGTCCGTAGAAGCCCTGTGTGTACCGAAAACCTAAATCCGCACATATTGGTGATGAAGCCCGCCAAGGATGGGGCGTGACGCAATGTTCCCGGCCCGCTGGACGGGACGAAAGACGGGCGCATCTTTGTCCAATGACTGGTGCGTCCCTAGCGGGGTTGTGCCGGGGGTTAAATCCTAATTCCCATAAAAATATTAATTATTTCAAATAGATTTGGCGGCGGACGCAGTCGTAGTCGAACCCGTCTCCACTCCCAAATTCCCTGCTAACAGGGAAAAGAACAGGGAATTTCGTCGATTCGGCGCGCTTGGTCCGATTTTGAGCGCTCACACGCTAGCAAAATCAAAGGCTTCCAGCGAAATTCCCTACACAACAAAACAGGGAATTATTTTGGCGGAACAGGGAATTTTGGCGCAGGAACAGGGAATTTCGACCGCCAATACTGGAGTCGTTTCCGGATGAGGTTTTCGGTACACACAGGTAAAAAGCTAACAATAGCCACCACTAATTCTTTTGAAATCGCCCTCAGGCACCTCCTACACCGACACCATGGTATTATGGACGTTCTCGCATGGAATGGCGCATCCTCGTGTCATGAAATGCGGCTGGAAAAAACCGAAATCGGCTCATTCGCTAAATGGCAAGTTCACGATTGAGCTTGCACAGCTCTTGACCCTAGCCACATTATAGGCGTCGCAATTGAGCGCCACCTGAATGAAAGAAGCAGTGCCTTGCTGGGCGGCTATTCTCATGGGGGTGAAACTGTGATCGAGTCTGCCAATTCACAAAATGACGTTCCGCTGGAAAACGTTAATTCCAAATGGAGCGGTTTCCTTGGAATTCATCCTCTGCACGGAGGAACTGCATAATCGCCCATGGCGTCCCCCTGATCACCAGAAGGAGAACTCCGCACTCGTGGCACTGGTCAGCGCGCTTGCCGACTCTCCGCGCAACATTCTCCCGTTACAAGCCATAACAGCGCGATCATCGCGTCAATTTAGGCGATTCCCTCACCGCATCAACGCAGATAAGGTTTTCGGTACACCCAACCATTCACCTTCGATGCGCGTTTCGAAACGGCGGCGCTAAAAACCTGTGGTTCTCGAAAATTCGCAATCGGCGTTCAACGCTAAATCAGTCTATCGTCAATTCGTCGACGAGTATTCGCACCGAATCCAGCCTTTCCAGGTTTTTGATCTTCTCAAGTGCTGCGGCGACCTTGCTCTCGGGAAGGATACGCGCCGCGCATTCGATGAATTTTCGTTCGATATCACGATAGAGCAGCGGATTTTTGGGGTGGCCTTTCATTTCTCGAACGAGTTTGCGCAACACGCGTCCGTCTTTGGTCTCAACCTCGACAATCGCTGGCGACGAGAAGGTAACGGAGTCGGGTCCGCTTAGGTCAGGATGTAGTGACACCACCGTCTTCGCCATAAGTTCGCGGATGGTCGGATCGTTGATCGCCTCCGGATCGAACTCGCTGATGCCAAGCTTGCCGCGGGCGAGCGCGGCCGCCACCACATATTCCTGGCTAAATTTGGCCTGCAGCGGCGTCGTCGGATTAGAATAGACTAGGTTGCTCTGCGCGGCCGGGGTGATGCCACAGCGAATTCGCTTGACGTCGGAGGGGCGCAAGCCTTCCGCGCGCATTTCAATTATTGCATCGATCGACGCATGGCCTTCGCTGCATGACGAATAGAGCTTGGGCGATAGACCGGGGTCCGCCACCTCAAACGGATTACCGAGCGATTCGCTCAGGCCGTCCGAATGCCCACGCTCCGGGGCGAAGACCCGGAAGAAGCCCATGTGCCCCTCAAACGCCATCGGATTGGAGGTAATGCCGGCCTGCGCCAGCAAGGCCGCCTCAACGCCGTCGCGCGCGGCAAAGCCGACATGCAGCGGCTTTGCCATAGTGCCGAAATTTCCCCGCAGCGAGGCCGATCGCGACACCGCAAGGCCAAGCGCCATTTGCACTTGCTCGACGCTCAGGTAGAGCATCTTCGTCGCTGCCGTAGTGGCGCCGAAAACGCCCAGGCTGCCGGTCGAATGATAGCCCCGCTGATAATTTTCCGGCTGGCAACCGAGTCCGATTGCCTTCTGCACCTCGATTCCGGCGGCAAACGCGGCCAAGAAATCGAGCCCGGATAAATTATCGCGTTCGGCAATAGCCAGCGCCGCCGGCAGGACGGGCGCCGACGGATGGCCCCACATCAGCCAACTCGAATCGTCGTAGTCGCACGCATGGCCCATCGTGCCATTGACGAGCGCGATGGGTGCGATCCTTCCGCGCGTCTTGTGGCCAAGGATGGAAGCTTCGAAACGATCGGCGCCTTCGATCGCATAAGGGATCATCCGCAGAACGACCACTTCGCGCGCGCCCGCCAGCATCGACGCAATCGTGTCAAGTACGGCGAGCTTGAGTTTCTCGACGACGCGCGCTTCGAGCTGCCGTCCATCCAGCCCGCAGATCCAAGAAGCGAAGCGAGCCGACAATGGTGTGGGCATTTCTATTCCCGGCCGATGACAATGAGATTCGAAGGCATGAATGAAAGCGTGACGAGGTCACCACGCTGGCGACTTTTCGAGCGGCTGTTTCGCTCGATCACGATGATCTCCTGGCCGCCCTCGAGCATAATGATGAATTCGAGCTCGGAACCGAGATACATCATCTCCTTGATGACGCCATGGATCGTGTTCGCCACGCCGCCCCGGTTTTCCCCCGCAGCTTGGCCGCGGGAGCGCACCTCAATGAATTCCGGCCGGATGCAAGCGTCATAAACGTTGTGGCCCCCCTTCGGCTCTGGGATTAGGAGGGTGGCGAATCCCTTGCAGAGCAGCTCGCGGTGCTCGCCGACCTTGCCGCCGAGCGTGCCGCCAAACCAGTTCGAGCGGCCGATGAACTCGGCAACAAAGCGCGTCTGCGGGCACTCGTAGATTTGCGCAGGTGTCCCCACTTGCATAATCTTGCCCTTTTCCATAACCACGACGCGCTCGCCGAGCGTCATCGCCTCCTCCTGGTCGTGCGTAACGACCACCGCCGTCGAGCCGGCCGTTTTTAAAATACGCTTGAGTTCGGTGCGCAGCTCCAGCCGCAGTTTAGCGTCCAGCGCGGAAAGCGGCTCGTCCAGAAGAATGAGCTCTGGATTACTAGCCAGCGCGCGGCCGAGCGCGACGCGCTGCTGCTGCCCGCCGCTCAGATTCTGCGGATAGCGCCCTGCAAAATCGCTCATGCCGACTAGATTTAACATCTCAGCCGTGCGCTTTTTGGCAGCCGCATCGTCGACGCCGCGGTGACGTAAGCTGTAGCTGACGTTCTTTTGTACTGTCATGTGCGGGAAAAGCGCGTAATCTTGGAACAGCAGTCCGACATTGCGCTCATAGGGCCGCATTCCGACCATATTCTTTGAACCAAGCAGCACATCGCCCGCATCAGGATCTTCGAAACCAGCAATGATCCGCAGCAACGTCGTCTTGCCGCATCCGCTTGGGCCCAGCAGCGAGATGATCGATCCCTTCACGACCGTGAGTGAGACGCCGTTGACCGCCGTAATGGCGCCAAAGCTTTTCACAACATTTCGCAGCTCGAGAACGATAGACGGTGTATCCATCAGTCACCCGCGAGAATTTTGTTTACGCCGGAGAGGCGATCGACGCATAGCATTAGCGTCGTCATCACGACCATCATGAACACTGCAGCGGCGGCGATGCTGAGGTCGAAGTGGCTGCGCATCATACCAACCATAGCGACTGGCAGCGTGTATGTGTTGACCGATGACAGGAAGAGGCTGACGGCAACATCGTCCATCGAGAACACGAAGGCAAACACAGCCGCCGCGAAGATACTGGTGCGCGCCAGGGGCAGGCTTACGGTGAAGAAGGCACGCCACTCATTGGCGCCGAGGACCAGGGCTGCTTCCTTTACGCTACGCGGAATTCCGACGAGGCCGGCGAGACTCACCCGAATCGTGTACGGCAAGGTAATGATGACATGGCCGCCGAGGAGCGGCAGAAAGCCGCTGTAAAGGCCGATCTTTGAGAAAAACAGCAGCAGCGCGAAGCCAACGACAACCGAAGGGACGACGAGCGGCGACAGGAATAGCGTATTCAGTGCTTGCTTATACCCGAAGCGGCCCTCCGCCAGGGCGGTCGCCGCCGTCAGCCCAATGATGGTCGAGAGCACCGTGGACGCTACAGCGACGCTGATGCTGGTCGTCAGGCCGTTCATATAGAATTCGTCGCTGAAGAAATGCTTGAACCATTGCAACGAAAGTGCGCGCGGCGGAAAGTTGCCGAGATAGTCGCGGGCGTCGAATGCCATCCCAATAGTGATGACGAGAGGCATGAGCAGAAATACGACGACGAGCGCGACGACGAACAGCAACAGCGCGTAAAGAGTATCGTCAAGGACGCGTGTCATCGATCACGCTGCCACGGTGGAGCGGTTGAGATAGGACAACAGCCACGGCAGCACCGTCACCAGCACAATGGCGATGGCAAGGAGTACGATCGAGATCGCTGAACCACTCGGGTAATTCGCGACCTCGCTGAATCGGCTATAGATCAGGTTCGATACAAACAGCACCTTGCCTTTGCCGAGGACCAGGGGGATCACGAAAGCACTAACGCAAACGCTGAGCGAAATGAGGAACGCGGCCGTGATGCCGTGCAGGCTTAGCGGGATGGTGATCGAAAAGTGCGACTTCCATAGCGGCACGCCGAGCGACTGCGCCGCCTCGACCAGCCGCGAATTGATGGCCTGGATCGTACCGATTAGGATGAGCGCGGCAACCGGCGTGTGAAAGTAAACGAGGCCGGCGAGCACCATGAGCTCGGTGTAGGTGGCGCTATTGGGCGAGAGCCCGAGGAACAGTGACAAAGGTCGGCCAAAGCCGACCGGCCCGAGGGTCAAGAGCAGTGAATAGACCCGAACCAAGGTGCTGACCGAAAGGATAGCAATCAGCGCGCCAGATGCGAGACCGCGCCAGAAATGCGAGCGCATGCGCGCGATCAGATAGGCGATAGGGAACGCAAGAATCACGGAAATGACCGAGCTGATCAGAGCCAGCCGGAACGTCTGGGCGAAATAGAAAAAATAAGCGCGATCCAGAAGTTCGGCGTAATTGTGCAGCGTATAGGGCGCGTAGTCGGAGGCGCCGATGCCGCCTGCTTCGAAGTGCCGGAAGCTCTGATCGAGAACATTGCCAAGCGGAATGATTAGTAGAAACGTAAAAACCACCAGAGGCGGCACGAGCAGAAAGAGGTTGCGAGCGGAAGCCCTCGAGAGTCGCGTCATATGATATTCAGCGGTTCCGTCTCAATGCGCCTTTGCTCAAGGCTGCGCCAAAGGGCGGCCAGGCGCAACGAACCGTTGTTGTGCCTGGCCGAGGGGACCCATTTCGAACCGATCGGCGTCAACTCGCAAGGCCTGCCCGCTAGAGCAGCGGGGCAATCTCCGTCTCGAAGCGCTTCTGCATTGCGTCGAGTTCCTTCGATAACAGTTCGAAGTCCGCCGTATAGGTGAACTTTTTGGCTTCCTCAGGCGTATAGGCCACCGGCTTGACGGCGTCACCCGCCTTTGACTTGCTGTTGACCGGGGCCTGACCGACCTCCTTGCAGTATGCCTCATCATTCTCCGGGCTGAGCAGGAAGTTGAGGAATTTCTTCGCCTCTGTCTTGTGAGGCGAATTTTTTAGGATCACCGCGCCTTCCGAATAGATGAAGGTCTTCATCCCCGGCTTTTCTTCCCGGCTGAGGAACGTGCAGGGATGCGATTTCGCGATCTTGATCCAGTTGCTGAGATTTGAGATCGAAACTGAAGTCTCGCCCGTGGTCATCGAATTGATGAAATCCGATTCCGTGTTGGCGACTCGGCCGATATTGCCGGTTTTGGCAATCTCCTTTAGGAATTGCCAGCCGGGCTCGAGGTTCTGCTCGCTGCCGCCGCGATGCAGTGCAAGAGAGACGAGGTGCAGGTTGCCGCCGTAGGTCGGCGTCCACCAGCAGATTTGGCCCTTGAGCTTCGGGCTGAGCAGTTGATCGAGATTTTCCAGCTTGATCGGCGACGTGTCGTTGCGATAACCCCAAAATTTACCTGTCAGAGTCATCGGCGCATTCATGATCTGCTTGTTACTGTCGCGGAACAGCAGCAAGTCGGGAACGTCCCGCAAGTTCGGCACTTCCTCAAACGTGAGGGGCTCGACCCATCCTTCCTTGATCAAGGCGGGATAGACCGGCGTAAACGAGCTGACGATGTCATATTGGTAATTCGGCCAGGCGCTCTTGATCTTCGGCAGCACCGCCGCCGAACCGCCGGCGTGCAGCTGCCAGTTGACCGTGACGTCGCTCTGCTTGGCGGTGATCGCCTTGATGCCTTCGATCCAAGGACCTCCCCACCACACGCCATTAAGCTCGGTTGCAGCCAGAGCATGGCGCAAGGGCGTGCCGAAAGCCGTCAGTGCAGCCGCGCCGACCAGTACATTTCGCCGACTAAGAAGATCGCTCGAAGCATGACTCCCAAATCGCGTAATCATCTGAATCTCCGTTTCGTGGTTTTGGTTGCGGAAAGTTCCTGCTCCATCACATCATGACCCACATAGTGAGCTGGCTTGGGCAATGTGGCTCCTCTCGGTGTCCTCGTGGATTTACTCAACAGATGTAAAGCTGGCGCTTGTGGTCGGTGAGGATTTCACAACCGCTCTCCGTCACCCGAACAGTTTCGCTCGTTCCGGCATCGGCGAAGCCGAATACCTTGACCATTGACGGAATGTGGAAGGTCATGTTCGGCTGTAGCAAGCGCTTTTCGCCGCGCTTGAAGGAGAGAATATAGCCCTCGCCCCAATCGGGAGGGAAATTGATGCCAATCGAATAGCCAGTCCGCTTGAAGCGGCCCTCGAAGCCGCCGTCGATCACGGTTTGTGACCAGACGTTCCACACCTCCTCCAGAGGCCGTCCAGGACGGATTGCGTTCATCATATTCTCGAGCGCACGGCGCGAGACATCTTCCATCTTCACCAGGTTCGGGTGCGCCGGCTTGACGACGGCGGCGCGCATGATCGCCGCGCTATAGCGACGAAGGCAGCCGGAAATTTCAAGCAGCACGGGGTCGCCCCGCTCGATTTTGCGTCCCGCCCAAGTCGCGTGCGCCTGACTGCTGCGTACGCCAGAAGCGACGAAGTTGGGCAGGCCGGGATATTCGCTTCCCATGCTGGTCACGATGCGGTTGATCTCGGCCGCCACTTCGTTTTCGTTGGTGCCCTCGCGGATGGCTTCGATGCCGGCCACCATGCCAGCCGCAGCGATCTTCGCCGCCTGGCGGATGTAGTTGAGCTCGAGATCGGATTTCACGACGCGCGCCGATTCAACTGCCATCGAGGCGTCGGCGTAGCGCGCCTTTGGGATGAGTTTCTGAAGGTTTTCGAAGTCGGCGATTGTGAAGAACCAGCTGATCTTCTCTATTCCGATCACAGACTCGGCGCAGCCGACCTTGGTGATTTGTGCCGCCAGCAGCTCGACCGGAAGCTCGTGATCCATATAGCTCGTGGTCTGATCGATCCACGACAGCGCTTTCGCGTTAGTCTCTTCCGTGCCGCGCGTGATGTGAACGGGATTTCCCTTTATCGGCACCAACAGAAACTGGCTGCAATAATATCCGGCGGTGTGATAACCACTGAGATAATAAATATTTTCCGGCGTGCTCACAACCAGAAGATCGAGCCCGCGGCTCGCCATCTCTTCGCAGACTTTCTTCAGACGCCGCTGAAATTCCGTAATCGGAAACGCCAAATCCTTGGTGATTTTTGCGGTTTCTACGCCAGGAACCTTCATACAAACTCCATAACCAATTTATGCTCGACGAAAAACTTGACGAGCGTAGCTTGATCTTCAGAAAACATACGCCGAACAACAATAAACATACGCCGAATAACAATCGGGCCGCAGCACATTCCACTATCTTGTCGGTGACCGAACGCGTAAATGTATCACTAGGCTTGCGAGCCGTTTGCCTATCGCGCGACCACATCATAAAGCCTTGGCAACCGCGTGAGCGGTTAAATGCTCCATTTTTCAGCAACAATTGCGCAATAACTTCGACCTGCGGCGACGAGACTTGCCCGGTATTCCTCTTGCGTCGCGGCCAAAAAAGTCGCAGCATAAAATGCTGGCCGATGAGTGGGCTTGGCGCCGTTGAAAAATTTGACCGCATGGCAACAAATCCAAAACTGGACAGAATCGACCTAAAAATCCTAGCCGAGCTGCAAAAGAACGGTCGAATTACCAACGTGGATCTGGCGACCCATATCGGTTTGTCGCCGAGCCCGTGCCTGCAGCGCGTGAAGCGGCTGGAAAGCAAGGGCTACATAAGCGGCTACGGCGCCCATATAAATCTGCCCAAGCTTGCCGGCACCATCACGGTGTTCACCGAGGTCACGTTGTCGGACCATCGGCGCGACGACTTTGCAAAATTCGAAACATGCATGCGCAAGGTAAATGAACTAATCGAATGCCACCTGGTCAGTGGCGGCTATGATTATCTGTTGCGCTTCCTCACCCGTGACATTAACCACTATCAGACGCTAGTGGAATGGCTGCTCGACCAGCAAATCGGCATCGAAAAGTATTTCAGCTATATCGTCTTGAAATCGCCGATAACCCGCACCGAAATACCGCTCGATCCGTTAATCCGGACCGATCACTAGCTCGATCAGCCGGGTTACGATCCCGCATCGCCGGCACCTTGCACCCGCGATTGGAAGCGCAGCGACTCCAACGTTTTCACGGTAAGCTGCGACAGTACGATTCCAAAAATAACGAGAGTCGCGCCACAAATCTGCAACACGCTGAGGTGTTCGCCGAGCAGGATGACGCCCATGGCGATGACCGTCAGGAGTTCGCTCGACGCGACGATGCCGTAAGCGCTCGGCCCAAGCCGCGGCATACTAAAGGCGAAGGCCGCGGTCGGGATGGCGCTACCAAAAACGACGATGCCGCCTAGCTGCAGCCAGCTCGCCGTATCGACCGGTGGCCGGAAATCGGTGAACAGCGTGACACCGAGAAAACCGGTGCCGAGACCAGAATAGATCATGAAAGCGCCGCTCCAGGCGGGAAGCGATTTCAGAGCGCGCGAGGTGATCTGTAGGTAGACGCAATAGCCGAGCGGCGCCAGCGCAGCGAACAGCAAGCCCATGCCCGCCGGGCCTTTGAAATCACCGAACTTACCGGCCGCCAATCCCGAACCAGCGACGATCAAAACCGCCGCCAGTGCCTTTATCCGAGGAATCGCAATCTTGAACAGGACGCGCTCAGTGACCAACGTGATCGCCGGATAGGTGAAGAACAAAAGAATCGCTATGCTGGATGGCACGCGTCGAAGCGACTGAAAATAAAGCAGCACATAGGCTGTGCCAATCACTGCTGCCGCAAGATAGACCGTGATCGCAGGCCGTAAAGGGATGGCGCTGAGGCGCCCAGAGGTAGCAAGCGCGATCGGGCCGATCACAACAAGGCTCAGCCAAAATCGCATGAGGAGGATCGACTCGGCATTTAGCCCAGATTTGTAAAGGGATATGGACAAGTACGGCACGGTGCCCCAAAGGCAACTGCCGAAGATCGCGGCGATGAGTGGCAAAAAGTTCGGACTTGAGCGGTTCACGAGGTCGGTTGTTCCAAGGGGGGAGCTTCGCTGAGCGTCGTATTATGCACCAGTGTCGAGCAGTATTCCTGCGCATACGCGATTGTTTTGCAGAATCCTATCTTGCCGAACGCGCTAGGCTTGCAACGCAAATCGAGGCACAAACAATGGTCAAACATCCGGGCGTGATTAAACTGCTTCAGAAGTTGGTGCAGGTCGAAAGCATCAACCCTTCGCTTATGTCAAAGGGTTCGGGCGAAGCGAATATCGCCGACTTGCTGGCAGCATTCTGTGCGAGCCGGAACATTACTCACGAAATGCAGCCGGTGAGCGACGGCCGGTCGAATTTTCTGGCCTCGGTGCCGGGCCGCGAAATCAATTGCCGCATCATCTTTGTCGCGCACATGGACACCGTACCAGTCGATCAGTGGGAAAACGACCCGTTCTCCGGCACACTAAATCAAGGCCGTCTCTATGGCCGAGGCAGTTGTGACACCAAAGGCTCGCTGGCTGCAATGATGATCGCACTGAGCTCGATCCGCCAGGGTGAGGCCCGATCGACCGTCGTTGTCGCCGGCAGCGTCGACGAGGAATATCGCAAAGCCGGCGCCCGCACGATTGCAAAATCGGGGATCAGTTACGAGGCAGCGGTGGTGGGCGAACCAACGGATCTCGAACTCGTTGTCGCCCATAAAGGCTCGGTACGCTGGCAGATCGAAGTGCACGGTCGGCCGGCGCACACCTCCAAGCCGCATCTCGGCATCAATGCTATCACCGGAATGGCCAAGGTGGTCCTTGCGTTGCAGGACTTTAACGAGCAGCTGGCAAAACGCCCGCATCCGCTGGTGGGGTCGCCCACCCTCACCGTGAGCCTGATCGAAGGCGGCTCAGAAGTGACGACGGTGCCACCGATTTGCCGGATCTGGATCGACCGGCGACTCATTCCCGGCGAGAAGCCGAAGGTAGCGGTCGAGGAGGTCGGGCGGATTCTCAAGGAGCTCAGGCAATGCGACGCAAGCCTCGACGTTCGCGCGTTACCGGTGCCGTTCGAGGATCCACCGCCCGACAGCGCGGAGAAGACCCGCATCGCCGAAGTTGCCGCCAGGGCATGCGCGAAGGTAGCTGGCACCGGCAAGTTCACTGGAGTACCTTACGGTACCGATGCCAGCCAACTCTCGCTAGGTGGAATTCCGTGCATCATTGTCGGGCCAGGTAGCATTGACCAGGCCCACACCAATGACGAATACGTGCCGGTCGACCAGCTCGAAAAAGCGGTCGAGCTTTACCGCGAAATTATGCTGAACTACTAAATGGTGGGGAAAAACCGTGGCGCGGATCGTTCAAGCCAGGTCTTAGTCAGCGCAACGACACGATTGACGTCTGCGTCGCTGTTGTAGTGGTGAAGCGAGAAACGCAGGAGCCCGCGCCGAACTGATACCATCACGTCATGATTCAGGAAATGATTGCACAGAGATTCGATAGCGCCATCCTTCGTGGGTGGGTCGTCGAGCTTCGTCGCATCACCAACCGCCACGATGCTGCCGATGTGAGCGCCGGGAGTGCCTCCACACACCGGCAGGCCAAGCGCAAGCAGCTCTGATGCCAACCGCGCCGCCAACCGACGCACCTTAGTTTCGATAGCCATGGTCCCGATGGCGGCGAGCTGGCCGAGCGACGCATAGGCAGCTGCCACAGCTGGAAAGTTGTAGTGCCCGACATCGAATCGCATCGCGCCCGGCCTCAGCTTGAAGCTACCTAGGACTGGGGCCGACTCCGGCGCAGCGCCGAGATCAACGCTGAACCGCGCAATTGCCGCCGGCATGAACCGTTCAGCCCATTCTCGCCGGCAATACAGGAATCCGAGCCCATAAAATCCCATCAACCCCTTCACGGTGGACACTGCAAGGCCGTCAATGCCGAGCGCGGCCACGTCGGTGTGCATGATTCCGACCGACTGAGTCGCGTCGGCCATCAGGAAGGCCCCGTGCTGGCGGCAAGCTTTAACTATCGGGCCAAAATTGGTGAGGAAACCCGGGACCATTGTGGCGCTTGCGAGCGTGACGACGCGGGTTCGCGAGTCGATCATGCCCGCGATGGCGTGCGTGGAAACTTGGCCCCGCTCAGGTTCGGCAGCGCGCAGCTCGACCGATTTGCGTTGCGCCACGCCGAGCCAGGGAACGACATTATTGGCGTGCTCGAGCTTCGGACAAAAGACGACGTTGTCCCCTGGGCGCCATTCGATCGCATTGGCAATGATGTTGATCGCCTCCGACGCGTTCTTGGTGATCGCGATATCCTCGGGCCCGGCGCCAATGAACTGCGCAAAGCGCTCGCGCGTGCGTTCGACGAGTTGCAACATCTGCGGTTCGTCATTGCGTCCGTGCATCTGGTTGTCAAGATGGACGTCGCAGGATTGCCTGGTGGTCCGCGAGATCAAACCCTGGTTCGCAACGTCCATGTAAATGCAACGCCGGAGCGCAGGGTATTCGTCGTGCAATACCGACTGATGTAGAAGACCGGACTCGTGTTTCATTCCAGCTTCGGATCTTTCCATGATGAAATCGCGTCGGCGTTTCGACTCAAAGTGGTGTGGTTGCACCTAGTGCCGACGCATGCTCGCTACATAGACGCCTGCTTCCGGTTGAAGATGCTGTTCACCAGCAAAAAACCTTTCGAAAATGCCAGTCCATAATCGCGCTTCAGCATTTCATTGTGATTTTACTGGTAATTTCTGATTGGGCACGTTGTCGACTATGTCTTTGAGTGGCAATTCGTCCTTTCGCTTTCAGCAACGAGCACCATGTCCGACGAGCCCTCACGACCAAGCGTCAGCGGCTCCACAAGTATGACGCAAAACGTCAAAGGGGCAGCATTAATTTTGCTGTCTTGCGCGATCATCACAATTACCGACGCCGCGGCGAAGATCGTTCTCGCCCGGATTCCGGTCGGCCAGGCGATTCTCATTCGCGGTCTTTTCCTGTTCTTGATCCTGTTCCTAGTGGCGATATTCTGCCGTAGATCAAGGACTTTCCGCTGGAACAGCCTGCCAGCGCTGATCATCTGCGGACTGTTCCAAGTCATCGGCGCATGGTGCTTTTTAAGCGGTCTGCCCTATTTGCCGTTTTCAGTCGCAATTACTGCCGCCTATACGAACCCACTATTCCTCGTTCTGCTGTCGCCTTGGTTGTTATTCGAACATGTCGGGCCGATCAGGGCGGCTGCGGTCGCTATCGGATTTATCGGCATCGCGCTCATCGCGCGTGTCGATGCCGGCGCCTATTCATTGGCCATCCTGTTGCCGATCGGCTCGGCGTTCTTCGGCGCTCTCCGAGATGTATGGATGCGCAAACTAATCCGAAGCGATAGTTCCTTCGCAATCCTCGCCTATTCGCAGATTTTTCTGACTTTGACGGGAATTCCGAGCACGGTGATCGAGGGCGTCGCGCTCACGTATTATGAGCTCTCCCTGCTCGCGCTGATGGCTTGCGGCATGGGCCTTTCGGTTTTCTGCTCGATCGAAGCCTTCAGGCATTCCGAGGCAAGTTTCGTCGCACCGTTCAAATATTCGGGGATGGTATGGGCTCCGCTCGTCGCCTTTCCGATATGGCATGAAATTCCGAACGCAATTCAACTTTTTGGAATGCTGCTGGTCGGCGCCGGCGGCGTCCTAGCGCTCATGCGCAGCAATAAGGTCGGTACAGCGCCGATTGAGAATTAGAGCGCAGAGAATTTCAAGGCGGTAGGCGTGCTCAGTTGATTCTTTCGCGCGATTATGTGCGTACGCGGCAAACATGCTGGGGTAAGATTGCACTGGCGAAACGATCGAGCGAGGTGCAACCTAGCGGTGTTATCCCGAGACCGATCGCGTTCGGAAATTCGCGCACTAGCAAGAAGGACCGCGCCCATGCGCATTGGTGTCCCCAAAGAGATTAAGGACCATGAATACCGCGTCGGATTGATCCCGTCCTCGGTGTCCGAGCTGATCAGTCACGGTCATGCAGTGACGATCGAGCGCAATGCCGGCAGGGGCGCTGGCCTCAACGATGCGGAATACGAGTCGGCGGGCGCTACGATCGCTGCTGACGCCGATGCAATCTGGTCGGAAAGCGACATGATCGTCAAAGTGAAAGAAACATTGCCGAGCGAGCGCAAGAAGCTCGGCCGCGGCCAGGTGCTGTTCACCTATCTGCACCTCGCCGCCGACGAAGAGCAAACCAAGGACCTCCTCGCCTCCGGCGCAACCTGCATCGCGTATGAGACTGTCCGTGCACCGAACGGATCGCTGCCAATCCTTATTCCTATGTCGGAAGTGGCTGGCCGATTGGCGCCGCAAGCCGGTGCGCATTGCCTGGAAAAGCAATCCGGCGGGCGCGGCATATTGCTCGGCGGCGTCCCTGGCGTCGCCGGCGCCAATGTCGTGATCCTGGGCGGCGGGACGTCCGGAACACATGCGGCGACTATTGCCGTCGGCATGCAGGCGAATGTCACCATCATCGACCGCTCGCCGGATGTTCTGCGGCGTCTTGCGGGAGAGTTTGGCAATGCCGTGCAAACGTCATTCGCCACGCCCACCACAATCGCTGACTTTGTCGCCGAGGCGGATCTAGTGATCGGCTGTGTGCTGGTTCCAGGAGCCGCCGCGCCGAAACTGGTAACGCGCCAATCAGTCGCGGCCATGAAGCCCGGTGCAGTGATAGTCGACATAGCGATAGATCAGGGTGGGTGTTGCGAGACGTCGCGAAAGACGACACACTCGGACCCGACCTATGTCGTCGACGGCGTGGTGCACTATTGCGTCACCAACATGCCGGCCGCTGTCTCGCGTACCTCGACCTACGCCCTCAACAATGTCACGCTGCCGTTTCTGTTGAAACTCGCCGAAGGCTGGAGGCGCGCCTTGTCGGAGGACTCTTTCCTTTGCGCCGGCCTCAACATTCATGCGGGAAAAATCACCTGCGAGCCAGTGGCCGCGGTGCATCGCTTAGCATATACGCCTCCCGAAAAAGCGCTTGCCCTATGACAAGGTGAAATGATGATCGCTAAGCTTGAGTATCTCAGCCGCATCGACAGGCTGGCTGCGGCCATGCGCCAGTCGGATCTCGCCGGAATCCTGCTCACCGCCGAAAGCAACATCGATTATTTCTCCGGCTTCCGGCATCACGCACCATGGACCCTGTTTGCCCGCCCGTTCTTCCAGATCATCTCGGCCGACGGGCGTAGCGCGCTGGTAACCCACACCTTTCTCGAGCCCGAGATGCGGCGCACCGCGGCCGTCACTGACATCCGCACCTTTACGCAATCGGGCGACGCGCCGGTCGGCCTGCTCCACGACATCATGCGTGAGCTTAGCATGTCGCGCGGCCGCCTCGGCATGGAGCTTGGCTACGAGCAGCGGCTTGGCATCAGCCTAAACGATTTCCGCAACCTCGAGCGCGAACTCAAGAGCCTGCAAATCGTAGATGCCTCGATGTTACTGTGGAAGCTGCGAACGATAAAATCTCCGTCAGAAATCGAGCTGATGCGCAAGTCGGCGGCCGTGACAGCTGCCGCGTTCGCCGCTGGATTTTGGACCGCCAAGCCCGGCGTTACCGAAGCCGATGTGTGCCGGGTGTGCGCCGAAACCATGGTCGAACTCGGCGCCGAACGGCCCGGATTTATTCTCGCGACGTCCGGGCGCGGCCATTACGGCGTCCTCAGCGGCAAGCCGACCGCGCGCAAGCTTGAGCGCGACGAGATGCTCTGGATCGACATGGGTTCCGTGGTCGAGGGTTATTGGTCGGATTTCTGTCGCGCCGCCTATCTCGGCCGACCGATCAAGGAGATCGAGGATGGGCAAAAACTGATTCTCGAGGTCAATCAGGCGATGATCAACGCCACCAAGCCGGGCGAGCCGGTGCGTAAGGTGGCGCAGGCCGCGGTCGATGAATTCCAGGCACACAGCATCGAGATCACATTGGGCTCGGGGCGGATCGGCCACGGTATGGGCTTGATGAGCACCGAGCCGCCGCATGTTGCGCTTTACGAAGAGACTATATGCGAGGAAGGGTTAGTCTTCACCATCGAGCCACGCATCACCAACGAGTACGGCGTCTTCAACTGCGAGGAACTGCTAGCCGTGACCAAAACCGGCGTCGAGGTTCTAACCACGGCGCCGCGCAACATCACCTTCATCCAATGAGCCGGCAAAGGGCAGGCGTGATCGCATGATCGTTTTCCGTTGTTCGCACTGTCAAAGCGCGATGCCCGTGCAATCGGCGTGGTGCTGCCCCAAGTGTGGCGGCCCGCTGTTCGTCGAAGGCACAAAGCCACTTCGCCGCGCCGACATCGAAACAAACCACGCCTCGCTGTGGCGCTACCAGTCGGCGCTCGTCCACACTGGCCCGATCACGCTTTCACTCGGAGAAGGCTGGACACCGCTGGTTCGCGGACGCTGGGGGAACTACAATATCTTCTGGAAGTGCGAGTTTGTCAGCATTTCCGGGTCATTCAAGGATCGCGGCGTGTCGGTGATGATCAATCACCTGCTCGCACATGGCGTCAAAAAGGTTGCCGAAGATTCATCGGGCAATGGCGGCGCCGCGGTCTCGACTTACGCCGCGGCGGCCGGGCTACCATGCCGCATCTACGTTCCGGCCCATACCTCGCCCGGCAAGATCACACAGATCGCCGCGACCGGAGCCGAGGTGATCCGGGTGTCCGGTTCGCGCCAGGACGTCGCTGACGCCGCTGTGGCCGACAAATTCGGCTACGCCTATGCCAGTCACAATTGGGACCCGGCTTTCCTCGACGGCATCAAGACGGTCGGCTACGAAATTTGGGAGCAGCTCTGTTTCGAGGCGCCGGACGTAATTATCGCGCCGACCGGTGGCGGCAGTAATTTGATGGGCTGCTTTCACGCCTTCAGCGATCTGCGCAACAACGGCGAGGTGCAGCGGCTACCTCGGCTCTACGGCGCGCAATCGGAAAGCTGCGCGCCGATGGCGAAGGCGTTCGCTGCCAACGCGCCGCGTTACGTCGAGATCGAGATCCGTCCGACCATCGCCGAAGGCATCGCGGTGAGTCGCCCGGTCCGCTCTGAGGCCCTGCTCCACGCCGCACGCGAAAGCGGCGGCGGCGTCTACACCGTGTCCGAAGACGAGATCGTGGCCGCACACGACAAGGTGGCGCGGCGTGGCTTCTACGTCGAGCCGACGACGGCGAGCGCTGTCGCCTTGCTGGACAAATTGTTGGTTGAGCAGAGGATCGTCCCGGGAGAGAGTGTCGCCGTCCTGCTCACTGGCAGCGGCCTCAAAGCGGGCGAGCCGATCATCCGGATGCGGGAAACGGCGCGCGCTGATCGTTAGCGTTTTGGTTGCACGCCGCTTGCAACCGCTACGAAAGTGTCGACCGAATTGGCCGTCGTGTTCCAGGCGGGAACAAAGCGATAGTGTGGCCCATTATGATCGATCCGCAGCCGGTTTTGATAGCCGGCTTCAGTGAGCCGGCGCCCCACCTCGTCAGGGAGGAACACGAAAATCTCGTTGATATCGACCGGAAACAGCAACCGCGCGCCCGGGATTGCCGCAAGCCCCTTGGAGAGTCGTCGCGCCATCTCATTGGCATGCCGCGCGTTTTTCTCGGCAAGCTCTCCTTGCATAAGGGCAATGAGCTGTACCGACAAATAGCGCATCTTTGAATAAAGCTGACCGTTGCGTCGTCGTAGGAAGCCCTGCTGCTTTGCGATTTCCGGGTTGAAGATTACGACGCCCTCTGCGCAAATGCCGCCGTTCTTGGTGGCACCATAAGAGAGAACATCGACGCCGGAGCGCCAAGTCATTTCGGCCGGGCTACAGCCGAGCTTGACCACGGCATTACTAAAGCGCGCGCCGTCCATATGCACCAGCAGACCGTGTTCGTGCGCGAGCTTCGCAATCGCGGTGATATCCTCAAGCGGGTAAACTGTACCCGCTTCGGTGCCTTGCGTGAGACTCACGACCGCCGGCGCCGCGGCCTGCGGACGCGCGCCGCGCGGGATGCGCGAAAGCGCCGCCCGGAAGATCTCCGGGCTGATCCGATTATGCTGTCCGGGCAGTAGGACCAGTTTGCTACCGCCCGCCCAGGCTTCCGAAGCGCCACATTCGGTCGTCTCGATATGTGCGTATTGATGGCAATAGATCGAGGCGAAGCGGGGAGTTGCGAGCGCCAGCGCCATGGCATTCGCAGCCGTGCCGGTGCCGACTGGAAAGGCGGTGACCGAGCGCTCAAAATATTTCGAAAACGTGTTGGTTAGCTCGTCTGTCACCTCGTCGCCGCCATAGCCAGTGGCATCTCCGACATTAGTAGCGACGACAGCCTCCATGACTTGCGGAGAGACAGAACTGACATTATCGCTCACAAACATCGTTATCTCCTTGCGTAGCGGGCGCGCAGTCGGAAAATACCTAGCCATCCCTCGCGGCTGCGAACAATCATTTAACAAACTAGTGTACGCGACGTCGAAGGATAGCGACCGGCGCGCATGCCGCATATTCTGCGGTTGTACAGAAGCTTCCCGCAACAATAGCCTTGCGTATCGGGCACGATCTCGCACGATCTGCCGCATACGACCGCTCCATTGACGCTAAGTAGCATAGATACGAACTTGCGGACCGTGGGCGAGCACCCACAACACGCGACCACCAAGAGCAACTTGGGGCGTTGAAATGGATCCCACTGCAAAGATCATCAAACACGTACTGAACAGCAAGTTCAGTGATATCCCGAAGAAAGCCATTGAACGCGCGAAGCTGTCGATCCTCGACACACTCGCGAGCGCCATTGGCGGCTCTAACGACCCGATCTCGCACGCGGCCCGTCGCTTTGGCGAACTGTCCGGCGGCAAGCCGGAAACCACCGTCTGGATCTACGGTGAAAAGCTGCCGGCCGGGCTTGCTACTTTGGTCAATGCTACCATCTCGCGCGCGCTCGACTTCGACGAGACCTATGAATTGTGTATCAACGGCTGCCACGCTAGCGCCTATGACGTGCCACCCGCTCTCGCTCTGGCCGAGCGCGATCCGAACATCAGCGGCTCTGAGCTCCTCGCCGCGGTTTCCACGGCGATCGATCTGCATCTTCGGCTCGCGCGCAGCGTCACTACCAATGCGGTCGACACCGGTCGTGACAACATGGTGGCTGTGTGGGGCGCGACCGCAGTCTCGACGCGGCTGCTTCATCTCGATGAGGAAAAGACCCGCAACGCTTTCGGCATCGCTTATGCGCAGGCCGCTGGGGAGTTCCAGATGTACGAGGAAGGCTCCCACACTGTGTCGCTACAACAGGGCTTGCGGGCGCGCTCGGGCCTCGACTCAGCGATGTTCGCGCAAGTCGGCTTCAATGGGCCGCATGGGCCGTTCTTCGGCAAGTTCGGATTCTACAAGGCATTCGAACCTGACTACGATCTCAACATGCTGCTTGTCGGCCTCGGCGAGGAATACGTCAACGCCTCGATCAGCTTCAAGCCGTGGCCGGCCTGCAAGGCTACCCATCCGGGCATCTACGGAATGCTGCAATTGCGCGAGAAGCACAAATTCTCCGGCGAGGACGTCGCTGGCATCGAGATCGGGCTCAATCGCCCGGCCGAGCTCCTGGTCGTGCAGCCGCGCGAGCAAAAATGGGGCCCCCGCGATCCAGTGATGGCGCGCTTCAGCCTTCCTTATGTGATTGCCGTCGCGGCCGCGAAGGGGAACGTCGGTATTAGCGATCTCAAGACCGAAGCGTTGTCCAACCCGCTCGTCCGCCGCATCATGGCAACGACTAAGATCGAGATCGATCCTGAAATCGACCGCACCAACGGACTGCACCAAAACTCGCCGACCACAGTGAAGGTGAGGTTAAAGAACGGTGGCGAATACAACGTCCGCATCGACAAGCCGTTCGGGCACCCGGAGAATCCGGCGTCGCTCGCTGACGGCATGAAGAAGCTGCGGGCCTGCGCCGAGATGTCGGCCAGACCTTTCCCCGACCAGCAGCTCGAGGCGATCGGCGACTTCATCGCCGATCTCGACAAGCAGCCGACGCTGAAGTCGCTATTCGATCTGCTCATTGTCAAAGGTAGCGCCGCCCGCGCAAACGGCGGATGACAGCAAAGACGCTTTACGAACCGACCGCCGCAGCAGAGCCTCTGACCTTAGCGCTCGGCCGCTTCGTCAACAACCTCAAGTTTACCGCGCTTTCGCCGCGCGAGGTGATCGCGCTCCGCTTTACGGTCGCCGACTGCCTGGCCTCAGCACTTGCCGGCGCCAGCGAGCCGGCGACCGCGGCGGCGCTCGCGATGCTCACAGAATCCATCGGTCGCGACGAGCGGGCAGCAATTCTCGGTCACCACGAGCGAAGCAGCGTGCTTGGTGCGGCCTTGGTCAACGGCACCATGGCCCACGCCAGCGATTTCGACGATGTAAGCGAGCCGATGTGCGGCCATCCGACTGCGCCGGCTCTGCCGGCGATCCTCGCACTGGCCGATATGCGCGGCTCGTCCGGCAGCGACGTATTGGTCGCGCTCGCCACCGCGCTCGAGGTCATGACCAAGCTCGGTCGGATCGCCGGCTACGAGCTGTTTCGCTCCGGCTGGCATGCCACCGCCACTTTGGGCGTGTTCGGCGCCGCGGCCGGCGCGGCGAAGATCCTCGGTCTCACTCCTGAGCAGATCGCGACTACTCTCGGCATCGCGGCTTCGCGGGCTTCCGGCGTGCGCGCGAATTTCGGGACAACGGTAAAGGCGCTGCATTGCGGCTTTGCCGCTCGCGACGGGGTTGAAGCGGCGCTACTCACAGCAGCCGGCGCGACGGCCAATCCCCGTGCGCTCGATGGGCCGAATGGATTTCTGAAGACTTTCACGCCCGACCATGGCGACGTGCAAATGGCTATCAAACTGTTGGGGAGCCCGTTCGATCTCACCGAGCCGGGCATCGTCTTCAAGAAATATCCCTCTTGCTGGGATACCCATTCCGGCATCGAAGCGGCTCTCGAGCTGCGGCGCGCGCACGCAATTAAACCGACGGATGTGAAGTCGATCCGCTGCGTGCTCGCTCCGGGCATGGGCAGCGACCTCGTCTATCCGAGTCCGACGACACCGCTGCAGGGCAAGTTCAGCATGGAATTCTGCGCAGCGCTGGCACTGGCGCGCGGTAGGGTCTCGCTCACTGATTTCACCCAAGCCACGATCGACGATCCGAGCATCCGCGCCCTCCTCGCCGTCACGGCGCTCGGCTTTGACGAGAGTTTGGCCAGCCTGGATCCGAGGAGCTTCTGCGCCACCACGCGCGTCGATATCAGCCTGAAGGACGGCCGCTCGGTCAGCAAGACCGTGACCTATATGCGCGGTCATCCGAAGAACCCGATGAGCCCCGATGAATTCGCGCAGAAATTCAACGAATGTGCCAAGCCGCTGCTCACCAGCGCGCGCGCTGGCGAAGCCCTCGCCATGATCGGTCAGCTCGACAAGCTTGCCGACATCAGGACGCTGATGCGCGCATTGGTCCCGGTGTCATGATCTCAGCCAGCTTCCACGGGCACGAAGAACCCGGTCTTCACCCGGTCCATGATGACCAGCGTCTTGAAGCGCTTGATGTCCTGATTCTTATAGAAGAACCGCCGGGTGAACTCCTCGAATTCCTCCATGTCGGAAGATGTGGTGATCAGGACGAAATCGGCTTCGCCGGTGACGTAATATCCGCTCATTACCTCCGGTGTTGAACGTATGGCTTGCTTAAACCGGTCGATGATGTCGGTGCGCTCGCGCTCGAGCGAGACGAGCACCATCATAGCGAGGCGGCGACCGATGGCCTTGGGTGACACGATCGACACGTCGCCTTCAATCACGCCGGTATTGCGCAGCTTCTTCATGCGGCGCTGGCACGTGGTCGGTGACAGGCCAACGATCATGGCGAGCGAATCCGTGGTGATTCGGTTGTTGCGCTGGAGCTGGTTCAGGATGGCGGCATCGATCGCGTCTATCGCGATTGTCGAAGAATTTGGTCGAATGCTACGTCTTAGTGCAGGTTTTCTGCTCATTTCGCCCTCGAATCGCATTAATGCAGAGGCCGCATCCCCTTAGGTTGTCAAAATGAGCAGGCGGTATCAACGGCCTATGCGTACGCGAGGAATATCACCAATTTGCGAGTCGCAATTATCGAGCGGGTCCAACCGCACAAGTTGTAGAGGAGCGCCATGAATATCGACCGGTTAAGCGATCTCGATCGCGCGAGCGTATTGCATCCATTCACCAATGTGGCTGACTTTGCTTCAGGCAAGCTCGGTAACCCGACCTTTATGGCCGGCGGCAAGGGATGCCGCATTGAAGACGCGAACGGCCGCAACTATCTCGACGGCTTTGCCGGGCTTTATTGCGTCAATGTCGGCTATGGACGCACCGAAGTCGCGGAGGCGATTTCCCGACAGGCCTATAAACTCGCCTACTATCACTCATACGCCGCCCACACGAACGAGGAACTCGCTATCCTGTCCGATCGCCTCGTCCGGATGGCGCCGGGCAAGATGAGTAAGGTGTTCTATGGAATGTCGGGCTCAGACGCGAACGAGACTAGCGCTAAGCTTGTCTGGTACTACAACAACCTGCGTGGAAAGACGACGAAAAAGAAGATTATTTCGCGTCACCGCGGCTATCACGGCTGCACCGTTTTTGCCGGATCGCTCACCGGCATGAGCTTTTACCACGACCACATGGATCTCCCGATCGCCGGAGTCCTCTTCACTGGTGTCCCACATCATTATTCAGCCGCCGAACCGGGAGAATCCGAAGAGCAGTTTTCACGCCGGCGTGCTCGTGAGCTCGAAGAGCTCATTACCAGAGAAGGTCCCGACACGATCGGCGGCTTCATTGCCGAGCCGGTGCTGGGGACCGGCGGCATTATTCCGCCCCCGCAAGGGTATTGGCCGGCCATCCAGGCGGTGCTGAAGAAACACGATGTGCTGATAATCGCCGACGAGGTGATCTGCGGCTTCGGCCGGCTGGGGACGCTATTCGGATCGCTAATGTACGGGATCGAGCCCGATTTGATAACGGTCGCGAAGGGATTAACATCAGCCTATTTCCCGCTCTCCGCGACCATCGTCAGCGAGCGAGTCTTCGAGGTTATGGTACGCGGAGCCGAAAAGGTCGGCGCCTTCTCGCACGGCTATACTTATTCGGGCCATCCGATCGGCGCTGCCGCCGCCAATGCGGTGCTCGATATCGTCGAGCGCGACGGCCTGGTCGCAAAGGCCGCGTCCAACGGGCTCTATTTGCAACAACAGATGAAGAAGGCATTCGCTCAGATGCCGATCGTCGGCGAGGTGCGCGGCGTCGGCATGCTGGCGGCTGTCGAATTCGTCGCAAATCGGGAACTCCGGGCGCGTTTCGAACCGGGGCTCAAGGTCGGCGCCCGCATATCGAAAGCGGCGCGCGACCGCGGTCTGATAGCACGTGCCATGCCGCACGGCGACATTTTAGGTTTTGCTCCGCCGCTGGTGATTACGACCGCGGAAATAGACGAGATGGTCGCGATCGCGACGGCCGCCACGAAACAAGTGCTTGACGAGCTAAGCCGCGAGGGCGTGTCGATCGCATGAACGTCAATGCGACAGCGCGCTATACTGCTGTTCGATCAACCTGACCAGGCTCAGCGCCGTGAGCTCGGACGACTTTGGGTTTGTCGCGAGCGGATTGTTCTCGAGTATGATTTCGAGTTTCCCGAATCCGCCGACAGCGACGATGCGGTGTCCGTTTACCGATGCACGAGGGTCGGCGATTAGCTTACCGGCGGTCTTGCCGAGGCCGATTCCCGCGAGCGAAGTTGCGACCGTCGCGTTAGCGTTTTTCGGATAGGCGCTCGCAGCTTCGCGCGCTGAGCCTTCGAAGAGCACACGCGGCACGCTCAACGTCGACAGGTCGATGCTTTGCTCCGCCGCCGTACCCTTCCAGGCCGCGGTTGACTTGACGATCTCGTGGATGACACGGTCTAGTCCGAGCACGGAGGTCGCGGTGATCGCGTCAACGTCGCCGATCGCGCCGGAAGGAATAATGATGCGGCTGCCTGATGCTTCCGCAAACGATCGGAGACGCTCGAGCAGCGCTTCGTCGCAGAAGGCGCTCGTCGAGCGCGATGATCATCGCTCTCGCGGAGTGCAATGCATCCGGCGCCCATCACTCGACCGCGGCGCGGCTAACGCTTCGACGACAAGATCGGGCTTCAGGCTCACCAACATGGCGGGCGACGACAACGATGTGATGTCTGCCGGGATCTTTTCCACCGCAGTCCTCGCGCTGGCCGTCGCGATGCCTACGATTTTTACTGGCGCGCTACGTTTGTCGAGCAACGCGCCAACACGGGAATTGATCGCGCCCCAGCCGATGAAAGCGACGCGGATTCTGGCACGCTGTGTCAGGTCGGCCGTTTCAAGTGCCATGAGCCACAACTTGCCGGGGATCGTTATTGCGCTTCGTTTGGGTCATGAATCGAGGCTAGCGTCCTGTCCCACGATCGAAAAGGCCCGCAAATCCGATACTATTTTACGTGCTTGAGCGGGTTCGAAGTCGGCGACAAGGCCATCCGGCCACCCTCGACGAAGACAGTGGAGCCGGTCATGTAGCCGGCATCGTCGGAGGCGAGGAAAGCCACCGCCGCGGCAACGTCTTCCGGCGTACCGATGCGGCCGATTGGCGTCCGCGAGAGGAGTTCTTGGACTTTCGCTTTCTGCCGCATCGCCGCGGCCTGGATCGGCGTTGCAGTCGTTCCCGGCGCCACCTCCATCACCCTGATGCCGAGCGGCGACAATGCGGCCGCCATGCCGCGCGTGAGCATACTCACGCCGCCTTTACTCGCGGCATAGGGTACCATGTCGGGCCGCGCTGTGAACGAATTGGTCGTGACAATATTGATGATCACGCCCGAGTGTCGCTTCTTCATCTGCGCTGCCACAACCTGTCCGCACAAAAACGGGCCTCGCAGATTGACCGCCATCAGGTCATTCCAGTCCCGCTCGGTGACCTTGAAAAAATCCTGGATCGGTTGGAGGGCTGCATTGTTCACCAAAATATCGATCGGCCCGAACCCGGCATTGGTCTTTCGGATAAGCTGGCGAATCGACGCGAATCGACGAACGTCGACGAAGGCAGCGGCCGCCGAATATCCCGCACCCGCCACCTTGCGCGCGCCGCGCTCCGCAAGCGCGACGTTGATGTCGGCCAACATGACATGCGCACCTTCTGCCGCCAGCCGCTGCGCAGTGGCGAGGCCGATTCCTTGCGCTGCGCCGGTTACGACCGCGACTCGGTCGCTCAGACGTGAAGATAAAATTTGGGGGGCTGATGGCATTGAGTTCACAAAAAGACTAAACAATGCGTCGATCGCTTGTCAAATCGCGTAATGGTTCTCGCGAGCGAACAAGAGGCGAGCGAGCGCAAAATTTCTTTGCTAGGCTTGTGTAATGCCGATCTCCGTGCAGTTCAAGGCAGTCAACAAGTGGATTTCGAGCCATCATGTGCTGTGAAACGTATCACTGTCAGCAAAATCTGCCGAAGTCGTCGTCATTTGCGGTCCATCCGGCTCCGGCAAAAGCACGTTGATCCGCTGCATCAATGGATTGGAGCCGATTCAATCGGGCGAGATCTTCGTTTTTGGCGAGCAGTTGACATACGCGCCCGCGCCACTGCGCGCATTGCGTAGGCAGATCGGCATGGTGTTCCAGAGCTTCAACCTGTATCCGTATAAAACGGCGCTCGAGAATATCACACTCGCTCTGAACAAAGTGAGAGGGTTGTCGATACAGGCCGCCTCCGAGCTCGGCATGGACCTGCTGCAGCAGGTTGGGCTTGTGGATAAGGCCAACGCATACCCGGCTTATCTGTCAGGCGGCCAGCAGCAGCGCGTCGCCATTACGCGGGCGCTCGCCATGCAGCCAAGAATTATGCTGTTTGACGAGCCGACAAAACCGTGATTTTCAGCTCGTAATTATGAGCGAACAGTGCGGGCAGATCGGGTGGAGCGACAATATTTGGCAAGCCGAAATACCAAAATAGGAGCTGCACAAGCAACGGCACATTGCGAAAGAAATTCACCCACGCGCTGCCGATCGCCATCAACGCTGGCATGCCACTCACCCTCAGAAGCGCCGCGAGGCTGCCGACGCAAAAGGCGCCAACCCACGACAGCGCCGAGGCGAGCAGCGTGACCTCAAAATCATAGGTTAGGTCGTCGACAGCGCGCGCGGTGAAGAGAACGCTCCAATCAAGATCCATGTGGATCAGACGGAGATCACTGCGTCTGGGTCACCCTTCTGATTTTATAGTAGGGTAGCTTGTAGTCGCTATCGGCCCCCATTCATTTGGCGAAAATCTTCGCATACGTCCCGTCCTCGTCCAACTTCTTGAGGATACCGTTAAGCGTCTCCAGCCATTCCGTATCGCCCTTGCGCACGCCCATCGCGATCGGATATTCCTGCAGCGAAAAATCGGCAACCCGGAAGCATTGCGGATTTGCGGCCGCATATTTGGCCAGCGTTAGGCCGCCGGAGACAAACCCTTCTGCCAGTCCGGTCTTAAGTGCTTGGAACGCTAGTGTCAGATCCTGGTAATTGAGCATTTTGACGTCGGGAACGAGCTCACTAAGCTTCTTCTCGCCTGTGTCGTATACGGGGGAAGCTGAGACGTTCTTGCCGGCGACTTCCTCGACACGGGTGATCTTGCTATCGCGCCGAAATAGCAGAGTGTCACGTTCCAGCAAATAGGTCATCGTGAAGTCGATCGCGCGGGCGCGCTCGACCGTGATGCCGATGCCAGCGAGCACGACGTCGATCCTGCCGGCCTGCAAGGTCGGGATGCGCGCCGCACCGGTCACCGGCACGAGTTCGAGCCTAACGCATAGGCGTTTTGCGATTTCCTCAGCGATCGCGACGTCGAGACCGACCGTATGCCCGGATTGATCGATGATGCCGAACGGCGCGAGATCGGTGCGAACACCGGCCGCCAGCACGCCCTTCGACTTGACGTCCTGCAGTGTGCCGGCGCGCACCACCGATGTCGTCACCACAAAAGCCAAAGCGAGAAACAGCCAGGCGAAGCCTGTTGAACGCAAGCGGATCGTGATTGATATGATCATTTACCTCGTACGTGTGTTGGCTTGGCAGGCGATTGGCAAGAGCTTAGCCCCAGCGCGAGCACAAAAGCGGACCGCAATCTCCAATTTTCGGTTTTTTCCGACGCGATCCGTTTAGCCTTGATGGCATCCGCCTAGCTGTTAGGCCGGCCGCATCCCCCGCATCAGTCGATAACGGTTTTGCGAACATCAACAGAGATACTCCTCAATGAGCCCGAAATAGGATACCGCGCCTTCGATGAGATCACGCCCCGAGATGCGCTCATCTTCGGAGTGCCACTGCTCGATCGCGCCCGGCCCCCACATCGCGGCTTCGCCACCTTTGAAGCAGAAATAGCCGGAATCAAGCGCGCCGTGGCTGTAGAACGTCGCCGGCCTCGGTAGTCCCATGCGCTGGCAACCGTGATTGATCGCGCGCATCAATGTACCGTCGGTCGGGATCTCCGCGGGATACATAAACGGACCGAGTTCAGATTTGACGTCCCACGGCGCGCCGATATCGGCCGCCGCGGCGATCGCGGCAAATGCCGCCTGAGGATCATCGCCCGGCAGCAGCCGGCGATCAAATACAAGGCGGACTTCGTCCTGCACCGTGTGCGTGGCTTCCGGCCACGACCTCATCGCGGTGGGCGTGATCGTGGCTTGGCCCAGACCGGGATGGCCCAGGCCGCTGACGTCGACGGCCGCGACTCTCTCCAGTACCATCCGCGCGCCCTCGATCGCATTGACACCGACCCAGGGCGTGCTGCTGTGCGACGCCTTGCCATTGACGGTGACTAGCACATCTACCCGACCCTTGTTGCCGAGCGCGACGCGGCTCGTCGTGCCGATGACGATGATCGTCAGCTTCGGATTGAGTTCCGCCGCCTCGCAAATGCTGATGGCGGCGTCATGTCGGCCGGTTTCACCGGCGGTACTTACCGTAAAGATCAGGCGGCCCTTTAATGCCAACCTGTCAGCGGCGGTCTTTACGGCGGCTAACGCGGCGGCGAGAGATCCCTTCTGCTCGGACACACCGCGGCCGCGTACAAATCCACCGTCGGGGCCGTCGATGAATTCGCCAGCAAACGCATTCACCATGCGATTGGCAGGATGCGTCATAGCATAAGCCATCAACATTAAGCTGCGGTCGGTGCGTTCCGGGCCAATCTCGACTATCAGATTCCCCATACGGTCACGACGCAACGGCAGACCGAACTTCTCCACCAGCGGCACGACCTGCTCGCCAATGAAGCTCTGGACCTGCGGCTCGTACTCGAAGCGCTCGGTCTGCGGGCTAGGATGGCGGACGAAGGCCTGCGCCCATTGTAAGATCTCGGCGGGCGAAACTCCAAGCTTTGGTGTGCTGTTCATAATGTCACTCCGCGATGAAGACTATCTCAATTCCAACCCAGCAAGCGGCGAGGATTGTCTGCCGCCATTAACTGAACCGCCTCTTCGGACACGCCATGCTTGACGAGATTCCAGCCGAAACTGCGCACAATTTCGTGCGGAATGGGCAGTTGAACACTGCCGCCATCGCTCGCAAGAACGCAGCGTTCCGGCGTGCATGCCTGTACCAGGGAAACCATTTGCTCGAGCGTGGCGACCGGATGCGCCGGCATAACGACGGCGCCGCAGACCTCGATCCAGGCGCCCTTACGCGCAAGTTCCGCGAAGAACGATTCCGGGCCAAGAACTATGAAATACGGATGGGTCACCACCACCGGCACATCACGGGCGATGCAATAGTCCACGATCGCTTCGATTTCCGCGTTCGAAACGTGGCCGGTCTGAACGTAGCCGCGATGGCGGGCGGCAATATCGATGCACTCTCGAGCCTCCACACTGAGCTCGCCGCGCGCATCTATCACCTTGATGCCCTCGCCGGACGCGGGATCGCCGGACCCGACACCGGCCCGTCCTTTACCTACGATATTGGCGTGATTCCACGCGTGCAACGTCGGAAACGACAAGAAACGTCCGCCGCTCAGGAACGCACCGCGCACTGCCACGGGATTGATCCCACCGACATAGTCGTTGAGCACCACGCCGCCCGCACACCGAAAGCCATGCGACGCCACCTCGACGACCGCCGCGCGCCCCACTGTGCTCTCGTGATGCGAGAAGAAGACCCAGCCGTAAACGCCGGCCGCGGCTGCGACGGCAGCCATGTCGAACGCATTGCCAACGCGCGGCATAAAGCAAGGCCCGGAATTCACGTGGATATCGACCGAGCCTTTGACCATACCAACATCCAGTTATCAGCGACGCTAGCAACCCTACATTTTTTTCGGAACCCATTACACTGGGTTGAATCTCACTACTACCGACGGGACCAACGAATATGCTGCGCGCATTCAAAGCACGACATTAATCACTGAAATGTGGTATACGCTTAGTTGATTCCACCTCGTCTCGCCCCAGCCTTTTGATTATTAGGATCACCTTTCCGGGACACGAAATGACAACTCCTCACCGCAGGCTGCAGGCTAAGACGACGATCGTGACCGGCGCGGCAAATGGCATCGGCCGCGCAACTTGCCTGCTCTTCGCGCAAGAAGGTGCCAATGTAATTTGTGCGGACATCAACGTGGATGGCGCACATCGGGTGGCGACGCAGATCACCAAAGCAGGAGGCACGGCGATCGGATGCGAATGCGACGTCTCGCGAAGTAGCCACGCCAAACGAGCTGCAGAACTGGCGGTCAAAACCTATGGCGACCTGCAGGTGCTGGTCAACAATGCGGCGATCTGGATCGGCGACGGTAGCGTCGTCGATATCACAGAAGAGGACTGGAACCGCAGCCTCATGGTCAACCTCACTGGCGCTTTCCTGATGAGCAAATACTCAGTGCCTGCCATCGCGGCGAGCGGCGGCGGTAGTATCATCCACATCGCGTCCGAGCTCGGCCACATCGGCCGGCCAGGTCGCGCTTGGTATGGCGCCGCCAAAGCTGGCCTTATCCATCTCGCACGGATGATGGCGATCGATCATGCAGCGCAGGGCATTCGCGTCAATAGCATTTCGCCCGGACCAACTGCGACCGAACGCGTAGTGAACCGCTATGGTGGGCCGCAACAAGCGCGGCAGCAAACCGGTGGGCAGACCGTGTTGAACCGTCTCGGCCAACCGAGCGAAATCGCCGACGCCATACTGTTTCTCGCCAGCAGCGAGTCGTCATTCATCACCGGCACCGACATCCTGGTGGACGGTGGCTGCGTTATTCGCTGAGCGGAAGACGCCATTAGGCGTCCAGCACCGCGCGCAGAAACGCCAGCGTGCGTTCGTTCTTCGGAAAATCAAAGATCTCGGCCGGAGGTCCCTCTTCCAGTATCCGACCACGTTCGAGGAAGCAAACGTGATCCGAGATTTCCTTGGCTAACCCCATCTGGTGGGTAACGATCAGGATCGTGAAATCATGCTCCTTGGCCAGCAGACGGATGACGTTGAGCACCTCACCGACGGTTTCCGGGTCCAGGGCAGAGGTGACCTCATCGAACAGCAATATCTTTGGCCGCATCGCTAGCGCCCGAGCGATCGCGATACGCTGCTGTTGACCGCCTGAGAGGTGAATTGGAAAGTTGTTTTCCTTGTCCGCCAAGCCAACGAGCTTCAGGAGCTCACGCCCACGCGCGTAGGCTTCCTCTTTTGGAAGCCCCAGCACCCGGTAGGGGGCCTCGGCGACATTGCGCAATGCCGACATGTGCGGAAACAGGTTGAAGCTCTGAAATACCATGCCGACCTTTTGGCGGATCTTGCGCACCTCGGCGGGCGAACTCATAGCGGCCGTGCTGCCATTGCTACGCCACAAGAGCCCGCCGTCGATCTCTACCTCGCCGGCCTGGATTTCCTCGAGGGTCATCAAGATACGCAGGATCGTCGACTTGCCCGAGCCGCTGGGCCCGATCAGTGACAAATGCTCGCCGGCCTTGATCGTTAGATCGAAGTCCTGAAGCACAATTAGGTCACCGAATTTCTTGGTGACACCGCGAAACCTGATGATCGTCGGCCCCTCGCTATGTGGCACTATACCGCCGCCTTCCCAGCCAAACCGTCCCGACCCGCGCTTCAATCAACCGGATCACCGCGGTCGAGCCGAGGCTCAAAGCGAGGAAGATCAGACCGCACATTGTGATCGGCTCAAGATACTGAAAATTGTCCATGCCATGCTGGACGGCAACATACATCAGCTCGTGCACTGTGATCGCCGCAAGCAGCGGGCTATCCTTGAACATAAAGACCAAGAAACTCCCAGCCGCCGGAATGACACGCGGAACGACCTGCGGCAGGATGACGTGACGATATGCCGCGACGCGGGAGAAATTCAGCGAGGTGGCTGCATCCCATTGTCCGTGTGGGATCGAATCCAAGCCGGACCGATAGACCTCCGACATGTAGCAGCCGTAGTGCAGGCTCATCGCGACGATCCCCGTGACCACCGGAGAGAGAACTATCCCATAATCCGGCAGCACGAAGAAAAAGAAATAGATCTGTACCAAGAGCGGCGTCGAGCGGATGAATTCGATGACCGTAGCGACCGGGCGCGCAACCAGCCGATAGCGCGAGCGGCGCAGTAAAAGCAGCGGTAATCCAAGAACTAGCGCGATCAGAAATGCGGCGACGGTGACATAGATCGTGATGCCGGTCGCCTCGATCAGCTTGGGCAAGACGCTGACCGCAACGTCGAGATGAAACCACTTCGGACTGAGCTGGGTGAGGTCGAGAATCACGGCCGGTCCCTAGCCTTGCACCAGTCGATCGCGGAATTTCCAGTAGCTGATCCGGATTTCCACATAGCGCAAGACAATCACGATGATCTGCGCCAGCCCAAAATAGATGAGAAGAACGGTGACGAGAACTGGCACCGACGCATAGGTGCGCACGATGATCGAATGACCCTGCTCGGTGAGCTCGGCAAGTGTGATCAGCGACGCGACCGAGGTCGCCTTGAGTAACAGCACGCACTCATTGGCGAGAAGCGGCATCATTGCCACCAGCGCCTGCGGGAATATAATATACCGCATCCGCTGATACGGCGACATGTTGAGCGCAATCCCCGCCTCTTGCTGCTCTTTGGGGACCGATAGGATCGCGCCGCGGACATATTCCGAGGCATAAGCGCCGTGCACGAGCGCGAGTCCGCCGACGGCCGCCTGCCAAACGGTGAGCCGGACGCCGAGGAATGGCAGCGCAAAATAGAGCCAAAACAGTGTTACATAAAGAGAGATGCCGCGGAAGAATTCCATGTAGACATTCGCGGCGACTCGAACGAGGCGATACCTTGAGAGCCGGCTAAGCCCAATGAGAACAGCTATGGCAAGATCCAGAACCACCGCCATGAAGAAAAGCTTCAAGGTTTGGATCAGGCCGTTGAGTAGAAGCGGACTCCACTCAATGATTACCGTCATCGCGCCTAGCCTTCCTTGACGCGATCGGTGACTCGGATTGCGCCGGCCCCACGTGTGTCAGAACAGATCGATTATTCTTTGCACAATTCCGCGGTGGTGACATTCGGAGGGGGGATCTCGTTTTCGGTCACGTTATACTTCGCCAGAATTGCCTTATGCTCAGGCGATCCCCGGAACTTCTTCCACTCTTTGTTGAATGCATCCAGCAGATCCTTGTCTTCCTGGCGGAATGCCCAACTCGCGTAATTGACTGACATCTTGCCGTCGAACACGGGAGCCTTGAATGGCGCCGCCCGCTCGACGGTCTTGCCGCCATCGGCCGCAACAAGCTCATTGACCGAGATCGAGGTCGTCACCAGGCCCGAGATACGGCCCGATTTCAATGCGAATGCGGTCTCGCCAGCGTCGGGAAATTCGATGACGCGATCGGCAGGGACGCCCGCGCGCCGCGCGATCTTCACCGACGATCCGCCCTGATTGCCGCCGACCTTGACAGCCGGATTTTTCGCAATGTCATCGAAGCTGTGAATGTTGTCGGGATTGCCCTTCTTTACAAGAATAGCGTCAAGCACTTGGACATCCGGCTCACCGAACGCGATTTCCTTGCAGCGCGCCGGACGAATATAGAGGCCGGCGCCGACGACATCATATTGCCCCGCCTTGAGCCCTGGAATAAGGGAACCGAATTTCGTCGCGATGCCGTCGATCTTGTTGACGCCCAATTTCTTGAACAACAGTAGAGCCACTTCGTAGTCGATTCCCGCGAGCGATCCATCGGGCTGTTTGAAGCTGAACGGGCTCTCATTCGTGAACGCCATTTTAACGACGCCTTCTCGCTTGATGCGTTCGAGCGTTGTCTCCGCCGAAGCCGGCGTCAAAAGGATCACGCACAATGCGAAGCCAAGAATAGTCACGCCGAAGGGTAATTTTGTCATGGTCATAGGCCCCTCTCCGAGTGTTAGCTTCCTCCCGCCGCGTCGGCATTGTCAAGCAATCTCCAAACTTCCGCGACGACATATTGATGAAGGCCAGTTCAGGAAAAAATCACCGAACAAAATTAACTACTGGGATACTGTTCCTTTTTGGAAGAATATTTTGCAATGAGCTCACGATGCGGCATATCTCGTCACGCTAGGAAGTGTTTGCTCCCACGATCAATCGGCGGTTTTAGTTTCGGAAAATGTTTGCGTTTCGACAGCATTTTCACTCGAAAAAGCTCGACCGCAGCTGTACAGTTTTGCAGCCAGACTATACGAGTTAGAGTGGACGGCATTTTTCCGGCCCCCGCTCTGGATAATAAATTCGACGGTTTGCATCAGCCTGGAGCAGATGATTGCTTGCCTCCAATATCTAGCCAGTTCTTGACAGTGCGACTGCTTGGAAACGCCGCAATGACGGTAGTCGAAAATCTTTGGCGAGAGGCTTTTTAGGTCTAGTGTTCCGGCCGCTCGCCCGAATTGTCCATGCCAGTGATGACGCCACACAAAAGCCCCTTGAGCCAGGTCGACTCCATTACCGCGGAGGTGATCGCGCATCGGCTGCGCTCGTCGAGCGACGAGATGATGGCGACACTGGTAAAAACGGCTTATTCTCCCAATATCAAAGAGCGTCGTGACTGTTCGACCGGGATTTTTGATGCCCAAGGACGCCTGCTCGCGCTCACCGCGATCGCGCCTTTGCACCTGAGCTCATTGATCGGAACGATCCACAGCGTGATGAAGCGTTTCCCGCTCACCAAGATGAGCGAGGAAGATGCATTCGTCGTCAATGACCCCTATAGCGGCGGCGGCTCGCATCTGCCGGATATAACCATGGTAGCGCCGGTCTTCAGTAACGAGCGCGTCGTCGCCTTTGCCGCAAACATCGCCCATCATTCGGATGTCGGGGGTAAAGTGCCGGGTAGCGAGAGCTCGGATTGCACCACAATCTTCCAGGAAGGCATCCGCCTGCCCCCTGTACAGCTTTTCAAACAAGGGCAGCTCAATCAGGGCGTGCTGGACATCATTCTGCTTAATTCACGCACACCTCGCGAGCGTGAAGGCGATCTGAAAGCGCAGATCGCCACCAATGTGGTCGGGCGTCGTCGCGTGAAGGAAATCTTCGATCGCTTCGGTATTACGACGACGCTCGCTGGCATCGAGGCGTGGCTCGACTACAGCGAGACCCGTGCCCGCGCCGGCATCAAGAACCTGCCAAACGGCGTCTACGAGAATGAAGACTTCATCGATCACGACGGCATTTCTCCCCGCATGGTGCGCGCTTGCGTTCGCATTACGGTCAAGGATGATCGGTTGGTCTTTGATTTCACCGGCTCGGACGCACAGATGCCGGGCTCACGCAACATGGTGTGGAACGCGACGCTGGCTGGCGTCTACTACGCCGTGAAGGCGATGATCGATCCCGACCTGCCGCCCAATGCGGGCTATTTCCGAACTGTCGAGCTCATTGCCCCGCCCAGAACTATATTCAATGCGCAAAGCCCAGCCGCGGTCGGAGATCGCGGCTCGTCGGGCAATGTGCTCGGTGACTTGATTTTTGGAGCTTTCGCCAGCGCGGTACCGAAACGCGTGATGGCCGGGTGCGGCCCGCTCGCAGCTGTGACTTTCAGCGGCACCGACCCGCGACGCGGAGAGTATTTCGTAGACTACGAAACATTTGCCGGTGCCTCCGGCGCCCAGCACGATCAGGATGGCAAGGATGCCGTGCGCGTGCATGTTTCGGGCGCGGCCAACCTGCCGGTGGAAGCGGCGGAGCACGAATTCCCGATCAACGTTCTGCGTTATGAGCTTATCACCGACAGCGGAGGGCCTGGCCGCTTCCGTGGCGGCCTCGGGACCCTGCGCGAAGTAGCGAATTGGGCGCCCGACGGCCGGCTGGTCGGCCGCGGGCTTCGGCAGGTCGTCGCTGCGCCGGGCCTGTTCGGCGGCAGTAACGGAAGGCCCGGCCGCTTCATCATGCGCGGCGACCGCGGCGATGAAGTCTTGCCGGCGAATTTCTCCGACCTTCCTATCGGCGAGGGCCAGGTGATCCGGCTCGAAACAGCGGCGGGCGCGGGCTTCGGTGATCCCTTCGAGCGGAATCCCGAACATGTGCTTGCCGACGTTCTGTCTGGCAAAGTCTCGGCGGCGAGTGCACGCAAGCACTATGGCGTCAGCATTCGTGGTGAAGGTATCGCCATCGAAATTGACCGAGAAGAAACAAAGGCCCTACGGAACATTCATGCTTCAAGCTAACCAATCAAAACCGCTAGGCTACCTCCTCGGCATTGACGTCGGAGGTACATTCACGGACCTCGTCCTAATTCGTTCTAAAGACGGCCAAATGTTCCTTCACAAGACGCCGTCCACGCCAACTGACCCGTCATTGGCGATGGAACGCGGGATCAGAGAAATCCTGGCGAAGGCCAGCGCGACGGCGGGCGAGGTTGAGTATTTCGGTCATGGCACGACGGTCGCGACCAATGCCGTGATCGAAGGCAAGATGGCCGCGACCGCGCTGATCACCACCGCGGGCTTTCGGGACATCCTCGAGATCCGCCGCCAGCGACAGCCGCATAACTACAATATCCGCGTCCCGAAGCCGATGCCGGTCGTGCCGCGCCATCTTCGTCGCGAGGTGCCGGAACGCGTCTTCATGACCGGGAGGCAAAATGTTAGCCCATCCCGCGCCGACCTCGATGCCCATATCGCCGACTTTAAAACTGCCAAGGTTGCTGCCATCGCGGTCGTCTTTTTGCATAGTTATCAGAATCCCAGGCACGAACAGCAGGTGGTCGAATGGCTTCGCGAAGCGCTTCCCGATACCTTCGTTTGCGCCTCCCATGAGGTGCTCGCGGAATTTCGCGAATATGAGCGGACCAGCACGACCGTCACGAATGCTGGCCTCGGGCCGGTGATGAGCCATTATCTCGACAAGCTCGAGCACCGAGTGGCCGCACTGGGCGTCGGCGTCCAGCCGAACATTCAGCAATCAAATGGCGGCTTTGCATCGCCACACGAAGCTGGCCACCGACCGATCTCGACCCTAGTATCGGGACCCGCAGCAGGCGTCACCGGGTCTGTCGAGGTGACCAAGCAAGCGGGTTTTGCTGACGTCATCACCTTCGATGTCGGTGGAACATCCACCGATGTTTGCGTGATCCAGAATTCGACACCGGCGATTGCCCGCGAGCGCGAAGTCGCGGGCTATCCGGTGCGGTTTCCGATGATCGATGTGCATTCGGTTGGCGCTGGCGGCGGCAGCATCGCGTGGATCGACAGCGGTGGATTTCTGCAGGTAGGACCGAAAAGCGCGGGCGCCGATCCCGGCCCAGCCTGCTACGACCGTGGCGGCAAGCAGCCTACGGTGACCGACGCCAATGTCGTACTCGGTAGACTAAATCCGATTGCCTTGTTGAATGGTCGCATGCCGATCCGGTCAGATTTAGCGCGCACCACGATCGAGCAGACCATCACCAAGCAGCTCGGTCTGTCGGTCGAAGATGCCGCCGAGAGTATTCTGACCATTCTGAATGAAACGATGGTGCGGGCCATCCGGGTGATGACTGTGGAACAAGGGTACGACCCGCGCCATTTTGCATTGCTGGCATTTGGTGGCGCTGGTCCACTGCTCGCCACGCCTCTCGCCCGTGAGCTCGGCATCGAAACCACGATCGTGCCCACGGGCCCGGGCCTGCTCTGCGCGCTCGGCCTCCTGATGGCTGATGCGCGGCGTGACTTCAGCAAGACCTCGATCTTCCCGCTCCGGACCGATAGCTTCGACGCACTAACTGCTACGGCCCAGTCCTTGCAATCTCAGGCCAACGAATGGTTCGCCAGTGAAGGTCAATTGGGTTCCCGACAGGTCCTGGAATGGGCGGCAGACGTCCGCTATCTCGGCCAAAGTCATGAGTTGACCGTGCCGCTGCCATTGGGGCTTTTCGACAAAAAAATATTTGCGGACCTCATTGAGGCTTTCGCCCGCGAGCACAACCGTGTTTATGGCTATGCTCCCACGGCCGGAGCTGAGCTTGTGACATTGCGTGCGACCGCGCGCGCCACGATTAGGCGTCCCGATGTGAACTACCGTAGTGGTCAGAAATTCGACGCAGCAGCCGCCAAAGACAACCGGCCCGTTCATTTTCCCGGTTATGACTTTGTCGATTGCGCGATCTATGATCGCGACACGCTCGCGACCGGCCAGCTAATACCCGGGCCCGCTATTGTCGAGCAAATGGATGCAACCACCGTCGTCTTCCCTGACCAGCAGCTAAAATGCGACGACGCCGGAAATATGATTGTCAAGTTCCTCTAAACAAGTAAGGAACGCGTGATGGATGTGAAAGAAATTCAGCGACGCGACGTGAACCGCCTATTGGGCCTTGCGGTTTCGACATGATTCTGATGCTTGACGCCGCGCTCGCGGAAACGGAACCAACGTTCAAGTTGGATAAGCAGAATTCTATTCACTTTCGGGCCCGAACTTTTATTCGGCAATTCCTAATCCAGCCAATCGATTGGGAAGGCAAAAAATTGAACTCCTCCGGCCAAGCAGGGGTTTCATCTCTGGCGCGCGGCGGTGTTGACGGAATCACCACAAATTGGACCCATCTCGTGCAGATTGCCTTCGACCGACTGAACGGCGGCCTGTTCGTCCATATCGGCTTCATCAAGAGATTTTCGGAATTGACACAAGACGTCGTCAACGCTGTCGTCAAGGCGGCCGACTCTGTCGTACAAAACAACAAGAGATTGGTCGAGCGCGCGATGAAAGTGCCTGAGAAAAGCGAGCCCATGACCAACCTGGCGGTCGGCAATTGTGCGCCGTCGGTCGACATCCCGATGGGCACTATGCACCGGGTTTCAAAGGCATTGTTTGAACTTGGCTTCCAGAACCGCTAAGTCAACGACGACCTGCCAAAGTTTATTAACTACAGCTTCCTGAGAAAAGTAACCGATAAATGGGAAACGCGTTGGGCATAACGGCATGACCGTTTGTTCCCCATGCTCACGAAGGAAACGATCATGACACAGGAAATTGTCGGTGATCTTGCCAACGTCCGGTCGCACTTTCCGGGTACGGTCGGCTCCGTTTATTTCGATACCGCGTCGCGCGGCCTCGTGCCGGTCGAAGCCAAGGCCGCGATCAACGAACAGGTCGATCATCGAATCCGCGGTGATGTCCAGAAGCCGAAAATGTTCGAAATCATCGACCGCGTTCGCAACCTTTATGCGAACTTGATAGGCGCCGCACCGCATGAAATTGCCTTCACGAAAAATGTTTCAGAAGGCCTCAACATCGTCGCTGCCGGCCTGCCCTGGAAGGCAGGCGATAACGTAGTACTGTGTCCGCAGCTCGAACACCCCAGCAACATCTATCCCTGGCTTAATCTCAAGAGCCGCGCCGGTATTGAAGTAAAGACCGTCAAATCAACCGACGGACACATGCCGGTCGAGGAGATGATCAGGGCGGTCGACAGGAAGACGCGAGCCGTCACCTGCTCCTTCGTGACGTTTGCTCCTGGGCTCCGGACCGATATCCAGACACTGGCGGAATATTGTTACAAACGTGATATCTTGCTGCTTGTCGACGCAGCCCAAGGAGTCGGCATCCTCGATATCGATGTCCGCAAAACCCCGATTTCCGCAATTTCGGTCTCGACCCAAAAAGGCCTGCTCGGCCTTTACGGCATGGGCTTCCTTTACGTGCGGGAGAAATGGGCAGAGCGCATCGAGCCGCCATTTTTGTCGCGCTTTGGCGTCGATCTCGGCAGCGCTCATGAAGCGACCGGCGGCAGCGATAATTACGCTCTGATGCCTGGTGCTCGCCGCTTCGAGATCGGCAACTACAACTTCCTCGCCGCCACGGCGGTCGAACCCGGCCTTAACCTGATCAACAGGGCATCGACACCGGCAATCGAAAACCGCGCCCTCGGCCTCGTCGAGCGGATGATAGAGGGATTGCAGCGAATTGGGTTACCAGTGTTTTCGCCCGAGCCGGGCGTCCATCACGGCCATATCGTCGCGATTGGCGACGCTATAGGCGGCCAGCATGATACGACCGACAATGTGGCGATGCAGTCGCTCTACGACGAACTCAGCAAGAACGGTATCCGATTGACGATCCGGCGTGGATTGCTGCGCGTCTCATGCCATTTCTACAACAATGAAGACGATGTCGATCAGCTACTCCACGTCGCAGGCAAGTGGCACACCAAAAACATGGTCTGAGTAGAACCGCTGGACGCTTTTGCATGGGCACATGGCTGACTCGGTAGCGGTCGCGCCGTGATCTATGCTGCTGACCGACCGTGCCCCAGCATAAATTCAAGGCTCTAGTGCTCAGCACCGCATTTGATGTCGCTACTCGACGAGCGGCGTTATCCTTTTAGCCAGCGGGAAATCTCTCGGTGAAATCCTTCCCATTTTTCGCGAAAGACATAAGCTCCACATCCTTGCTGACACTTTTTCAGTAATGCAAAGAGACCCCCGACAATGGCCATACACTTCAGGGCGGATGAATTAGCCGAACGGCGCAAGAAGGCGACTGCGGCGATCAACGCGCGCAAGCTCGACGGCCTGCTCATGTTCCGCCAGGAAAGCATGTACTACCTGACGGGCTACGACACGTTTGGCTTTTGCTTCTTCCAATGCCTTTATCTTGGCGCCGATGGGCAGCTTGCTCTGGTCACGCGCGCGCCCGACGAACACGTTGCTCGCTATACATCAATCGTCGAAGACATTCGCGTCTGGATCGACGGGCCCGATGCCGACCCGGCATTCACCGATCTCAAGCCGATGCTCGAGAGCTTCAGCTGTCACGGTAAACGGCTAGGCGTAGAATGGAATGCCTACGGCCTCACCGCGCACAACGGCCGTAAGCTCTCTGCCGCTCTAGATGGCTTTTGTGAACTCGAAGATGCTTCCGATCTCGTCACGCGGTTGCGCGTAGTCAAGAGTACTGCCGAGCTCGCATTTGTCCGTCAGGCTTCCGGAATGGCCGACGACGCACTGGAAGAGGCCTATCGGCTGTCGCGGCCGGGGGCCCATCTCAACGACGTGCTTGCGGCAATGCAATCGGCTGTGTTCAAGAAGGGTGGCGACTATCCTGGCAACGAATTCATCATCGGCTCGGGTGATACTGCAAAGCTTGGCCGTTATCAGAGCACGCGCCACGCACTGACCGACAACGACGTCGTTCAGGTCGAACATGCCGGCGTCTACCGACATTATCACTGCTGTCAGTTTCGCACGATCAAGGTCGGTGCTCGTAATCTGCAGCACGAAGCCATGTACGCGGTGAGCCTGGAAAGCCTCGCTGCTTGCAAAGATGCCATAAGACCGGGCGGCACATTCGGTGATGTCTTCGCCGCTTATGCTCGAGTCATGGAGCGGAGCGGCTATAGGCAGAGTCGGCACAATGCATGCGGTTACGGACTGGGCGCTACGTTCCATCCTACCTGGATGGATTGGCCGATGTTCTATCGGGATAATCCGATCGTGCTTGAGCCTGGAATGGTTGTCTTCTTCACCGGCGGGGTTCGCGATCATAAAACAGGGTTGATGGCCGTCGCCGGGGAAACCGTGATCGTGACAGCCAATGGCTACGAACGGCTGTCGCGGCTACCGCTTGACTATGTACGTTGCGAGTGAGCCAGTTTTCCAGGGAATATTGCTTGATATGACAGATTGCCTGCACACGAACGTTGGCCTCAGGCCCCGCAAATCCGTTTGCCCACAGTAGCCGATGACAATCGAGACGTCTTATCCCTGCCAACCATCGGCGACGTGACTAGAAGCCTTTCCAGACCCTTGTGTGTACCAATAACCTAATCCCGCACATAATGGTGATGAAGGCCGCCGAGGATGGTGTGTGACGCGACATTCCCGATCCGCTGAACGGCGCGAAACGCCGGAGCATCTTTGTCCAGCGAGCGGTGCGTCCTGATTTAGTTGTAATAGCCGGCATAGGTTTGCATGATCCGACGCAAGTGAGCCTCGCTCAAAACGACGAGGTGATCGAGACACTCCCGCCGGATTGAGCCGATCAACCGTTCAGCGAAGCCATTCTGCGAGGGCGCAGCCGGCGCTATAGGTTTGTCCCGGATGCCGTATGGTCAAAAAATTGAAACGGCCGCAGGAATTGAGACGGTTGCCAAAGCACCTAAATTCGGACGGCGGGTAGCGGAGCGGATTTTTGGCTGCCATAGCCTTAATGCAACGCGACGTCAGGGCC